>Ga0310345_10004517_pt1 | contig 12593 bp, 11 predicted proteins | sample HC15DNA20500_MG_FD_204667 | JGI IMG/M metagenome (GOLD analysis project Ga0310345, IMG submission 204667) | Marine microbial communities from station ALOHA, North Pacific Subtropical Gyre - HC15-DNA-20-500_MG | ecosystem: Environmental > Aquatic > Marine > Oceanic | place: Pacific Ocean: North... | reverse complement strand
AAGTAGAGCGCAAGCGATGAAACTGGCGGCGAATTCCGGCACCAGCAGCGGATGCAGCATTTCGCCGGGAAATCCGGTTACGCCTGGAACCAGTTCATGCGCGCAAGCAGAAACAGCGCCACCCAGCAGCACCATCAGGAATGTAGCAGCAAACGAAATCCTCATGTGGCGAGGAAGTACACTCCCGCAAGCGCGATTGCAGCCCCTGCCCCGCGTACCGCTATCCGCCCCGCCTCGCCTGACGCCAGAAAGCCGAGCGCGATGCCGGCCAGATGCAGGAGGCCCGTGGAGATGACGAAACCGGCGCTATAGGACAGCGGATTGGCCGCGGATGGCAGTTCCGTCCCATGCGCATGGCCGTGGAAAATGGCGAAGGCCGCAACGACCAGTCCGGCCACCCAAAGCGGCGGCTTGAGCGCCAGCGCCACAACCGCGCCCAGCACGACCGCCGACAATGCGATACCCGTTTCAACCTGGGGCAGCGGCACGCCTGCCACGCCGAGCGCACCGCCAAAAGCCATCACCAGCGGAAAGGCGATGGGAAGCACCCAGATTGCCGGACGGCCCAGAAAAGCGCCCCACAGCCCGACGGCTACCATTGCGACAAGATGATCCGGCCCAAAAAGCGGATGCTGCAGTCCCGCGATAAAGCCGCCGGCAACCCCTGCCGCCCCTTCATGGGCAAGGGCGGGAGTTGTCGCCAAAGCCAGCGTCAACGTGGCAGCGGCTGCGATCACCCGTTTGATATGTCCATCGGCCATCACTGCCACTCCGCAATTGTGTATTCGAAAGGTCAGCTTATCCGATTCAACGGACCGGACAAGCGGCCTGCTATAGCCCCGCCCGGATTGCCTCGAACATCGGCTTTGCCTTGCCGGCGATATATTGCGTTACGCCCGCGACCAGTTTCTTGCGGGGACCGTCGCCGACGACATCGACTTCTCCGAGAACAAGTTCGCCCGCCACGCCCTCTGCATCGCTACCCTGCTCAACCGCCGCATCGAAGGCAATCACGGCGCGCAGGCCGGCATAGACTGCCGGGTTCTTGTTCGAGGTCCCCTTGACGAGGATGCGCAGCAGCAAGGGCCGCTCCATGCCGTCCGCCCGCTTCAGCGCGGCGGGGTCGGATGCCTCGTCATTCTTGGCGGCCGAGCCGGTGTAAACCATCCCGGTATTCGCCAGCGTCAGCCCCGATCCGTCGAAGGATTTGGCGACCGCTCCGGCAATCCCGTCGCAAATATCCGCCGCATAATCTTCCCGCGTCGTCAATTCGCAATAGACGGTAACACCATCCACCCCGGCCATCGCAGCCTTCCAGTTGGTCTCGGCTTGGGCCGGGATGGCGGTAACGAAAAAGCACGCGGCGAGCGGCGTAATCAGGGCACGAGATAGAAGCATGGAGGTTCCCTTGCTGGCTGGAACCTGCATTTTCTACATCATCGGACTAGCCGCGCAATTGAAACTCCACCCAGGTTTGAATCCGCCTTGGCAGATTGAACCGTTTCTGCTTGGTTTCGCCCGGCTCTATTTCACCCGGAGGACCCGCAGATGCCCAAATGGTTTGGACTATTGGTGGCGGCATTGTTCCTGCTGCCGGGAACTGCACTTGCCGATGGCCTGCCCGCGCCCACTGGCGATGTCATCCTCACCATTACCGGTGAAGTCACCAAGACCAATTCGGGAGACGCCGCCGATATCGATCGCGCCATGTTGGAGGCGCTGCCGCAGCAGGTGATCGTTACGCAGACTCCCTGGCACGAGGGCGAGGTCACCTTCGAGGGACCGCTGCTCTCCGGCATCATGGAACTGGTCGGTGGCTCCGGCGAATATGCCGCCGTGACCGCGCTGGATGACTATTCCGTGGAAGTACCCGTCTCCGATTTTGCCGAACACGGCCCGATCCTGGCGCTTAAGACCAATGGCGAATACATGCCCGAGGACGAAAAGGGCCCGCTCTTCATCATCTATGATTACGACGGCAAACCGGGGCTCAATACCGAGGATTACCACTCCCGTTCGGTGTGGTCGGTGCGAAGGATAGAACTGCAAGCCGATTAGCGGCCCGCTGCAACTTGCAACACCGTCCCCGATCTGCCACACGGCGACATGACCTCTAGCTGGGATTTCTGGATCGACCGGGGCGGCACGTTCACCGACATTGTCGGGCGCGCGCCGGACGGTTCCCTGCATCCGCGCAAGCTGCTTTCCGAAAACCCGGAAGCCTACTCCGATGCCGCCGTTCAGGGCATTCGCGACCTGCTGGGTCTGAAAAAGGGCGAGCCGGTGCCCGATGGCGCGATTGGCGACGTCAAGATGGGCACCACGGTCGCGACGAATGCGCTGCTCGAACGCAAGGGCGAACGCACCGCATTGCTGATTACCAAGGGCTTCGGCGATGCGTTGACCATCGGCTATCAGGCCCGGCCCGACATTTTCGCCAAGGAGATCGTCAAGCCGGAGCAGCTTTATTCGCGCGTCATCGAGATCGACGAGCGCGTGCGCGCAAATGGCGATATCGAGAAGGAAGCCGACGAAGCCGAAATCCGCGCCGCACTCGCGAGCCTGCGCACGGACGGTTTCAACGCGCTCGCAATCGTCTTCATGCATGCCTGGAAATTCACCGGCCATGAGGAACTGGCGGCAAGGCTGGCCCGTGAGACGGGTTTCGCGCAGGTCTCTGTCAGTCACGAAGCATCACCGCTCATCAAGCTGGTCGGACGCGGCGATACGACTGTGGTGGATGCCTATCTCTCGCCGATCCTGCGCCGCTATGTGGATCAGGTGGCATCGGAACTCGGCATAAGCGAGAATCTGACGGGCTCCTCTTCGCTCACGCGAATGGCCTCGCCACCGCTCCGCGAGGGCGCCGAAGGGTCGGCGGACGGCTCTTCGCCGCCTGAAGTGCCAAACGAGGATTCGCCGGATCGCGCCCCCTCCGTGGCAGGGCAAGCTTCCGCGACCAGCGGAAGTGCAAGCCCGCGAACGGACGGCGGGACGGATGTCCCGGCGGAAGGGAAAAAAGCAAAGCTGATGTTCATGATGTCGTCGGGCGGACTGACGGCGGCGGAACTGTTCCAGGGCAAGGACGCGATCCTGTCCGGCCCTGCCGGCGGCGTGGTCGGCTGCGTCGAGACGGCCAAACTGGCGGGCTTTGACAAGGTCATCGGCTTCGACATGGGCGGCACATCGACCGACGTGTCGCACTATGACGGCGAATATGAACGCGCCTTCGAGACCGAGGTGGCCGGGGTGCGCATGCGCGCGCCGATGATGATGATCCATACGGTCGCGGCCGGGGGCGGCTCGATCCTGCACTACCATGACGGGCGCTTTCAGGCCGGACCGGATTCAGCCGGCGCGCATCCCGGTCCAGCCTGCTATAGGCGCGGAGGCCCGCTCGCCGTCACCGACGCCAACGTGATGACCGGCAAATTGCGCCCGGAATATTTCCCGGCAATCTTCGGCCCCGGCCAAGACGAGAGGCTCGACTCTGAAATCGTCCGCGAAAAGTTCGCCGGCCTCGCCGAACAGACTGGCACCACGCCGGAAGAGGCCGCTGACGGCTTCCTGAAGATCGCCGTCGAGAACATGGCCAACGCCATCAAGAAGATCTCGGTGCAGCGCGGCCATGACGTGACCCATTACGCGCTCAACTGTTTCGGCGGCGCGGGAGGCCAGCATGCCTGTGCGGTCGCCGATGCGCTCGGCATGACCACAGTGCTGATCCACCCCTTCTCCGGCATTCTGTCGGCCTATGGCATGGGTTTGGCCAAGCAGCGCGCCCATCGCACCAGGGCAGTATTGAAACCCTTGGACGCCAATCTTGACGCCGTATTGGCTGAACTTGAATCAGAACTTCAACGCGAGACTGAATCGGAATTGCAGGGCCAGGGCGTAAGCGATTCAGAAATCACGTCTTTTTGCCGCGCGCATGTGCGCTATGACGGAACCGACACCTCGATACAGGTTCCGCTTGCCGATGCTCAAACCATGGCGGCGGATTTCAAATCCATCCACCGCCGCCAGTTCGGCTTCGTCTTCGACAACAAACCGCTGGTGGTCGAGGCGCTGGAAGTCGAGTCGGTCGGCGCGGGCGCCGATACCGGCGAGCGTGAATCCGAGCTCGATGAAAAGGACGCTGCAGCGGACGAAACCGTCAGTGTCTATTCCGGCGGCGAGTGGCATGAGGCATCCGTGTTCCACCGCGACAAGCTGAAGCCGGGCAACCGCATGGCGGGTCCAGCGCTGATCATCGAACCGCACCAGACCATCGTGGTCGAACCAGGCTGGCGCGCGCAAATCAATGCACTCGGCCATGTCGTGCTCACCCGAGCCGAAGCCAAGCAGCGCGAACTCGCCATCGGCACGAAAGCCGATCCGGTGATGCTGGAAGTGTTCAACAACCTCTTCATGTCGATAGCCGAGCAGATGGGCGTGACGCTGCAGAACACCGCCTATTCGGTGAATATCAAGGAGCGGCTGGATTTCTCCTGTGCGGTGTTCGCCGCCGACGGTTCGCTGGTCGCCAACGCGCCGCATATGCCGGTGCATCTGGGCTCGATGGACCGGTCGGTGGAAACCGTCATCGCGCTCAACAAGGGCAGGATCAGGCCGGGCGACTCCTTCGTGCTCAACGCGCCCTATAATGGCGGCACGCACCTGCCCGACATTACCGTGGTGACGCCCGTGTTCGCGGAGGAGATTCACGGAGAAGGCACCTCTCCCTCCGTGGCAGCGCAAGCTTCCGCCGACAGCGGAAGTGCAAGCGCGCGAACGGACGCAGCGCCGGAGGGCGCTGCGGAAAAGCAACCAGACGCTGAACAGGCGTCCGCTGGCAATCCGGCGCGCCCGCGCAGCCGTGAGCCTGAAAGCCGAACTGGCGTGAGCGAAAACACCTCAGCGAACGAAATCCTCTTCTACGTCGCCTCGCGCGGTCACCATGCCGATGTCGGCGGCATGGCGCCGGGATCGGCGACACCTCGCGCCACCCATGTCGATGAGGAAGGCGTGCTGATCGACAATTTCAAGCTGGTCGACCTCGGCACCATCCGCGAAGCGGAGATGATCGAACTGCTCACCGGCCACAAATATCCGGCCCGCAACCCCGCACAGAACATGGCCGACATGCGTGCCCAGATCGCCGCCAACGAAAAGGGCGTCACGGAGCTGCGCAAGATCGTTGCCCATTTCGGGCTGGAGACGGTGCAGGCCTATATGGGCCATGTGCAGGACAATGCCGAGGAGAGCGTGCGCCGCGTCATCGATGCGCTGGAGGATTGCGAGTACACCTACCAAACGGACAACGATCAGCAGATCGCGGTGCAGATCAGCGTCGACCGTGACAAGCGCCAAGCGAAGATCGATTTCACCGGGACATCTCCCGTCGCGAAGAACAATTTCAACGCGCCCGAGCCGGTCACCCGCGCCGCCGTGCTCTATGTCTTCCGGCTGATGGTAGAAGCCAATATCCCGATGAATGCCGGCTGCCTGAAGCCGCTCGACATTGTCATCCCCGACGGCTGCATGCTCAAGCCGCAATATCCCGCCGCCGTCATTGCCGGAAACACAGAGACCAGCCAGCATGTGACCAACTGCCTGCTTATGGCGCTGGGCGCGCTCGCCAATGCGCCGGGCACGATGAACAATCTGACCTATGGCAATGACCGTTACCAGAACTACGAGACAGTCTGCGGCGGAGCACCGGCAGGCAGGATGAACGACGACCGCGCCTTCCCTGGTGCGGATGCCGTGCATGTTCACATGACCAACACCCGCATGACCGACCCGGAGGTGCTCGAACTGCGCTACCCGGTATTGCTGGAGGAATTCTCGATCCGTAAAGGCTCCGGCGGTGGCGGCAAACACAGAGGCGGCGACGCCACGCGCCGCATCATGCGGTTCCTCGAAGACATGGAATGCGCCATCCTTTCATCATCGCGCAAAATCGCGCCGAAGGGACTGGATGGCGGTGGCGATGGCGAGCCGGGCAAGACCTCGATCCGCCGCGCAGACGGCTCCATCGATGTGCTGGAACACTGCGACCAGACGTCGTGCAGGGCGGGCGATGCCGTCATCCTCGATACGCCTGCGGCAGGCGGATATCTGCCGGACTAGGAGACACGAAATGGAAATCAGACCCGTCACTGGAAACGTGGGCGCCGAGATAACCGGCATCGATCTGAAGGATGAACTCGACGATGAAACCGGCCAGGCGCTGCGTCAGGCTCTGGCTGACCGGCAGGTCATTTTCTTTCGCGGGCAATTCCTCAGCCATGCGGACCAGAAGCGGCTGACCCGCATCTTCGGCGAACCGATGCGGCTGCCCTATGTTGCGCCGATGGACGAGGAACCGGAAATCATCCGGGTGGTAAAAGAAGCCGACGAAGGCGGCGGCGTCTTCGGCGGCGAATGGCACCAGGATTTCTCCTTCGTCGAACATCCGCCAGCCGGTTCCATCCTGTCGGCAAAGGAAGTACCGCCCTTTGGCGGCGACACATTATGGGTGAGCCAGATCATGGCGTGGCAGACGCTGCCCGAACCGGTGAAAGGGCTCCTGCGCGGGCGCAACGCCATGCATGTCGGCAAGCCCTATGGCGTCAAATGGGCGCCGCCGGTCGAGGAGCAGGCGCAAGGCGCCATCCGCATGAACCGCGGCGATCCGACGGCCGATGAGGAACGCGTCCACCCTGCCGTCATCCGCAATCCACTATCGGGAAAAGAGGGCATCTTCCTCAACCCGCAATATGTGGTGCGCCTCGACGGCATGAACGAGGCCGACAGCCGCCCGCTGCTTGACCAGGTCCAGCGCCATGCGACACGGCCCGAATTCACCTGCCGCTGGCGCTGGCAGGCCGGCGACGTCGCCATCTGGGACAATTTCTTCACCCAGCATTTCGCCGTGAACGACTATTTCGGCCACCGCCGCGAAATGTTCAGAACGACTTTCGAGGGGTCGAGGCCGGCCGAACTGGCGGCCTAGCTCACTCCCGTCACCCAACTGTCACAGCCCGCTGATACGCGCTGCCGATCCATTCACGAAAGGGATTCGGCATGGGCGATTCGCAGGGCGGACAGTCCGTCACCTCGCATACCTCCAACAACAGCAGATCCGGCAAGACCATCCTCGACCACGCTGTGCGCCGGCACGGGCTGTTTTCCTTCTCCGGCCTTTCGGAAAAACTTTTCACCCATGTCTTCAAGGGTTTGGTCTATCCGCAGATCTGGGAAGACCCGGATGTGGACATGGCCGCGCTTGCAATCCGCCCCGGCCACCACATTGTCACTATCGCTTCGGGCGGCTGCAACGCGCTGTCCTATCTCACCGCCAACCCGGCTTCGGTCGAGGCGGTCGACCTCAACACCGCCCATATCGCCTTCAACAAGCTGAAACTGGCCGCAGTGACCCATCTGCCGGACTGGCAGACCTTCCACCGCTTCTATGGCAAGGCCGACGACAAGGCGAATGTGACCGCCTACAGGCGCTTCCTTGCGCCGCATCTGGACGCAACGACCCGCCATTACTGGGAGCGGCGCAACTGGCGCGGGCAGCAGCGCATCGCGATATTCTCGCGCGACCTCTACCATTACGGGCTACTCGGCTGGTTCATCGGCATGGGCCACCGGGTCGCCAAGCTCTACGGGGTCGATCCGGCGCAGATGCTCAAAGCCGGCTCGCTCGACGAGCAGCGCGCATATTTCAACACGACACTTGCGCCGCTGTTCGACAAGCGGCTGGTGCGCTGGGCAACAAGGCGCAAATCCTCGCTGTTCGGCCTCGGCATACCGCCCCAGCAATATGACGCACTGGCGACCGCCGGAGATGGCGACATGGCGCTGGTGTTGCGCCAGCGGCTGGAGCGGTTGGCCTGCGGCTTTCCGCTATCGGAGAACTATTTCGCCTGGCAGGCCTTCGGACGGTCCTACTCGGACGACGAGACCGGCCCCCTGCCACCCTATCTGTCGCGCGATAATTTCGAGACGGTGCGCGAACGCGCCGGCCGCGTCACCATCACCCATGCCAATTTCATCGACTACCTCGCGGCGAAGCCGGAGGCTTCCGTCGATCGCTACGTTCTGCTCGACGCGCAGGATTGGATGACCGATGCGCAATTGAACGCGCTTTGGAGCGAGATCACCCGTACCGCCAAGCCCGGTGCCCGCGTCATTTTCCGGACTGCCGCCGAACCTTCTCTACTGCCAGGGCGGGTAGTCCCCAAAACGCTGGACCGCTGGGATTACCACGCCGAGGAGTCCCAGCGGCTGCACGAGCGCGACCGTTCCTCCATCTATGGCGGCTTCCATCTTTACGAGTTGAGACCGCAATGATGGACGCAGCAGTCGGACAGGCGGGCCTGATGGACCGGGTCTACCGGCATCAGCGCCACATCTATGACCTGACCCGCAAATATTACCTCCTAGGTCGCGACCGCATGATCGCCGGACTGGACTGCGGCCAAGGAGAAACGGTGCTGGAACTGGGCTGCGGCACCGGACGCAATCTGGCGCTCATCGCCCGCAAATGGCCGGGCGCAAATCTCCATGGCCTCGATATCTCACGGGAGATGCTGGAAACGGCCCGCAGGAACCTCTCTCGTTCTATCAACGGCAACGTAATCCGGCTCGCACAGGGCGATGCGACCAACTTCGACCCGAATGCGCTGTTCGGCGTTGCCGGGTTCGACCGCGTGGTATTTTCCTACACGCTGTCCATGGTGCCCGACTGGGAAAAGGCAATCGGTGCGGCGCTTGCCGCACTCAATTCCGGCGGGCAATTGCATATCGTCGATTTCGGCGATCAGTCCCGCCTGCCCCGCTGGTTCGCCACCCTGTTGAACCGGTGGCTCGGCCTCTTCCACGTCGCGCCCCGTTTCGAGCTGGAAACGGTGTTGCGAAACAGGGCCGCTTTGGCAGGAGCGACTGCCAAAATCCGCCGTCTCCACGGCGGATACGCGGTGATTGCGGTCATCCCCAATCACTGAACGGTCGGGTTTACCGGCCGTTAACCATAATGCTCTTAGCTGACGTCATTCCGAATGTGGGGGTGACGAATCATGCTGCTGGATACCTTGACCCGCCCGAGGCTGACCCGCTTCGACGACGTTCGCGAACTGGTGCGCGAGTTGCTGAATTTCGGGATCAATGGATCTGAACTTTACCGATACGCCACCGACGTCGCGGTAGTCGATCTCGACATGCTCAACGAAGTGCTGTCCGAACACGATTCGGGAAATGAGGTGTCGCCGCTGGCGGCCTGAAGACAGATCAGACGGGCAGCATTCTCGCCGGGCTGCCCCTGCCGGGCTTGCCCATGATCAGCACCCAGTAATGGGTATAGCGCGGGTTCTTGCCCGAAGTGTTGAAGGCATAGGCGAAACCGGCACTGTCGTAGCGGCGCTTCAACATGTTCTTGCGGTGGCCCGGAGAGTCCAGCCAGCCCTGCACCGCTTCGTCGATCGAACCGTATCCGACACCGATATTCTCGCCCGCCGAGCCGTCAAAACCGGCCGAGGCAAGCCGCACGGGAAACTTCGTCTTCGGTCCGAACTCATGTCCATACTGGCCGGTGCGGCCCATCAGATCGGCATGCGCTTGCGCTGCCCTCTGCAGTGAGGGGTCCATCGCAAACTCCGGCAGCAAGTGCTTGCGCCGGACGGCGTTTACCGCCGCCATTCCATCTGAGGGATTAATTTTGAGCGGCTTCACCGTCTGCGTCACGACCCGGCGGCCGGCGTGGTTGCTGACGCCCTCGCTCCAACCCGATAGCGAGCAGCCGCCGAGCATCAACGGAAGGAAGGCTGCGCCGCCGATCAGCTTGCGGCGGTCTTGCGAAAAACTCGTCATGGTCCGTTTCCCCACCCATTACATTCCGGAAAATCGGTTGGCCGCAGCATCAACCAGAACGGTTAACGAATCCTTCCCGCATTTCCGGCGGTTCATTTTCGGGTGGTGTCCCCTTGCCTCTCATGCCAACAGCAATACGGCGACATTACGGAAAGATTGATCCCTCCCCCATGCAAAAATCCTCTCCGAACCCGACCCACGATCCCACGCCGGTCACCGCAATGCCCTTGTCGGTGTGGGCAGCCCTGATCCTGCTGGGGCTGGTATGGGGAAGTTCGTTTTTCTTCGGCCGGGTGATCATGCTGGAAATGCCGGTGATAACGGCGAACTTCTTCCGGGTCATGCCTGCAGCCGTGGTTCTTGGGCTGGCAATTGCAATGTTGCGCCTGCCGCTTCTGTCGGCCAGTGGCGTCCTGGTCTCGATCATTGTCATGGGCCTATTCAACAATGTCATTCCGTTTTCGCTGATCCTGTTCGGCCAAAAGGAAATCGGCTCCGGACTTGCATCGATCATCAATGCGATGACGCCAATATGGACATTGCTGATCGCCAACGCCTTCACCGAGGACGAAAAACTGACACGGCGCAAGATTGTCGGCGTCGGATTGGGATTTGCAGGCGTGGCGTTGCTGCTCGGCAGCAATATCGGCGACGGGTTATCCGCATCCCTGCTGGCGCAACTTTCTGTACTGGGCGCATCGGTCAGCTATGGGGTATCAGCGGTCTACGGCAAACGCTTCCGCGGCCAGCCGGTGATTGCCGTCGCTGCTTCTCAGCTCACCGCATCAAGCTGCATGATAGGCCTGCTGGCGCTTCTCATTGACCAGCCCTGGAACCTGGCGGTTCCCTCAGCGCCGGTCATCTGGTCTCTGGCCGGAATTTCGCTACTATGCACAGCCTTCGCCTACTTTCTGTTCTTCAACATCCTGTCGAAAGCAGGAGCGACAAACGCATCGCTCGTGACACTGCTAGTGCCGCCCAGCGCCATTCTGCTCGGTTGGCTGTTTCTCGGCGAAACGCTCAGCCCTGTACAAATGCTGGCCATATTGGTCATCGGCGCCGGTCTGCTGGTCCAGGATGGCCGCATCTTTACCCGGCGCAGATAGCCAATCTGAATGTGGAAAAGCAACGCCACGGGTTGAACGCGGCTGTTTCATAACCACATAGAACACATCGTGGGGACGATAGGGCCGGGACCCTGAAATCCTGAAAAAGAACGGTATTTTACCGCACCTTGGACGGCGGCGCGGAACCGCCACTGACAACATAACCGGGCGACCACATGGATTTCCTGTTCAACCAAATGATGGGCACGCCCGTCTGGCTCTGGATCGCGTTTCTCTCCTTCATTCTCCTGCTGATGGTCCTTGACCTCGGCGTCTTCTACCGAAAATCCCACGTCATCGGCATGGCAGAGAGCCTGAAGCTCACCGGCTTCTACGTCTCGCTGGCCATGGCTTTCGCCGTCTTCATGTATTTCTGGCGGGGCAGCCAGGATGCCGCGCTCTATATCACCGGCTATGTCGTCGAGCAGAGCTTGTCGATGGACAACATCTTCGTCATGGCGGTCATCATGAACTATTTCGCCGTGCCGAGGAAATATCAGCACCGCGTGCTGTTCTACGGTATTCTCGGTGTGATCATCATGCGTGGCTTCATGATCGTCGCCGGCGCGGCGGTGGTCCAGCGCTTTGACTGGATCTTGTATCTGTTTGCCGCCTTCCTCGTCTTTACCGGTGTCAGGATGCTTTTCCACGCCGACGAGGACTATGACGTTGAAAGCAATCCTGTGCTCAAATTCATGCGCAAGCGCTTTCCGGTGACGAACGATTTCCATGGCAGGCATTTCCTTGTCCGCCTGCCCGACCCCAGAACCGGTGAACTCAAGCTATTCATCACACCATTGCTGCTGGCGCTTTGCGTGATCGAGGTCGCAGATGTGATATTCGCGGTTGATTCAATTCCTGCGATATTCGCCATAACCACCGACCCATTCATCATTTTCACGTCCAACATCTTCGCCATTCTGGGCCTGCGCGCGCTGTATTTTGCACTGTCGGCCATGCTCCACCGCTTCGCATATCTCAAATACGCATTGTCGCTGGTCCTGATCTTCATCGGTGGCAAGTTCTTCGTCGCCGACCTGATGGGATGGCATCACATGTCACCAACCTGGTCGCTTGCAATTACGCTCGGATTGCTGGCCGGTGGCCTCGTGGTATCACTCGCCAAGACAGCCCATGAAAACGGCAAGGAGCGCCGCAGGCTGAGAGCCCAAACCGCGTCCGCCCAGATGCAGAGCGCCCAGTCCGACAATACGACACAGCAAGGCTAGCCGGGAAAGGTCGTCGCAGCGATCGCGGTTAGTATGGTTCTAGCCCTTTTGCTCGGCCAGTTGCGTCTTGATAAGCTTGCTGGAGGCCGCCATGTCGAGCTGGCCGCGGTAGCGATCCTTGAGCCAGGACATCACCTTGCCCATATCGCGCAATGAAGACGCGCCGGTCTCACTAATCGCTTCGCTGACCGCCTGTTTGGTTTCGCCCTCGTCCAGTTGGCGCGGCATGAATTCGCGAATAATCTCGATTTCCTCGAGTTCCTGCTTTTCCAGCTCGGGCCGCCCACCAGACCTGTAGAGTGCCGAACTCTCTTCGCGCTGCTTCACCATCCGCGTGAGAATATCGAGCACTTCTTCTTCGTCGGCCCGGTCCTTGCCCTTGCCGCGTAGAGTGATGTCCCTGTCCTGGATGGCCGCA
>Ga0310345_10004516_pt1 | contig 12598 bp, 9 predicted proteins | sample HC15DNA20500_MG_FD_204667 | JGI IMG/M metagenome (GOLD analysis project Ga0310345, IMG submission 204667) | Marine microbial communities from station ALOHA, North Pacific Subtropical Gyre - HC15-DNA-20-500_MG | ecosystem: Environmental > Aquatic > Marine > Oceanic | place: Pacific Ocean: North... | reverse complement strand
CTGCCAGTTGACACCTAAACCCATCCAGTACTCGTCAAAATCCCCGTGCGTCAACATTTCCAGGATGTAGTTCTCGAACTCGGGTGCCACCGACAAGGGGTTAAGTCCTTTCCTGAGCGGCATAGCGGCGAACCACTTCTCGATCGGTTCTGCTTCCATCATCGCTCTCACGACCGGGTCATCCGATTCCGCAGCAACCTGGCTCCAGGCCCAACCAACCTGCTGTCCTAACTCGAACGCACCGTGGTTGCGGACTTTGATTTCCCACCCGTTGTGGAGGCCTCCAAAGTTGAGCACAAGAGTTTTGAGATTCGCCGGATTCATCTTGGCGGCATCCGCCTGTGTGTGTGCTCCGTAGGAAGTGCCCCACATACCGACTTGACCGTCCGTGTACGGCAGAGCCCCAATCCAATCGATTGTGTCGTACCCGTCGCGGGCGGTGACGTGGTCGTACTTACTGAACGTTCCTTCCGATTTGTATGTCCCGCGGATGTCCTGCAGAATCACGATATAGCCCTGACGGACGAAGTACTTGGCACTATCAACGAGCCCCTGGCCTTCCTTGCTATATGGGGTCCGCTGCAACAGGATCGGAAGCTGGTCTTCTATAGGTTCACCGTTCAGGGCTGGACGATAGATGTCGGTTGCAAGGTTGACACCGTCCCGCATGGGAACCATGACGTCTTTGTCAAATAGGACCGCCTCATAGGAAGACCCGCCTTGACCTGATTCAGCCGCATCCGCAATGAAACCAGGTATTTGCTGAGGCATCAGCACACCGACTAAGGGCAACGCTGCCACCATCAGCAGCAACGCACCGACAGTCAGTTTCAGCCGGTGGTTGCCGTGCTCTAACTTATCCTGCCCGAAATCCACCACGCTTGATTCGCTCATGATCGACATTCTCCTTAGCTAACCCTTGCTTCAAGGATCAGCCGTACGAGTTCGCCAAATTCCGAGGAACTGACGCTGTTTCCGCTGATATCAGTATTAACCCGGTGCACGATGACCAGATCATAGGCTGGCACCACCAGGATGTAGTGACCCCCTGCTCCACGGGCGCTGTAACCACCGTCGGACAGATCCACGCCCGACAAGTGCTTGCCGTTCGCCGCAACCCACCACATATAACCGTAGCCACCGGAGTCCCCGGCATCCGAGTACGAGGTCACCGTCGCCCGGATCCAGTCACGGGGAACAATTTGTTCGCCGTTCCAAGTTCCTTCACGGAGAAAAAGCAGGCCAAAACGAGCCATGTCCCGCGCGGTCATCCGAAACGGGTAGGCAGGATGAACTGAGTCCGCCCCCGCGACATAGGCACCGTCCGCTGGCTCATAATCCTGCATACCAATACGGTCAGCGATGTGCCGGCCGAACTCGCGGTGGATGTCGGTCTTGGTGAGGTTCCTGAAGATCGTCCCTAGGGTGTTGAAATCCCAGTTGTTGTAGTACCAAAAGGTGTCAGGCTCGTGACTGTGTCGAGCCGGCCGCCGCGCCGCCATGCCCGCAGTCTCGTACAGCGCAGGATGGAACACCCCTGAGCGCGCTTTGAGAAGCATGTGCACTGTTGCGTTCCTCTCGAGTTCACTGAGTGAGGGCTCATTATCGTCGACGCCAAGTGACTCCATCGTCGCATCGAGGTCGATCTCACCAGCGGCCACGTGGATCCCGTACATCGCCGAGAGGAAACTCTTGCGGATCGAGTGGATGTTGAACTTACGCTCGGTCTCACCCCACTGATCAACGACGATGCCGTCAGCGACAATCATGACCGCCGCGGTGTTGATTGTCCCTGTGTAGGCTTGCGCGGCGGACAGCGCTTCGGCTGAGTAACCGATGTCCTCGGGCGTAGCGGCAACCTCCCACGACTCGCCAGGCGTCGGAGATGCGGCCGCTGCCGTGGCGATCGCAGATTCATCGGTTGGCGACGTCGTGGCGGCGCAGGCTTGGCCAAGCGCGGCAATCAGCAGAATGAGGCCGGCAGCTTTAAGCCTACCGGGAGCCTTTAGGAATTTAATCTGCCCAAATAACAACCTCTTCATCCCTATATTCAACACCAACATTGCCAGGACGGCTACTAAACCTTTTGCTACGTATGACATAGAGAAGCTCCTCTGAAAGACAAGTACTGAACCCCTCTTGGGGGATTACTCAACAGGACTCAAACACCTGAACTCTATGACGATATTGGAGGAGTTTCCCTGGAAACAAGGCGTAGGTGACGCGATTGTCTTACCGGGGTGCCATCGGACGTGAAGATCCCCATTGAAACCCTCGTCATGAGCCCGTCACAAATCAAACAAGGCCATTCTCGCTGAGCACTTCAAATTGACGCCCCTGGGTCAATTCCGGTACTTATTCAGGCATCAACGCACCGCCACTTCGGGAGGTCGAAGTTCGTTCCATCGGTTAATAAACGCCACAGCCGCGTTCACCATAACCTCGGTTGAGATGCGACCCCGCTCCACTGTTGACTCGCTCAGTTCACGTTCACCCCACACACCAGTCGTTGACATCTCATCGGACGATGTTCCCTTGCCGGTAGATGCGTCCTTGAGCCCCTCGGCCAGGAAGAGCGCGAGGGCCGTGGGGTCCCCGGCGACCACTTCGGGGAGCATTGCCTCCAGGTGATCGGGTAGCGTCAGTTCGGCGTTAATAGCTGCAGCCATGTCGACGAGCTCCGGAATGAGGTACATCGAGGTTGATGTCTCGTTTGTACCGCCGTGTCGATCGAGCACTCGTTCCGATGGCCGGACTTCAGTGTCACCCACCACGGCTTCCCGATCCTGGAACGGACCGAGGACGGCACCTAAATCAACAGCAATGCCTGCAGTCTCCTGATTGATGCGATCCACAATGAACGTAGTAATCGCCCGGTTGCCCCCATGTGAGTTCAGGATCAGGAAGCGCTTGAAACCGTGGTGTATCAAACTTTTCACCGCCTCCACGTAGACCTCCTGAACGAGCGTAGAAGGGAGTGTGATCGTCCCCTCGAACCCCATATGGTAAGGCGATTGCCCTGGGAGGAGAATGGGGGCGACCAGAACGTCGGCCTGCTGAGCGATTAACTGGGAACGTGTGACACCATTCAGGTAATCCGTCCCGATGGGCAGATGGAGCCCGTGCTGCTCTAGGGAGGCCACGGGGATGATGACCATATCCGAACGGGTCCGGAGATCCTGCACTTCGGGGACAGTCATGTGCGGCAAATAGTTCGTGATCTTCCCCGTCGTGGGCAGAACAGATTGCTGGGCGCTCACGCCCGGTGCCGTCAACGTGTACACCACGAGTACGAGGAGTGTGCGGATCGTCATGGCCAGGGCCGAACGATTCATGAGTGCCTCCAGGAGCGTTTGTAGGAGTGTCATGGAAACTGCTATCTACATACATCTACCACATCGTAGAAGCTAAGACAGAAGGTGTTGGCATTCATCCCGGCGCTGGTATTACTACTGAACCGTGGCAGATACTGGTACATTTCTGGTGAGCCTCTGCCACCTGCAAAGCGAATCGAACTGACCCGGAATCGGCCGCGCTGGCAGCCTACCGTACTGTGCTGACCTCCTGCCAGAGACGGAAGAAGTTGCCGCCCATCGCTTTACCGACCTCGTCGTCGGTGTAGCCGAAATCGAGCAACCCATCGATGATGGCGCGGAAGTTAGCCTCGTCACCAAAAGCGTCAATGTAACTCATGCCGCGCAAGTCGGAAGCGATCGCGACATGGTCGATGCCGACGAGCCGCTTGACGTGATCGATGTGCCGCACCATCTCCTCAATGGTCTCGAGATCGGCGGTCGGCCAAATCCCAATCACACCACCATCAGCGGCAATCGCACGGATTTCCTCGTCTTCGAGGTGGCGGTCTTTGTCTAAGCGTGCTTTGACGCCCGTGTGGCTAAACACGATCGGATGCGACGAAATTTCGATTGCGTCGACAATCGTCTGAGTGTTCGCGTGGGCCAAGTCGAGAATCATTCCGAGCCGGTTGGCCTCGCGCACGATATCGCGGCCAACGTCGCTCAGACCACCTTCGTCGTAAGGCGGCGTCTGATTTGAGCCGATCGTATTGTCAACAAAGTGCATCAGCTGTACCAGGCGGACACCACGACCGTACAGATCGCGGAGGTTCTCGACGCTGCTTTCGAGTCCGTCAGCACCCTCTAGAGCCGGCATGAACGAAACCCGCCCGCTCTGCTTGGCAGCCAGCACCGCTTCGGGACTCGACGCGTGAACCGCGTCCCCAGCATCGATCGTTCGCTGTACGCGCGCTAGCCTGTCGAGGGTAAAGGCAAAAGCCTCCCCGGGAGCAATCGGATACACGTCATTGCCTCGCAACCGCGGCACTTCGCTTCCGTCGGCCTTCACATATCCACCCTGGAAGGCAGCATCGGTACTGACGTTACAGACCACAAGGTCGATCAGCCCGCGTCGATAAAGGGCAACTTCTTCGGCACCGATGCGCTCAACGTTAGCGCGATGGAAGCGACTCGGGTGCGCGTGTATGTCTGCAAAGACATAGCGCTCGTGGATCGCGGCGATGCGTTGCTCGCGCTCCCGGGACATGTCTTGTAGCCGTGCCACGGAACCCCCGTCGTTTTCACCGACGGCGCCGTGCATCAGTTTCTGATTCGCCGTTTCGTAGATACGAGCGGGTGTTTCCTTCGCTTGCACGCTTGAAGCAAGCGGCAGACAGACTAGGGCACAGGCCAAGGTTGATAGAAGGAACTTGTTCGTACGCATTTGCCTCTCCTTTATCAGAAGGTCGAGAACCACTCCGAGATCGTCGGCCAGTAATAGATGCCCAGAATGATCAAGGCTGTCTCTATCAAGGCGATGGCGATTAGAACCTGCTTCATTTGTTTCCTGTTTAGTTCTACAGTTCTACCGATAACGCTAGTGATACTGAGACGGTTTAGCGCACACCGTGTCCAATGCTTAGCATCCACGAATTCAAGGCGAAAGACAATGACCGATGACGCCGGAGCAGGGGAAGAAGACAGATCGAGGCATAAGCGCCGGAATACTTTCTTCTGCGACCCGAGGTCGAAAAGTCTTATGAGCACACCCACCCCGTCACGGACCTTGGGGTGCTGTGGAAGAAGGGGACAAATTGCCCTATCTCCCGGAGCATCAGTTCGCTCTCGGAATTGGCGTTGAGCTTTCGTCATGGGGAGCTAACCTCGAGGCCAGCTATAACAGCGAGATGCGTACCAAAGCATCCCAAGGCGCAATAGATGCATTTAGCGCAACCGACGGCTTTTTCGTCTGGGATTTCTCGGCCGAAGTAGAATTGCGCAGGGGCTTAGAAGTGTTTGGCGCTGTACAGAACCTCACCAACAACGCCTATATCGTCGCACGTCGGCCATATGGGGCACGGCCAGGCCTGCCCCGGACGCTCGTCGCGGGAGTGCAACTGGACTTCTAAACCAAATTGGGCGGTAATCGCCGATGAAGTCTCACGTAGTGCGAGCCTACTAGGGACCGTACACTCTAAGCGGGAATAAGCTTGAACGTTCATGCTTATTCTCACACTTCTTGGGGTCCTCTACGGAGTCAACCCCGTGCAACAGGATCGTTTGTGCACTTGAGCCGTCGGTCAAGAATCCTCTCCCCTGTAGACGCATCCTGATGTGCAAGTTTCAAGTATCGTAATCTTCGTCAACAAAGGTAACTCGCCAGTTAAGTTTCTCCATATCCATCGGGCTAGGTTCTCGCTCGTTGGGTTCTCGAGTCCCTCGATTTCGTTTAAGTATTGATGGTCCAGCTGGTCGTATAGGGGCTTAAACGCTGCCTTGATCTCCGCAAAGTCCTGGACCCAACCAACTTCATCGCCTACTTGGCCCGAAACGTGGACCACGACCCGAAACGAATGGCCATGAAGTCGCCCACATTTGTGTCCTTGAGGAACTCTGGGCAAACGGTGTGCAGCTTCAAATGAGAATTCTTTAAAAATTTCCATTTATCGGAATCTATTCGGTCGAACTCTACGCTAGGGAAGGTTGAGAAGTTTATGAATCTGTATGGACATACGCCACCGGGGGTTCTTAATGCAGTAAAGCGCAACTTCACGCATGACGCCGTTATCTAGCCTCGTATCCCCTACCGGTAACTGCGAGCCATCGGCGGCATTAATTGAAGCGCTGGCCTGAAGATACCAATACTTGAAGTCCAGCGAGTCAGATTCGCCTTCAAAGATCGCCGGATCATAGGCAGGGTAGATCACCTTGAATTCATCACCCTTTCGAACCTTGAGGTCCGCTGGATTACCCTTCGGGCTGACACACACCCAGTCAAGCAACTCACGGACCTCTTCTCGAAGAGCAGTACGCCCATTCGTCTCGATCGCAAAGATGGGACGTCGTCTCGATCGACCCGTCATCTTAGACATCACGTGCCCCAATAAGTCTCTATCAAGCTGCAGAAGTGGTTCGCCCCCAGTGAAGACAACGAGGGGAACACCAGATATCATCCCCGCCTCCCCTGCGGCTGAAATAACCCTTTCTGCGATATCCTCCAGCGTTACGCGTTCGCCATTAACAAAGTCAGTGTCACACCAGAGCGCACACTCGGCCGTATTTTCTTTTGCATCGGCGCCCCGAGTCCCTTCACGACCGGACCACAGATTGCACCCGGCGAACCGTACGAAAACAGCAGGTGTTCCCGCGTTGTGCCCTTCCCCCTGAAGGGTCGCAAAAATCTCCTTAATAACGTACAAGGCTCAGGCCTGGTACGGGGCAGTGTCCGCCATTTCGTTTTCCTCGCCCCCCCTATTCACCGCAATGACTCCCCCTATAAGGCTGCTTCATACCCATTCGATACTAGTGATCCTTCCACCCTACACACCTGGACAGATCTGTTTAACGTTGCACTCCCCTCACTGAATACAAGGCAACTGGAGCTTTCGCGAGAACCTTCCAATCAAGCCCATACTATCTAACGTGTCATGTAGAATAATTACCCGGAGAATACTAGCGTCACCAGAGGAGACTGGCTGACCTAAATCTCTAGGAGACCCCAATTGTCCTGCCATCATCAGCAGCACACTGATAACGAAAGGCTGCAGATGAATAAGTGGAAATGGAACATATCGATGGTAGCGGCATTGTTGTTCCTGATCCTCACTACTCAGGCAGCCTCGAGTCACACCCAAGAGACTCCAGTACGAGAGCTAGGGGCCGAGGCAAAGGCGCGGCAGGTTCCTGCGTCTGAGACCTCACAAGAATGGACGCAGTGGGGCGGGCCGCATCGCAACTTCATATCCGATGCTACTGGCCTGGCTGATTCCTGGCCTGCCGCCGGCCCGCGGCAACTCTGGAGCCGACCACTCGGCAATGGCCACTCAACGATCATCGTCGAAAACGGGCGTCTCTACACAATGTATCGCCCTGAGGCGGATGGGCTTCGGCGGGAGGAGTTCGCTACGTCTGAATCAGTGATTGCGCTCGACGCAACCAATGGCGAAACGCTCTGGGAGCACTCGTATGCATCGGAACCGCTTAATTTCCGCTTCGGCGCCGGTCCCCACGCGACCCCATTGGTGGTTGGAGACCGTTTATTTACCGCCGGCACCAACAAGCAAATCCACGCCTTTGACAAGCAGACCGGCAAACTCCTGTGGTCACACGACTTGGTTGCCGAGTACGGCGCCCCTCGGACGTTAATACGCCCAGCCGTAACTGCTGGTTACGCATCCAGTCCCCTGGCCTACGGGGACACCGTAATCGTCACGGCTGGTGGCGATAACCAGTCGGTCATGGCATTTCGCCAAGACAATGGTGATCTTGTGTGGACAAGTGGTGACTTCCTGATTTCTCCTTCGTCACCGATATTGATAGATCTGGCAGGCCAGGTGCAACTAGTGGTCGTCGGCGGACAGACAATCAACGGGCTAAATCCCGACACCGGAGAAATCCTTTGGAGCCACCCGCACGATACTGATGGTGACATGAACAACACAACGCCAATTTGGGGGGATGACAACCTCTTATTCGTCTCATCGGCCTATAACGGCGGCAGTCGAGGGTTGCGCCTGGACAAGACGAGAGAAGGCACCAAGGTAAAAGAAGAGTGGTTCACTCGGGACATGCTGGTTATGTATGGCACAACCATCCGACTGGGTGATTTCATCTATGGCAGCAGCGGAGGGTTCGGACCCGCTTTCATCACAGCTCTCGATCTTCGCAGTGGTACTACCACGTGGAAGGAACGAGGTTTGTCACGCGCACATCTGTTGTACGCGGACGGCAAACTGATACTCCTCGATGAAGACGGGAACCTGGTTCTTGCGCATGTCTCCCCCACCGGCATGACGGTCCACTCGCGCGCTGAAGTCTTGACAGGAAGATCTTGGACGGCTCCGACACTCGCCGGAACCACCTTGTTCCTGCGTGACCGGCTGGTCATCAAAGCCCTCGATATAGGACCGAGCTAGCCACTGCATTGCGCCAGTGGCGACGAACCTGGGAAATATGAGGACCCTAGTTCGAGCCTTCCCCGCTGCTATCGAAGTGTTCGGCAAACCATTCGAACATACGCTGCCAGTGGTCAACAAAGTCCTCTGCGGTACTGGAGCGACCTGCCCCGTGCCCACCAGCGGTGTAATGCACCCATACGACTTCTTTCCCGAGACGGCGCAACGCGTAGTACATCTCTCGTTGGTTCGTCGCCGGCACGTTCCAATCGCCTTCTCCCGAGAGCATCAGGAGTGGTGTTTTAATTCTGTCCGCAAACATCACCGCTGAGTGCTCTACATACTTGTGGGGTTGTTCCCAAAGCGTCGCGCCGATGCGGTCTTGCCCGACCTCGGCCGCCGCGTAGTTCCGCGTCGTGATCTTCGGCGAATCGCCAAGGAACGAGATGATATTCACCTTGCCGGACACGTTCGCTGCGGCCGCAAAGCGATCCGTCTGTGTGATGAGAAGGTTGGTCGCGTAGCCCCCGTAGCTCTGCCCATAAACACCCACCTTGTCCTCGTCGACAAGGCCGCGTTCAATTAGCTTGTTTATCGCATTGGGGACTGCCTTTAGCCACGCTTCCCCCGGGTAGCCTTCCTCAAACCGAACGGATGGACGAAACCCGAACCAACCCTGGGCTGTGATTAGATTCATGTTCTCGTTGAACCCATTGTCGAAGAATTGTTCGTAGATCTCAGCAACTAGTGGATATGCTTGCCCCGCTTCGTAATTAATTGGGTAGTAAAGGATGCCGTATAGGGTATTGCCGTCAACGTCGAGGTACTCAACAAGTTCGGTGTTTGTAAGCGCGACACCACCAAGCTGCCTGTTCATCGAAGTCAGTTGCGTCGGCACAGGGTAGTCGGAACCTGCCACCCAGATCTCATTAGGTGAATTGCCGTCCGTCATCGCATACACGATGGTGCTGCCATCATCAGAGATGTGCCACGAACTATATAAACGCTCGTCGAGTACTAGTGTCTCTGCCTCCCCTGACTCGACATTGAGACGCTTCAAACCACGCTGCCAACGATCTCTTGCCGAATAACTGAAATAAACGTAGCGTCCGTCCTCGCTCCACGCCTGAATCTCACGCCGCGGGCGCTCTTGCTCCTCGTCCTCGAGCACGAGAAGATCCCGCATGTCACCGGACTCGACATCCAGAACGTGCCAGCCTCGTTCTGATGTGAGCAGAAGCTCACTGCCAGATGAACTCCAGCGCCCAACGGAGAACTCCGGCTCTTCGGTCTCAGTGTCGGTTATTCGATGAGCTTCAGTAACATCAACCGCTGCCTCTTCGCCAACGCCCATGACAAAGATGGATCCGTCCTTGCCGTAGGCAAAGACATCGTGGGCCTCTGTCCAGGAAACATTGGTGCGCTCCTCGCTGGGATCCATGAGAGAGGCTGACTCACCATTATTCAGGTCAAGCATGAGGAGCTCATAGTCAGTCCCGTCTCGACGCGTGTAGGACGTCTTTGTGCGCACTGCCGTCGAGTAGGTTATATAAGAACCATCTTCTGCAAAGCTCACGCCCTGCGGGGTCACGTCGGCCAAAATTTCCCTTACTGAGCCGTCAGACACAGAAACGAGCGCGGTGATTTGTTGATTGGCGATGTTACGGACTCGGTCCCAGGCTAGAAAGTCGTTGCGGGAGTCCTGGACAATTACCGCAGCCTCCGTTAGAGCCAAAAATGCACGGTGCGCCTCGACTGCCCATCCCTCGGGACGCAGCCCGAGAAGGATCATTGAACCATCGGGGGACCATACGAGCGGGGAAGACGACGCTATTACCTTCTCGCTACCCAACTCTAGGGTTGTTGTTTGGGCCGATGATGTTTCGAAGATGCAGAGTTTGTAACTGTCATCTTCCACTATGAAGTAACCCAGACGAGTCCCATCCGGTGACCAAGTAAACGCTCGAAGCTGCGTTGGTTGTTCGTAGACCCAGGTTTGGTCACCGGAACCCGTGTCGACAACCATAAGCCTGGTCGAAACCGGCGAGATATACGTCGGATCCCCGTAACGCTGATGGTCAACGTCGGTACGATCTCGCCGAGTTTGCACGGTCGCAGCTACACGGCTCCCATCATCTGTTACCGCTGCGATCCGCACGTTTCGAACATCAAGAGCAATTTCTGGAGTAAAGCCGCGTGCTTGCTGGGCCCAAACCTGAGCAAAAAGCGGGACAGTGAAGACAAGAAGCAACAAACAAGTGTGCCGATAAGTCATTGCTGGATCCTTTTAGGGGTCAGGGAAACACGATTCAGCTGTTTCAAGCATACGCTGGCGTACTGTAAGCGTTTCTCGAAGGTTGTCAGAATCTACACGGGCAATCCCTAAAATTGCACCGTCGCTATTGGTTTTCACTGGGTTGCGACTGGTTGGGACACGCGTCAGTCAGTTGCCTCTGTCCCCTACTGGTTGCAATCCAAAGGAGTAGAGCGCGGATCTGGTCCGTATGAAGATTTGACCTTGTGATATAGCTGGCGTTGCGTATGCGAGATCATCGAGATCGTTGACTGCGAGCACTTCAAGGCTTCCGTCATCTGTTAACACAACCACCTTGCCCAACTCGCTGACTAAATAAATTTTATTGTCAGCAGCTACGGGTGATGCGAAGAAGTTGTCAATCGCACCCTCAATACGGCCCCGGCTGATCACTTCTCCACTTTCTGGGTCGAACGAGGTCACAATGCCGCTATCGTTGACCATATATAAGATGTCCTTATATAGGAGCGACGACGGAAGCTGCGGAACCGATTGATCGTGGTGCCAAAGAAAACTGTTGTCGGTCATATCACCGCTACCACCGAGGCGGAAGGCCCACATACCACCATTGGTAGCTCGGGCCGCCTGGTAATAATTCCACTCCTCGCCATTGAGGTAGCCATCAGCATCCAGGTCCATCAACCCAATCCACCGGCGGGCCAACTCATCAGGAATCTCATCAGGAGCGAAGCGCTCGTCTTGATCACGGTCGTGCTCGGGAAGCAGCTCACTAAAATCAGGGATCGCACGTCCGTAGCTATCACTCCACTGGGAACTGCTACTGCCATGGATGTAGACGGTATCTCCTCCAATGACTGGAACGGCTTTCATCTCAAAAGGAAGCCCTCGAACCCACCAAATCTTTTCGCCCGTTTCCACCGAATACGCTGTCAGGAAAAACGATCCGGGTGCTAGCAGCTGAGGGGGTCCCGTTTCTGGCCGGTACAAGATTGGGGTCGAGTGACCGGTTTTTGCCTCTGGACGTTCGACCTTCCATAAAACTCGACCATCGTCCCTGTGCACCGCCATCATGAAAGAACCCGAGGACTGGTCACAGACCAGCAGGACTCTGTCCCCAACTACAATCGGGGAAGAACCCATCCCATATGCATTGTCAAAAGGGCCTAGCGGAATCTGCCAGCGTTCGTTGCCTTCCAAATCGTAAGCAATCAAGCCGTAGTCCCCAAAGAAGACATAGACACCTTTATCATCGGTGACTGGTGTTGGCGCCGCTGCGTTGTTGCGTTTGTCAAGTCGCTCAGATCGTGGCCTTGGCGCCTCGCGTCGCCACAACACCTCACCCGTCTCACGGTCAAGACAGAACGTCGTGAGAATGTCCCCGTCGACGGCAGTCAAGAAGACTCGCTGGCCATCAAGAACGGGCGACGAGTGACCGGGAGGTAGCGGTGTTTTCCAGATAACGTTGAGCTCTGGCCCTAACCTCACTGGAAGGTTGGTGCTTTCCGTGACACCCGATCCATTTGGGCCCCGGAACCGTGACCACTCATCTGGTAAGGATTCTTGACAGGCTGCCAGCGCCATTAGCAAGAGGATCAGGATAGGCGCGATTCCTCTGTATCCTGTACCCACGAGATCTTTTTCAATTACCACGCTTTGTCCATCCTTTGCCGACCAGCGCCCCATGAAGATAATCAACCGGATCTAGCAGGGGTCATGCCTCAGAAGGTCAACGTTGGTTAGTGCCTATCGACCACCAATAAGGTGACGCTGGAAAAATTCTTCGACTCTCCAGTAGAGGTCCCGTACCGAACCAATATGCCGGAACCCATGCCCTTCCCCAATATAGGCAACATAGTCAACGTCTTTCCCAGCATCAGTAAGAGCCTCATACAAGGAAGTTCCCTGTTCAGGAA
>Ga0310345_10004515_pt1 | contig 12598 bp, 13 predicted proteins | sample HC15DNA20500_MG_FD_204667 | JGI IMG/M metagenome (GOLD analysis project Ga0310345, IMG submission 204667) | Marine microbial communities from station ALOHA, North Pacific Subtropical Gyre - HC15-DNA-20-500_MG | ecosystem: Environmental > Aquatic > Marine > Oceanic | place: Pacific Ocean: North... | reverse complement strand
GCCGCCCGACAGCCCCGCGACCTGCGTCGCGTAGACGCCGAACCCGATGGCCAGCGCAAGGACCGCGCCGCCGACGATGACTTCGGTGGTGTTCTCGGCCATGGGGCGCCCCTATTCCGGGCTCCACGCCTCGTAATCCGCGCGCGGCGCGGGATCGGCGCGGCGGATGGAGCCGACGGGCGCATAGGCCAGCGGCGTGCCGGTCAGGTTCTCGCTGTGCGGCTTTTCCCAGGGCTTGTGCACCAGCGGCCGCTCCGACGGCGGCTCGTCGAAGGTGTGGTGCAGCCAGCCGTGCCAGTCTGGGCTGATCCGGCTCGCCTCGGCCTCGCCGTTGAAGATCACCCAGCGTTTCTTGCCGTCCTGGGTCCGGTAGAACACGTTGCCCTGATCGTCCTCCCCGACCTTCACCCCCTTCCGCGAGGTGTAGAGCGCCGTGTTCAGGGTGGAGCCGTTCCACCATGTGACGGCACGCAGAAGGCTGTTGAGAATGCCCATTTGGATCTCCGCTCTTGGCTCACCCCGATATGGCCCATCGGGGGGCGAAGGTCCAGCCCTCAGGGGCGGCGACCCTCGGCCTGTGCGATCTTTGCGGTGACCTCGATCTCGATCCGGAAGGCGGGGTCGATCAACCCCGCTTCGAACATCGTGGCCGCGGCCGGATTGGCGCCGAAGGTTTCAGCCAGCAGCGGCCAGCAGGGTTCGAACTCCGCCCTGTCGGGGAGGATGTAATGTACGCGCACGACATCCGCGAAGGAGGCGCCGGCCCGCTCCAGCGCCGCGCCGATCGTCGCCAGCGCGCAGCGGCATTGCGCCACCACGTCCTTGGGCGGCTGGCCGGTTTCCGGGTCCACGCCCACGGTGCCGGCGACGAACACCCAGCCGTCCTCCGTCACCACGGCGCGGGCATAGCCGATCCTCGCTTCGTAGATCCCGCCGGACAACAGACGGAGGTGGGGCATCAGGCGATCTTCCGGATGACGAGAATGTCCTGGAAGTCGGCACCCTCCGTCCCGGCCCAGCTTCCCGGGATGCTGGTCTGAATCTCAGCGCCATGTTCCGCGACGAGATCGCGCCAGAATTCGAGGGAGTAGCCGACCGCCAGTTCAGGTTCCTCGAGCCGCTCAAGCGCAGCCGCCCCGTGCCGGTGCGCGAACGAGAAACTCGCTCCCTGAAGTGCCCGGCGTTCGGGCAGGAAGGTCGTCAGGTAGATGCGCCCGCCGTGGTCGAGACAGCGTATCGTTTCCCCGAAATACTGGCGCACCGGGCTTTCCAGCATGTGAGTATAGACCGATATGATGAGGACGAGATCGAAGCTGTTGTCCGCGTAGGGAAATCGAAACGTCTCGGGTCTAATGCGGCCCCGCGGGTTGTAGAAGCTGTTGTAGATATCGTGATGGTCGAACTGGAAGTTCGGAGCTCGGATTGCCTTTCGGCACCAGAGAATTCCGTATTCCACCACATCGAACCCGACATAGGCGATGCCGGGGCGTCGCCGGTAGATGCCCGTCGCCACTCGGCCGATCCCGCAGCCGACGTCGAGGATCCGCATCTCGTCGGTCAGGCCCACCGAGTTCTCGATGGACGCGACGAGGACATCGCCAAGGGCGACAAAATCACCCTGCCCGGAGAAGTTCACGAGGTCCGGCGGCGCCCCACGGCCGTCCAGCCATGGTGTTCGCCGCAGGATCGCGCTGAGAACGGGTGCGATAATGCCGTACTTGACGTACCGGGCCACCTTGTCCACATGACCGCGGATCTGAAGGCCTTTGCGAACAGATCCCGATCCCATGGCGGTTAGCCGGCGCTGGCGCCTTCCTTCTTGCTGTCGGCGTAGATCATCAGCGGAGTCGCCTCAGAGGTCACGGCCTCTTCGTTCACCACGACCTCTTCGACGCTTTCCATCCCCGGCAGGTCGAACATCGTGTCGAGCAGGATGTCCTCGAGGATTGACCGCAGGCCACGCGCGCCGGTTTTCCGGGCGATGGCCTTCTTCGCGATGGCCGACAGCGCATCGTCCGTGAAGGACAACTTGGCATCCTCGAGTTCGAAAAGCCGCTGGTACTGTTTCACCAGCGCGTTCTTCGGCTCGGTCAGGATGGTGACCAAGGCGTCCTCGTCCAGATCCTCCAGCGTCGCGATGACCGGCAGGCGGCCGACAAATTCCGGGATCAGGCCGAACTTCAGCAGGTCCTCGGGTTCGAGGTCCTTGAAGATCTCGCCCACGCCGCGGGCGTCATTGTCGCGCACATCGGCGCCGAAGCCCATGGCGCTGCCCTTGCCGCGCTGTGCGATGATCTTGTCGAGCCCGGCGAAAGCGCCGCCGCAGATGAACAGGATGTTGGTCGTGTCCACCTGCAGGAATTCCTGTTGCGGATGTTTGCGCCCGCCCTGCGGCGGAACGGAGGCGACGGTGCCTTCCATCAGCTTCAGCAGCGCCTGCTGAACGCCTTCGCCCGACACGTCGCGGGTGATCGAGGGGTTTTCCGACTTGCGCGTGATCTTGTCGACCTCGTCGATATACACGATGCCGCGCTGCGCCCGTTCGACGTTGTATTCCGAGGACTGGAGCAGCTTCAGGATGATGTTTTCGACATCCTCACCCACGTAACCCGCTTCGGTCAGCGTCGTCGCGTCCGCCATTGTGAAGGGCACGTCGAGGATCCGCGCCAGCGTCTGGGCCAGCAGCGTCTTGCCGCAGCCCGTGGGGCCGATCAGCAGGATGTTCGACTTCGCCAGCTCGATGTCCGAGGATTTCCCGGCGTGGTTCAGCCGTTTGTAGTGGTTGTGCACGGCGACCGAGAGCACCCGCTTCGCCTTCATCTGGCCGATGACGTAATCGTCCAGCACGCCGCAGATTTCCTGCGGGGTCGGGACGCCGTCCGAGCTTTTCAGCCCGGAAGATTTCGTCTCCTCCCGGATGATGTCCATGCAGAGTTCGACGCACTCGTCGCAGATGAACACGGTCGGACCCGCGATCAGCTTGCGCACCTCGTGCTGGCTCTTGCCGCAGAAACTGCAGTAGAGCGTGTTCTTGCTGTCGCTACCCGAATTGTTCGCCATTTCGCACCTTTTGCCCGCTTCCGGGCTGCTCCGGCTGTCCGGAGGCCCACCCGTTCGCTGCGTTTCCCAACAGACTAGGGCAGCCCCCCGGGCATCACAATGTCAAAAATGCCTCACAAACCTTGCCGTGAGGTTTCGCCGTCACGCCTCAGACCCGTCGGGTTTGACACGGTTTTCGACGATCTCGTCTATCAGTCCCCATTCCTTCGCGTCTTCCGGGGACATGAAATTATCGCGTTCCAGCGCCTTTTCCACCGTTTCCAGGTCCTGGCCCGTGTGGCGGACGTAGATTTCGTTCAGGCGCTTCTTCAGTTTCAGCGTCTCCTCGGCGTGGATCATGATGTCCGTCGCCTGGCCCTGGTAGCCGCCCGAGGGCTGGTGGACCATGATCCGGCTGTTGGGCAGCGAGAAGCGCATCCCCTTCTCGCCGGCGGTCAGCAGCAGAGAGCCCATGGAGGCCGCCTGCCCGATCACCAAGGTCGAGACCTTCGGCTTGATGTACTGCATCGTGTCGTAGATCGACAGCCCGCTCGTCACCACCCCGCCGGGGGAGTTGATGTACATGCTGATTTCCTTCGACGGGTTTTCCGCCTCGAGGTGCAGCAGCTGCGCCACGATCAGGCTGGACATGCCGTCATGCACCGGGCCCGAAAGGAAGATGATCCGCTCCTTCAGCAGGCGCGAGAAGATGTCGTAGGCCCGTTCGCCGCGGCTGGTCTGTTCGACCACCATGGGAACGAGGTTGTTCATGTAGAATTCTGCCGGATCTTTCATAACGCCCTGCCCATACTGCCTGCTGACCACTCGCGGCCACGTTCATGGGAGAGTCTTAGTCACGCGTCCGGGGGGCTGCAAGGGCAGCACCGGCAATTGTCGGGCGCATTGTCATCACCTTGTCACCGCGCGGCGGCTATGCGATCCGGAACTGCCGCAGGGAGAGTTTCATGCCTGACCACCGCCGCTACGCGATCTACTACCTCTGCCCGCCCGGACCGCTGGCCGATTTTGGCGCCGCGTGGCTGGGATGGGACGTTGCGGAAGGCTGCGCGGTGGCGCATCCTGACCTGCCCGGCCTGCCCGCCCCGGCGGCCGAGATCACGGCGGCGCCACGCAAATACGGCTTTCACGGCACGATCAAGCCGCCCTTCCGATTGGGCGAGGGGCGCTCGGCGGAGGCGCTGGTGGAGGAAGCCACGGCGCTTTGCGCCCGGCTCGCGCCGGTAACGCTGGAGGGGCTGGCGCTGTCGCGGCACGGCCACTTTCTTGCCCTGACCCCCGAAGGCGACGCGACGGAGCTTTCGGCGCTCGCGGCGGCCTGCGTCGAGGGGCTGGACGATTTCCGCGCGCCGCCGGGCGAGGCGGAACTGGCGCGCCGCCGCGCGCGCGGGCTGTCGGCCCGGCAGGAACGGAACCTCCTCGCATGGGGCTATCCTTACGTGATGGAGGACTTCCGCTTCCACATGACCCTGTCCGGCCGCCTGTCGCCCGAGGCGCTCGACGCCACCGCCGAGGCGCTTGCCCCGGTGGTGACACCGCTGGTGCCGGAGCCCTTCCCGATCACCGATATGGCGCTGGTCGGGGCGGACGAAAGCGACCGGTTCCACCTGATCCGCCGCCTGCCGCTCGGCGGCTGAGGCGGCGGGCCGGGCGCGGGTCAGTCCTGCGCCGCCTTCTGCTCGGCGATCGCGGCCATCAGCTTGGCGGTGTCCGTGCGCGGCGTGTAGGGATGGCCCGCCGACAGCCCGCCGCAGACCGGCACCGCCTGCCCGTTGACGTAGGACGCCAACGGCGAGGACAGCCAGAGCACCGCGTTGGCGATCTCCTCCGGCTCCCCGCCCCGCCGCATCGGGTTGAGCTGCCCGACCCTGTTCCCGGCCCCGGTCGCTTTGGCGTAGTCGTAGATCGGGCGCGTCATCTCGGTCTCGATCAGGCCCGGACAGACGGCGTTGACCCGCACCCCGCTCTCGGCCAGCTGATAGGCCGCCGTCTGGGCCAGGTTGATGACCCCGGCCTTCGAGGCCGAATATTGCGCCGGCCCGGCGTTGGCCCGCATCCCCGCGACCGAGGCCGTCAGCACGATGGACCCGCCGCCCGCCGCCTGCATCACCGGCGCGGCGTGCTTGATGGCGAGGAAGGGGCCGATCAGGTTGACGCGCAGCACCTCGGCCCATGTCTCTACGCTCGTCTCGAGCATCGGGATGGCCAGCCCGCCGCCGGTGATGCCGGCGTTGGCGTGAAAGACGCCCAGCCCGCCGAACGTCTCCACCGCCTCGGCAACCGCCGCCGCGACATCCGGCTCGCTCCCCGCGTCCATCACCCGGTGCCGCGCCACGCCGCCTTTGGCGCAAATCGCCTCGGCCACCTCGGCGACGCTTTCGGCCCGGTCGCAGGCCAGCACCTGCGCGCCCGCCTGCGCCAGCACCCGCGCGGTCGCCCGCCCGATGCCCGAGGCCGCGCCGGTGACGATGGCGCCGGTGCCCTCCAGATTGATCGTGATCCCTGTCATCCTGTCCTCCCTCGTGATCCGGCCACTTGCCGGTGACAGCCGTGAAACGGATTGGTATTCAGTTGCGATGGATACCTTCGCCCCGCTCGACCGGCCAGCCGCGTCCGACCAGTCGCCCCGCTTCCAGCAGAAGCGCGACCGCATACTCGACGCGGCTGCGCTGCTGATCAACGAACGGGGCCTGAAAGGGCTGACCTTCGTCGCGGTGGCCGAGGCCGTGGGGCTCAACACCACCTCGGTCACCTATTACTTCAAGCGCAAGGAGATGCTGGCGGCCGCCGCCATCGAGCGGACGGTCGACCACCTTGCCGCGCTGCTGGAAGGCGCGGCGGCCCAGCCGACGCCCCGCGACCGCGTCGCACAAATGCTGAAGGCCTACCTGATGCAGGACGGCAACGCCCGGCTGGGCCAGGCCCGCCCGCTGACCATCCTGTCGGACATGCGCGCGCTGGAGGATCCGCAGCGCGCCCGGCTGTCCGAAGCCTATGTCCACCGCATCTCGCGCGGGGCGGCGCGGCTGTTCGGGGAGGCGTCGGACCCGCTGAACCGTGCGCGGGCGCACGTGATGCTGGACGGGCTGTTCTGGTCGCGGGCGTGGCTCGCCAAGTATTCGGTCGGGGATTACGAACGGATCGGCCGGAAGCTGATGCAGCTGTTCGAACATGGCATCCTGCCCGACGGCGCCAGCTGGACCATCGCCCCGCCGCCGCGCGACCCGCTGCCGGAGGACGGTGGAGAGATCACGCCGGAAACCTACCTCCGTGTCGCCACGCGGCTGATCAACGAACGGGGCTACCGCGGCGCCTCGGTCGAGCGGATCGCGGGAGAGCTCAACGTCTCCAAGGGCAGTTTCTATCACCACCTGCAGGGCAAGGACGACCTCGTCCTCGAATGCTTCCAGCGCAGCTACGGCCGCTTCAGCCAGGCGCAGCGGCGGGCGATCAACCTGCCCGGCACGCATCGGGACCGGTTGGCCGCGGTGGTCGGAGACCTGCTCGACATCCAGTTCGACGCGACCTTCCCGCTGGTGCGGATCACCGCCCTGCAGGCCCTGCCGACCGAGTTGCGCCGCGTCGTGCTGGCGCGGTCGGACCGGATGGCGACGCGCTTTGCCGGCATGATCTCGGACGGGATCGAAGAGGGCTCGATCCGCCCGCTCGATCCGCTGATCGCCAGCCAGTGGCTGACCGGGCTGATCAACTCCGCCCATGACATGCGCTTCTGGGCCGCCGAACAGCCCGGCCTGACCGAAGCTGCGGCGCTTTACGCCCATCCGATCGCCCACGGGCTTTTCGCGCCGCGTTGAAGGCTCATTCCGCCGCGATCCCGTCCGCGTCCGCCTGCTGTTCGGGCGGGAAGATCACCGGTTCGCCATTCGAAAAGACGAGCGTTCCGTCGTCCACCGCCCCGCGCTTCAGCGTCTTGCGGTCCCACATGTAATCCTGCTTGTGGATCCACGGGAAATCCTCGCCATGCTTTGGCAGGCGGTGCCGGACGCGCAGGAAATACCCCGAGGTGAAGGCGATCGAGTCGGACATCTTCGCGAAATCCGCCGACGTGGCGGCGGGCACCACCTGCCGCACGCCCTTGCGGTCCATGTGCTTCAGCAGGCGGCAGGCGTATTCCGCGACAAGGTCCACCTTCAGCGTCCACGATGCATTGGTGTAGCCGCGGAAGTAGATCATGTTGGGCACGTTGGAATACATGAAGCCCTTGAAGATCAGCTGCTTGCCGGGGTCGACGTGCTGGCCGTCCACCACCATCTCCATCCCGCCGAAGTAATCCAGCACCAGCCCGGTGGCGGTGACGATCGTGTCGACCTCGAGCCTGCGGCCGTCGGTCATCAGGACCCCCTCGGGCGTGAACCGTTCGATATGGCCGGTCACCATCTCGGCCGTCCCCTCGCGGAGCACAGCGAAGAAATCGCCGTCCGGAACGAGGCAGAGCCGCTGCTGCCACGGCCAGTAGTCGGGGGTGAAATGCCGCTCCCACTCCGGCACACAGCCCTGCAGTTGCTGGCCCACGCCGCCGATCAGCAGCCGTTTGGCGCCCTTGATGTCCTTCGCGAATTTCCGGCGCAGCATCGCGCCCCGCAGGATGATCCGCCAGCGCGCCAGCGTATAGCCCGCGCGTCCCGGGAACACCCGCTTCAGCAGGTTGCCGATCCGGTCCTCGGAGGGGCGCGAGGTGACGTAGGTGGGCGAGCGCTGCACCTGGTAGACCTTGGTCGCGCTCTGCGCCAGCGTCGGCGTCAGGGTGACGGCCGTCGCGCCCGAGCCGATGACCGCGATGCGCTTGCCGGCGGGATCGTAATCCTCGGGCCAGAACTGGGGATGGATCATCCCGCCCCGGAAATCCTTTTCCCCCGGGAAGTCGGGCCGGTAGCCCTCGTGGAACTTGTAATACCCGGCGGCAAGGAACAGCATCCGCGCAGTCAGGCGCTGCGTCCCCTCCGGCGTCTCGCAGGTCAGCGTCCAGCGGGTGGCGGTGCTGTCCCATTCGGCGCGGGTTACCTTGTGACGGTAGCGGATCTTCGGCGCGATGCCGTTCTCCTCCGCCGTCTCCTCCACGTATTCGCGGATCAGGTGCCCGTCCGAGATCGCCTTGGTGTGGCGCCACGGTTTGAAGGAATAACCCATCGTGTGCATGTCGCTGTCCGAACGGATCCCGGGATAGCGGAAGAGGTCCCACGTTCCGCCCATCCTCTCGCGCGCCTCGAGGATGGCATAGCGCTTGCTCGGGCAGCGCTTCGACAGGTAGCGCGCCACGCCGATCCCCGACAGCCCGGCACCGATGATCAGAACGTCGAAATCCACCTCAGTCATGAACCATACCCGTTATTCGAATTCTTTCTCCTGCTTACCCGAAGGCGGGCGTCTGGCAAAAGGAAAATCCCGACCCGCCGGATACGTGAACGCGTCTTGCATTGCCGGGCGGCCGGTCTAGGATCGGACCACCGCAACAGGGAGGACGACGATGCCCCACGCCGAGGTCAACGGGATCACCATATATTACGAGCAACACGGGCCGGAGGACGCGCGCCCCCTGCTGCTCATCACCGGGGTGGGCACGCAGATGACGCGCTATCCCCTGCCATTCGTGGAAAAGCTGCTGGCCCGGGGCTATCGCGTCGTCAAGATGGACAACCGCGACATCGGCCTGAGCCAGAAATTCACCGAACACGGCATACCCGACTTTCAGGCCGCCATCCGCGCGAAGAGCGAGGGGCGCAAGGCCGACCTGCCTTACCAGCTGTCCGACATGGCCGCCGACTGCGCCGCGCTGCTGGACCACCTCGGCATCGACAAGGCGCATGTCTGCGGCTTCTCGATGGGCGGCATGATCGCCCAGCTCGTCGCCATCGAGCATCCCGAGAAGGTGCTGTCGCTGATCTCCATCATGTCGAACACCGGAAATCCCGCCCTGCCCGGCGGCACGAAGGAGGCGCAGGCGGCCCTGACCACGCCGCGCCCGGACCCCGACGAGGACCGCGAGGCGTTCATCGCCTCGGGCGTGCACACCGCGCAGGTCATCGGCAGCCCCGCATGGCCGCAACCCGAGGCGCTGATCCGCCAGAACATCGAGGCCGACCTGGAGCGGTCCTATCATCCGACCGGCTTCGCCCGGCAATATGCCGCGATCCTCGGCACCTACGACCGGCGGCCCCATCTGCAGAAGCTGACGGTGCCGGCGACGGTGATCCACGGGGTCGACGACGTTCTCGTCCCGATCGCTGGCGGGCGCGACACGGCCGGGAACATTCCCGGCGCGGAATTGATTGAGATCGAGGGCATGGGACACAACATCCCGCCCGAGTTGTACGACCGGCTGATCGACGGGATCGAGACCGCGACCCGCCGCGCCGACGCGCCGGCCGCGTGAGACGGCCCGCGGCGGCCTCCGGGCCGCCGCGCTACCGCGTCGTCACGTCTTCTTCGGGGTGATCTGCCGGATCAGCCCTTCCTGCGCCACGTCGGCGACCAGACGTCCGTCCTGCGTGAAAATCCGCCCCCGGGTGAAGCCCCGCGCGCCGCCCGCCCAGGGCGAATTCATCTCGTAGAGCAGCCATTCGTCCATCCGGAACGCGCCATGCAGCCAAAGCGCATGGTCGAGGCTGGCCACCATCATGTCCGGCCGCCCGAACCCCAGCCCGGCCCGGTTCAGCGCCGCCCCGATCAGACCGAGGTCGGAGGTATAGGCGAGCGCCGCACGGTGCAGGTGCGGATCATCGGGCAGCGCGGTCTGGGTCCGCATCCATGCGGCCTGCCGCCGGATCGGGCCGGTCTCCTGAAACGGCGGGCGCGGCTCGCAGGGGCGCACCTCGATCGGGCGGCGCTTGGTGAGAAACCTGTGATGCTGCGGGTGCAGGTTCTCACGGTATTTCTCGGCCAGTTCCATCTCGTTCAGAAGCCCGTCCGGCCCCGGCACATCCGGCATCTCGTCCTGATGGGTAAGACCCTCCTCCTCCACGTGGAAGGAGCACGCCATGTTCAGGATCGGCTTCCCGTACTGCACCGCGACGACGCGCCGGGTGGCGAAGCTGCCGCCGTCGCGGTCGCGCTCCACCCGGTAGAGCACCGGCTTCGTCGCGTCGCCCGGACGCATGAAATAGGCGTGCAGCGAATGCGCGGGACGGTCGCCCCCGACCGTGCGGGTGGCCGAGGACAGCGCCTGCGCGATCACCTGCCCGCCGAAGCTGCGCCCCTCGCCCCCGGGCGTGGCGATGCCGCGGAAGTAATCCTCCTCGATCGGTTCCACGTCGAGGATGGGCGTCAACTCGTCCGCGCCCTCGGGCGCGCGGTCCGGCATGGCTTCGGTCATTGGCGTCTCCGGTCGTCTGGGTCGCCGCTAGGTCCGCCATGCCGCGGCCGAATGCAAGGTGTTTCTGCCGACGGCCACACCCCTGCCGGACCCTCCCGCGCCGGTTCAGTTCAGCCGCGGGTGATGGCAGGCGATGGCATGACCGGGGGCGATTTCGCGGATCTCGGGCACCTCCGCCGCGCAGACCTCGGTCGCGAAGGGGCAGCGGGTGCGGAAACGGCAGCCCGATGGCGGGTTCACCGGTGACGGCAGTTCGCCCGGGATCACCTCCACCCGGTCGCGCAGCGCCTCCGGATCAGGCTCCGGAACGGCGGCCAGCAGCGTGCGGGTGTAGGGATGCACCGGCCGGCGATAGATCGTCTCCGCATCTGCCAGTTCGCAGAGCTTGCCCAGATACATCACCGCCACCCGGTCCGAGACATGCTTCACCACCGCCAGATCGTGGCTGATGAAAAGCATGGTCAGCCCGAATTCCGCCTTCAGCTTTTCCAGCAGGTTGAGCACCTGAGCCTGGACCGACACGTCGAGCGCCGAGACCGCTTCATCGCAGACCAGCAGCTCGGGCTTCAGGATCAGCGCCCGGGCGATCGAGATCCGCTGGCATTGCCCGCCGGAGAATTCATGCGGGCGGCGCTCCATGGCCTGATCCGGGTTGATGCCGACAAGGTCCAGCATCTCGGCGACCCGCTCGGTCTGTTCGGCCTTCGTGCCGATCCCGGCGATCTCCAGCGGGGCCGCGACGATGTCGCGGATCGTCTGGCGCGGATTGAGCGACGCGATCGGGTCCTGAAAGATCATCTGGAACTGGCGCCGCGCAGCCTGAAGCGCGCGTCCCTTCAGCCCCGTAAGCTCCTTTCCGTCAAGCTTCACCGAGCCGGAGGTGGGCCTGGGCAGTTGCATCACCGCCCGGGCGGCGGAGCTTTTGCCGCAGCCGGATTCCCCCACGAGGCCCAGCGTCTCCCCGCGCCGGACATGGGCGGTGAAATCGGTGACGGCGTGGACCTTGGCCTTGCGGCTGAGGGGGTATTCCACGGTCAGGTTCTCGATGCTCAGGAAGGCGTCGATCTTTCCGGTCGGCGCGTTCATGCGGCCACCTCCCTATTCAGCGGCTTGATGCAGGCCCATTGGTGCGTCGCGGTGCCTTCCAGTTCGGGCACCGTGCGGCGGCAGGCGTCCTCGGCGTAGCGGCAGCGCGGCGCGAAGGGGCAGCCCGGCGGCGGATTTATAAGGTCCGGCGGCCGCCCCTCGATCGCGTCGAGCTTGCGGTGCGGTGGATCCGTCACCCGCGGGATCGAGGCGAAGAGCGCCGCCGTATAGGGCATCGCCGTGTCGCGGAAGAGCTCCTTCACCGGGACCTTCTCCACGATCCGGCCGGCGTACATCACCGCGACCTCGTCGCAGCGGCCCGCCACCACGCCCATGTCATGTGTGATGAGGATCATCGCCATGTTCCGTTCGCGCACCATGCGCTGCAGCAGATCGAGGATTTCGGCCTGAACCGTCACGTCGAGCGCGGTGGTGGGTTCGTCCGCGATCAGCAGGTCGGGCTCGCAGGCGATGGCGATGGCGATGGCCACGCGTTGCCGCATCCCGCCCGAAAGCTGGTGCGGATACTGGTCGACCCGCACGTCCGGCTGCGGCAGGCCCACCGATTTCAGCAGCTCCACCGCGCGCTTGCGGGCGTCGCGCTTGCCCATCTTCATGTGGAAGATCAGCACCTCGGCGATCTGCTTGCCGATGGTCAGCACCGGGTTCAGCGCGGTCATCGGGTCCTGGAACACGATGGACATCTCGGGCCCGCGCAACCGGCGCAGTTCCCCTTCCGTCATCGTCATCAGGTCCTTGCCGTTCAGCACCACGCGGCTGCCCGGCCCGGTCACCGCCGTCCCCGGCAGGAGCCGCATGATCGACCGCGACAGCACCGACTTGCCGGAGCCGGATTCGCCCACGACCCCCAGCGTCTTGCCGCGCTCGAGCGTGAAGCTCACGCCGTCGACCGCCTGCAGCAGACCGCGGCCCGTGGCGAAGGCGGTGCGCTGGTTGGTCACTTCGAGAATGGTCTCTCCCATCACGCCCTCCTCAGATCGCGCCTTCGCGGACATCCGCGAGACGGCGGCGGATCGCGTCGCCGACAAGGTTGAAGCTGAGCACCGTCAGGAACATCACGATGGTCGGATACATCGCGATATGCGGCGAGGTGCTCAGGTGTTC
>Ga0310345_10004513_pt1 | contig 12603 bp, 11 predicted proteins | sample HC15DNA20500_MG_FD_204667 | JGI IMG/M metagenome (GOLD analysis project Ga0310345, IMG submission 204667) | Marine microbial communities from station ALOHA, North Pacific Subtropical Gyre - HC15-DNA-20-500_MG | ecosystem: Environmental > Aquatic > Marine > Oceanic | place: Pacific Ocean: North... | reverse complement strand
TCGGTTTCGGTCCCGAGTTCGTGGCGCGGGCAGGAGGGGCCGGGCCGGTCTGGCTGAAGCCCCTCCCTGCGTTCTCGATCGACAGGCTCGAACCGGCCTACACCGGCGGAGACCTGCTCATCCAGATCGCGGCCGATGACCCACTGGTCGTCGCTCACGCGACCCGGATGCTGTTGAAGGACTCGCGTTCGTTCACCACCGTGCGGTGGGTGCAGCAGGGTTTCCGCCGCTCGGCCGGCGCCTACCCCGAGCGGAGCATGCGAAACCTCTTCGGCCAGGTCGACGGCACCGTCAACCCGGTGGCGGGGACGGCGGACTTCGACGAAGTCGTCTGGAACTCGGACGGATGGCTCGCCGGCGGCACCGGGATGGTTGTGCGCCGCATCCGAATGACGCTTGACACGTGGGACAAGCTCGATCGGTCGGGACGAGAACAGTCCGTGGGCCGCACCCTCGACACCGGTGCGCCGCTGACCGGCACGGCCGAAACCGACGATCCGGACTTCGAGGCACGCACCGCGCTCGGCTTCCCGGTGATCCCGGAGTTCTCGCACATGCGGCGGGCGCGCAGCGACAACCCTCGGGAACGCATCCTGCGCCGCCCGTACAACTACGACGATGCTCCGACCGGGGGTGCGCTGTCGGACTCGGGACTGATCTTCGCGTCGTTCCAGGCCGACATCGATGCGCAGTTCGTGCCGATGCAGCAGCGCCTTGCGGAGCTGGACCTGCTCAATGAGTGGACGATTCCGATCGGTTCGGCGGTGTTCGCCGTGCCGCCCGGGTGCGCGGAGGGCGGGTTCGTCGGGGAGACCCTCCTCGCGTAGCGCCGCTCCCGGTACAGTGATGCCCACGGGACGGATGCCGCGCCGGGCGGGCGCCCCGCTGGGAGGGGAACATGGCGGGCAGGCGACCTTTCGGAGTCACCCTGGTGGCGATCATCGCCTGGCTCACGGGTGCGCTGCAGATCATCGCGGGAGTGCTGCTGCTGATCGGCGGCGAAATCACTTTCGGCATCGTCGCGATGCTCATCGGCTTCGTCACGATTCTGGTGAGTCTGGGCCTGTTCGGCGGCAGCAACGGCGCCCGCATCCTGACCGCCGTTGTCTTCGTGCTGAATATCGCCGGCTCGGTGTATCTCATGATCACCGAGCCGGCGCAGCTCTGGTCGGCTGTGGGGTCGGCGGTGCTGCCGCTGATCGGCCTGCTGCTGCTGTTCACGTCGCGCGCCAACAGCTTCTTCCGCTGAGGCCGCGATGTCTCGGCTCTCTGATGCACTCATCCCGCCGTCACAGCGCCTGACTTCCGATGAACTGCATGACACGCTGAACCTCGGCGCGGGGGAAGTCGGGCGCAAGCGCTCGGCCTTCCTGATCATGCTCGTGCTCTCGGCGATCATCGCTGCGGCAGGCGTGCTGGGGGATTCGACGGCCACGGTCATCGGGGCCATGATCATCGCACCGCTTGCCACCCCGATCCTCGGGATCGCGCTCGGGATCGTGGTCGGGCAGCTGCGGCTGGTGGTGACCTCGCTGCTGTGGGTCATGATCGGTGTGGTCGTCGTGATCGCCATCGGTGCGGTGTTCGCCGTGTTCGTCGCTGACCCGACCGCGCTGCAGAGCAACTCGCAGATCACCGGACGCACCTCGCCCGGGCTGCTGGACCTCGCGGCCGCGTTGGCGACCGGAACCGCCGGTGCCTTCGCGATGTCTCGACGCGACCTGAGCACCGTGCTGCCCGGTGTCGCGATCGCGATCTCGCTTGTTCCCCCGCTCGGTGTCGTGGGTGTATGCGCGGGTGTGGGTGAGTGGGACGCCGCAATCGGCGCCCTGTGGCTCTTCCTCTCCAATGTCGTGGCGCTCATCATCGCGGGAAGCATCATCTTCACGCTCGCCGGGTACGCCCGCGAGCCGAGCTCGCTGCCGACCGCTCGTCGCCGCCGCGCGTATGTGATTGTCGGAATCGCCGCCGTCATCGTCGTCATCCCGCTCGCGTTCAACACGATCGTGTCCTTCGCCTTGACCTCGTGGGGTCTCACGATTCGGGACGCGGCGCAGGATTGGGTGAACACCGACTCCTCGGCATCCGTCACCGGCGTCCATTGGGTGGGCGTGAACGCGACAATCGACGTCGTGACCGACGACGGTGAGATCCCCGACACGGCGGACCTTGCCACGGCGCTGGATGGGCTGCCGGAGTTCGTCGGTGTGTCGGTGCGGGTACAGACCGAAGCCGAATACGCGATTCGCTGACGGTCAGATCCGGATCGGGAAGGTCGTGAGGATGACGACTCCGGCCGCTCCCAGCACTGTCGCGCCGATCAGGAGGAACTTGCGGGCCCACGGTGCGAGGTCGCGTTGGGACATTGCGGTGAGGAAGAGCACCAGTGCGAAGAGCACGGTGAGGAGCGAGTAATTGTCGCCGCGCTGATTGTTGGTGAGCGCCTCCTGGAACTTCGCATCCGCGCGTTCGTTAAGTTCCTGCGCCTCGACGGTGCCGGGAGGGATGTACTCGGGCACCGCGAAGGGACCGGCTTCGACACGTCCACCGGCATCCCATGCCTCGAACGCCACGGCAAACTCGGGGCTGAACCGGTCCTCGATATAGGCAGCGAGGTCTTCTTCGCCGTTGTAGGTGGCCCGGACCCACTCGGCGTAGACGCTCAGGTCGAACTGTCGTGCATCGCGAGCCTCGCCCTCGGCACTGGTTGCCTGTACTCGTGCGCTGGATGCCTGGCTGAACGCGATCGACATCTCGCCGCCCCACTTGGAGGCCTCGAACCCACACCATGCCGTGAGGACTGCCGTGATCGACAACACGAACACCGCCATGATGTCGAGCCAGTCGCGGCGCGGACGGGTCGCTGGCGAATCTCCACTCACGCGGTCATCCTATGGCTCTCTAGACTGCAGGCAGGCCCGCATCGATTGGCCGTGTCAGCGATACCGCGGAACAGAGGATCACGAATGCAACTGGGAATGGTCGGACTCGGACGAATGGGCGCGAACATCGTGCGCCGCCTCATGAACGACGGGCACGAATGCGTCGTCTACGACGTGAATGCGGATGCCGTGACCGCGCTCGCCGGCGAGGGCGCGACGGGTGCGGAGTCGTTCGCCGACATGGCGAGCAAGCTCGAGGCACCTCGTGCGATCTGGCTCATGATCCCCGCGGGCCTCACCGGCGATGTCGTCGACCAGGTGGCCGAGGTGCTGGAGCCCGGGGACATCATCATCGACGGCGGCAACTCCAACTACCGCGACGATGTGCGCCGGGCCGCGAAGCTCAAGCCCAAGGGCATCCATTACGTGGATGCCGGCACCAGCGGCGGCGTGTTCGGCCTTGAGCGCGGTTATTGCCTCATGGTCGGCGGTCCGAACGAGGCATTCGACCGGATCGAGCCGATCCTCAAGACCATCGCGCCCGGCAAGGGCGACATCGAGCGCACGCCGGGGCGTACCGGCGACTACGCGCCCGAAGAGCTCGGCTACCTGCACTGCGGCCCGTCGGGGGCCGGCCACTTCGTCAAGATGGTCCACAACGGCATCGAGTACGGGATCATGGCCGCGCTCGCCGAGGGGATGAACATCCTCAAGAACGCCGACGCGGGAGTCCGCGAAGCCGAACATTCGGCCGAGATCGCCCCGCTGGAAGAGCCTGAGTTCTATCAGTTCACGATCGACACCCCCAAGGTCGCGGAGCTGTGGCGTCGCGGATCGGTCATCTCGTCGTGGCTGCTCGACCTCACCGCAGCTGCCCTCGAAGAGAACCCCACGCTCGACGGACTCGCCGGCCGGGTCTCCGACTCGGGCGAGGGCCGCTGGACCGTCAAGGCCGCCGTCGACACGGGGGTTCCCGCTCCCGTGCTCTCTGCAGCGCTGTTCGAGCGGTTCGCATCCCGTGATGAGGATCACTACGCCAACCAGCTTCTCTCGGCGATGCGCCTGCAGTTCGGTGGCCACCACGAGCTTCCCACCGGGGATGTGCTCGAGGCAGGTGCTCGCAAGTCCGATCAGGCTGGCTGACCTTCACGGCTGCGCGGCCTGTGCTTAGGCTGTCGGCATGCCAGTGCTGTTCTCGGTCCTCGTCATCGCACTGAGCATCGGTGCGCTCATCGACGCGATCGTCATCTCCGAGAATCGCGTGCGCTACCTCCCCAAGGTCGCGTGGGTGATTCTGATCGTTCTCGTGCCGCTGCTGGGCAGTGTCTTCTGGTTCGCACTGGGACGGGACTATCAGCGTGCGCCGGCGCCCTGGCGCGAGTACACCGACAAAGGGGCTCCGCCGGCGAGCGCCCCCGTGCGGCCCCGCGACACGCGCAGCACCGAGCAGCAGCTAGCCGATCTGGACCTCGAGATCGAGGAGTGGCGACTTCGGGCTGAGATCGAGAAGCGCAAGCGCGATCACCGCGACGGCTCGGCAGGCTGACCGTCCAGCGCGGGAAGATTCGCTTCGAAGGTCGTTCCCTGGCCCGGCGCGCTGGTGACGCGCAGGATGCCGCCGTGTGCGCTGACCAGGGCATGAGCGATCGCGAGTCCGAGGCCCGAGCCCGCAGAATGGCGGGAGGTGTCGCCCCGCCAGAACCGCTCGAACACATGCGGTAGTTGTTCGGCCGGGATGCCTGGTCCGGTGTCGTGTACGCGCAGGATGACGCGGTCGGCGTTCATCCGTGTGCTGACCGTGACGTCGGCATCCGGCGGAGTGTGCTGCAACGCATTACCGACGAGGTTGCGCGCGACCTGGGTCAACCGAGGTTCGTCGCCGAGGACCCGCGCGGGACCATCGGTGTCGACGATGAGACGGCGTTCAGGATGCAGCACGCGAGCGTCCGAGACCACCTCTGCGGCGACGGCGGCGAGATCGACCGGCGTGTTCTCGAGGGGCCGGCCGGAGTCGGTCCGCGCGAGCAGGGACAGCTCGTCCGTCAGCAGCCTCATTCGCCCCAGCTGTCGCTCCACGCGCGCCATCGCTTCTGCGAGGGCATCGGGGTCGGTCAGACCACCACGCAGGTAGAGCTCGACCCAGCCGCTCGCTGTGGTCAGCGGCGTACGCAACTCGTGCGAGGTATCTGCGACGAACGAGCGCATGCGGTTTTCGGCATCCTCTTGCACATCGAAGGCGAGGTTCACGGTGCTCGCCATGCGCGCGATTGCCGGGTCGCCGCTGCTCTCGACCGGAAGACGGAGGGTGCGGTCGCCCTCTGCGATCCGCTCGGCGTGCTCAGCCATCGCCGTGAGTGGGCGAAGACCACGACCGACGACGATCGCCGCCGCAATGATGAGGATGATGGTCGTCACCACCGCCGTCACCGAGAGCGCCGAGATCAGGAGAACGCCATTGGCCTCGCGATCGGTTGTGCGCACCACGAGCACGGCGGAGGTCACCGGGACTTCGCTCTCGTTGTCGCTGAACGTCAGCGAGAAGCCCGTCGTGTCGATCGTTTCGGCGAGGTACCGACCGTCGATGTCGGTTGGCTCGTGAGCGGCGCGAGCCACAATCGTCGGGACATCGGCTTCGGGGATTCCCGCGGCTGCGAGCACGCCCTCGCCGTCGAGAAGAATGATGCCGAGCGAGCCCGCTGCGATGCGCTGCACGTTCTCGTCGGAGACGACGGCGCCGCCTGTCGCGTTCAACCCCGCGGCCATCCGCTGGGCAGGGCCCTCGGCTAGAGTGCCAGGATGCGGAGCGGGTGCGAGTGAGCGGAGGCATCCGTTTCGCCCTCCGCCGCGCTGGCGCCGCGCGTGCGTCACTTGTGGCCCTGGCAGTCTTCGCGGGGCTCTCGGGCGCGCTGGTCAGCGCAGCAGCGTCGGTGGATGCAGCTCGGGTGGCGCACTCGGCAGAAGAAGGGTTGGCGAGCGACGGGTCAGCCGGTGTCGCCGCGGTCGCGGTTGGAATGCTCGCGCTGCCGGTCGCCCTGGCCGCGGTGCTGTCGGCCGCGGAAGTGACCCGGTCACGCGCCGGCGAGACGCGATTGCTTCTGGCCCGCGGCATGCGGCCGCGCCGGCTCGTGACGATGGCGGTGTTCGAGGCCGCCCTCATCGCAACGGTGGCGGGCCTCGCCGGTGCTCTCGGAGCCGGTGTGTTCTTGTGGATGCTGACGGCAGCCGCTGCGCAGGTCGTGCTGACGGCTACGGGTGTTGCGGTGTTCGTCGTCGGCACTGCGGGTGCCGCGGGGCTGCTCGCCGGTCGCGAGAGCCCGCCGGCGCGGGGCGTCGCGGTCGCTGTCGCTGCGATCATTGTCGTCGCCATCGTCACCGGGGTGGCGACCTGGCGCCTTCTGACCTTCGGTGTGGATCCGATCTCGTTCCTGGCCCCGGCGCTGCTCCTGCTCGTGGTTGCCACTGCATCGACCGTTCTCGCCCTTGCCGGGCTCCGGATGCTCAGCAGCGCGGCGTCCCGGAGTCGGGGCCTCATCCTCGTCACGGCGCTGCGGCGGCTCTCTCGCAGGCCCGGGCGCTCCGCCTCATCGATGATCGCCGTCGCCATTGCGGTCGGAATAAGCGTCGTGGCAGCCTCGTACACCTCCAGCGCTGTCGGTGTCGGCGAAGGACCGGAAGCGCTGCGGGTGGGCGCAGACCTTCGCGTCGTGACCATCCCCGCGGACGTCACACCCTCGGCAATTTCCGCCGCAGCCGGGGCGGACGCCGCAATGGAAGGCCGTCAACTGGTTGCAAGCATGCCCTCGACGCGCTCGGAGCGCGACCGCGTCCCGATCCTGGCGCTGGAATCACAGCAGATCCGCGAGGTGATGACGGCGATCCCCGGTGTCGTCGACCCGGGCGAGTGGTCCGAGCGCCTGAGCCGACCTTCGAGTGCCGGCCAGATCCCCGCTCTCGTGTCGCAAGACGTCGCCGACGATCTGGGGCTGATCGAGGGTGACTCCCTTGCCTTGGATGCCTCCTCGCCCTCACTGACTGCGGACCTGGTGGTCGCCGGCGTGGTTCCCGTTATCCCAGGGACACCCGGCTCGCGAGGTTTTCTCGTAGATCTCGCGCCTGGCCGTCGTGTCGGGGGAGCGGGTCGAGCCCAATCAGCTCTGGATCGCCGCCGACGACCCCGGTGCCTCCGCCGCGCTGATCGAACGGGAGTACCCGCAGGTGGTCGTGCTCGCCCCCGATCCGGCTGTTGCAGCAGACCGTGTCGCCCAGGGATCAATCCTTCAGGTGTCGGCGATCGGGTCCGTCCTCATCGCCCTGACTCTGCTGGTCCTGCGCGGCAGAGTCAGCGGAGTCGAGGCCCGCGACGCGGCGCTGCTGTCCATTGTGGGAGCCGGCAGGCGAGGTGCGACCACGGTGGTGGCAACGCAAAATACGACGGCGCTCGTCGTCGGTTTCGTGGCCGGAATCATCGGGGGAGCGGTGACGGCAGCGGCGACGGTGCCTCCGGCTGTCCGGTGGGCATCCGGTGATCTTCCCGCTGCCTACCCCGTCGGCATCCAGGTCGATGTTCCCGCCTTGCTCGTGCTGCTGGCGGTGCTGCTGGTCGGTGGACTCGCCATTGCCTGGTGGGTCCGTCTTCCGCGAGCGCTCGCGCGGCTGATCCGAGAGGACGAGTAACGGATGCCACCGAATCGCCTCTCGGTTCTCCGCCTGCTGCGGCGTCGCTTCGGCATGCCGCGCGGTGCCGCGACGGTCATCGTCGTTCTTGCTGCGCTGACTGCTCTGCTCATCTCCGTTGCGCCCCGCATGCTCGTCCAGGTCACGCGGGACGAGGTAGCTCACCAGGTGGGGCAGCTCGCCCCGACAACACGAGACCTGACCGGGACGGTATCGGCGGTCGTGCCCGATGGCGGCATCCCGGGCCTGGAATCGTCACTGTCGAGCGCGCGCGATCAGTGGCCGTCGATCGTTCAGAGCCTGGTCGGTGATGGCGAGGTCGCGGTCTACACCGATCCGCTACGGGCATCGCCGGAGGCTCTGGGGCCGACCTCGCCCTTTACTGACGTTCACCTCATGGCAGAGCCGGATGCCCTCGCGCACCTGCAGATTGCCGAAGGGGCGTGGCCGAGTGCGTGGTCGGGTTCCGGGCCGATCGAGATCACCCTGTCGGAGGACGCGGCCGCCACGATGGACTGGCCGATCGGAGAGCGGCGCACGATTCTCACCGCGACGGCACCGCTCGAGCTGGTATTGACGGCGACGGTGCGAGCAGCAGATCCGGATGATCCGCGCTGGCTTCATCTGCCAACAGCGCTTACGGCAACCGTCTTCGACGACGGGAACCGGCGTCCGGTGGCGACCTCCGCTGCCTGGATCGATCCCGGGACCTGGGAGGTGCTCGACCCGCCAGGGACGGTGGTCGTGTGGTACCCGGTCGATGCTGCCGGTGCCGCCGACGTCGATGTCGCGCAGCTGCTTCCCGCGATTCGCGCAATCGTCACGTCACCGCTGCCGCTGGGCCCGGGTGGCGATGTTCGCGTGGCGCTCGATTCCGGTCTGGTCGCCGCGCTCGGCACCGCCGTCGGGCGTACCGAAGCGACGCGTGCGATCCTTGCGGTGGCGGCGGTAGGCCCTCTCGTCGTGGCCTTCTCGCTCGAGGTCCTCGCGGCGGCGCTCATGGTGCGTAGACGTCGGCAGCAGCTGGCGCTGCTGGCCGCGCGAGGTGCCGCCTCGTCCCAGTTGCGGCGCCTGCTCGCTCTCGAGGGGGCGCTGCTCGGCATCCCCGCCAGTGTCCTTGCGGCCGCGCTCGGGGTCTTCCTCGTTCCCTCGGACGCAGGCTGGGTCCCTGTCGCGCTCGCTGTTCTCGCGGGTGCGGTTCCGGCCGCGGCACTTGCTCTCGCACTGCCCCGACATCTCCTCGCTGTCGGTCGGGAAGACCTCGATCGAAGGCGCCGCACGCTGCCGATGCTGGCGACGGAGGCTCTCGGGGTCGTGCTCGCCGCGGGAGCCGTGACCGTGCTGCTGGTCCGCGGCGCGGGCGCTGGAGCTCTCGATCCGCTCGCGGTGGCCGCGCCGCTGCTGGTGACCGTAGCGCTCGCGCTGATAGTCGTGCGGCTGCATCCGATCCCCCTCGCTCTGGCCTTGCGTCTGCAACGGCGTCGCTGGGGAGCGACGGGCCTCGTGGGCGCCGCGCGCGCCGTCCGGGAACCGGTTGCCGGGACGGCGGCAGTGCTCGCGATGCTCGTGGCCGTCGCGATCGCGGTGTTTTCCTCGGTTGTGCTTGCCACCGTCGACCGTGGCGCCGTCGTCGCGGCTGAGCGCATGGTCGGCGCAGACATCCAGATCTCCGGCCCGTACGTTGATGCCGATCAGCTCGACACGATCCGGGGGGTCGAGGGTGTCGCGGCCGTCGCGGGCCTGCTGCGCGGCGACTATCTGCCGGTCACGGGCCCCGGGAGCCGCGTAACCGCCGAGGTCATCGCCACCGATCCGACGGCGCTCGCGGCTGTGCAGGACGGAATGGTGGGAGCCTTCCCCGGGGGACTCGCCGACGGGGAGATCCCCGTGCAGGTCGTCCCCTCGACGGCGCTCGCGGCCGAGCTCGGTGGAGCGATCGACGCCATTTCGGGGGCGCCTGCGGAGGCAGCCGAACCGATCGAGCAGATTCTGGGTCTCACGGCTTCGTCGGAGTTCGTCGTGATGGGGGCCGATGACTACACCGCACTCACCGGCAAGGGCTTTTTCCCGCGCACGGTGCTGATCGAGGTCGCGCCGGGCTACGACGCCGCTGCCGTCATCGATCGCGTCGGTCAGATCGTCGGCGGCACCTTCTCGGTAAGTCTGCTGGATGCCTCAACCGACGAGATCCGCAGTTCTCCGGCGGTCACGGCCCTGCGGGTCGCCTTGCTCAGCGCGGTCGGTATCGCGATCGCGCTGTCGGCGGTTGCCGTCCTCGTCGTGGCCGGCGTGACCCGCGATGCGCGCTCCCGCGTCATTGCGCTGCTGCGCACGATGGGCATGGGGCGCCGCGAGACACGCGGCGTCGTGGCGTGGGAGTTCGTTCCGCTCGGAGTCACCGCCTTGGTGGCTGGCGGGGCTCTCGGCATCCTGTTGCCCCTTCTGATCGTGTTCTCCATCGATCTGCGCCCGTTCACCGGTGGGGGCGGCCAGCCCTCGCTCTTCATCGATCCCGTCCTGAGCGCTACGCTCGTCGCGATCGTGCTGGCAGCTCTCGCCCTCGCCGTGATCGGCGGCGTGCTGAGTGCTCGCGCGACCTCGACGGCGACAGTGCTGCGAATGGGGGAGGACTGAGATGACACCAGCACCCTCGGCTGAAGCCGACATCCACTGCGAAGGACTCGTGCGGATCTTCACCGTCGCCGATATCGAGGTGCAGGCCCTCCAGGGCCTTGACCTGTTCGTCGGTCGCGGGGAACTTGTCGCACTCGTCGGAGCCTCGGGTTCAGGCAAATCGACGCTGCTGGCGATTTTGTCGGGATTGGATACCCCCACGGCGGGGAAGGCTGTGGTCGCTGGCCGTGACCTGCCGTCGCTGACCAACCGCGATCGCGTGGCCTACCGGCGCGATGTGGTGGGCTTCGTCTGGCAACAGACAGCGCGGAACCTGCTGCCCTACCTCTCCGCGCTCGAGAACGTCGAGCTGGCCGCAGCCATCGGGCGCAAGCCTCGTGCGAAGGAGCGTGCGCTGCGGATGCTGGATCTCGTCGGGGCTGCCCACCTGGCAGGCCGGCACCCGGCAGAGCTCTCGGGCGGGCAGCAGCAGCGCGTCGCGATCGCGGTCGCACTGGTCAATGAGCCTCGGGTGCTGCTGGCCGATGAGCCGACCGGCGACCTCGACGAGGAAGCATCGGCGGAGGTTCTTCGCACCTTCGAGCAGGTCAACGCCGAGCTGGGAACCACCGCTCTGATCGTCACCCACGACCCGGCGGTCTCTGAGCACGTCCAGCGGACTGTCCAGATCCGGGACGGTCGTACGGCAACCGAAGTGTTGCGCTGGACTCACACCGATGACGACGGACGCGAGCACGCCATGGCCGAGGAGTTCGTCGTGCTCGACCGAGTCGGGCGGATGCAGCTGCCGGCGGACTACCTGACGAGCCTGGGCCTGCGTGATCGGGTGCGACTACAGCTTCAGGCCGATCATGTCGCGGTGCGGCCCGGTCACGAGGGCTCTGCAAGCCGGGGCGGAGCCGGAGAGACACGAGGCGAGGCTACGGATGAGTGAGCGTTCCGTGGAGCCCGTGGTCACGGCATCCGACCTGTCGGTGACCCACGTGACGCCCGCCGGAGAGGTGCACGCCCTCGTCGGGGCCTCGCTGGAGCTGTACCCGGGCGAACTCGTCGTGCTCATCGGCCCCTCGGGGGCGGGAAAGACGACCCTCCTGCACGTCCTTGGCGGTATCGAGACGGCGTCGAGCGGATCGGCCCGCGTCGGAGAGGTCGTCATCACGGATGCCTCGGAGCGTGACCTCGACAGGGTCAGGCGTGAGGACGTCGCCTTCATCTTCCAGTCGTTCGGACTTCTGGACGCGCTCACCGCCGCCGAGAATGTCGAGATCCCACTGCGGATCGCCCGGACCGAACCGGGCGCGCGCGACGAGCAGGTCGCGGCGCTCCTGGAGCGGGTCGGCCTGGCTGGCCACGCCGGGCAGCGTCCGTCGGAACTGTCTGGCGGTCAGCGTCAGCGTGTCGCGATCGCTCGGGCTCTGGCGGCGTCGCCGCGGGTGCTGCTGGCCGATGAACCGACCGGCCAGCTCGATTCGCACACCGCCGATGCAATGATCGATCTCATCGCCTCGGTCGCGCACGACGACGGGGTCGCGGTGCTGCTTTCGACACATGACCCGTCGATCATGGCGCGCGCGGACCGGGTCTTGGAGATCCACGATGGGGTGCTCACCGAACGAGGCGTTCTCGCGCAGCCCGCGGCATCCGGCTGATCGGCGTCCCTAGATCCTGCGCTGTCGGATAGCCTGAGCGCCAGGTGACACGGCGAGACAGCGGGGGACCCACATGGAGCTGAGTTCGTTTCCGATCATCGGTATCGCGCTTGCCGTGTTGTCAGCGGCGCTGCTCACTGTCGGAAACCACCTCCAATCAGTCGGAGTCGAGCGGGCGAAGGGAGCCAGTACGTCGGGGCTCGGGGCCGCGGGGTTCTGGGCTCTCGCGAGGACTCCGGTCTGGCTTCTCGGCTCCGTGCTGTTCGGGCTGGCGATCCTTGCACAGCTCACCGCTCTGGCGTTCGCACCCCTGATCGTGGTGCAGCCCGTCGGTGTCATTGCTTTGGTCTTCGCATCGGCGCTCACCGCGCTCGTCACCCGGCGCAGGCCCAGCAGCGCCGAGATCGTTGCGATCCTGGTCGCTGTCGCCAGCCTCGCGGCGTTCGTCGGTGTCGCGGCCGCCGTCAGCGTGCAGACGACGATCACCGACCGTGAACTCATCCTGATCCTGATCATTCTGCTCGTGGTTCTCGCCGTCACCTTCGCTGTTCTTGCACTGCTGCGCCGGCGGGGCATCCCCCCTGTCGCCTACGTCGTGCTCGGGGGGCTGTTCGCAGGTTTCGTCGCGACGCTCGGCAAGACCGTCATCCTGCGCGTCCAGACGGCGTTGGCATCGCAGGACTTCCGTATCGACGACACCAACCTCCTGACGATCGCGTGCCTGGTCGGGATCGCGGTGGCCGGGGCGCTCTCGATCTATTTCG
>Ga0310345_10004512_pt1 | contig 12603 bp, 13 predicted proteins | sample HC15DNA20500_MG_FD_204667 | JGI IMG/M metagenome (GOLD analysis project Ga0310345, IMG submission 204667) | Marine microbial communities from station ALOHA, North Pacific Subtropical Gyre - HC15-DNA-20-500_MG | ecosystem: Environmental > Aquatic > Marine > Oceanic | place: Pacific Ocean: North... | reverse complement strand
GTACCGAGTTTCGAAATTCAAAAGCGGAAACCCGCATTGATTGGAGGTTTTCGCTTCTCGTAACTTGGTACTCGCAACGGCTTTCATCGCGCCGCCAGCGACGCTTCTACGGATAGGTTTGGTTAGAGCTTGCCGAAGGCCTTGCGCGCGGCGGTGAGGGTGGCGTCGATGTCTTCGTCGCTGTGTGCGGCGGATACGAAGCCGGCTTCAAAAGCGCTGGGGGCAAGGTAGATGCCTTGATCCAGCATGGCGTGGAAGAAGCGGTTGAAGCGCTCGCTGTCGCAGGCCATGACTTCGGCAAAGCTGCTCACCCGGCTCTGGTCGGTAAAGAACAGCCCGAACATGGCGCCTGCCTGCGCAGTGGTGAACGCGACGCCTTCGGCGTGGGCCGCTTCCGTGAGTCCCGCCAGCAGGCGGGTGGTTTTTTCGGTGAGGGCCTCGTGGAAACCGGGTTCACTGATCAGGTTCAGGGTGGCCAGACCGGCCGCCATGGCCACCGGGTTGCCGGACAGGGTGCCTGCCTGATAGACCGGGCCCAGCGGGGCCAGGTGCTCCATGATGTCTTTCTTGCCGCCAAAGGCCCCCACCGGCATGCCGCCACCGATGATCTTGCCCAGGGTGGTCATGTCCGGAGTGATCCCGTACAGGGCCTGGGCACCGCCCAGGGCAACCCGGAAACCGGTCATGACTTCGTCGAAGATCAGTACGCTGCCGTGGTCATCACAGTGCTTGCGCAAGGCCTGCAGAAAAGCGGGTGTGGGCGGTACGCAGTTCATGTTGCCTGCTACCGGTTCCACGATCACGGCCGCAATCTGGTCGCCATAGTCGTTGAACGCATTTTCCACGGCGGCGGCGTCGTTGTAGTTCAGGGTCAGGGTGTCCGCCGTGACCGATGCCGGGATGCCCGGGGAGCTGGGGTTTCCCAGGGTCAGGGCGCCAGAGCCGGCCTTCACCAGCAGGCTGTCCACATGGCCGTGGTAGCAGCCTTCGAACTTGATGATCTTGTCGCGGCCGGTGTAGCCACGGGCCAGGCGAATGGCGCTCATGGTGGCTTCGGTGCCGGAGTTGACCATGCGGACCATATCCATGGACGGCACCAGCTCGCAGACCTTGTTGGCCATGGCGATTTCGGCGGCGGTGGGGGCGCCGAAGCTCAGGCCGTGGCTGACCGCCTGATTCACGGCCTCAATCACTTGTGGGTGGTTATGGCCGAGAATCATGGGCCCCCAGGAGCCCACATAATCGATGTAGCGATTGTCGTCTTCGTCGTACAGGTAAGGCCCTTGGGCCTCGTGGAAGAACACCGGGGTGCCGCCGACGCCTTTGAAGGCCCGCACCGGGGAATTGACGCCACCGGGAATGTGTTTTTGGGCCTGACGGAAAAGCTTTTCGGATTGCTTGCGGCTCATGGTTGTTCTCCTGAATCTGGGATCTGAACGGATCAGAAAAGGGCGCTGAGTTGACGGGCGGCAGCTTCGATTTCGGCCGGATCGGAATGGCCGAACAGGGCATGAATGACGGCGACGGCAGCGGCGCCAGCCTCAATCAGCTGCGGCGCATTATCCGCATTCACTCCACCGATGGCTACCACAGGTACATGAAATGCCTGACAGGCAGATTGCAGGGTGGACACCTCGGCCGGCGGCGCCAGGGGTTTGGTTCGTGAGGCAAAGAAGCGGCCAAGGGCAACATAATCGGCGCCTGCGGCGATGGCTTTCCGGGCCAGCGCCAGATCGCTGTGGCAGGTGACGCCGATAATGCGGTCGGGCCCCAGCAGCTGACGGGCCAGCGCAATATCCGCATCGCTCTGCCCAATGTGCACCCCGTCTGCCTGCACGTCGGCGGCCAGTGCGGGGTCATCGTTAACGATAAAGCCGGCGTCATACTGGTGGCACAGCGCCCGTAACTGGCTGGCCCGGCGGCGTCGCTGGACGGCAGTGGCTGTCTTGTCGCGATATTGCAACAAGCGGGCGCCGCCATGCAGGGCCGCCTCTGCGGCGGGCAGCAGCAGTGCGTCCGGGGTCAGCGCCGGGTCGGTGATGGCGTACAGGCCTTGAATGCGTGAAGTCATCAGCGGCGGTCCGGAACGTACTGGCCATTGCCGGGCTGGAAGGCGCCGCGCAGAAAACGGTCCACATGGGCCTGGCCATCGGCGACGGCGTTGGCCAGGGACTCTCCGTGCCCTCGCAGGCAGGCGATGGCGGATGCCAGAGTGCAGCCGGAGCCATGGTAGCTGTGTGGCAGACGCTCCCATTGCCAGGCCTGCTCGCCGCTGTCAGTGAACAGGTGGTTGGTGACCTGCTCGGTGGTGTCGTGGGTGCCTGTGATCAGGGCGGCGCGGCCGGTGCGTTGCACCAGGGTTTCGCCGCAGTCGGCAACGCTGTCCTTGCCGGTGAGTAGCTGGGCTTCTGGCAGGTTGGGCGTCATCACTTCGCAGTGAGGCGCCAGGCGGTCGAGCATGGCATCGGCCAGGGATTCCCGGGTGAGACTGCCGCCGGCCTCGGCGGCCAGAACGGGATCGAGTATCACCGGGATACCGGGTAACTGCTCAAGCAGGCGGGCAATAAAATCGATGATGGCCACTGACCCGGTCATGCCAATTTTGACGGCCTGATAGGCGTAGTCTTCCAGCAAGGTGTCGGCCTGCTGCTGCAGCAGGTCGATATCGGTGAGTTGAAAGCCTTTCACGTTCTGGCTGTTCTGGACGGTAAGCCCGGTGATCAACGTGGAGGCAAAGCCGCCGAGAGCGCGAATCGCTTCGATGTCGGCATGAATGCCGGCTCCCCCGGAGGGATCATGGCCGGCAATGACAAGAATATTCGGTTTCATAAACGGCGAACCTGAGCGAAGGAAAACGATCGTCAGAAGGGTCTGACGATCACCAGAATAACAATGGCGACCAGCAGGAAAACAGGGACTTCATTGAAGATACGGAAGAATTTGTCGCTCTTGGTGTTGGTGTCGGCGGCAAACTTCTTCATGTACGCCAGACACATGTGGTGGTAACCCACCAGCAGAAACACCAGCGTCAGCTTGGCGTGCATCCAGCCGCTGCCTTTGTAAGCTTCCATGTTGGCCATGAACATCCATAGTCCCAACACGATAGTGATGATCATGCTGGGATTCATGATGCCGCGATACAGCTTGCGTTCCATGATCTTGAAACGGTCCTTGCTGGTCTGGTCTTCGGCCATGGTGTGATACACGAACAGCCGCGGCAGGTAGAAAATGCCGGCAAACCAGCAAATCACGGCGATCAAGTGGATGGCTTTAATCCAGAGAAAGTGGTCTAGCGCGAACTGCATCATGGGCTTCCTGTGTGGGTGGCATTGGAGTGTCGCTTGGCTGGGCGTACACTATACAGCCTTCCCTTTGTCGTTACCGAATCCGAAAGGAGTCCTGTGAACAAGCGCTCCCGTCAACGTCGTCTGATGCGTTACTACCTGTTTCGCACGCGGCGCTTGAGTCGGCGGCAGCTGGGTTCCTGGCAGGACTGGAAGCTGCGCATGGTGTTCTGGACCGGTGCGGTGCTGGTCGGGTTGCTGGTGGTGGCGTTTGCCTGGGTGGCTGAGCTGGCGTCCCATACCTTTGTACAGCTTCATGAGCGGTCTCCGCTGCTGCCTATCCTGGTGACGCCGTTGGGTATGCTGATGATCGTCTGGTTGATGCGCCAGCTCGGTACCGAGTCCCAGGGCAGTGGTATTCCCCAAGTGCTGGTGGTGCTCAAGCAGCGTTATCACTGGTTGCGCCCCACGTTTTTGTCCCTGCGGGTGATTTTCGGCAAGTTCGTCCTGACCTGCCTGGGGTTGTTGTGTGGCGCCAGCATTGGTCGCGAAGGCCCCAGTGTGCATATGGGGGCGGCAATGATGTACTCGGTGGGCCAGGTGGGGCGCTTGCACCAGAAGTACGTGGACAACTCGCTGATTGTGGCGGGGGGCGCTGCCGGGGTCTCTGCGGCCTTTAATGCGCCATTGGCCGGGATTGTGTTTGCGATTGAAGAGCTGGCGGGTTCTTTCGAACAACGTACCAGCGGTACCCTGATCCTGGCGATCATCCTGTCCGGGGTGGTGGTGTTGATGATCATGGGGCACTACAGCTTTTTCGGACACCCCGGCGGCAAGCTGGATATCACCACAGATTGGGTGGCCATTGGCGTGACCGGGCTGGTCTGCGGATTGTTCGGCGGGATTTTCAGCCGGTTGCTGATTCGTGGCAGCCAGTTTCTGTCTCCCTTCGCCAAGGCACATCCCTACCGGGTGGTGTTGCTGTGTTCGCTGGTGCTGGTGTTTCTGGGGTTGGCCACCGGTGGAGCCACTTACGGTAGTGGTTATGAGCAGGCCAGCATTTTGCTGACCGGTGAGCACCCGGGTAACTGGAGTTTTGCGCTGGCAAAAATGGCGGCCACGCTGGCATCGTATTTCACCGGGATTCCCGGTGGGCTGTTCTCGCCGAGTCTGGCTGCCGGTGCCGGTTTCGGGAATGTGATCGGGGGCTTTTTCCCCGAGGTGTCGCTGGTCGGGCTGACCCTGGTGGCTATGGCGGCATTTCTGGCTGGGGTGATTCAGCGCCCGATTACCTCATTTGTGATTGTCATGGAGCTGACGGGTAACCGTCACGACATCCTGCTGCCGCTGATGGCCGGGGCGTTTCTGGCCGCCGCGGTGGCCAAGCTGGTCTGGGCGCGGCCGTTGTATGACTCTCTTGCCGAGCGCATGGCTGATGGTCAGGGCATGGCGCTGGAGAAGCCTAAAACCGAGGACAAGGCTCCGGAGACGGATAAAACCGACCAGGAGCGACAGCTGCCAGGTTGAGCCGGGCGTTGGCGGCGGCAAAGTTGCCGCGGTGGGTGGGCGCCCCTATCATGCGTGCCTGCCTTTTATTGCAGCAGTACAGCAAACAGTGGAGTGAAGTTATGGCAATCCTGAAGGTCGGCGTAGTCGGCGGCACCGGGTATACCGGGGTCGAGTTACTGCGTTTGCTGGTCAATCATCCCCAGGTGGAACTGGATGTGATCACGTCCCGAGGCGATGCCGGCACCGCTGTGGCTGACATGTTTCCCTCGCTGCGTGGCCGCACCGATCTGGTGTTTAGCGAGCCGGACGTGACGCGGTTGGCGCAGTGCGACGTGGTGTTCTTTGCCACGCCACATAATGTTGCCATGCGTATGATGCCGGAGCTGATGGCGGCTGGCGTGCGGGTGGTCGACCTGTCTGCTGATTTCCGATTGCGGGATCACGAACTGTGGAGCGAATGGTATGGCGAGCCCCATGCCTGCCCCGAGTTGCTGGCGGAAGCGGTATACGGCCTGCCGGAAGTGAACCGTGAGAAAATGCGTAAGGCGCGCCTGGTCGCGTGCGCCGGCTGCTACCCCACCTCCATCCAGCTGGGTTACCTGCCGTTGCTGGAGAATGGCTGGATCAAGCCTGACCAGCTGATTGCCAATGCCGCCAGTGGCGCCAGTGGCGCGGGCAAGGGGGCCAAGGTGCCGATGTTGCTGGCAGAGGCCGGTGAAAGCTACAAGGCCTACGGAGCCAGTGGTCATCGCCATCTGCCGGAAATCGAGCAGGGCCTGGGGGATATTGCCGGTCGGCCGGTAAAGGCCACCTTTGTCCCCCACCTGATTCCCATGATTCGAGGTATTCATGCCACGCTTTACGGTCAGCTGGTAGAAGGTGCGCCGTCTCTGGAAGCGATCCAGGCTGCCTACGAAAAACGCTACCAGGATGAGCCCTTTGTGGATGTCATGCCGCTGGGAAGCCACCCGGAAACCCGCTTTGTGAAAGGGGCGAACACCTGCCGGGTTGCCTTGCATCAGCCCCGTGGCGAGAACGTGATCGTGGTGTTGTCGGTGATCGATAACCTGGTGAAAGGGGCCTCCGGGCAAGCCGTGCAGGCCATGAATATCATGTTTGGGCTGGACGAATCGGCCGGCCTCGCGGTCGTGCCGTTGATGCCCTGATCATGGCGAAGAAACCGCAAAGCCGCGCGGGTATCGATGATGTGGTACTCATGCCGGTCAGTCCTTCCCAGCAGAAGAAACGCCGTCGTTTGCTTATGGTGGGGGCGGCGGTGTCTGCCCTGGTCCTGTTTGTCGCGGGGCTGTGGGTGGGCAATAGCGGCTCCCTGGATACCTCTGCCACCAATCAGCGTTTGCGCGCCGAATTGAAGAGCAAGAAACGGGAGCTGGATGCCGCCCGCAACGAACTGGCGTTGTACCGCACCGACACCGAAGTGACCCGTCAGGCCCGCGAGACCCTGCGCCAGGAAATCAAGGGCCTGCGTGATCAAACGGCTGAACTGGAAGAGGCGGTGGCGTTCTACAAGAACGTCATGGCGCCGGGGGGGAGTGAAGGGGGGCTGCAAATTGAAAAGGCCACCCTGCAACCGACCGACGAGCCCAACCTGTACAGTTACAAAGTGGTACTGGTGCAGGCGGGGGATAACCGTAATTATCTGTCCGGCGATATCAGCTTGACCCTCAAGGGAACCCGCGACGGTGAGGCCTTTGCACTGACCGGTGAGGACTGGTTGGCCGATGGCAGTGAGACACGGTTCCGGTTTCGCTATTTTCAGGAGCTGAGTGGCCGTTTTCGGCTGCCGGAAGGGGTAGAGATTGGCACACTGGATGTGGAAGCTGAAAGCGGCGGCAGAAGCCGACACCAAATACAGAAAACCATAAAGTGGCAGTAGGAGAGAGCAGTGCTAGGCCGAGACAAGAAATCCGCATCTTCCGGAGCATCCGCCTCCCAGGATTACCGTAATCACACCCTCATCGCCCCGAGTGCCAAGGTGAGTGGCGATATCGAATTTACCGGTGGCCTGCATGTGCAGGGGACCGTTGAAGGCAATATCAGTGTCGGCAAGGACGGTGGCCGACTGGTGATCGGCGAGACGGGGGTAGTAAAAGGTGAGATTCAGGTTCCCCAGGTAGTGATCAATGGCCATGTGGAAGGTGACGTCCACGCCACTGAAAATCTGGAGCTGGCAGAAAAAGCCTCTGTCGAGGGCAATGTCTACTACCTGATGATCGAGATGGTGATGGGGGCTCGGGTCAACGGCAAGCTGGTGCGCCTGGACGATGAGCGTCGCAATCTGCCCGCCCCGGAGAAAAAAGCGGACAAGCCTGCGGCGGCCAAAGAGGCCGCTGCGGATAATTCTTGACGGTTTTGGTCGGGTACTGGAACATATTGAACCCGTGTCACACCAATGGTTGTGTCACGGGTTCTTCCGTTTTACAGCAATAGCGAGCCTATGATCGACCCAACCCCCATTTCGTTCACCGACGCTGCCGCCGCCAAAGTCAAAGAGCTGCGCGACGATGAAGGCAACCCTGAGCTCAAGCTGCGGGTGTATATCACCGGGGGGGGCTGTGCGGGCTTTTCTTATGGCTTCACGTTCGATGAAGCCGTGAACGATGACGACACCATTGTCGAGAAAGACGGTGTCACCCTGCTGGTGGACGCCATGAGTATCCAGTATCTCGATGGTTCACAGGTAGATTATGAGCATGGTCTGATGGGGTCACGTTTCGTGGTCAGCAACCCCAATGCCGCGACGACCTGCGGCTGTGGCTCTTCCTTCTCGGTCTAAAACGCAACACGCAACACGCAACACGCAGCACGCAACACGCGTGGGCAGTGCGAAGGCGCCATAGGCGCCTTCTGGTTTTTAGTGTGCGCCCGCAGGGCGGCGTGCAGCGTGATGCGTGCAGCGTCTCTTGTTGTCACATAATCTTCATTATTTGATCAACATTTCGTCGTTTTCAGGGTGGACACTAAACTCATGATGACGACACGACCGAGTTTTCAACGAATGACCGCTGCTGATACCCGCGCCATGTGCTGGTTGCTTCAGCAGCCTCAGGCCGCGCGGCGGGCGCGTATGGCGCGCATGGTTTCGCGTCTTGGGGATGGCCCTTTCTATGTGGCGCTGACCCTGCTGATCTGGTGGATGGATCGTCTGGGCGGCAGTGAGTTTGCACTCACTGCGATGGCCGCCTACGCATTGGAAGTCCCGTTGTTCGTTGGGCTCAAACATCTGATCAAGCGTCCGCGCCCGGCCGATGCGCTGGAAAGCCTGTCGGCGTTCATCCAGCCGGCGGACCGCTTCAGTTTTCCTTCCGGGCACACCGCAGCGGCCTTCGTGATGGCCACCCTCCTGTGTGTCTTCTACCCGCCGGTCATGGCGCTGGCATTGGCCCTGGCAGTGATGGTCGGATTGTCCCGGGTGCTGCTGGGGGTCCATTACCCCAGTGATATTCTTGCAGGGGCGACTCTGGGCTTCAGTTGCGCCCTGATCGCTCTCTGGCTGGTTTGACTGGCAAGCTACTCGGTTTCCGTAATCCTTGGTTCGCGCCTGGTGACTCATAGCTCATAGCTGGCGGCTCCTCTTACGGCAGTGTGACCTGCCCCAGAATCGCTTCCCTCGAGGCTCCGGTGACGACCGGGGCGTTGCCCGGCTTTTCATTCCAGCGCGCCCATGCCAGCCAGGCGAACGCGGCGGCTTCCACCCAGTCAGGATGAAGACCCGCTTTTTCCGTGGTGTTCACCGCGACGTCGGTGAGGGCGTGGAGTCGTTGTAGCAAGTAATCATTATGGGCGCCGCCGCCACAGATGAGCAGGGCGTCTGGGCGAAATGCAGCAAGAGCATCGACAATGCTGCGTGCAGTGAGCTCGGCGAGCGTGGCCTGGATGTCCGCAGGGCTGATCTGGGCGGGCAGTCGGGAGGTTAGCCACTGGGCGTTGAAGTGTTCCCGCCCAGTACTCTTGGGCGGCGGCAGGCTGAAGTAGGGATCGCTCAGCAGGGTGGAGAGCAGACCCGGGTCCACACGGCCGCTGGCAGCCCAGTCGCCATTGCGGTCAAAAGGACCAAGGCCTTGTCGGGCGATCCAGTCATCCATCAGCACATTGCCCGGGCCCGTGTCGAAACCGCCGAGCAGGGTGCGGCCTTCCAGCAGAGAGGCGTTGGCCATCCCGCCAATATTGATCACCGCAAGCCGCTCGCCAGAACGGCCAAACTGCTGGCGGTGAAAGGGAGGCACCAGGGGGGCGCCCTGGCCGCCGAGCACCATGTCCTTGTTGCGAAAATTGTGTACCACCGGGATGCCGGTTTTCACCGCCAGAGTATCGGCGCAGACCAGTTGCAGGCTAAAACCCTGACTGCCCGGACGGTGTCGAACGGTCTGCCCGTGGCAGCCGATGGCGCGTATGGCGGAAGCGGCAATGCCGCAAGCCTGCAGCAGGGCGTGGCAGGCATTGGCATAGAGAGAGCCAAGCGTCTGACTGACGCTGCCGCACAGGTCGATCTCTCCGTTGCCCGGTTGGCAAAGCGCCAGAATGTCGGCCCGCACTGGATCGGGGATGGGCTCGCTATGGCTGCCCAGCAGCGTGACGCGATCATCGTCGATCCGCACCAGCACCGCGTCGATGCCGTCAACGCTGGTGCCGGTCATCAGGCCGATATACAGCTCAGAAGACATTGCTGCTGGCCAGAGTGGCGGCTTCGGCGAACAGGGTCATCTGTGCCTTGAGCCGGTTAGCCGCGATCAGGAATTCCGCCCGCTCGTTGTCGTTGACGCCGCGCGCCTTGGGCAGCGGGACCGTTTGCGGGTTTCGGTGTACTCCGTTGATGCGGAATTCGTAGTGCAGGTGCGGCCCGGTGGAGAGTCCGGATGTGCCCACATAGCCGATGGTTTGTGATTGCTTGACCCGTTTTCCGACCCGGATCCCCTTGGCAAAATTACGCATATGCGCATACAGGGTGGTGTAGATCTGGCCGTGCTTGATAATCACGACATTGCCATAGCCGCCTTTCACCCCGGCAAAGATCACCTTGCCGTCACCCGCTGCTCGAACCGGGGTGCCGGTAGGGGCCGCATAGTCTGTACCCCTGTGGGCTCGAATGGTGTTAAGCACCGGGTGGCGACGGCCCAGATTGAAGCGTGAGCTGATGCGTGAAAACGCCACCGGGGTGCGGATGAACGCCTTGCGCATGGAGTCACCCTTGATGTCCAGGTATTCCACATCTCCGGACAGGGTTTCGTAGCGAAATGCCGTCAGGTGGCGACCCTGATTCCAGAATTCGGCCATCAGGATGTCGCCTTCGCCGACCTTTTCGCCATCCAGATACAGTTCTTCGTACAGTATCCGGAAGCGGTCGCCCTTGCGGATGTCGAGAACGAAATCCACATCCCAGGCAAACAGGTTGGCCAGTTGCATGGTCAGCTTGTCGCTGATGCCGGCAGCAGCACCGGCCAGAAACAGGGAGTCGGTGATGTCGGCCTGGGCGAAGCGGGTCTGTTTCTGATACTCGCGCTGGCTCAGGCGCACGGTCCAGCCACCGCCGGTCAGTTTTGCCGTCAGAGTCTCCACCCGGGAGGGGTGGTAACGGACAGCGGTCAGTGAGCCGCTATCGTTGACAATGACTTCCAGGGTCTCGTCAGGGCGGAGGCGGGTCAGGCGTTTTAGTTTTTCGTCGCTGTTGATCAGCGCATAGACCTGGCCGGCCCCGACACCCAGAGGCTGTAGCAGTGATGACAGGCTGTCGCCGGCTTGCACTGTCAGGGTTTGCCACGCGGGGGCAGCAGGGGGTTGGGGTTTGTCAGCGGGGTTGGGCGTGGTCTTGGCGGCGGGGCGAGCGGGCAGGTCGAGGGCCTTGACGGTTGTCGCGGCGGGCTCGCTCCCCGGGTCGTCGGGGCGCAGGGCGATAAGGATAACGCCACCCAGCAGTACCATGCTCAGCAGTAAATGGGTGCGAGGGAACTGGCGCACCAGCCTGCCGATAGCAGAGAAGAATTGTTTCATGAAGGTTCGCGGGGTCTGGTTAGGTAAAAGACGGGCCGATGCCCGGCAGGCTCGGCGAAAAAACAGACCTGCAAAGATACCCGCCTTCTCTGGCCGCGTTCAAGTGCTACAATGGCGCGCTTTCACGGGCCCGGATGGGTCCGAATCGGTAGTAGTGGAATCTCAAGAGGTAGGCATGGCCACGGTGGAAGAACAACTGGCACTGATTTCTCGCGGAGCGGACGAGATCATCCAGGAAGACGAGTTGCGGGAAAAGCTGGCCTCCGGGCGTCCTCTGAGAGTGAAAGCGGGCTTTGATCCCACCGCGCCCGACCTCCACTTGGGGCATACCGTGTTGATCAACAAGCTCCGCCAGTTTCAGGCGCTTGGGCATGAGGTTATTTTCCTGATTGGGGATTTCACCGGGATGATCGGCGACCCCACCGGCAAGAGTGCGACCCGCCCCCCGCTGAGTCGCGAGGATGTGTTGCGCAATGCGGAGACCTACAAGGAGCAGGTGTTCAAGATTCTGGACCCGGCGCGAACCCGGGTGGAATTCAACTCCAGCTGGATGAATGAGGTGGGGGCCGCAGGCATGATCAAGCTGGCGGGCCAGTACACGGTGGCGCGGATGCTGGAGCGTGATGATTTCGACAAGCGCTATAAAGGTAATCAGCCCATTGCCATCCATGAATTCCTCTATCCCCTGGTGCAGGGCTATGACTCTGTGGCCCTGGAAGCGGATGTGGAGTTGGGCGGTACCGACCAGAAGTTCAATCTTCTGATGGGGCGCACCCTGCAGAAGAGCCACGGTCAGCCACCGCAGATCTGTCTGACCATGCCGATCCTGGAAGGGCTGGACGGGGTGCAGAAGATGTCCAAGTCGCTGGGGAATTATGTCGGAGTCAACGACGCCCCGGGGGAGATGTACCGCAAGCTGCTGTCGCTTCCCGATGCGTTGATCTGGCGTTATTATGAACTGCTCAGTGCCCGATCAAACGAGGAGATCGAGGCCCTGAAGGCTGAGGCTGACCAGCAGGGAACCCCGCAGGAGGCCAAAAAGGCCTTTGCTCTTGAAATGGTGACCCGGTTCCATGGTGAAGCGGCTGCACAGGCGGCGCCAAAGTCTGCTGGTAACCAGATCGCCCTTGGGGAGATCCCCGATAATGTGCCGGAAGTGGTGGTGGAGCTGGGTGAGCAGCCCGATATCCACATTGTCCCCCTGCTGCGCGAGGCGGGGCTGGCCCAGAATGGCAAGGCAGCCAAGGATGTCTTTGCCCGCGGCGCGGTGTATCTGGATGGGGTTCAGCTGCAGGAAGAGCGTGCTTTCCGGGCTGGCGATACCCATGTGATCCAGGCAGGCAAGAAAAAGATCGCCAAGGTGGTTATCAAATAAGCAAAAACGGCCCGAAAAGGGCCGTTTTGGACAGAAAGTGAGCGGTCGGAAGGTTTTTTAAAAAAAGTGCGAAAAAGGGTTTGACACCCTCAGGGAAATCCCTAGAATGCGCACTCCTCGACGGGGCAACAACGAAACGCCACGGACGAGAAGCTCTTTAACAATCAGGCAAGCAAACGTGTGGGACCTGTTTGGGATTGGATCTTTAAGAGATATCAGTTCTGAACGAGTCAACAAGTTTTTGTTAATTCAGATGACGAACTGAGCATGTATTGAGTGCTCCTTCTTCGGAAGGCCACTTTAAACGCTTTTCTTAACTGAAGAGTTTGATCATGGCTCAGATTGAACGCTGGCGGCAGGCCTAACACATGCAAGTCGAGCGGTAACAGGAGAAGCTTGCTTCTCGCTGACGAGCGGCGGACGGGT
>Ga0310345_10004509_pt1 | contig 12609 bp, 12 predicted proteins | sample HC15DNA20500_MG_FD_204667 | JGI IMG/M metagenome (GOLD analysis project Ga0310345, IMG submission 204667) | Marine microbial communities from station ALOHA, North Pacific Subtropical Gyre - HC15-DNA-20-500_MG | ecosystem: Environmental > Aquatic > Marine > Oceanic | place: Pacific Ocean: North... | reverse complement strand
ATAGCCCGCTGCGACAAACCCTCGCTGCGGTGAAGATGCCGGATCAACGCCCAGTCCTCCAAGGAGATCACCCATCCAATCAGATCGGGTGGCCTACTTTTCAGCCGTCGTTTCTGGCCTGGTTTTCAACCGTCGCTAACAAATGCGGGCGAGAGCGGCCCACGAGTAACCTCGCCACATGCCGCGCAAACTGACTGACGACGAAATCACGGCGCTCCTCGACAGCCGTCCGGGCTGGGCGATCCTGACCACCATCGATAAGGACGGGTTCCCACACACCGTGCCGCTGGGCTACTTTCGGATGGACGGTGACGTCGTCATGGGTGTGCGAGATGGCACGCGCAAAGTGGCCAACGTAGAGCGCAATCCGAACGTGAGCGTCATGCTCGAAGACGGCTCAACCATGGCGGATATCCGCGGGGTGATGTTCCAAGGTCACGCGCGCATCGTTCGGGAACCCGCTGAAACGCTGGAGCTCGCACGCCACGGCGCCCGGTCACGCGGCGTGCCGGAGTCCGAGTGGCCCACCGCGCCGAGACCGGGTGCCACCTACATCTACGTGACCCCCGCGCGAACCCTGTCTTGGGACTACGGCGACTCGGCGTCAGACGACGAATAGCCTCGGCGGACCTCCACGTCCGCGCCGACGCCCGGTCGCGATGGGCACCGCCAAACTCCTGGCGCTCGGCATCGGTACCACGCGGGTTGGCGACGGTGAAGGCACTGAGCAGCGCGCCACCGACGCCCGGCGCCGCAGACTGTACTGAGCGATACAGAAATGTACTATTCAGTACAGCACCTGTCGGCCAGCGGAACGAGGAGGCGACCATCAAAGCGACACCGACCACGGACCGCGGTCGGGCGACCGTGGGCCGCATCATCGACGCCGCGTGTGATCTTTTCGGCACACAGGGCATCCAGTCCACCTCGCTCGACGAGATCGGCGCTTCCGCGGGCGTCGGACGCAGTCAGCTCTACCACTTCTTCGTCGACAAGTCCGACCTCGTCGCCGAGGTGGTCGCCGTTCAAGTCGAACGGGTCGTCGCCGGGCTCACTCCGACGTTCGAGTCGATGTCGACAGCATCCGACGTCTACGCCTGGTGCGACGAGGTCGTCGCCTTTCACGCCGCTTCTACGGCGTCTATACGTTGTCCGATCGGGTCGCTGATTCACCAACTCGGGGATCGCGATGTGGCGGCGCGCCGGACATTAGTCGCCGGTTTCGCACGATGGGAACAGCTGCTGAAGAACGGACTTCAACGTGTGGGCGAGTCCGGAGGCCTGAACAAGGGCACAGATGCCGGCACGGTGGCCTCCGCGTTGCTCGCGGCATACCAGGGCGGCGTGCTGCTGTCCAATGTGACTGGTGATGTGGCGCCGTTGCGACGCGCCCTCCGGGGAGTCGTCGACACAGCACTCACCGACCCTCCCCGTCCGGACCAGACGAAAAGGGCGAGGACCGCTTGAACCGGCGTGTTCGTCGCTTCACTCCAGTCCGCCAAGTGAGCCGAAACATTCGGTGATGTAACGACTGTCGAGGAGAATTCATGAGCTGAGCCGACCGATCCGACGCGGTGGTGATAGGCGGCGGCCCCGGCGGCGCGGCCGCGGCAGTTAGCCTCGCAACCCAAAGCCTCGCCGTCGCCCTCATCGAAGACCGGCTGGTCGGCGGGGAATGCCACTACTGGGCGTGCATCGACCAAGACGCTGATCCGCCCCATCGAGGTCCTTCAACTCGCCAAAGCGGTTCCTGGAGTGCGAGAGGTCGTGACGAGCCACAGCGTGGACGTCGAGGCGGTGTTCAACAAGAGAGACGTGATCATCGAACACCTCGTCGATCGCGACATTGTCGCCAATCTGAGGCGGGCCGGCATCGAGGTCGTCCATGGCCGGGGCCGCCTCGACGGGGAGCGCACGGTGGCGGTCGTGGAACCCGATGGATCGCAGCGTCGGCTCTACGCCGAGCGCGCCGTCGTCCTCGCTACCGGAACAAGCCCTTTCGTCCCCGACCTCGACGGGTTGAGGTATGCGGCACCGTGGACCAATCGAGATCTTGCGACCATGACCCGCGTCCCCGCCAGGAGCATCGTTCTCGGGGGCGGAGTCGTCGGCGTGGAGAGTGCGACGATCCTGTCCGGGCTCGGAAGTGACGTCACCCTGCTGGCGCGTGGGCCCGCACTGCTGCAGGGTTCCGAACCCTTCGTCGGTGCGCGTGTGGCACGCGCGTTGCAAGACCGCGGTGTCGAGATCCAACTCGGATCCACGGTGAGAGCGGTCGCGCGAAATGATTCCGGTGGTGTCACCGTCACCACCGCGGATACCCATGTCAGAGCTGACGAAATCGTCGTCGCCACAGGCCGTTCGGTCAACACCGGGGACTTGGGCCTGGAGACCGTCGGCCTGCCCGTGGGTGACTTCGTCGCGGTCGACGATCACCTCACGGCGACCGGGGTTGACGGTGAGTGGCTCTACGCGATCGGTGATACGACTGGTCGCGCGCTGCTGTCGCACGTTTCCCAGTACCACGCCGGCATGGTGGCAGATAGCGTGGCAAGCCGCGCGCGGGGCGACGTGCGGGACGGTTCGGACCCGACCGCACAGGATTCCGGCCGCCTGGCGCAGATCATCGTCACAGATCCGCAGGTGGTGGAGGTGGCTATACCGAATCTGGAGCGCGCGCAGCGGGATTCAATGTGACGACGCGCAACGCGCTCTACCCCGGAGAGCTCGCAGAGCTGTCTATTCTGCGGGACGGCTTCGACGCCGAGGGGAAGCTCGTGATCGACGCGGACCGCGACACGCTCCTGGGAGCCACGTTCGTCGGACCGGATGTCGCGGAACTGGTGCAGGCGGCAACCGTTGCCGTGGTCGGCGAGGTTCCGCTGTCGGTGCTGCGCCATGTGGTCGCGCCTCATCCGTCACTTAGCCAGGTCTGGAACCCGCTGCTCGTGGCGAGTTGACGCCACGCCCTCGAACTCGGCGGCCAGCAGTATCGACGGCGTCAGGCCAGCGGTGCCACCCGGGCGTCCTGCAGCGCGGCGAACTGACCGCCACGGCTTATGTCCGTCGAAGAGCGCAGGGGAGCGTGTTTCCTGTTCGTGTACAGAGCGCAGGTGAAGAAAGAGTTGAGCTACCCGTCGGAGGTGTCGGGAGTACAAGAGCGTCCGAGCCTTCCGATGGTGCTTGGCACGTTGCTCGTCGGGATGGTCTGGTTCAGGATGGACCAATGACAACTGGGCGGCAGCTCAGCGCGCGATTGCCTGGCACCGTGCGCTCTGTGGCTGCTTGGGACGCGAGCAGCCCGATCTTGACTACTGGTGTCGAGGGCAACGACCTCGACACCACCGTTGTGGGCGCTGTCGACCTCAACGCCAAGGTGTTATGGCACAGACGATTCAAGGGCAAACCAACTAAGCCACGGTTGACCAGAGATCGAACTGTTTGGATCGCCCATAGCGGTCCTCAATGCCCTGAACTGACTCTACTGGACGTGACCGGGAAGATCGTCGATACGTGCACACCTCAGTGCGACCCGTCGGAGGTGCTCGGTTCGTTTGTCGTGCTGCCCGACGGGTTCATAGCGTTGTGGCTACCGGCCGGACAGGGCCACGCTGCGCCACCGTGGCTGCCGTCCAAATGGGACCGGCTGAGACGGTGGTTCCCGACCAAACGCGCGCGCGCCGCGCCCGGATATCGGCACGCCCGGCTGGCTCGCCACGACCTCGACGGTCGGGCGAAGTGGTCAACCGTTCTGCCGTTGCGCGACATTGCCTTCCGCGGTTGTGTGTATATCGGCCGTGGCACGGGCGGGAAGATTCTGCAGACGCCACCTTGGACGCCCCGAATTGTCGAGGCGGGCGGGCCGACGGCGTTGCTGGTATCGGGATCGCGTGTCGCGGCCACCGTGAGGTGCGGTGACAGCGGCATCGCAGTGACGTTCTTCGTAGACACCGATACCGGACGGCTGATCGGGAAGACTGCACCAGGACCGACGCACCTGCAGGCCATTGCCGGTCCGGGCACTTTCCTCATTGGCTCTCAGGGGTACGGAGTATTCATCACCCGCCGATACGATGCGGCCGGTGTCTCAACAGAAGAGTGGCCCACGCATGCGCAGATGCTTATCAATCCCCGGGGGGTGATATCAGGCCCCGAGTCGCAAAATACCTCAGGGGCGCAGTATTTTGTCTGCTTCGGCACCGATGGCGATGTGCATCGCGGACCCAAGCTGAGCGGTTATCACACCGCTTATCCTGCCCTCGACAACAACGGCGCGGCGGTGTTCTGGCGTGACGGCTGGCTGCAGACCGTCACCGCCAACCTGCGTATGCGCAGACTCCTCGAACTCAGAACCGAACTGATGGGCAGGGTCCTGCTGCTCGAGGACGGCCACATCGTCGTCGACCTGGCCGGCGAGCTGGTCATCGTTCGGGACCCGCAGCTCGGCCCCTTGAGCGACGGCATATGGCCCTGCGCCGACGGCGGTCTGCAAGGCAACCCCGTCATCGTCTGATCCTGCGAGACAACCACAGAGACCGTAGGTGACAACTGAGAGGCTTGCCTTGAGCGAGCTCAGTTGAGCGCGAGTCAAGTTTACAGGCTGTGGTGTACGACGCCGTCGTCTGATTCTGGCTGTGGGTGCATCCACTCGACTGGCCAGAGCCAGATATGCGGCGCCAACGGGCACCGATTGAAGGCCATTGCCTCTTCCTCGGCGACTACGGATTTCCAAGGGTTCGAGCCGATGTCTCGATAACCAGACTGGACGAGATAGTTGAGAACGGCGCAGGGAAGAACAATGGATGTATACGAAGCGGCACGAAGCCGACGAGCGGTGCGCGGATTCACCGATGAGCCTGTCCCGCTACCGGTGCTGGAACGTGTCCTGGACGCGGCGCGATGGGCGCCGTCCGGATCGAACCTACAACCGTGGCGTATCTATGTCGTCACCGGCGCACCTCTGGCACGGCTGAAGAAGATCGCCCTTGCACGCGTGGTGGCCGGAGAACCCTGGGACGAGCGGGAATTCGAGATGTACCCCCGCGCGCTGAAGCCGCCTTACAGTGACCGCCGGGCGGCGTTCGGCCGCGAACGGTACAGCGCGCTGGGTATCGAGCGGGAAGACTGGGAAGCACGTCAGCGCGCGGCGATCGGCAATTGGGACTGCTTTGGCGCAACGGCCGCGCTGTTCTGCTATATCGATCGGCACATGGGCCGGCCTCAGTGGGCAGACCTCGGCATGTACCTGCAAACCGTGATGCTGCTGCTGCGGGCGGAAGCGCTGCACAGTTGTCCGCAGATGGCCTGGTCCCAGGTCCGCGAGACCGTTGCTGACGCGGTCGCTCCGCCCGAGGAGCTCATGCTGTTCTGCGGGATGGCCATTGGTTACGAGAACCCGGACATGACCCACCCGCGCACCGCACGCGCCCCGATGCGCGAGACGGTCACGTTCGTTGTGGACTAGCCGCCGATATCCGAGTCGTCGAACAAATCCTGCGAATCGGGATGACTTCGGGGGCTGCCATCGATTCTGGAGAGTTGAAAGCACGGCAGTCAGCATCAACCAGGGAGGTTCACCATGAAGATCGTAGTCGTCGGCGGAACCGGGCTCATCGGCTCAAAGGTGGTCGAAACGCTGACCGCACGCGGTCACGAGGCCATCGCCGCGGCCCCGTCGACCGGGGTCAACGCCTACACCGGGGAGGGTCTTGCAGAAGTCCTGTCGGGTGCGGACGTCGTCGTCGACGTGTCGAACTCACCGACGCTCGACGACGCCGCACGGGAGTTCTTCGAGTCCGCGACGACCAATCTGCTGACCGCGGAGAAGGAGGCCGGTGTGACCCATCACGTCGCGCTGTCGGTCGTCGGCACCGAAGAGTTGGCCACCCAGAGCGGTTACTTCGACGCGAAACTGTTGCAGGAAAGGCTGATTGCCGGCGGACCAATCCCGTACACGATCGTGCATGCCACCCAGTTCTTCGAGTTCCTCGGCACCCTTGCCGACTCGGCGACCGTCGACGGCTCAGTCCGTATGCCACCGGCCTATTTTCAGCCGATGGCAGCGACGGATGTCGCCGAGGGCGTCGCGAACGCGGCGGTCCACGCCCCGGTGGGTGGCACCGTGGAGATCGGCGGCCCGGCGGCAGTGCTCCTGCCCGATCTGCTGCGCACCGCGCTGACCGCAGTCGGCGACAGTCGCACGGTGGTGGCCGACCCGGAAGCCAAGTACTGGGGAATCGATCTGGGTGAGCGGACCCTGGTCCCCGGCCCGCAGGCAACTCTGTTCGCAACGCGATTCGAGGACTGGATCCTGCAGACGGCGGCCAAAGGCTGAACTGTCCTGGCCACGGAGCCGCACAGGCAGACCGAGTCGAGGCTAGACTTCTCCTCGCCAGATCAAGTCCGGACCGGCCCGCGGCAAGGTTGACGGTGGAGGTCCCTGCAGCGGGCGTGGTGATGCCGATGTCGAGCCGGGGTCAGGCAGTGCCGCTCCGCGGTCGCGACGCCGAGTGCGCGGCTCTCGATGATCTCGTCGCAGCGCTCTCACCGGGTAGCTCCCAGGTGCTGGTGTTGCGTGGTGAGGCCGGCGCAGGAAAAACCGCCTTGCTCGACCATCTCGTCGAGCGCGCTGGAGAGCATCACGTCGTGCAGATCGCAGGCGTCGAGTCCGACATGGAACTCGCCTACGCCGGCTTGCAGCAGCTGTGCGCGCCGCTGTCCGGACACCTCGACGCCCTGCCGGAACCGCAGCGCGGTGCCCTGGACGTGGCGTTCGGCAGAGCGGTCGGGACGGCGCCGGACCGCTTCCTGGTGGGGTTGGCAGTGCTGAGTCTGCTGGCCGCGGCCTCCGCAGTCCGGCCGGTGGTGTGCGTCATCGACGATGCCCAGTGGCTCGACCAGGTGACGGTGCAAACGCTGGGGTTCGTGGCCCGACGCCTGCTGGCTGAACCGGTCGCGTTGGTCTTCGCCGTCCGTGACAGTCCCGCGTTGTTGGAGGGACTGCCGGAACTGACCGTCAGCGGCCTGTCCGACGCCGAGGCGAGGGAGTTGCTCGAATCGGTGATGGTGGGTGGCATGGATCCGCGCGTGCGTGACCGGATCGTCGCCGAGACGCGCGGCCTGCCGCTGGCAATTCTCGAGGTGCCAAGAAGTATCTCTTCCGCCGAATTGTCGGGTGGCTTCTGGATTTCGGGGAAGCGCTCCTCGCCGGCGGCTGTCGAGAAGGGTTTTGTGCGCCGGATTCAGGCACTGCCCGAGAAGACGCAACTGCTGCTGCTCGTCGCCGCGGCCGAGCCCATCGGCGATGCCGGGTTGTTCCTGGGCGCAGCAGCACAATTGGGTGTGTCCGTCGATGCTCTGGCCCCTGCTGAGGCGGACGGTCTGATCGTCTTCGGTCCGCAGATGCGGTTTCGTCATCCGCTGATTCGGTCCGCCGCCTACCGGGCGGCAGAGTTGGCCGCCCGCAGGGCGGCCCACCGCGCGTTGGCCGATGCGACGGACCCCGTGACAGACCCCGACCGTCGGGCGTGGCACGCGGCGCAGGCCGCCGCCGGCCCCGACGACACGATCGCCGCCGACCTGGAGCGTTCGGCAGAGCGCGCTCAGCACCGCGGTGGAGTCGCTGCGGCGGCGACCTTTCTGGAGCGCGCGACGGCGTTGACAGCGGATTCGACGCTGCGAGGTACGAGGGCTCTGGCCGCGGCACAGGCCAAGCGCGACGCTGCCGACACCTCAGCGGCCCACGATCTGTTGACCATCGCCGAGACCAGCGATGTCTCGCCGCTGCAACAGGCACAGGTGGCGAGGCTACGAGCCCAGATGGACTTCGTACGCAGCCGATCCGGCGAGACGGGCGCCCCACGGGTCGCCGATACAGCGGCGGCACTGCTCGATGCTGCCCGAAGGCTCGAAGGCGTCGACGACTACAGCTCGCGCGAGTGCTACCTCGAGTCCATCGCAGCCCTGATCTACGCCGGACGCCTCGCCGACCCGGCCGCCCTCCAGCAGGTCGCCGAGGCCGCGCTCGCCGCCCTCGCCGATACGGCCGGAGACCTGCGACCCGTGGACCTACTGCTCAAAGGGATGGCGGAGAGGATCACCGGCGGTCTCCGGAGTGGCGCCGACACGTTGCGCGCGGCCCTCGCTGGGATGCGCCGCCAGGCTGACACAGACCCGACCGCCGTCGGGCGTTGGCTGCGGGTGCCCGGCTTTCCGATCCTGCAGGAATCGGCGGCCCACGAACTGTGGGACGAAGAAGCTGTGCGGCACCTGTCGACGACCGCGGTGAACCATGCGCGCGACACCGGTGCGCTCGCTGGTCTGCCGCGCGCGTTGACCTACCGCGCCGGAGTGCATCTACTCTCAGGCGAGTTCAACCAGGCCGGGCAACTACTCGGAGAGGCCGCCTCGATCACCGAGGCAACCGCCGGCAGGTCGCCGGTGCGTTACCACTCGGTGTTGCTGGCCGCATGGCGCGGCGACTCCGCGACCGCCGGCCAACTCGTCGACACCGCCGCCAAAGACGGAACTTTCCGCGGAGAGGGACGACTGCACGGCCTCACCTGCTACGCGTCCGCCGTGCTGAACAACGGCCTGGCCCGCTACGACGAGGCGTTCACCGCCGCCCGCGCTGCGTGCAGCCATCTGGATCTGGGTTTTCACGGCTGGTGTCTGTACGAACTGGTCGAGGCCGCCACCCGCAGCGGAGAAGGCGATGCGGCAGAGGAAGCAGTCTCGCGCCTCCAGGACAGTGCTGGTGCCAGCGGAACCGACTGGGGCTTAGGACTTTTAGCCGGCACACGAGCGATGCTGGCAGCTGACGACACCACCGACGGGCTGTTCACCGAAGCCGTCGAGCGACTGAGCCGCTCTTCCGTCGTGGTGCATCTGGCTCGGACGCGGCTGCTGTACGGCGAATGGCTACGGCGGGCGAATCGGCGTACCGACGCTCGGCGTGAGCTCGCCGCGGCTCACGAAGCCTTCGACCGGATGGGCGCGCTGGGATTCGCAGAACGGGCCCGCCGCGAGTTGGTGGCCACCGGCGAGAAGGTCCGCCGGCAGCAGACGCGCACTGGCGGGCAACTCACTGCCCAGGAGGCACAGATCGCCCGCCTGGCCGCCGAGGGACTGACCAACCAGGAAATCGGCGCCCAACTGTTCATCAGCTCGCACACCGTGGAATGGCACCTGCGGAAGGTCTTTCCCAAGCTGGGGGTCACCTCGCGCAGGCAACTGCGCGCACTGTCCTTCTGAGCTGATCCAGGCCAGGCGGCCCCTTTCGCTGCGTCGGGCAGCCGGGGACCAGCGGATTCCCCGGCGACACCTACGGACTACCGAACCGTCACTACGGACGACCAAGGGTCCGCATCGCCCGCGCTGCCGCGATTGTGAAATGTGACAGCAGCCGGAAATGCCGAGGAGACCTGATCATGACCGTCACCTATCTGCCCACCGCAACCACACCCGACCCTGACCTCGCCGCCAGATTCGCGAGGGAGGTCGAGCCACTCCGCGACGTCCTCACCCGGCGGGCCCGGCGGCTCACTCGGTGTGAGGCCGACGCTGAAGACCTCGTGCAGGACACCCTGTTGCGGGCGTACACCGGCTTCCACACCTTCGAAGCAGGCACCAACCTCAAGGCGTGGTTGTTCCGTTGCCTCTACAACCGGTGGATCAGCGGCTACCGCGCGAAGCAGGCACGGGTCGCCGAGGTGCTGACGTACAGCATCGACGATCGCGACCTGGCCGCTACGGCGTCCTACCTGCCCGGTAGCGGCCGATCGGCCGAAACCGAGATACTCGAATCACTGCCCGACGACGACATCGAAGCGGCAATGCGCGCCTTACCCGACGGCTTCGCCGAAGTCCTGTACTACGCCGATGTCGAAGGTTACACCTACGCCGAAACCGCCGAAATACTCGCAATTCCGGCGGGAACCGTGATGTCGCGAGTCTTCCGCGCCCGCAAGCGGCTGCGCCTCGCGCTGGCCCACCGGGCCCGCTTCCGTACCGAATCCGTCACCGCGCCCGTCGTCGCCTGAGTGGAGAAGCCCCATGGAACTTGCAGACAAGACTGCCCTGATCACCGGCGGGACAGCGGGCATCGGACTGGCCTGTGCGCGCCTGTTCGCCCGCGAGGGCGCTACCGTCGCCATCACCGGACGTGACGCGGCACGCGGCGTCGCCGCGGCCGCGGGGATCGGCGACGCCGTTCGATTCCTGCGAGCCGACCTGGCCGACGTCGAGTCGGTGCGGGCACTGGTGCGGCACGCCGGCGCGGTTGACATCCTTGTCAACAACGCCGCGAGCTTCCCGTCAGCGCTGACCCTCGACCAGCAACTCGACTCGTTCGAGACGACATTCGACACCAACGTCCGTGGCGCCTACTTCCTGGCTGCCGGACTCGTGCCCGGCATGCTCGACCGAGGGCACGGCAGCATCGTCAACGTCACCACAATGGTCGCGTCCAAAGGCGTACCCGGGGCCGGCGCCTACAGCGCATCCAAGGCGGCTCTCGAATCCCTCACCCGAACCTGGGCCGCCGAGTTCGGTCCGTCGGGGATCCGGGTGAACAGCGTCGCCCCGGGGCCGACCAGAACCGAAGGCGTCGAGGCAGAGTGGGGCGAAACCAACGAGCAGCTGGGGCGCTCAATGCCTTTGGGACGCACGGCCAGCCCAGACGAGATCGCCCAGGCCGTGCTGTTCCTCGCTTCGCCGCGCGCCACGTTCATCACCGGCTCGGTGCTGCACGCCGACGGCGGCGGCAGCGCCATCTGAGATACCCGAAGGAAGAAATGGTCACTCGATACGATCCCTCCTGGGAAGACGCGCTGACGGTTCTGCAGGAGGTGACCCCCCCGTTCATCCCGTCCGGTGCGCACGCCATGACGGTCGTCGTGGACTACCCGCCGGGCAGCCCCGGCGCCCCACCACACCGCCATCCCGGCGGGCCGGCATTCGGCCTGGTGCTGGAGGGCGAAATGCTTTTCGAAGTCGAAGGCCAGCCACCCCGGGTGGTACGGGCAGGGCAAGCCTTCTGGGAACCCGGCGGCGACGTGATCCACTACTCGGACGCCAACAACCGCGACGACATGAGATGCCGCTTCACAGTTACGATGCTGTGCGCTCCGGGCCAACCCATGCTCGTGCTGGTCGACGACGACGAGCTCGACGCGCGCAAACACCTGCGAGTCTCTCCCGAGGAATAGTGCCGGCCGCGGGCTGCCCCCCAGGGAGAACGCGCGGTGCTTAGCCCAGGAGTTCCGACACGCTCTCGGAATCCCTGGGCTGGGCGCCGCGGTCCTCAGCAATCCCACATGGCCGGGACGAACCGGAACCCGTTGTCAGCCTGCGCGACGCGGCACACCGATGGGAACGGCAGGTGCGTCGCGACCAACTGTTCTCCGCTGGCCGCCAGTTCGTCGAGCAGCCGAACGCGTACCCGAGCCGCTTCGAGGGGATCGTGCTCGAAACCGTTCTGCCAGCCGGGGTTGTCGAACGCCGGCTGGAACAAGGCGTCACCGGCGACGGTCAGGGCTTGGCCGCCCGATTCGATGCGCACGATGCTGTGACCCGGGGTATGACCGCCTGTACGGCGGACCAGCACACCGGGCGCGACCTCGTACTCGGATTCGAATGGACGCAGTTGGGCGCGATACACATCGAGGAATTGCGCCGCGGTCCGTCGGAGCACTTCCGGGATCGGGTCCGGCATAACGGTGCGGGAGAAGTCAGGCGACTCCCAGAACCCGGCCTCGGCGGCGGACAGATGCACGCGCGGATCCGGCCGTAACCGGTCCCGCAACCCGTCGACGAGCAGCCCACCGATGTGGTCCATGTGCAGATGCGTCAGCACCACATCGGTCACTGTTGACGGCGCGATACCGGCGGCGATCAGCCGCATCGCCAACCGACCAGCGCGGGCAAAGTCCGGAAACTCCTTCCCCAGACCTGAATCGATGAGGATCGTCTTTCCGCCGCTTCGTACCACCGCCACGTTCAGCGGCCAGTCCAATACTTCGCGTGGGAGGAAGTTGTCGTCCAGCCACGCCCTCAGGTCGTCAGGTTCGGCGTTGGTGGCCAATGTCGACGCGGTGATGGGCAGCACGCCGTCGCTGATCACCATCACGTCGATATCGCCGACCTGCAGCGCGTATCGCGACGGCACCAGTTCATCGACAGCCCCGATCTCGGTATTGCGGGTATTCATCAAGCTCATGGTCTTCTCCCTGTAATTCGCCTGCGCGGACAGAAGGTGGACACGCCGCCCGCCTCCAGTCCGCCGAAACGCCCACGGCCCACCAGAGTTATCCCTGGAGCCTCGCAACCAGTGCCGCGGCGAAAGTCCTAGCGCAGCTCGGAGAAAACTGACACGTGGATGAGGTTGAGACCCGTTGACAGAGGGTGAGACTGGAGGGAACACCACGGGTCAGCGCGCTGGAGGATGACAGGGACCCGGAGAATCGGCAGCCACCGCTGATTAGTGCTTCTCGAGGTGGAATTCCTGCATCGATGCGGTCAGTGCGTCGCGCAGTGTGCCGACGGTAGGGGTGTCGAGCCAGTACTGGACTGCAGTGTGGATGGCAGCGACGACCAGTGCGGCCGTTAGGC
>Ga0310345_10004506_pt1 | contig 12613 bp, 9 predicted proteins | sample HC15DNA20500_MG_FD_204667 | JGI IMG/M metagenome (GOLD analysis project Ga0310345, IMG submission 204667) | Marine microbial communities from station ALOHA, North Pacific Subtropical Gyre - HC15-DNA-20-500_MG | ecosystem: Environmental > Aquatic > Marine > Oceanic | place: Pacific Ocean: North... | reverse complement strand
GCCGATGGCGCCACTACTTAAGGGGCGGGCAGCACCACCGGCGTCCGCATCGCCCGGCTGCCCGCGCCGGGTGATCGCGCCGGCAATCCGATCTCCCACCGTGCTCGCGATCACGTCGGGGAGCGCACGGAGGACGTTGTCGCCGAAGCTCGTCCCCTCGATCAGGCACCGGGGGCGGCGGCGGGATCGTCGCTGATCGGCCGCTCGCCCTTGATGGCGCGGGTCCACTCGATCATCGCCCGCGCCGCGCCCACCGATGCCAATGTGCTGGTGCTGGGGGAGAATGGCACCGGCAAGGAACTCGTCGCACGCGAACTCCACCGGCTGTCGCGTCGTGCCGAACGGCCGCTGGTATCGGTCGATCTCGGCGCGGTCGCCGAGAATCTGTTCGACAGCGAGCTGTTCGGCCATGTGAAGGGCGCTTTCACCGACGCCCGCGCCGATCGGATCGGCCGGATCGAGTCCGCCAATGGCGGCACCTTGTTCCTGGACGAGGTCGGCAACCTGCCGCTTTACCTGCAGCCCAAGCTGCTCACCGCGCTCGAACAGCGCAAGGTGACGCCGGTGGGCGCCAACGCGCCGCGCGGTGTTGATGTCCGGGTGGTCGCCGCGACCAATTTGAGCCCGGCCCAGCTCGCCGACGAGCACCGCTTCCGCCAAGATCTGCTGTTCCGGCTCAACACCGTCGAAATCCGTCTGCCCCCGCTGCGCGAGCGGCCGGAGGACGTGCCGATCCTGCTCGGCCATTTCCTCGATCATTACGCCGCCAAATATCAGCGCCCGCGCCGCGCGGTGCCCGATGGCGTGATGGCGGCGCTGATGCGCCACGATTGGCCGGGCAATGTGCGCGCGCTGCGCCACGCCGCCGAACGCGCGACCATCCTCGCAACCGAAACCGCCTTCACGCTGGACGATTTCGCCCTCACCACCACCGCCGCGCCGCCGCCGATCCGGGTTACCCCGCCGCCCGCCCAAATCCAGGCCGAGCCGGATGGCGACGATCTCAACCTCGATCGCGCCGAGCGGCAGATGATCGAACGCGCGCTGAAAGTGCACAGCTATAACATCTCGCGCGCGGCGCAGGCGTTGGGGCTGACGCGCGCCGCGCTCTATCGCCGGATGGAGCGTCATGGCCTTTAACGGCGGGTTCGCGCTACGGCTGCTCGCCTGGCTCGCTTTGTTCATCGGCTGCGCGACCGCCTTCGCCTTCAGCATCGCGACCGCCGACCTGCCCGCCACCCGCGCGACGCTGGCCATCGCGACGCTGCTCGCGGCGTTTCTTCTGTGGCATCATGTCAGCCGCACCAACCGCGAACTCGCTCGGTTCATCGATAGCGTGCGCTTCGGCGATCTCTCCGCGGCGTTTGCCGGCGGGCGACGGGGCAGCGGGTTCGACCAGTTGGGCCGCGCGCTGACCACCGCAATCGGCCAGCTGCGCGCCGAACGCGGTCGCCAGGGCGAAGTGCTGAATTTCTACGAAGCGGTGATCGAACAAGTGCCGGTGCCGATCCTGACCGCGGACCCAGCCGGGCACATCACGCTCGCCAACCGCGCGGCACGGCATCTCTTCGCGCATCTGCCGGCGCATGATCTGGCGCAGTTCAACAGGGTAAGTTCGGACCTGGCCCGCATGCTGGAACAACGCGATGCGAGCGATCGGCGGCTGGTGCTGCTCAATCTTCCGGATGGCGCGCAGCGCGCGATGGTCAACAGCTCGCTGCTCGCCCGGCCCGAGGGCGCGACGCGGATCGTCACCATCGAGCCGGTGCAGGCCGCGCTCAACGCCGTCGAAGTCGCCGCGCAAAGCGATCTCGTCCGCGTGCTGACGCATGAAATCATGAACTCGCTCACGCCGATCACGTCGCTCGCCCATTCGGCGGCGGGGTTGCTGGCGAAGGACGATCCCGCCACGGCGGCGGAGGCCCGGGCGGCGGTGGAAACCCTGGCGCGCCGAGCGGACGGCGTGATGAGCTTCGTGCGCAGCTACCGCCTGGTCAGCCGGCCGCCCAAAATCCACCGCCGGCGCTTCGCCGCGCGGCCGTTCGCGGACGAGATCGCGCGCCTGTTCGCCGCCGATTGGCCGCCGCCGCGCACCCGCTTGACGCTGAGCGTCACCCCCGCCGATCTGACGCTCGACGCCGATCCGGATTTGCTCGCGCAGGTGCTTTTGAACCTGCTGCGCAACGGGGCGGAGGCAGCGGCCGGGCTCGGCGAGGATCACGACATCGCGCTGTCGCTGGAGATCGCTGCCGGCCACCAGCGCGACCGCATCAGCGTGGCCGACAACGGCCCCGGCATCCCGCCGGCGGTGCTGGCCGACCTGTTCCTGCCCTTCTTCACGACCAAGGCCGAAGGCACCGGCATCGGCCTCAGCCTCGCGCGCCAGATCGTGCTCGCGCATAACGGCACGATCGAGGCGAGCAACGGCGAGCGAGGCGCCCGATTCGACATCCGGATTTGAATCGACGCCGCGTCACGCGAAGTCGCGACGGCGCCCGGCATCCCCCAATGTCACCTGCTCAGCGCGACCGCCATTCGGCGGTCAACGCGGCTCCTCCCGGTAACCCGCGAGGTGGAGCGCGCCATCGAGCGGATCGCCCAGGGGCGCGCAGAGCCGGTCCACGGTTCGGGCGCGCAACCAGGGCCGCATCCGGGGCGCGAGGCCGCCGGCCAGCGCGCAGCGCGGGGCGCCACGATCGAAGATCGTCTCGATGAAACGCTCGATATGCTGCGCCGCATCCTCGACGATCGAGCGCGCGATCTCGTCATTCGCCTCGGCATAGTCCATCACCAGCGGGGCGAAGTTCGCATAATCGCGCGGCGTGGCCTGATCCATCCAGGCGACGGCGCGCGCGGTTTCATGCCCGAAGCGCGCGGTTACCGCGCTGCTGAGCGGCGTCGGCTTGGTCCGCCCGTCGAGCGCGCGCAGCGCATGGCGCATCGCGCTCAGCCCCAGCGCGGCGCCGCTGCCCTCGTCAGAGATCGGAAAGCCATAGCCGCCGATCGCGAAATTGCGCCCTTCATGCTGGATCTGGGCGATGGAGCCGGTGCCAATGATCAAAATGGCGCCATCCGCGCCGCGGTGCGCGCCCAGATTGGCGATCACCGCGTCGGTTTCGTAGCGGACGCTGGCGAAGCCGAAATCGAGTTCGGCGAGCTGTTCGACGATCCCGGGGCGCGAGATACCGGCAATCCCCATCCCCGCGTGCGTCGCCGCGAGCGCGTTGGGATCGAGCCCCGCCGCGCGCAGAGCCTGGTCGATCGCCTCGCCAAGCGTCGCGCGCAGCGTCGCCACGCCGACCCGGGCGTTGGCGGGGCCGGTGGCGCCAACGCCCAATATCTTGCCATGCGCATCGATCAGCCGGCTGCGGCAATGGCTGCCCCCGGCGTCGATTCCAAGGAAATACGCCATGCACGCCTCCCAATGGCTGGACTATAACTGGTAGGCTTGTGGTATGTCGAGCATCGGCTAGGCCCGGATCAACCAATCGCGCCGGGCGAGCGCGCGGGTGATGCCGATCGCGACCAATCCCACCGCCGCCGCCACCGCGAGCGCCGCCGGCGCGCCGGGAAGCCCCCGGCGCAGCAGCGCGTCGAGCGGATAATCCCACAGCGCGCGCCCCGCCACCTCGCGGATCAGCAGCGCGATCAGCAGCAGATGGACAACGTAAAGCGTCAGCGCGACCCGCCCCAACCAGGCGAGCGGCGCCAACCACGCGGCGGGCGCCAGCTTGGCGGCGGCGAGCAGCAGCAGCGTGATCCCCGCGGTGAGCAGCGCGAAGGCGGGGGTCCAGAGCGGTTTGCCGAGCGGCGCCAGCGCGGCCGCCGGCACGTGCAGCGCGATCAGCGCGAGGCCCAGTATCCCCAGCCGCCACGCCGCGCCGCCGCCCCGGCTCCACCGATAGGCGGCGACGCCGATCAGCGCGCTCGCGAGCGATGACAGCGTCGAGAGCACGCCCTCGGGGTCCCAACCCGGGCGATAGAGCCGGCCCGGCAACTGGCGATCGAGCCAACCGGACAATCCCTCGCCCGGCCCGATCCCGGCGGCGCCCGTCGGGTCGGGCGCGAACAGCAGCAGCTGATGCGCGGCCAGCAACACCAACGCCGCGAGCGCGGGCCGCGCAGGCCCCGCCGAGCCCCGGCAGATCAGGAAAGCGAGCAGATAGACGATCCCGATCCGTTGCAGCACGCCCGCCAGGCGCAGCGCGCGCGGATCGAGATTGGGGTGGAGCAGCCAGTTGAGCGCCACCCCCAGCGCCACCAGCACCAGCGCGCGGCGCAGCGCCGGCGGGATCGGCGCGCCGCGCGTGGCGGTGATGGCGAGCGTACAGCCGACGATCACCAGGAACATCGGGAAGACCAGATCGGCGAGATGCACGCCGGTCCACCCGGCGTGGACCAGCTGGCGATAAGCGATCTCCTCGCGCGGCTGGAGGTTCACCAGCATCATGCCGCCCACCGCCAGCCCGCGCGTCGCATCGAGCGCGGTGTCGCGCCGCGCGCCGCTCAATGCCCGTCCGGCCCGTTGAGTTCGGAGACGAAATCATAGCGATCGCCGCGATAGGCCGATCGGGTGAACTCCACCGCGCGGCCGTTCGCCAGGCGGGTGAGCCGCTCGATCCGCAGGATTTCGGCTTTTTCCTCGATGCACAGGATCGCCGCCTCGGTCGGCGTGGCGAGCGACGCGCGGATCTTTTGCCGGCCCGACACCGGCCGCGCGCCATTTTCCTCAAGCGCCGCGTAGAGCGACTCCCCCAGCCGATCGAGATCGGGCAGGAATTCGGCGGGCACCACGGCATGTTCGATCGCCAGCGGCTCCCCGCCCGACAAGCGGACGCGACCCAGCCGCACGACCTGCGCCGATGGCGCGATCCCCAGCGCTCCGGCCTCCTCCTCGGTGGGATTAGCATAGGCCTTGATCATCCAGATCACGCCGGGCTGCTCGCCGCGCCGGCGGGCATCGTCGCTGAAGCCGCTCAGCGCCGAGTTCGGCGCCTCGATCCGCCGCACGAAGGTGCCCGAGCCTTGCTTGCGGAACAGCAACCCTTCCTCGATCAGCTGCTCGATGCCCTTGCGCACGGTGACGCGCGACATGCCCGTCATCTCGCTCAGATCGCGTTCGGAGGGGAGCGCGCTGCCGGGATGGATCTCGCCGCGCGCGATGTGATCGCGCAGGTTGCGCGCGAATTGCAAGTAGAGCGGGGTCGCGTCATCCTTGCTGACGCTCAATTTGTCACGCATCGGCCCGCTCCAGCAGCGCGAGCGCGCGGCCGAGATCGTCGCCCGCCTCGGCGAGCAGCGATCCCGCACGATCGGGCGCGGCGCCGGCGGCGATCAGGATCGCGGGCGCGATCTGCCGCCCGGCCGCCTCCAACGCCCGCGCGGCGGTCGTTTCATCGACGCCCGCCACATCGCGCACGATCCGCCGGCCGCGCTCCAGCAATTTGTCATTGGCGATCCGCATCCGCACCATCAGCCCGCGATAAACCAATCCCGAGCGCAGCATGATCGCGGTCGAGAGCAGATTGAGCATCGCCTTTTGCGCGGTGCCCGCCTTCATCCGGGTCGATCCGGCGACGATCTCGCTGCCGGTCGCGGCGAGCAGGGCGTGGTCGGCGGCGGCGAGCAGCGGGGTGTCGGCGTTGTTGGCGATGGCGATGGTCAGCGCCCCCGCCGCCCCGGCCGCCGCCACCGCCGCCAGGGTATAGGGCGTACGGCCGCTGGCGGCGACCGCGATCAGCACGTCGCGCGCGCCGAGCGCGGCCGCCGCCACCGCTGCTTCGGCCGCCGCCGCGTCGTCCTCGGCCCCTTCGGCGCTTTGCAACAGCGCGTCGGTGCCGCCCGCCAGCATCAGCACCAGCCGTTCGGCGGGCCAGCCATAGGTCGGGCCAAGCTCGATCCCGTCCTGCACCGCCAGCCGCCCGGAGGTGCCGGCGCCGGCATAGACCAGCCGGCCATCGGGCCGCAGCCGCAAGGCGGCGGCATCGGCGGCGGCGGCGAGCGCGGGCACCGCGGGCTGCACGGCGGCGATCGCGGCGAGCTGGCCCTCCAGCATCGCCTCGATCGCGGTCTCGGTCGGCCAGGCGTCGATCGCGACGAACCTTGGGTCAACGGCTTCGGTACGCATCACCAACCTTTCACGGCTAAGCCCGCGCCATCGCCGGGTGCGGGCGCGCCGCCTTGCCCGGCGGCACCGCGCAGACAATCATCGCGACCAGCGTGCCGAGACAGAGCTGATAGGGGAAGGACAGGCCCGCCAGCACCGGCGGCAGGCCGATCGCGCGCGCGATCGCCGGCTGCAACAGCAGCACCGCGACAAACCCGGCGAGCAGCGCCGCGATCACTGATCCGCTCGTGCCGCGATCGGTGAACAGCGCGGTGAAATAGACGCCCAACAGCCCGGCATAAGCGAACACCATCACCTGCAGCGCGAATTCGAGCAGGGGCATATCACTCGTCTGCTGCCAATAATAAGACAGCACGGCCATGGCGAACATCGCGACGCCCACCGCCCCCATGCCAAGGCGGCCGGCGATCACATAATGGCGCTCGCCGGCGCCGCCGCGCGCCTCGCGCCACGGGCGGTAAAAGTCCTGGACGAGCACGGAGGACATCGCGTTGAGCGCCGAATTGGTCGTCGCGACCGCCGCCGCCGTTACCCCCACCGTCACCAGCCCGCGCAGGCCCGGCGGCACTTCGGTGAGGATGAAGTGCATGAAGATGTTGATCTTCTGCCCCGCGAATTGCTGCGCCACCGCCGGCACCCGCCCGCCCATCAGATCAGGCCGCTGATAGAAGACATAGAGCAGCACCCCGATCGTGACGAAGATCGTCACCACCGGCACCGTCGCCAGAACGGAGAGATACAGCCCCCGCGCGCCGGTCTTCGCGTCGCGGCAGGCGAGCAGCCGCTGGGTGGTATCCTGATCGAGCCCGGCATTGCCGATGTACAGCAGCGCCACCCCGGTCATGATCGCGAGCAAGGTGAAGGGCTTGGCCGGATCGAGCGACAGATCGATCAGCCGCAGCTTGTTGATCCCGCCGCCCGCGTGGCTGAGCCCGGCGATCAGCTGGGCATCGCTCGCCGGGATCGACAGGCGCAGAAACACCAGCACCCCGATCGCCGCGCCCAGATAGATCACGAACTGCACCAGATCGTTCCACAGCACCGATTTCAGGCCGCCGACGAAGGTGAATAAGAAGCTGACCAGCAGCAGCGCCGCCGAGGCGAAGACGATCCCGGTGGTATCGACCCGCCCGCTCACCACCATCGCCAGCGCGATCGCCGCGAGATAGACGCGCGCCCCGCCCGCCAGCACGCGCCCCAGCAGGAACATGCCGCCCGCCCAGCGCGTCGCCCGCGCGCTGAAGCGCTGGGTCAGCAGCTCGTAAACGGTCGTCGCTTCCAGCGCGTAGAAGCGCGGGATCAGCACCCGCGCGACGACCAGCGCGCCGATCAGCCCGCCCAGATTGCTCGCGACATAAGTATAGTCGCCGCGATAGCCGTAATCCGGCCCGCCGAGGAACGTCGCCGCCGATTGCGTCGCCGACAGCACCGAGACCGCCGCGAGCCAGGCCGGCACCGTGCCGCCGGCCAGGAAATAATCGCGCGACGTTTCGGTATGGCGCGGCATGAACCACCAGCCGCCGGCGACCACGACCAGCAGATAGGCCGCGATCACCATCCAATCGGCGGCGGCGAACATCAGAAGCGCGTCGTCAATGACAGGCCATAGGTGCGCCCGAGCACTTCATAGGTGTCCGGGAAGGTGTTGAACACGCCGCCGGCGACGAAGGGCGGGCTCTTGTCGAACAGATTGTAGATGCCGCCGCTCATCGTCAGCCAGTTGGTGAGCTTGTACGAAGCGCTCAGATCGAAAATGTCCTGCGCGGGCAGGATGCCGGTCTGCCCGGGCGCGCTGTTGCGCACTTCGCCGATGCGCTGCCAGTTGAACTGCACCTGCCCCTTGGCGAAATCCCAGGTGACCGAGGCATCGTGGCGATAATCGGGCTGCACCAGCGTCGTCGCGTCGCTCGAGCAGGTCGCGCCATAGGTGCCCTTGCACTGGATCGGCGCGACCGTGGGGTTGGACTGGATCACATAGCTGGTGACGATGTTGGCCTGGTAGGAGAAGCGCAAGCCGCGCCCCGGCAGCCACGGCGCTTGCAGGGTATAATTGGCGGCGATGTCGATGCCCTGCTGGTCGATCCGGCCGAGATTCTGGTTGTTGACGAAGGCGTCCTGGAAACGTCCGTTCGCGGCGCGCGTCACCAGGCCGCAGAGCGGGTTATCGGGGCGCGGATCGGTGATGTAGCAGCTGGTGATCGAATTGATCGGCTGGATCACCCCGATCGCGCCGCGCAGATCGAGCTCGTAAAAATCGACCGTGATCGACAGTCGCGGCAGGAAGCGCGGGGTGAACACCACGCCGCCGGTATAGGTCATGCCATATTCGGGCTGGATGTTCGGGTTGCCGCCGAAGAAATAGCCGCCCTGCAGGTAGGAAGGATCGAAGCTGTTCGCCGATCCCGCCGCCGGCGCGCCGAAACGGCGGCATTGATCGGCATTGCCGGTGCCCAGCACGCAGGGATCGCCGCCATAGCGCGGGGTCAAGCGCGGCACGGTGATCAGGCTGCTGAACGGCAGCGACGAGGTGGCGGCGGCGAACTCGCCGAAATTGGGGGTGCGGATCACCCGCTGGATCGTGCCGCGCATCCGCAGATCGGAATTGACCGCCCAGTTCGCCTCCGCCTTCCAGGTGTCGCGCGTGCCGAAGCGATCATAGCTGGAGGTGCGATAGGCGCCGCCGATATCGAGCTGCTTGATGAACGGCGTGTCGTGGATCAGCGGGATCAGCAGCTCGCCATAGAATTCGCGCACGTCGAAGCTGCTGTCGAAACCGGCCTGCGTCCCCTGGCGGAAGGTGTTGCCGGTGAGCAGCGCGCTATCCTGGATGATCCGCCCGGTCTCGCGCCGATATTCCACGCCGGCGGCGAAGCCGATCGGGCCGGCCGGCAGGCTGAAGAAGTCGGCGGTGGTGCCGCTCACCGTGCCGAGCACCACCAGCTGATCGCGCTGGCGGTTGAAGCCGTTGATCGTGGTGCCGATCGCGGCGGCGAGATCGCGCTGGTTCGGCCCGAAGATGTTCACGCGGTTGACGAGCGAGGCGAAGTTGTTCTGTCCGGCGGGGTTGGTGACGAGCCCGTCGCCGGTGATCGGCGATAGCTCGGTCGAGCGACCATATTGGCCATAGACGTTCCACTTGATGTGATCCGTCACGCCGCCGCGCAGGCCGAGCTGGAACTGGGCGGTGTTGCGTTCGGTGTTGTAGGTGATCAGCCCTAGCTCGGCCAGCGAGCGGACGACACCGACTTGCGCCTGGCCGTTGACGAAAGTCAGCTGGTTGCGGATTTGGTCGGTCAGGAACGGATTGATCTGCGCGATCGAGACCGTCTGGTTGATCGATGGCGGGTTCGGCCCCGGCGTACCCGATTCCTGGCTGCGGACATTGGTGTACATCGCCCGGCCATAGATCTCGATCGCGGGGGTGATCTCGTAATGCGCAATCGCCGCGACATTATAGCGTTCGAGCGGCACGATGATCGGATAGGTGCCGCTGATGTTCGAGGTCGCGCTGGGCGTCGTGGTGAACTGGCCAGCATCGGTGAAGCCGAAGCGGCGGCCGCTGGCGATGTCGGTGAACCCGCCGCCGATGCTCGGGATGGTAAGATTGGGCGTGGTCGCCCAGTCGCGGTCGGACACGCGCACCTGTTCGCGCTTGGTATAGTCGGCGGCGATGACGATGTGGCCGCGCTTCTCGGCGAAATCGGTGCCGAACATCACCGATCCGCCATATTGCTGGCCGCCACGCTCCGAGAAGCGGCCGGTGACCGAGGCGCTGACGCCCTTGAAATCGTCATTCAGGATGAAGTTGACCACGCCCGCCACCGCATCGGCGCCATAGACCGCCGCCGCGCCGCCGGTGAGCACGTCCACGCGCTTGAGCAGCGAGGCGGGGATGGCGTTGATGTCCACCGAGTTGCGGAAGCTGAACGGCACCGCGCGGCTGCCGTCGATCAGCACCAGCGAGCGGCTCTGACCGAAGTTGCGCAGATCGAGCACCTGCGCGCCGAACGCGTCGCTGCCCTGCGATGCCTGGCGCACGCCGCCGGCGAGTTGCGGCAGGCGGATCGAGAAATCCTCGACCGTCAGCGCCGATTGCAGCTTGATATCGTCCTGGGTGGTCGAGGCGATCGGGCTGGTCGAGGTGAGGCCGGTGCGCGGGATGCGCGAGCCGGTGACGACGACATCGGGAGCCGCGCCGTCGGCCGCGCCGCTGCCCGCCGCCTGATCGGGCGCGTCGCTCTGCGCCTGCGCCCAGGCCGGCACCGCCGCGCAACTCAGGATAACCGCCATCGCCTTGCCGGCCACTCCGGCGCGAAGCCCGCCCAGTTTCATCGTTCCCCTCCTCCATGGCGCAGATTCTGCGCTACCTTTATAATACCAGCATGACATTGGATCATACCGGTTGTAAAGCCGGTTTGTTTCGCTCCCCGCGCAGCCACGCCTTCCCCTTTGGTCAAAGGAAGATCTTCCCCGGGTTCATCAAGCCTTGCGGGTCGATCGCCTGTTTCAGCCGCCGCATCAGCGCGACCGACTCCGCGCCATGCTCGCGCAGCAGCGCCGCGCGCTTGCCGAGCCCGATGCCGTGCTCGCCGGTGCAGGTGCCGCCGACCGAAAGCGCGAAGTCGATCATCGCCTCGTTCACCGCGCGTGCCCTTGCCCAACCCTCGGCATCATCGGGGCGCAGCACGAAGAAAACATGGTAGTTGCCATCGCCCACATGGCCCAGGATCGGCGCGAGCAGCCCGGCCGCGTCGATCGCCGCCCGCGCGTTCGCGATCGCCGGCGCGAGCTGCGAGATCGGCACGCAGATGTCGGTCGACCAGACCACCGCGCCCGGCACCATCGCCCGCGCCGCCGGGAGCGCCGCGTGCCGCGCGCGCCACAGCCGGCGCTGGCTTTCGGCGTCGGCGCCCATCTCCAGCGCCCCGCCACCAAGCCCTTCCCCGAGCGCCGCCAGCATCGCGCGTTGCTCGGCGACCCCGGCGGGCGAGCCGTGCAGTTCGACGAACAGCATTGGCTGTTCGGGCAGGCCCAGCCCGGCATAGGTGTTGCACGCGCGGATCGCGGCCGGATCGAGCAGCTCGATCCGCGCGACCGGAATCCCCGATTGGATCGCGGCGATCACCGTTTCGACCGCGCCCTCCAGCGTCGCGAACGGCCAGGCGCCGGCGAGCACGGCTTCGGGAATGCCGTGCAGCCGCAGCGTCGCCTCGACCACCAGCCCCAGCGTCCCTTCGGAGCCGGTGAACAGGTGCGTCAGATCATAGCCGGCGGCGGATTTGCGCGCGCGGCTGCCGGTGCGCACCAGCGTGCCGTCGGGCAATACCACTTTCAGCGCGAGCACATTCTCGCGCATCGTGCCATAGCGCACCGCGTTGGTGCCCGAGGCGCGGGTCGCGATCATCCCGCCGAGCGTCGCGTTGGCGCCGGGATCGATCGGGAAGAACAACCCGCTCGCGCGCAGCTCGACATTGAGCTGCTCGCGCGTGACGCCGGGCTCGATCACGCAGAGCAGATCGGCGGACGCGATCTCGATCACGCGGTTCATCGACGACAGATCGACGAGCACCGCCCCCGCGACCGCCGCCGCATTGCCTTCCAGCGAGGTGCCGACGCCGTGGGGCACCACCGGCACCCGCGCCGCATTGGCCGCCGTCATCAGCGCCTGCACCTCGGCGACGCTTTCGGGGCGGACCACCAGATCGGGAAGCGCCGGCGCGTGATGCCCTTCCGCGCTCATGAACTGCGCGCGCTGCGACTCCTTGGTGATCCAGCGGGGGCCGAAGCGCTCGGCGAGGGTGTTGCTGAGGGTCTCGATCCCGGTCATGCCGCGTTCTCCAGCCGGGGGGTCCAGCAGCGGCCGCCACTCAGCGGCCGGGCGACGCCGGTCGTGCCCGGAAAGGTGATTGGTAACCCCTTCAAGGCCCGCCGCGCCAGGAAAGCGAAGGCCTCCGCCTCGATGAAGTCGCCGCGCAGGCCCAGCGCGTCGCAAGCGGCGACCCCGGGCAGGCGCGCGGCGAGGGCGGCCATCAGCACCGGATTATGCCGCCCGCCGCCGCACACGATCCAGCGCTCGGGCGGGGCCGGCAACAGCCGAGCGGCCCGGGCGACCGCATCGGCGGTGAAGGCGACCAGCGTCGCCGCGGCATCCTCGGTGGTGAGCGGCAGCACCGGATCAAGCGAAAAATCGTACCGATCGAGCGATTTCGGCAGCGGCTTCGCGAAATAGGGTGCCGCCATGAGCGCGGCGAGCGCGCCCGGGTCCACGCGCCCCGCCGCCGCGATCCGGCCATCGGCATCATAGCGCCCCCGTCCGCGGGCCTGCACCAACAGATCGATCAGCCCGTTGGCGGGGCCGGTATCGAACGCGATCAACGCTCCGTCGCGGCCGATCCAGGTGAGATTGGCGACGCCGCCCAGGTTGAAAAACGCCAGCGGCGGCGCCAGCGCGAGATGATCGGCGAGCGCCGCGTGATAGACGGGAAC
>Ga0310345_10004505_pt1 | contig 12614 bp, 15 predicted proteins | sample HC15DNA20500_MG_FD_204667 | JGI IMG/M metagenome (GOLD analysis project Ga0310345, IMG submission 204667) | Marine microbial communities from station ALOHA, North Pacific Subtropical Gyre - HC15-DNA-20-500_MG | ecosystem: Environmental > Aquatic > Marine > Oceanic | place: Pacific Ocean: North... | reverse complement strand
TGCGGCCCGCTGCCGCCCGCCGAAGTGATCCGGCGGGCGGCGACTTTTGTGGGTGAGCAAAAGGTACTCCCAGCTACCCTCAGTACCAAACAAGCATCGGAATTAAGCCCCTCAACACTTCGAGCAGCATTAGAACCATCGATCAAGCGGAGGGTGTCATCCACGACACCGCCCGATCTGGACCAGAATCTGACCATGGCTGGCGCCTACTGGTGCAGGGGTGGGTCAGCCCGGCTCAGCGCCGGGCCTTGATGTCAGGTCGGCGTGGGGCAATGGGCCGGACAGCGATCGAGGGCGAGGACGACGGCGAACATCAGCGCCGCGCCCCGATCTTCTTGGTGGCGGTGATACGCCCGTAGATCGCGACGGCTCCGCCTAGGAGGGTCGCCGCCTGCGTCAGGATGACGACGATCGAGGCCTGGTCGGCAGCGCTGATCTCGTATCCGAAGAACTGCGCGATCGTCGCCAAGATGACAACGAGGCCAGCCCATACCGTTTTCGAGGCAAAAAGGTTCTTCATTCCGTTCATGATCATGCTCCTTTCTGAGCGGGGTAGAAATCGGGGAGGTCGACTGTCTGCCCGGCGAGCGCATGGGTGCAGTCGCTGAGGAACTGGATCCGGCCGTCGCGCACGAAGCTGTGGCAGGTCGAGAGGTTGACGTCCGGCCGGTCCGGATCGGGCATCGTCACCAGCACCGAGGGCGAGAAGGTCGGCGCGTCGGCGTCCCCGTTCCAGTCCCAGTGCGGGCGGCCCTCGCCGTCGACGGTGACCACGTGCATCGTGCCGCAGCCGGGGCACATGAAACCGACCCGGCCGCCTTGGAGGCCGCGGAGTTTACTGCCGAGCTGCATGGTCAGCGTCCGATCCGGTCGGTGATGCGGGCGCGGATCTCGGCAAGCGCCGCGATCAAGGCGGACTCGTCGCCGCCGGCCATCAGGGCGTTGCGCGCCCGGTCAGCGACCTCCGCCAGCCGCCAGCGCAGCAGTTTCTCAGTGAGGGGCGTGTCCGCCTGCCCTGCCGGCGCATCGTTGCGCATGACCTCGTCCCACCAGGTGGAAGCGTTGAAGCCAGGGCACTGCGTCGCCGCGCCAGGCATCTCTCGGTGGCCGCGCACGATGGCGCCGGGGAAGCGCTGCAGCAGCTCGCGGATCAGGCGGATCATTGCGGCGGTCTGCTCAGGCGTGCGGCTGTCGAAGCCGGTGTTTGGGGCAGCCGCGCGCACCCCGCCCTCGTAGCAGATGCCGATGCTCGAGCTGTTCTCGCCTTGGCTATGCGCGCCGACTTCGAACCGTCCCGGCTGGGAGAGGTCCCTGCCCGTCTCGACGGTTCCGTCCCGGCGGATGAAGTAGTGATAGCCGATCTCGTTGAAGCCTCGGGCCCGATGCATCGCGTCGATGTCGGCGGCGGTGTAGCTGCGCTCGATCGGCGTGGCCGAGTAGTGGATGACGATGGCCGTCACCCGGCTGTCGGGCAGGTAGCTCATGGCGTTCTCCCATGCGAAGAGACCCCGCTGGCGGGGCCGAAGGTTGGTGATGTCGGGGGATCAGGTGCCGGAGTAGAAGGGCGTCACGGTTTCCCAGAGGGGGTGGCAGCTGTGAATGGCAACGGCCGTGGTGCCCTCAAGCGAGGTCACATTGCGGACCAGCCAAGGCCCGGCGTACTGGTCGCCCACGGGCCGGGTCAGCGGATAGAGGTTGTGCCCAGGCTCGAACTCGATGCCGACGCGCTCGGCTCCGAGGTACCAGGCCACGCCGAGGAACTTGCACTGTCGCACCTTGTCAAAGGCGACATAGAAGGCCACGCCGTCGTCAACCTTCTCGACCGCTTCCACCTTGACGCCAGAGACGACAGGGAAAAAGCGGCTTTCAATGGCCGGTCCGACTGAGAACACCGCCGGGGTCAGCGCCAGCGAAAGCGCCACCGTGAGGCCTGTGCGGGACAGGACGCGTTCAAATCGCACTGCCGAACCCTCCTTGCATCATGAAGCTGAGGAAGCCGCCGATGACCGCCGCGAGGACGAGCCAGACCACCTTCGAGATGTTGCCGTCGATCTTGTCGAGGCGATCGTGCACCCGCTTGAACTCGGCCTCGGTCTGGGCGCGGCGCTCGGCGTTCACCGCCTCCCGGGTGTCATACTTGTTCTCGAGGTTGCGAACTCGGATCTCGAGCTTCTGCAGATCGTTGCCGTCCATCAGTGCTCAGCTCCGATCGTGCGAGTGGAGCCGCCCCCAAGGGGACGGGCGGTAGTCAGGGGCATCGCGGCCTCCTTCAGGTCCAGCGGTAGAGAGAGACGGCGAGCCACATGAGCAGCCGCCGGATGCGCCCGACCCCGTCGGCGCGCAGGGCTTCGAGGAACACCGCCCCTGCCGTGACGCGCCACCACCCATCGGCCAGGAGCCAGTCATGGATCGCGGCGGCGCGGAGATAGCGGGGATCGTGCGGGGAGAAGGCCAGCCAGAGCGGACGCGGGATCGACACGTCGAATGCGAAGCCCGGCGGGACGGTAATGGGCGGCCCGCCCTTGCGGCCGATGCCCCAGGTGAGCGGGCCCGTGGTCGTATAGAAGGCGCCGCCGATCGGCGCGCACCAATCGGGGACGGGCATTCAGGGCCAGTAGGCGTCCGACGTGATGTCGGCGGGGATCTCGGCGCGGTCTTTCAGATCCCGAGCCGCGAAGATCAGCGCCTGCTTGTGCGCCATCATCGCGCGGGCGAAGGCGCGCAGCGTCGGCGCGTCCATCGGCACGAGCGTATTGTCCTCGGCGATCCAGGCGAAGTCGCTGGCGCCGCCATGCCAGCGCAGATCGCCCGGCTGCGCGCCGGAGACGATCGCCTCTAGCGCGGCCGAGGCGGCGCCAGCGACGTTCTCACGATCGGCGGGCCGGGTCTGGTAGCGGACGCCGTTGAAGGTGAAGCCGGCGTCGATCCGGCGGTCGCGCTCGGCGGTGACGGCGGCGGCGCGGCGGGCCTGCTCCTCGGCGTGGAGATCGGCCGCCGTCTTGATGGTCAGGGTGAAGGTGGTCATGCGGGCTGTTCCTCGGGTGCGGGTGCAGGCATTTTGACCACGGGCGACGGCAACGGACCGTCGCCCACGGTCACCACCCAGTGCGCCGGGTCGTTCGGCTGGTCGCGGTCGGCATCATCGCCGTAGACCCAGCGGATTGCGGCGTGGATCTCGCCGTTAGTGCGGGTGATCGTGCCGACGAACGGGTGGTCGTCACCTTCTGGCGTGGCCTCGCCGCCCTCGGGGACGGCAGACAGGTCGTAGGGGACGCCGTCCAAGGTGAGGGTGTCGCCCGCAACGGACGCAGTCGTTTCGTTCGCGCCGGGCAGACCGGCGACGGGAGAGATAGTCAATTTCATTGCGGGATTTCCTTAATAACAGCGGCCGATTGCGAAGGCTCGCATCGACACAGCCGTGCCGGAACTGGTCGCGGCAAATTGCACGAACGATGCCGAAGCCGAATTGACCACAGCATCGCCGACCCACCGCACGTTTGCGTTTGCAACACCTTTCACAAACAGGGGCACGGATCCGAGAAACGACGCCGGAAACGTCCATGTCAGAGCGGTGCTCTTGAAAACGGAACCGTCAGCAATATTCGTCCCGACAGAACCGAAGCTATCGGTCCAGCAAATCTGCGTCCCGTCCGCGAAGCGCACGTACTCGCCGTTGGAGTTGCTGCCGCGCTCGGGGTCGAGGCGGACCCATTTCAGCGTCGTGCCGTCATCGACGCCAGCCCAGAAAATCGGCTTGTCCGAGGCCAAGCGCCACGCAAAGTAGCCGGTTCGGCCCGTGCCTTCTTCACGCGTTACGATAAGGCTGTGGAAATACGATAGGTTTTCCGGGCTGTCGGGGATTTGGTTGGCGATGTAGCTGTAGAAGCCCGGCGCTAAATTGCGACTGAGGAGGCTGTCGGCTCCGCCCAAGTTCACGGATTTTCCAAGACCCATGTAGCCCGGCGTCAGCAACCGCCCGGCGGTCGTGTCTGTGGCGGATTGCGTGACGGCGGTGCCGGTGATCGGCGCATTCAGCTCGACCCCTGCCGAAGCCGCGATGCCCAGCTTGTTCGCCGCGGCCCGGTAGAAACCGAGATCCTGATCGACCTCGAAGGCGATCCCCGGCAGCGCCGCCGTGCCGCTTTGAAACTTGCCCGCGCCCGCCTTGTTCTTCACGTCGGCATAGGCCGAGATCAACGACTGCACGTCCGTCACCAGCTGCACCGTCACCGCCCGCGTGGGCTGGATGGCGTAGTTCTGGTTCGAGGCTGTCGATCCGAGGTAGTTCGACTGGAGCGTCAGCTGCGTGTCGCTGATCACGCCCGCGATCTCGTAGACCCGGCCGTCCGGGGCGTTGAAGGCGTCCCCGATCTTCACGTTCGCGACGAATGCCGTCCCGGTCCCGGTGACCGCGGGCGAGCCATTCGTGAGCGCCACCGTGCCGGTGCGATACCATGTTGCCATTGCTTGGAGCTCCTTACGTGTGCGCCGACCAGGCGCCGGTCACCGGATCGATTGTCAGGGCGGCGCCGGCGCTGTCGGGCGGGTCGAACCCTTCGACGGCGAGCGCGACCTCGCCGGGATTGATGGCCTGATGCGGCACCATCTGCGGGCTGCACTGGCCCCAGCGCAGCACCGGTCGCGCGATCGGCGTGCCCGCTGTCGCGTCGTAAACAACGAATTGCATGGGTTTCCCTTTAGCGTCGGAATTGCGTGGCGCTGAAATAGCGGCGCCGGATCCAGAACCGGCTGTCGAATCCGCCGGACCGGTTCATGCGCCGGGCCTTGATGCGGTAGGTCGTGGGCCCGGTACCGCTGTCGAAATCGACCGCGTTGAATGCCACCTGGACTTGGTGGCCGCCGGGGCCGGTGGCGTTCTCGGCGTAGCGGAAATGGTCGGCGGAGTTTCCCCGGAACAGCCCGAGCTCGCACACGCCGTTGCCCCCTTCGCCGTCGAGCGAGAACGACACCGAAAGATCGGTGGAGATGCCGCGCCGGTTGATCGACAGCTCGGCGATCGTGACCCAGTTGGCGAAGCTGTCCACCAGCACGTCGCCGGCCGTAAAGCTGCGCACCGGCACCGTGGCCGCCTCGCCGGCGATTTCCAGCGTGTCGATGAAGGCCTCGCGGATGACCGCCTTGCCCATGTAAACGCCCGGCGGCACCTGGACGCCGCCGATATTCGTGGTCTGGGTCACCGCGTAGAAGGGCGACTGCTCCAGCGATCCGTCCGGCGACGCGATATGGAACGCCGCAGCCGACACCGCGAATTGCGAGGTGGCCTTGCCGTCGAGGATGTCCGAGACCAAGCCGAAGCCCGACACGTGGCCATTGTTGTTGATCGTGACCGAGTACTGCGCCGAGATCCCGTCGGTGGTGCTGGCCACGGCCTGGATCTCGGCCTCGGCGCTGCCCACCCTCGATTTCAGCGTGGTGATGTCCGACGCCTGCGAGGTGATCTTGCCCTCGGCACTGGTCACCCGCGTCGTCAGGCCCGAGACAGCCGACGCGTTGCCCGAGATGTTGCTCTCGGCCGCATCGAGATCGGACTGCAGCCGGGTGATCGACTGCCCCTGCGACGTCACCTTGCCCTCGGCCGAGGTCACCCGGGCCGCGAGATTCGTGGTTGCCGTGGCATTCGCGCTGATGTCGTTCTCGGCGGCGGTCAGATCGGCTTGGAGCTGCGTGAGCTCCTGGCTGACCGCCACGATGTCGCCTTCGGCATCGGTCACGCGGGTGACGAGGCCCGAGATCGCGTTGGCATTGGCCGCCACGCCGTTCCCGGCGCTCGTGAGATCCGCCTCGAGCTGGGTCAGATCCTGCGCGAGCGACAGCGTCTCGGAAGCGCGGACCTTCTGCTCCGTCTCGATCAGCGCCTTGTTGCTGTCGATGGCCACCCCGAGCTGGCTGCGTGCCGCCGCCTCGGCCACCCGGTTGGCCTCGACCTTGGCGGTGATCTCCTGCTGGGCGTAGGCGAGATCGACGCGAATGGCCTCCCGGTCCTTGTAGGCGTTGATGACGTCCTGCAACGTCTGCACCTCGGCCAGCGCGTCGGCGTCCGCCAAGGACCGGGTGTCGACCACCGACTGACGGATCGACGCGCCGTCCAGCGCCGCCAGCTCCTGCTCGGCGGTGGTGACGCGGGTCTCCAAGGGCGTGAACGCGGCCGTGTCGACCTTCTGCGTGATCGTCGCCTCGAGACCGTCGATCTCCTGCTCCGCGCTGGTCAGGCGTACGTCGAGTCCATCGACAGCCGTGCTGTCGGCCTTCGAGGTGATCGTCCCCGACACGGCATCGAGATCGGTCTCGACGTTCGTGATGCGCAGCTGCAGGTCATCGACGACGGGGATCTGCGTGGGATCGAGGAGCGCCTCGCTGATCGCCTGATTCATCTCCGCATAGGTCGCCCGCAGGCTGATCTCGGCGTCCGCGGCATTGAGGCGGATCTCGGCCTCGCCGATCCGCGTCTCGGACCGGTCGATGGCCGCGATCTTCACCGTGCCGCTCTCGGGATCCACGAAGATCCCCGCATCGGACATGCGCCCCTGCGTCTCGTCCAGCTTGGTCTGCAGCCAGGCGATCCGCTCGAAGATGGTGTCGGCATAGTCGGCGAGGTCGACCTGTCCGGAGCGGCGCAGGTCGAGATCGACCTCGATCGATCCGAAGCGCCCTTCGATGCCGTCGAACTGCGGCTGGATGATGTTGGCCTCGAAGTCCGCGACGATCTGGTCGGCGCGCGTCTCGACCTCGTCCCAGACGCTGGGGCCGAACTCGTCCGGCAGGAGCGCCACCGCGTCGGTCCGGGCGGCAATCCAGTCGGACCATTCCGTGCGCTGGCGCAGGCCACGCCCCCGAACCTCGTAGAGCGTATCGGACAGGATGCCCTCGGAGACGACGGTGCGGCCCTCGGCCACGTCGGACATGGAGCCGACATTGACCACCTCGCCCGTCGCCGCGATGCGGATCTGCCAGGCGATGGTGCGCATGTCCGAGGACAGGTCCCCCGGCCAAGTCATCTCGATCGCGGCCCGGCGGGACCTGCCGCCCGCATCCTTGATGGTGACGGGCTGGGCGTCGAACCCCGGCAGCGGCACGCGGGTGATCGGCACGATGAGCTGGCTGGGTGCTTCGGACGGCAACTCGTAGGTCGGCTGCCAGTCGTAGTCCGCCGGGTTGCGCTCCCGCATCGTCACCCGCACCGACAGCGACAGCGCGTCGATCTCGACATCGCCGATCTCGAACAGCTTGCTGGCGTAGCCGTTGCGGTCGCTGCTCCACTCGATCGTGTCGAGCGGCGTCAGGTCGCTGTATTGCGGCGGCAGGACGATGGTGTGCCGGCGCATCCGGCGGGCATCCTTGAGCCAGGCGCGCATCAGGCGCTGCACCTGCCCCGGATACGGCACCGCCGGCAGATCGATGTCCGCGACCAGCCGCTGACCATCTTCGGCCTCGGCCTCCTCGTCATAGCGCGGCGGCGCCTCGGTGGCCTGCCACATGCTCGAGGGCAGCGGGTGCGAGGCCCGCACCGCGTTGTAGGTCTCGGCCAGGCCCTTGAACGGGTCGAGATCCTGCGGGCTGCTGCGCAGGATGTCCTCATCGGTTATCGTGGCGGCGGCGGCGAGCGGGGCGCCGGCGCGGATGATCCACGTGCCGCCGAGGTCGCACAGCTCGGCATCCATCGCCTTGAGCAGTTCGTCGATCACGTCGAGGGGCGCGTCCCCGCCATCCTCGGCGGTGGCCATCTTGACCTCGTAGCCCGCGCGGTATCGCGGCACCGAGCCCACGGTCTCCTCGCAGTGATCCATGGCGGCATGCCACCAGGCGGCAGGCAGGTCGTCAGCCGCGACGCCGAGACCATAAACGCCGCCATCCGGCAGGGTGATCCCGCGCAGCAGGTTGTAGACCATCACGGCAGGGTTCTCGGTCCACTCCCAGGTGGACTGGTTTCCCCACCGGTGCGAGCCGCTACCGCCGGCGGTGCTGTCCTTGCGGGGATCGTAGAGGGCCGCCCCTTCCACCTCGAAGAGCAGGCTCGGCTCGCCCTGATACAGCTCGGGATCGTAGCGGAAGTTGAGCACCGCGTAGGCCACGCCACGGCCGATCATGTCGGACTGCCAGGGGCGCTCGGCATGGCTTGCGAACTCGCGCAGCATGTAGGGATCGGCAGCGGACTGGCTGCCATCGTAGAACACGATCCGCAGCGCATCGGCGAAGTCGCCAGCTGCCGGGCGCAGATAGGTGATGCCGTCGCTGTGTGCGTCCTGCACGAGATCGGCGACGTCGTACTTGTCGCCATCCACCCAGAGCGCGCGCCATGCCGTGATCGGCACGTCGGAGACGTCCACGACGCTGACCCGGTAGCCGTTCGGAATGCCGCGCGGGGTGCCGGTGGCATAGGGCGGCGACACGAGGTTGCCCGCCGTGGCGTAGCGGCCGAGGATGAACGTCTGCGGCGTCACGCTGCCTTCGGTCGTGACCTCGGTGCGGATGCCGGGGCTGTCCGGCTGGTTCTGGCGCTGGAGCGCCGTGGAGAGCGCCGAGAGCGCCGTGCCGATCAGCAGCTGGCCGACGACAGATCCGGCGAACGCGCCGATGCTTGCGAAGGAGATCAGGACGGGCAGCGGCATCAGGACTTCCCTCCCCACGGATCGGCGGAGATCTTGCCGAGATCGCCATAGCGCCGCAGGCGGTCGCCCTGGCGGATGCGCTGGCTCTGGTCGGACTTCTTGGCTTTGGTGGTCATGGTCCCGGCGCGGGCGCTGGACACCATCTTCAGGCTGAGGGACGCCACGCCGTTCAGCGCGGGCGTCAGGATCGGCGCGCCGTCGATCGTGCCCTTGAAGAACCGGCGCACGTCGAGCAGGTCGCCGTCCTCGGCATCGTAGAGCGCGCAGTGCAGCTCGACCGGCGCGAACCGCAGGTTCGTCCCGCGCACGAGGATCTCCGCCTCCGGCGAGACCGGCATGGTGACATCGTCGCTGACGATGTCGGTGCCGCTGCCGTAGGCGATGTTCGGGATCGTCACTTCACCCTGCGCGCCGTAGTAGAGCCGCGCCTCGCCTTCGACGGTGAGCGTCTCGTGATCGTCGCCGGTCCACAGGCCGATGGGATACGGGCCACCGGTCGAGAGGTCGCGGGACCGGACATGGATCAGCCAGTGGCGCATCGCGGGCTTGCGGGCCGACAGATGCGCCTGGGCAAGGGCGTTCCAGGTCATCGCAGGGTCTGCCGCCAGCTGAAGGAGCACCCTTCCGAGAAGACACGGCTGTGACGAGCCGCCACGAGAGAGCCCGGAACGGCTTTGGCCTTGCACACCGGATGCATCAGCTCGATTGCGGCTTCCATAGGCGCGCCGGTCCGTATTCTTGGGCTGACTTCGAGCCAGCCAGTCGTACCAGTCGTGTCACTGGCGATGCCCTCTTCGAGCGCGCGGTGAAGAGCGTACCGCGCAGGATTCGATCCGTAAGTGAAGGAGAGAAAGTCACCGGGTTTGATCCGGCTGCCTCCAGGCAAACCCCCTAGCTTGACCTCCCGGCCATCGCGCTGATCTGCGAGCGTGCCAGATGGTAAGATTTTTGCCGCGTGCGAAGGCGAGACCAGGAAGGAAGCATTCGCATCGAAGAGCATCTCGACCATGGCCACCATCTCCTCGTAGTCCGCATGAGGACGGCGATGCAGTTGAATCGTGCCACCCCACAGGCGCGGCCCATGTTCACATGTCAGTATCTCGCCTCCGGCGGTCTCGCTCGTCGCGACCGCGGCACTCAGAAAGAAGGTCGCCTCGACAATGGCCAGCTTGCTGAAAAAGCTGTCCAGGGAGAGAGGGAAACTGAAAGGCATTAGCGCTTCTTCCTCGGATCTGACTGAATCTCGCGCACCCGCTTCGGCAGGTTACGGTCCATGATGGCCATCCCTTCCTGTACGCCTTGCGCCACCATTTCGCGGATCTCGGCATTTCCACGTGCGCCTGCGACATTGATCGTCACGTTCATTCCAGCCCTGTCCGGGGGGGCCCGGCGCGGGCGTGTCCGATCGATGACGTCCTCATTCGGGTGCATCATCGCGAGGAAGCCGCCGCGCCCGTCGAGACCCCCTGTGCGCGGGCCGGAGCCGGTGTAGCCACCCCCGTCGAAGGACGGCAACCCGAGCGTTCCCGTGCCGGTCCTGTTGAGTGGCACTAGGATGTCGAGGCCTCCCCCGAGAAGGCCCCCAAGTGCCCCGGACAGCCCCTTGGCCACCGGCTGCAGGATGTTCTGCCGGAAGCTGAGCTTGGCAAGATCGACCATCAGGGAGGCGATCAGATCCTTGAACCCGAACTTTCCGGTCTTGAGGAACTCGCCGAAGGCATCTTCGGCCCGTTGGAAACTCGAGACCAGCGCATCTCCCACGGCGGGGCCGATGTCCTGCGCGCCCTTCCAGTATTCGTCCAGCTTCTCGAGGACCGCGTCCCAGCCCTTGGCGAGATCCTCTACCTCCTTGAGCTCCTTTTCGGCGCGGCTCCTGCCTTTGCCACTCCTGCCGCCCTTGCCGTCATCCTCGCCCTCCTCCCCCTCGAGACGGCGGCGCGCATTCTCTCGGGACCGCGCCGACACCGCATCGAAGAAGCCGCCGAGCGGGTCGGAACCCATGATGTCCCTGATCTGCGCGAGGAGCTCCTGCCCCTCATCGGCGTTGGCGCCCTTATAGGGGTTCTCCATCTTCTCGATCTTGCCGCCGACCTCGATCATCGGCTGCCCCTCGAGGCCGAGCATCTCGCGTACCTTGTTGGCGGACTCCACGATGGGCCGGATCTTCTCCATCGACTTGTCGATCAGCCAGTTCAGCGCGTCGATCATCGCGTTGACCGCCGACACGGCAACGGAGCCGAGCGCCGCCGGCAGCGCCGCCCAGACGGCCTTGACCGACGCGAAAGCGACGCGGAACGCGTTGATGACCAGGTTGCCCCCGAAGATCACCGCCTCGACCGTGCCGTCCATCGCCCATTCGACCCAAGGCACGACCGCCTCCCAAGCGGGCTTCACCCAGTCCCAGAGCCCATCGCGGATCACCTGGAACACGGCTAGCGCGGTGTCGCCCATGCTGACCGTGACCCCATCGGCTTCGTTGATGGCCGAGGTCATGCCGAAGACGGCGGCGGTCCCGGCGACGATGGCGGCAGTCAGAAGCGGAAACCTCGTGACGGCGCCTAGCACCATCGAGCCCGTGTCCTTGAGCGCCTGCTGCACCCCCCCATTGCCGGCCCCGTATATCTGGGCGATCTGGGTGCCCTGCTGCGCGAGGACCATGAACGGGTTCATGCCGCCCGCCAGGGAGACGCCGACGTCATTGAACTGGTAGCCCAGCTGCGTCAGTCGCAGTGTCGCGCCCCGGGACGCGCGGGAGACCTGGTCGACCGCCTGGGTCCGGCCCTTCAGCACGGCGATCGAGGCGAGGCTTTCCCGCCGTTCTCGCGCGATCGCGTCCGACATCTCGTGGGCCGATATCGCGCCGATGGCATGCGCCTGCCGGATCTCGGCGAGCTTGTCTCGGTACCGCTGAATCGCGGCATAAAGCGGGTTGTGCTTCGCCCGCACGTCATCGAGCGCCCGGCCATAGGCGTCGAGGTCCGCCCGATCCCGATCGACGCGGGCATTCACGCCGGTCGCCGCGTTGACGCGGTCCATCACCGAGCCATCATGCGTGCCGGTGGCGCGCATGATGGCGGCGACGCGCGTCGCCCGCGCAGCCAGGGCGTCCATTTGCTGAAGCGCCGCAGTGCTCGCCTGCCCTACCCCGTCGAGCCCGCCCGAGGCCGCATTGGCGGCCGGCTTGATCATGTCCAGGGCACGACTGCCGGCCTGGCCGATCTCGACCAGCTCTGCTTTGAGCTTCTGACCCCCGACAGCGGCCAGCCGAACGGATACGCGGCGTTCGCTCATAGCTCGACCTCCCTTCCGCCGCCCGTTTCGGCGCGTTCGTTTATCCTGGACACGACCACCCGTTCGATCTCGGGCAGGAATTCGGCGACCGCGATGCGGCAGATCCCGAGCGCGGACGCCAGGCTCAAGGCCGCGCCGAGGTCATAGCCGATGACCCGGCCATCGGAGGCTCGCAGCTGCCCGCCCAGGCGGAGCACCAGCTGCCAGACGCTCTCGCCCTCGAACGTCAGCGGGCTGTTTTCGACTTGCGGGCAGCCTTCGCAGCGCGAGGGGCACGCTTCGCAGTAGGCTGCGCCCCCGCCGAACCACCATTCAGCGAGGGCGCAGAGCCTTTTTTTTCGAGCTGCAACTGCATGGCGGCCGCGACGTAGCCGACCTGGAACGCCTCGAAAGCCGGATAGAAGTCCATCAGCGCGTCGACTGCCTCGGACGTGACGGGCATGGGGGCCTCCGCGTCGTCTACCACGCCCTCCCAATCGGAGATGGCTCGAACGCCGATCGCCTTGGCCATGGCGACGGAGCGCTCCTCCGGTGAACAGTTCTCGGTGAGATCTGCCACGCGCGGGTCGGAGGCCGCAGCACCGACCAGGACCGAGGTGAGTGGCTGTACAAGAATACGTACGCCATGCCCGAGGTCGAGCCAGCTGGGATCGCGAGAAAGGTTGAGGCGCAGCATCAGTAGCTCCCGATTGCGTT
>Ga0310345_10004504_pt1 | contig 12616 bp, 12 predicted proteins | sample HC15DNA20500_MG_FD_204667 | JGI IMG/M metagenome (GOLD analysis project Ga0310345, IMG submission 204667) | Marine microbial communities from station ALOHA, North Pacific Subtropical Gyre - HC15-DNA-20-500_MG | ecosystem: Environmental > Aquatic > Marine > Oceanic | place: Pacific Ocean: North... | reverse complement strand
CGGGCCTCGCTGTCGCGAGACCCGCCGTGGGGGTCGAACAATCGCCGCGCTGGGGATCGCGGCGGGCTCCGGAAGCCTGGCCTACGCTACGCCCGGTCGGGGGTCTGGGGTCCCGTCCCGTGGCCATCACCCCCGGAGCGGTGATGGATACGCTAGTTACAATGGTGAATTTAAGGTTAACGCGAGGGGCGGTGTATCCTCCGAAACTGCGAGCGCCGAAGCGGCAGTCTGTTGATATCGTTGGGGCAGGCGCCGATCCGGGCGCGTGGGCGCGGCGGAGGCGGCGGCGGGACGCGATTGCGGGGCGACTCGATCCGGTCTAGAACGAAAAGGGAACAGACCGGAGGCGACCATGGCCCGCGATCCTCTGCGCGCCCTGCTGGGCGAGGCGCGCCGCCCGCGCCCGACGCTGGCGCTGGCCGCCGCGCCGGAGGGCGAGGCGGAGGGCGCGGGCGCGGCGACGCTGGCCCTGGGGCGCGCGCATGAGGTCTGCGGGCCCTCGGCGACGGTCTTCGCGGCGATGGCGGCGGCGCGGCTGGCGGCGCGGGCCGGGCCGGGGCCGGTGCTGTGGATCCGCGGGCCGCGGGCCGAGGGCACGCCCAATCCCGACGGGCTGTCGGTCTTCCTCGATCCGGCGCGGCTGGTGCTGGCCGCGCCTCGCCGGCCGGAGGATGCGCTGTGGTGCGCCGAGGAGGGGCTGCGCGCCGGCGCGGCGGGACTGGTCGTGGTCGAGCTGCCGGGCGCGCCGGGCCTGACGCCGGTGCGGCGGCTGCACCTGGCGGCGGAGGCGGGCGCGGCCCTGGCCGCGGCGCAGGGCGCGCCGCCGCCGCTGGCCCTGCTGCTGACGCCCGAGCCGGGCGGCGCCCAGGGGGTGGAGACGCGCTGGCGGATGTCGCCGGCCCCCTCGCGCCCCGGTCCGGGCGGGCGGCCGCAGCCGCGGTGGCGGCTGGAGCTGCTGCGCGCGCGGATGGTGCGCCCGCGCCGCTGGCTCGTCGGCTGGCGGGAGGCGCCCCCTGGCGGTCTGGAGCTGGGCCCCGACGCCGCCCGCGCAGGGCCGGCAGGCCCGGAGGAATGAGGAGAGGTCGCCGGAGGCCCTGGAGAGGCCGGCAGAAGCCCGGACGAGCCCGGCCGCCGGCCCTGGCGACCCCGGTCGCCGGTCCGGCAGAGCCCGAACGCCGGCCCGGGCGAGCCCGGTCCCCGGCCCGGCCGTGCGGCCGAGGGCGACGGGGCGGCCGCGCCCGAAGAGGGCGGCGGTCGGTCTTCGGCCTCGCGCGGCGGCGGGGGCGGCGGCGTTCAGCCGGCGGCGCGCAGGCGCCGGGGCGCGGAGGCGGCGGCGACGCTCTCGCTCCGCGGCGCGGTCTCGAGCTCGCGCGCTTCCTGCGCCGTGACCAGGCGATAGTTCAGCACGGCGCCGCCCAGCAGGCCCGAGGCGCCGCACAGGCTGTAGGCCGCCAGGCAGCCGAGGATCGGCCAGCCCGCAGCCGCAGCGCCCGCGGCGCCGGCGATGCCCGCCAGCGCGCCCATTCCAAGCGGTCCCACGATCGACGCTTTCATCTTCCGACCCCTTCCTCGCTACCCGGGATCACCATCGCCATTCTAGGTTCAAGACCCGTTAACGGCGCGCGCGATCAGGGTTTACGAGACCTTCCCGCGAGGGCGCCTTGCGGGCGGAAAGATGGCGACGCCGGGTCAATCCGGCCGCCACGCGGCGGCCGGTTCCGCACGGCGGCGGCGGTGTCGGCGTTCGGGGAGGGGCGGGGCCGCCCCGCCGGTCAGGCGTTGAACAGGAAGTGGAGGACGTCGCCGTCGGCGACCTCGTAGGCCTTGCCCTCGACCCTCAGCTTGCCGGCCTCGCGCGCGCCGGCCTCGCCCTTGCAGGCGACGTAGTCGGCGTAGGCGATGGTCTCGGCGCGGATGAAGCCGCGCTCGAAATCGCCGTGGATCACGCCGGCGGCCTGGGGGGCATGGGCGCCCGCGGGGATCGTCCAGGCGCGGGCCTCCTTGGGCCCGACCGTGAAGTAGGTGCGCAGGCCCAGCAGGCCGTAGCCCGCTTGGATCAGCCGGTCGAGGCCCGGCTGCTCGAGCCCGAGGTCGGCCAGGAACTCGGCCCGCTCGGCGTCGTCGAGCTGGGCGATCTCCTCCTCGATCGCGGCCGAGATCACCACCGAGGCGGCGCCCTGCTCGGCGGCCATGGCGGCCACCTTGTCGGAGAGCGCGTTGCCGGCGGCGGCCGAGGCCTCCTCGACGTTGCACACGTAGAGGACGGGCTTGGAGGTCAGCAGCTGGAGGTTTTTCCAGGCCTTCTCGTCCTCGGCGTCGACCTCGACGGTGCGGGCGGGGCGGCCCTCGTCGAGGGCGGCCTTGGCCAGGCGCAGCAGGCGGTCCTGGTCGGAGGCCTCCTTGTCGCCGCCGCGGATCTTGCGGGAGAGGTTGTTGAGCCGGCGGTCGATGGACTCGAGGTCCGCCAGCATCAGCTCGGTCTCGATGATCTCGGCGTCGGAGATCGGGTCGACCCGGCCCTCGACATGGGTGACGTCGCCGTCCTCGAAGCAGCGCAGCACGTGGGCGACGGCGTCGACCTCGCGGATGTTGGCGAGGAACTGGTTGCCCAGGCCCTCGCCCTTGGAGGCGCCCTTCACCAGGCCCGCGATGTCCACGAAGGTGAGGCGCGCGGGGATCAGCTGCTTGGACTTGGCGATCTCGGCCAGGGTCGGCAGGCGCGGATCGGGGACTGCGACCTCGCCGACGTTGGGCTCGATGGTGCAGAAGGGGAAGTTCGCGGCCTGCGCGGCGGCGGTGCGGGTGAGCGCGTTGAAGAGCGTCGACTTGCCCACGTTCGGCAGGCCGACGATGCCGCATTTGAAGCCCATTGGTCCCTCCGGTCAGCTGATCGCGCGCCGGATCGCATGGGGGGCGGGCGGGGTCAAGCTGGAGAGGGCCGGCGCGCCCCGTCCGCGGCGCGAAGGCGCGCGGAGAGGCGGCGCAGGAGACGGCCGAGGAGACGGCGCGCGCGCGTGGCCGGCAGGGCGGCGAGCGCCAGCGCCAGGACCGTTCCCGCCGCGGGCAGGGGCACGGCGGCGGGCGGCGTGAGGTCGAGCGCCAGCGAAGCCGCGACGGGCGAGGCGCCGGAGAAGCCCCAGAAGCCCTCGGTCACGCCGCCGGCCCGCGCCAGGGTCGAGACGGCGGCGCCGACGTTGAAGTGGCCGCCGCTCGCCAGGGCCGCGTTGATCGCGATGATCCCCATGCCGCCGTTGCCGGTCGCGAAGTTGAAGCCGAAGGCGGGCATCGCGATCACCCCCACCGAGGAGGACAGCGAGACCCCGCCGTAGAGCAGGCCCGACCCCAGGTCGGCGAAGATCGCCGCGCCGGCGGGGGACGCGGAGGGGCGGTCGGCGAAGAGATCGGCGCTGGAGGCGGCGACCTCCCAGAACTGCACCGTCTCCGATCCGACGCCGGGGAAGGGATAGAACCCGCCGTTGCCGGCGGCGAACTGGATGGTGGCCGCGGTGGCCGTCCAGCCGGCATAGGCCGAGAGGTCGAAGCCGAAGGCGGCGCGGTAGTCGACATTGGCCGCCCCGTACCAGCCGGCGAAGACCGCCCGGTTCGCGGCGTTGTGGACGCCGGTCTGCGTGTACTGGCCGTTGTCGAAGGCGGGGATCGTGACCGGCAACGCCGCGGCCGGCGCCGCGAGCGCGGCGGCGACGGCGGCGAGCGGCAGGGGGCGGGAGGAGAGGCGACGAAGGCGCATGGCGGAGGCTCCAGGGGCTGCCGTCCGATCCAACGCCGCCGCGCAGACGTCCGCAAGAAAGACTTCGCCGAAATCCCGGCGATGACCTGAACCCGACAGGCCTGCGTCGAGTTTCGTCAAGTATTCGCGGCCGACGCCTGCGCCGCGCCGCGATGCCTCATGAGAAATGCTTGCGAAGACGTTCCAGCGGATTGGACGGCGGGTCCTCCGCCTCCGGGGCCGCGGCCGGGGAGGCGCCGGCGGCGGGGGGCGATTCGGGGCTCGGCTTCGCCGGCTTCTTCGGCTTCGGAGGCGCCATGCGCAGGGCGACGGCGTTCATGAAGCCGGCGTCGTCGCCGGCGGCGAGCTTCCCGGCGCCGTCGGAGCAGCCGCGCAGCATGTCGTCGAGCCACTGGGCGTCGTACTTGGAGAAATCGTGCAGGACGTAGCCCGACACCAATTCCTTGCGGCCCGGATGGCCGATGCCCATGCGCACGCGGGCATAGGCCTCGCCGCAGTGCTGGTGGATCGAGCGCAGGCCGTTGTGGCCGGCATGGCCGCCGCCGTGCTTCACCCGCAGCTTGCCGGGGGCGAGGTCGAGCTCGTCGTGGAACACGACCACGTCGGCGATCTCGATCTTGTGGAAGCGCAGCGCCGCGCCGACCGACTGGCCGGAGAGGTTCATGTACGTCTGCGGCTTGAGCAGCAGGACCTTCGCCTCGCCCAGGCGGCCCTCGGCGACCTGGCCCTGGAACTTCTCGCGCCACGGCGAGAAGCCATGGTCCTCGGCGATCCGGTCCACCGCCATGAAGCCGATGTTGTGGCGTTGCTTGGCGTGCTCGCGCCCCGGATTGCCGAGGCCGACGAAGAGCAGCATGGGCGAGGTCTCCTGAACAGCGAAGGCGGGCGGCCGGGGTCCGGGTCAGGTAACCCGCGGCGGCGGGGTCGGGCAAGCGGCGCGGGAGAAGAGGGGCGCGGGCGCCCTGCGGGCGGGCTTGGCTGGGGCGCGCGGGTGGGGGCGGGGTGGGGGATGGGAGAGGGGGGAGCCTCCGGCGGGCTCCTGACTCACCCAAGAACAAGCCCCCGCGCCTGTTCTCCGGAACCGTCCATCGCGTCTGATGCCTGAGCGACTCGGTCCCCGGGGTCAAGGACAAGCCCGCGCAAGCGCGGGTCGCTGCGCGATCCTTGACCCCGGGGACCGAGTCGCTCTGACGGCATCCGCGATGGACGGCTCCGGAGAACAGGCGCTCTGCGAGGGGCGGCCGGCGGCGCGCGGGGGCGCGGGCGGCGGGGAGGGCGCGAGAGAGGCTCGGGCGGAGGGGCGGGGGCGCGGATCGGGCTGGCGGGCGGGCGGGCGGTGTCGTATGGGGCGCGCATGAGCGAGACCGACGACATCATCCCCGAGTCCCACGGCGAGACCCCCGGCGGGCGGCCGGTGGTGCGGCTGAAGCCCAAGGCCGGGCGGCGCTTCTTCGCGGGCGCGCCCTGGGTCTACCAGGACGAGCTGGTGCTGGACCGGCGCACCCGAAAGATCGCGGCCGGATCCGTGGCGGAGCTGCAGGACGCCGAGCGCCGGCCGCTGGGACTGGTGGCGGTGAACCTGGAGAGCGGCATCGCCGGGCGGCTGCTCGACCGCGATCCCGCCGCCGAGATCGACGGCGCCTGGCTGCGCGCGCGCCTCGCCCGGGCGCTCGCCCTGCGCGAGCGGCTGTTCGAGGCGCCCTTCTACCGCCTGGTCCATGCCGAGGCCGACGGGCTGCCCGGGCTGATCGTCGACCGCTTCGGCGACGCCTGCGTGATGCAGCCCAACGCCGCCTGGGCGGATGCGCGCGCGGACGAGATCGCCGCCGCCCTGCGCGAGGTCGCGGGCGTGGGGACGGTGATGCTCAACGCCGGCTCCCGCGCGCGCGGGCTCGAGGGGCTCGCGGGCGAAAGCCGCCTGCTGTCGGGGGCGCTGGAGGGGCCGGTGGAGGTTCCGATGAACGGCGCCGTCTATCTCGCCGACCTGGTGGGGGGGCAGAAGACCGGGCTCTATTTCGACCAGCGGCCCAACCACGCCTTCGTCGCGCGCCTGTGCGAGGGGGCGCGGGTGCTCGACGTCTTCTCCCATGTCGGCGGCTTCGCGCTGGCGGCGCTGGCCGGCGGGGCCGCGACGGCGCTGGCCGTGGACGGCTCTGAGCCGGCGCTGGCGCTGGCGAGCGAGGGGGCCAGGCGCTCGGGCTTCGGGGAGCGGTTCTCGGTCCGCCGCGCGGATGCGTTCGACGCGCTGGGCGAGCTGGGCGAGGCGGGCGAGCGCTTCGAGGTGGTGATCTGCGATCCGCCGGCCTTCGCGCCGGCGAAGTCGGCGCTGCAGAACGGGCTGCGCGCCTATGCCCGCGTGGCGCGGCTGGCGGCGCGGGTCACGGCGCCGGGCGGGTTCCTGACGCTGTGCTCCTGCTCCCACGCCGCCGATCCGGCCGCCTTCCGCGCGGCCTGCGTGCGGGGCATCGAGCAGGCCGGGCGCGAGGCGCAGCTGCTGCGCTTCGGCGAGGCGGGGCCGGACCATCCGGAGCATCCGGGCCTGCCCGAGACCTCCTATCTCAAGGCGCTGACCTTCCGACTGGACGGATGAGGCGGGCGTTCCTCGACGCCTGCGTGCTGTTTCCGCCGCTGGTGCGGGGGTGCCTGCTGTCGGCGGCGGTCGAGGGGCTGATCGCGCCCTGCTGGTCGCCGGGGGTGGTGGCCGAATGGGCCCACGCGACCGCGCGCGACCACGGGCCGGAGGCCGCGGCGGGCGTGCGCGCCGAGGCCGAGGCGATGGCCGCCCGCTGGCCCGACGGTTTGGCCATGGCCGCTCCGGGCGACGGGCCGTCCTGGGGCGCGGCCGAGGGGGCGGAGCCGGGGTTCACGCTGCCCGATGCCGACGACGTGCATGTCCTCTCGGCCGCGCTGGCGGCGCGGGCGGAGCTGCTGGCGACTTTCAACCTGCGGGATTTTCCGGCCCGCAAGCTGCGGGCCTTCGGGATCGAGCCGATCCACCCCGACGCGCTGCTGTGGGAACTGGCGGGGCGGGAGCCCGAGGCGATGGGCCGGGCGCTGGCCCGGGCGCTGGGACCGTTCCCGGCCCTGCAGGCGCCGGGAGAGGCGGCGGGCGGGCTGAAACGCGCGCGCCTGCCGCGGCTCGCCAAGATGGTGAAGCGCGGCGAGGTCTCGCCGCAGGGCTGAGCGCCGGGGCGGCCCAGGTGGGCGCCGGCGGCGGGCCGCGGGAGGCCCCGGGTCAGGCCCGGGGCGGCGGTCGTCGTTCAGGCCGCCGGCGTCGGGGCGAAGGCGCGCTCGGCCATGCGGCGGATGAAGGCGGCGGTCTCCTCGGGGGCGGTGATCGGCAGCATGTGGCCGCGGCCCTCCAGCACCGTCCAGTCGAGATGCGGCAGGCGGGAGACCAGCGCCGCGCCCTGCTCCTCATAGTCGAGGAGCGCGTCGCGGTCGCCGTAGAGCACGCCGCCGGGCAGGGCGATCGCCTCCCATCTGGGGTAGAGCTCGGCGATGCCCGTGGAATGCACGAAATCGGCCGAGGTCGAGACGAAGGCCCGCGGGCGCAGACCCAGCACGCCGCCGCCGCGGGTGACGAAATCGTCGGGCGCAGGCTCGGGCGCGAAGACCATGGCGAGCGTCGCCTCGGCGTATTTCCGCGCCATCGGCACCGCCACCGTCCAGGCCAGCGCGCGGCGCATCAGCGGGCTGCGCACGCCGAGGCCGGCGAAGGCCTCGGGCGGCTTCGAGACGGGATGGGTCAGGGGCGCGACGAGGGCGAAGCCCGAGAGCTTGTCGGGATGCTCCAGCGCGAGCGTCAGGGTCACCGCGCCGCCGAGGGAGTGGCCGACGACCAGGGGCTTCTCGATCCCCTCCGCCTCCAGGAAGTCGGCGATCATCCGGGCCTGGGTGGAGAGGGCGGCGTGGTCGTCGCTGTCGCGCTCGGAATAGCCGGCGCCGGGACGGTCGAGGGAGATGACCCGGTAGCCGGGGGCGAGCTTCTCGGCGACCCCGTAGGTCCAGTGGCGGAACTGGCCGCCGAGCCCGTGGATCAGGACGATCGGCGGCCCCTCGCCGCTCTCGACCCAGTGGATGGCGCCGCCGGGCACCTTCGTCGTCTTGCCGATGCGCGGGGCCGCGGCCTCGGCCAGGCGCTGGCCGCGCTTCAGGCGCGCCGCGTGCAGGCCGATCAGCCCCGCTACGACCAGCAGCGCCACGATGATCCACTCGCCGAAGCCCATGCCGGCCTCCCCTTGCTTCGCTCCGTCCCCAAGGGGCCGCGAAGGGGCGGCGCGCGTCAAGGATTTCCCGGCGGTTCCGCGGCGTTGCGGGAGGCCGATGGTGCGCTGCGGAAGCGGGCGAGGCCGCTTGATCTTCCCGCCCGCGCGCGTCAGGGTTCGCGCCGAACGACATACCGGGAGGAATGCGATGTCGACCGAAGCGGGCCGGATGCAGGGCAAGCGGTGCATCGTCACGGGCGGAGCCCAGGGCTTCGGCGAGGGCATCGCCGAGCGCTTCGCGAAGGAGGGCGCGACGGTCGCCATCCTCGACATCCAGGAGGGCAAGGCCGCGGAGGCCGCGGGCCGCATCGGCCACGGCGCCTTCGCGGTGGGCTGCGACGTCTCCTCGCGCGCCTCGGTGGCGGCGGCCTGGGAGGCCTGCGAGGCGAAGATGGGCGGCGTCGACGTGCTGGTGAACAACGCCGGCTGGTCGCACAAAAACCAGCCCGCGCTGGAGACCACGGAGGAGGAATTCGACCGGGTCTACGCGATCAACGTCAAGCAGATCTGGAACTTCTGCCAGGTGGCGGTGCCGGCCTGGCGGGGCCAGGGCGGGGGCGTGATGCTCAACATCGGCTCGACCGCGGGGATCCGGCCGCGGCCGGGGCTGAGCTGGTACAACTCCACCAAGGGCGCGGTGAACCTGCTCTCGCGCTCCCTCGCCGTCGAGTTCGCGCCAGAGAACATCCGGGTGAACTGCCTGGCGCCGGTGGCGGGCGAGACGCCGCTGCTCGCGACCTTCATGGGCGAGGACACGCCCGAGAAGCGCGCGGCCTTCCGCGCCTCGGTCCCGCTGGGGCGGCTGTCGACGCCGCGCGACATCGCCAACGCCGCCCTCTACCTGTGCTCGGACGAGGCGGATTTCATCACCGGCGTGATCCTCGAGGTGGACGGGGGCCGCACGATCTGAGGCCCCTGAGGGGCCGACCGCATCCCGGCTCCGGGTGGGGGCCGGCTGCACTCCGGGCCGCCGCCCGCCGGCGCGGCCCGTCGCAAGGGAGGAGAGCGAAATGAAAAGCTATTGCGTGGTGGAGTGGCACAAGCCCTTCGAGATGATCGAGCGCGAGGATCCCACGCCCCAGGGCCGGGAAGTGGTGGTGCGGGTGCGCCGCTCGGGCGTGTGCCACTCCGACGTGCACATCTGGGAGGGCTACTTCGACTACGGCGACGGCCAGAAGTTCCGCATGGAAGACCGCGGCATGAAGCTGCCGCACACGCTGGGCCACGAGATCCTGGGCGAGGTGATCGCCGCGGGCCCCGACGTGGTCGACCCGCCGATCGGCAAGACCATGCTGGTGCACCCCTGGATCGGCTGCGGCCAGTGCCGCGCCTGCGAGGAGGAGCGCGAGAACGACTGCCAGAAGATGCAGGCGCTCGGCGTCGTGCGCCCGGGCGGCTTCTCGACCCATGTGGTGGTGCCGGACGCGAAGTTCCTGGTCGACATCGGCGACGTCGACCCGACCATCGCCGCCCCCTACGCCTGCTCGGGCGTGACGGTCTACACCGCGCTCAAGAAGCTGCTGCCGATCCATGACGACGAGTGGCTGGCGATCATGGGCGCGGGGGGCCTCGGCCTCGCCGCGATCACCATCGCCAAGGCGATGGGCTTCAAGAACGTGATCTCGGTCGACATGGGGCAGGAGAAGCTCGCCGCCGCCGTCGACATGGGCGCGGACGAGACCATCGACGTGCGCGACGAGGCCGACCCGCTGGCCGCCCTGCAGAAGAAGTCGCAGGGCAAGCTGCTGGCGGTGCTCGACACCGTGGGCATGGAGGCGACGGCGCAGCTGGGCTTCAACGGCCTGGTCAAGACCGGGCGCTACGTGATCGTCGGCCTGCACGGCGGCACCTTCAAGGCGCCGCTGCCGAAGCTTCCGCAGCTGGCGCTGACCGTGCGCGGCTCCTACGTCGGCTCGTGCAAGGACCTGAGGGAGCTGATGGAGCTGGTCAAGGCCGGCAAGGTGAAGTCGGTGCCGATCACCGTGCGCCCGCTGGAGAAGGCCTACGACACCATCGTCGACCTGGCCGAGGGCAACGTCGTCGGCCGCGTGGTGCTGACCACCGAGGACTGAGCGGATCGCGCCGCGGGACCCCCCGCGGCGCGAGCCCGATGCCTGCGCAAAACCGCAGGCGTTGCGCGGCCGACACGGCCGCAAACTTTTTTTGCGTTAACAAATTGCATTACGTCCAAGCCCTTGCGGGCGGCGGCTCCGGATTTCGCCCCTTGGAACGACGGCGCCGGTTTGACGGCGAATAAGGCGCGCCTAGATGCAATGCTAAGGTTCACGAAGAAGAGGGAGTCCATGGAGATGATCGAAGCGCTTATTCTCAGACTTGGCGCTGTCGCCGGGCCTGTGATGACGCTGGTCGCCATGGCGATGCTCATCGTCGGGTGACCCCGTCGGACCAAGCGAGAGCCCAACCGGCCGCAGGCCCGTCGCGAGCATCCCTCGCGGCGGGCCTGATGGTTTTCGGGGGCGCCGCGGCCCGCCGGGCGGGGCGGTCCCGGGCGTCCCTCAGCCTTCCAGCGACCACAGGTCGTGGTGGTGCTCCAGCATCGGGTGCATGGCGACGCCCTGGGCGCGGGGGGAGGCGTGGCGCACCAGCGTGCGCCAGTAGGGCTGCACGATGACCGCGGCCTCCTGCAGGCGGCGCTCGATCTCCTCCATCAGCACGCGGCGGTCCTCGGGCTCGGGCAGGGCGAGGGCCCGGTCGAGCAGGGCGTCGAACTCGGGGTCCGACCAGGCGGTCTCGTTCCAGGCCGCGCCGGAGCGATAGGCGAGCGCCAGGGCCTGCACGCCCAGCGGGCGCATGTTCCAGTCGGTGGCGGCGAAGGGCCAGCGGGTCCAGCGCGACCAGTATTCGGGCCCGGTGACCAGGGTGCGCTTCACCCGGATGCCGGCGTCGCGCAGCTGCACGGCGACCGCGTCCGCCGTCGCCCGCCGCCAGTCGTCGTCGATCGAGATCAGCTCGTGCTCGAAGTCCTGCATCTCCGCCTCGGCCAGCAGGGCGCGGGCGCGCTCGGGGTCCGGGCGGCGGCGGGGGAGGGGGAAGTACTCGGGGTGCATCGGGCCCACGTGATGGTTCTCGGCCGGGCGGCCCAGGCCGGCGTAGCCGAGCTCCAGCGCCACCTCCGGGTCCACCGCCATCTGGATCGCCTGGCGCACGCGCGGATCGGCGTAGGGCCGGCGGCCGTCGACCTCGGCGGCCACGTTCATCCGGCAGGTGATGGTGGCGGCCGAGGGCGTCTCCCACCGCTTGAGGTCCATGGCGTCGAAGAGGTCCACGAACTCGCCCGTGGTCTCGTAGACCATGTCGATGCGGCCCTCGCGCAGGGCCGCGCCCCAGGCGCGGGGGTCGGGGCCGAGGTCATGATACTCGATCCGGTCGAGCGCCACGTCGCCCCCCCACCACTCGCCCCGCTTGACCAGCACGGCGCGCTCGCGCGGGACGATCTCCTCCAGCCGGTAGGGGCCGGTGCCGACGGGGGCGGCGGAGAGGTCTCCGCCCGCCGCCTCGAAGCCGCGGTGGACGATCAGGGCGGGATAGTCGGCGAAGCTGGGGATCAGGGTGACGTCGCCCATGCGCAGGCCGAGGCGGATGGTGTGGTCGTCGAGCTGCTCGATCGCGCCGGCCGCGGCCTCGCCGGTCTCGGGGTCGATGAGGGCTGCCATGCGCGAGGCCATGGAGTTGCCGGGCGCCCCGGCCTGGCACCAGCGGGTCAGGTTGAAGACCACGTCGGCGGCGTCGAAGGGGTCTCCGTTCGACCAGGTCACGCCCTTCCTCACGTGCAGGGTGCAGGCGCGGGCGTCGTCGGCGACCTCCCAGTCGGCCAGCAGCCAGGGTTCGAAGACGAAGTCGGCGGTGTAGCGCACCAGCGGCTCGACGAAGCCGCGGGCGACGTTGCCCATCTCGGAGCCGTCGAAGGCGCGCGGGTCGGCCACCGGCTTCACCGGCATCTGGCAGCGCAGGGTCCCGCCCGGGGTCGCGGTCTGCGCGCGGGCCTGCGGGACGGGCAGGCCCAGCAGGCCGTGGGCCGCGGCGGCCGTGGCGCCGAGCGCGGTGGCGAGCCCCAGGAACTCCCGCCGGTCCATGCGCCCCGCCTTCGCCTCGGCCGCCCAGGGTCTCAGCGCCGGATGCAGGGGGCGCGCGGGACGGGAGGCGAGGCGGGGGTCGTCGGTCATCGGGCGCAGGCTCCGGCCGGTTGCGGGACGGCGAGGCCGGCCCGGCGCCGGCCCGCCCCGCGGGCGGGACGAGCGTGGCGCCGGCGGGCCGGCCGTTCAACTTCGCCGTGAAACATGGTCCGCCCTCCCCGCCGGCCCAGCGCGCTCCGAGGCCTCGCGCCCGGCCGTGGCCTCCGCGCCACGCCGGGGCGTGCCGGAGGCCTGGGCGACGGGGAGGCGGTGCGGGGGGTGCGCGGGGGGCCTCGTCCCCAGGCCACGCTAGGGGCAGACCGCGAGAGGCCCCGGGTGAAGCCCGGGGCACGCCCCTTGGGCGAGGGCTCCATGGCGTGCGGCGGAGGCGCCGGGGCGCGGGGGCGGCGAGCGCCGGCGAAGTGGGGGGCCGGCGCGCCTCCGGGGCCGGGGGGTCAGCCCCGGCG
>Ga0310345_10004502_pt1 | contig 12616 bp, 9 predicted proteins | sample HC15DNA20500_MG_FD_204667 | JGI IMG/M metagenome (GOLD analysis project Ga0310345, IMG submission 204667) | Marine microbial communities from station ALOHA, North Pacific Subtropical Gyre - HC15-DNA-20-500_MG | ecosystem: Environmental > Aquatic > Marine > Oceanic | place: Pacific Ocean: North... | reverse complement strand
CCGGCCGCAGCCGGAGAGAGGGGACGATCCTGTTCGTTTCATCGATCTCCGCTGACCTCGGGGCGGGCCCGTTGCGACGCCGAGTCCGAGACCGAGTCCGAGCCCGAGTCCGAGTCCTTGTCCGAGTCCGAGTCCGAGTCGGCTTTCGGGAGCCGGGGACGCTCGTCGTCATATCGTCATTCGGCCGAAGCCGGACCAGCCCGACGCAGCCGGAGAGCGGGGACGATCCTATTCGTTTCATCGATCTCCGCTGACCTCGGGGCCGTTGGCTTTCGGGAGCCGGGGACGCTCGTCGTCATATCGTCATTCGGCCGATTACGGACCAGCCCGGCCGCAGCCGGAGAGAGGGGAAGATCCTGTTCGTTTCATCGATCTCCGCTGACCTCGGGGCGGGCCCGTTGCGACGGCGAGTCCGAGTCCGAGACCGAGACCGAGTTCGAGACGGAGACCGAGTTCGAGACGGAGACCGAGTCCGAGTCCGAGTCCGAGTCCGAGTCCGAGTCCGAGTCCGAGTCCGAGTCCGAGTCCGAGTCCGCGTCCGAGTCCGAGTCCGAGTCCGAGTCCGAGTCCGAGTCCGAGTCCGAGTCCGAGTCCGAGTCCGAGTCCGAGTCCGAGTCCGAGTCCGAGTCCGAGTCCGCGTCCGCGTCCGCGTCCGCGTCCGCGTCCGAGTCCGAGTCCGAGTCCGAGTCCGAGTCCGCGGGCGCCCGAGTCCGAGAGTGTGGATGGCCACGTGTGGCGGGGTCGCCCGGTGTCGTGCGGCCCAGCCTTCCGCGCTGCGCTCGACCGTGATGGTGGGCAGAGATGCGAGTGACCCATCACGCCACGTTGACCCTCGTCGCTGCTTCGCTGGTGTCCAGCTGCGCGTGGGGCGCCATGAGCGAGAGCGCACGAGTGCAGCGGGTGCAGAGCAGAGCGGCGTTCGACCTCGACTGCGAGGCGGGGGTGCGAGTGCGAAAGATCACCGAGAACAGCTACGGGGCTGTCGGGTGCGGTCATCGCGCCACCTACGTCATGAGCCAGTGTTCGGACGTCGACTTCGAGCGCAGCTGCACCGTCGTGCTCAACGCCGTGGGAGGGGAGTCGGGCCCGCTGGAGCCGCGGGATCGCCGGACGCGGTAGCTGCCGCGCGGAGCCAACGCACCGGGCGGCACTCCTTCGCCTTCTCGGTGCGACGGAGCTTTGGGGGCTCCGGCACCGCCCGAGGAGTCGGAGTCGGTCGCGAGCTCCCGTCAGGAAGGTGCCAGCCCGGCGGGGAGCATGCCTCGCTGGGCGAGGATGGGCATGAGATAGGTGGCGACCTCGCCGAACGAGTCGCTCTCCGGATCGAGCTGTTTGCCGATCCCCTCGGCCGTCACCAGCCCCACCATGATGAGCGTCATGTCCGGCACGGGGCGGATGCCGTGCTGGCGGCCGACGGCGAAGACGCGCTCGATGAGGGCGCCGAACTCGATCTCGCTCGCGGGCTTGCCGCGGAAGCCCGAGAGGAAGCCGTTGACGTCGTCCTCGAGGTTCTCCCAGTCGACGCTCTCCTCGGCGTACGAGTGGTACGTGCGCAGGTGCTTCACGAAGTCGGGGCCAGTGCCCATCACCAGGCACTTGTTGAAGTCGATGTATTGCTCGAGCAGCTCGTCGTCGAGCGCCTTGGAGAGGCCCACGTCGAAGATCGCGACCTTGCCGTCCGCCTGGATCAGCAGGTTGCCAGGGTGCAAGTCCGCGTGCAGGAAGCCGTCCTCGAAGAGCATCTTCAAGAAGGCGCGGCGGAGGCGCACGGCCGTCTCCGGGTGCTCGCCGTCGGCCAGCGCGTCGACCTTCTTGCCCCGGATGAAGTCCATCGTCATCACCCGCTCGCCGCTGAGCGCCGGGTAGATCTCCGGGAAGGTGATGTGATCGACGCGGCTGAAGTTGGCCCGGAAGCGCTCGTAGTTCTTCGCCTCGATGCGCAGATCCGTCTGGGCGAGCACCCCGTCGACGAAGTGTTCGAGGTGGCCGGCGAGGTTGGCGTGGCGGGCGTGGGGGTGGAGCTTCATCGCGACGCGGGCGAGCGAGAGCAGGATCTGCCCGTCGCGCTCGCTCTTCTCGCGCACGTCGGGGCGCAGCACCTTGACGGCGACCTCGGTGCCGTCGCGCAGGCGCCCTCGGTGCACCTGGGCCACGCTCGCCGCCGCGACGGGCTCGGCGTCGAGCTCGGCGAACTCCTCGTCGATCGGCCGGCCGAGCGCCGCCTCGATCTGCGCGCGAGCGCCGCCGAACGCGGGCAGCCGATCCTGCAGCAGGGACAGCTCGTCGATGAGCTCCGGCTCGAAGAGATCCGGCCGCGTGCTCATCACCTGGCCGAGCTTGATGAAGGTCGCGCCGAGGGTGGTGAAGGCGCCGCGGAGCACCCGGCCGCGCAGGTGAGAGACGGCGCCGCGGCGCCGCTCCGGATCGCGCTCCAGCAGCGTGGCGAGCCGGCCGAGGCCGTAGCGCAGCAGCGCGAAGAGGGCGACGGCGGCGATCGCGAGGGAGCGACCGAGGTGGCCGAGCGAGCGCATCGGCGGGACGGTAGCGCTGGCGCGCCGGAGACGAAAGCGCCAGAGATGGAGCGTGGGCCCGGAGTGGATCGTCCTGTCGATCGCGGTGAGCGCGCTGCTGGGGGGCACGGCGCTCGTCGGCGCCGCGCACTCGCGCCGGGCGGCCCGGTGGCAGGACGAGGTCGAGGCGCGCTGGCGTGAGGCGGCCGACTCGCTCGGCGGGACCCTCGAGGTCGGCGGGAGCGGGGCGCTGGCGCCGCGGGAGCTGCGCCTCGTCGCGCGCCTCGAGGACGTCGAGGCGTCGGCTCGCGCGACCGTGCCGGTGGAGCCCGCGGTCGGCTCCTACACCGAGGCGTGGGCCGAGTACCTGCTCGGCGCCGGCCCGGTTTTCGAGGGGCACGAGCGCGGCGCGACCGACCTGCCGCGCCGGGAGCTCCCTTCGAGGCTGGCGAGCGCGGACCCCGAGGCGCTGGGCGCGGTGCTGTCTCCGCGCGTGTTCACCCTGCTCGAGGCGATGCCGGGCGGGCTCACGCTCCGCGGCGACGGCGAGCGCGTCCTGCTGCAGTGGGGGGGCACCGAGCGCATTACCGAGGTGCTGGAGCGGGCGCTCCGGCTGGTGGCCGCGCTCGCCCGGCACGGCGCCGATCATCTGCGCGAGCTCGCCGCGATCGACGGCGGCGCGTGGGAGCCGCGGGCCGACGGAGGGCCGCGCGTCCGGGTCCGCCGCGGGCAGGCCGAGGTCAGCTTGCGCGTCGCCCGGGTCGAGGGCGCGGCGGTCACGCTGGCGACGGTCGCCACCCGACGCGACGTGCCGGTGTTCCGGGTGGGCGTCGACGCGAGCGGAGAGCTCGACGGCGCGCTGCCCGACGGCGTGCTCGACCCCTCCTTCGCGCATCACCTGCGGCGCGTCGGCCGCTGCGCGCTCGAGAGCGACGGGGCGTCCCTGACCCTCACGTGGCGCAGCCCCCCGACGCTCGCGCAGGCCGAGGCGGCGGTGGTGCTCCTGGCGCCGGTCGCCGCCGGCTCCGGCGCGCAAGGCGCCTTCCGGTGAGCGTCAGGACGCGAGCAGCGCGTCCGCGAACGTCATCCCGAGGCCCATGATCGTGTGCTGCGGGTTCACCCCGAGGTTGCTCGGGATGACCGACGCGTCCGCGACCACCAGCCCCTCGTACCCGTGCACGCGCCCGCGTCCGTCGACCACCGACGTGGCCGGATCGCTGCCCATCACGCAGCCGCCGAAGAGGTGGCTGAGGATCGCGATGTAGGCCCGCGGGTCGAGGGGCGCCTCCTTCAGCCGATCGACCTCGTCCGGCGCGAGCGAGTAGGGCAGGCCGTGGATGCCGGGGATGATCTTCTTGGCGCCCGCGGCCACGTGCGTCCTCGCCACCCGCCACATGCCCTCGCGGAAGCGCAGCATGTCCTCGCGGTGGAGCCCGTACTTCACGACCGGCTTGCCGCCGAAGCCCCTCTTCACCACGCCGGTGGACTCGGCCCGCACCGCGTGCACCCACATGCAGACGTGGCGGTACTCGAGGAGGCGCTCCATGAGCGCGGCGCCGCCGCCCCCGAGCCGGCTGGCGACCATCTCCATCGGGATGCTCAGGGTCTCGAGCTTCAGGCCGGGCTCCTCGCGGAACGCGGTCGAGGCCCAGCCCTGGGTCGCGCCGGCGTTCATGTCCACCGGGTCGTCGTAGACGCCGAAGACGCCGGTGCCGGGGTGGGCGCGGAACTCGTGGCCGAGCGCGCGGCTCCGGACGCCCGAGCGCATCAGGAGCACCGGGCTGTGGGTGGCGCTGGCCGCGACGACCACCGCCTCGCGGGCGCGCACCTCGAAGCGCCCGCCCCGGCGTCGCTCGCGCGGGTGGACGAAGCTGCCGGTCACCGCCGTCGCGCGGCGACCCTCGAAGCGGACCCGGTCGACCGGCGCGGCGCTGAGCACGTGGCCGCCCCGCTCGAGCACCTCGGGCACGTAGTTGAGGTTGGTGCTCTGCTTGCGCAGCTTCTTGCAGCCCTGGAGGCACTGGCCGGTGCCCTCGCAGCCCTTGACGTAGCGCCGGATCCAGTGGCTGTCGTAGCCCTCGCGCTCGGCGCCGAGCATCGCGAGCCGGTTGCTGTGGCCGCGGGCGGCCGGCGGGACCTCCTCCACGCAGAGATCGCGCTCGACCGTGTCCTGGTGAGCCCAGACGGCGTCCGCGAGGGCCGCGTCGAGGCCGCGCTCTCGCTGCCACTGCGCGAAGATGTCGCCGGGCGTGCGCACGCAGATGGCGCTGTTGACGACGGTGGTGCCGCCGACGCAGCGGGCCTGCACGATGGGCCAGAGCGCGCGACCGCGGGCGATCTGCGAGCCCCAGTCGTCGAGCAGATCGCGCATCGCGCCGTACGCGCTCACCGGGTAGTGCTCGGGGTCGCGCCAGGCGCCCGCCTCCACGATGGCGACCTCGGCCCCGCCGCGCGCCAGCTGCACCGCCGCCGCCGCGCCCCCGGCCCCGCTGCCGACCACCACGTAGTCGGCCTCGAGGGCCACGTCGTCGCCTCGCTCCCGGAACGCGGTGTGACCCATCAGGTGGTCCTCCAGGTGCCCGGATCCTCGGCGTAGGGCGCCATCGCGAAGCGCTCGCGGACCTTCGGGTGGGCGCCCCAGCAGAGCCCGGCGGCGAGCTTCACGAGGAAGACCGCCTGGCGGACCAGGTAGAGGCGCGAGCTCGTGATGCGGTGCGCGTGGCGGTCGAGCGTCTTCCGGGGGAGGAGGAAGGACGGGAGCGGCCAGCCCACCGTGAGGAGCGGCGTCCAGACGAACACCAGCGTGCCCATCACCAGGCCCAGCCACATGAGGCCGGTGGCCTCGCGACGGTAGCGCCGCAGGAAGCCGCGGACGTCGGTGTCGGCGATGCCCGGGAGGGTCTCCGTTCGGGGATAAAACGCCTCCATGGTGTGCTGGATAAACCAGTTGACCACGCCGCTACATACCTCGTCTCGACGCGTCTCGCACGTGTCACCGACGCGCTGGTATAAGGCGGCATGGGCGGGGCACCGAAGGGCCGGACGTGGCTCGGCGTCTGGAAGGATCTCGACCCGTCGACGCGACGCGTGGTCGCGGAGGCGGCGTGGGAGCATCCCAAGATCGGCAAGATGGCGACCCTCGCGCTCGCCCAGCACGACCGGGTGCGGCGGCAGACGGTGGAGCGCTGGCCGGCCGAGAAGCGGGCCGATCGATTCGCGCGGATGCGGCGGCTGCCCAACGCCCAGCTCGCGGCCGCGCTGCTGACCCACTATCACCTCGCCCGCCGCGAGCGCCTGGTCGTCAGCTTCCTCGACTTCCTCAAGATCCCGAACCAGCGCGGGCTGATCGACAACATCGAGGAGCTCGAGGCGCCGGCGCGGAGCCGCATGGTCGCGGCCATCCGACGCATGGTCGCGACCTTCCCGAAGAGCCACGTGAAGCTCTTCCTCGACGTCGTGTCGTGCCAGACGTCGTTCGACGTCTTCCGCGAGTTCGACCTCGCGCGGCAGGAGTCGCTGGTCGACGAGGCGCTCGAGCCGAAGAAGCGCGCGCAGGCGCCCACCGACACCTTCGCCGGGCAGCTCGCGAGCGAGCTCGCGGACGAGCCGAGCGAGCCGCAGCGGGATCGCGCGTCGCCGCAGGAGGAGACGCCGCCCACCTTCACCACCCTCGACCAGATGCTGATGCGCAGCGTCGTGTCGGCCGTCGCGGAGGTGCACGGGGCGCTCGCGCCCGAGAAGGTCGACGACCTCGTGGAGGAGGTGATCCAGCTCAACCTCGAGCGGCACCAGAGCTACTTCCATCGCGGCTTCATGACCGTGCTGCTCGGGCGCGAGCTGTCGCTGGACTTCCCGGAGGCGAGCGAGCCCCGGCGCGGCTGGTACGCGTGCGGCGCCATCCTCGGCTACAAGCGGCGCGGCGATCTCGACGCGGTGGTCGACCTCCTCGTCGGGCGCCCCGACCTCGCGCGTGAGCTCGCGCGTCCGGGCACCGGCTACGCCGAGGAGGTCGTGTCGGTGGTCTTCGACGCCTTCTGCCGGAAGGGCCGGTTCGCGGAGGCGGCGCGGTTCCTGACGCCGTCGGTGGTGGCCCGCGCGGGGGTCGAGCTCGCGCGCGGCGTCCTCGACGCGGCCTCCGGGCTGATCCGCGAGCGGCGCGAGGCGGACGCGCGCAAGCTCCTCGACGTGCTGCTCGCCGCGCTCACGGTGCTGCGCGAGGACCCGGACCTGCCGGAGGACTTCGAGGTGCTGCTCCAGCGGCGCCGGGCGCACTGCGCGCGGCTGCGAGGCGACTTCGAGGGGGCGCGCACGCTCCTCGAGCCGCAGCTCGACGTCGCCGACTCCGGGGTGCGCTCGGACATCCTCGCCGACCTGGGCCTGATCGAGTGCGGCCTGCGCAGCCTCGCGGACGTGCGGCTGCCGCCGGACGAGCAGATGCTCGGCGACTTCGCGGCCCAGTTCGAGCCGGGCTGGAAGCTCTTCGAGCGCTCGAGCCGGGTCGCGGCCGGGGGGCGCAACCACGGGGACTTCTGCATCGGCATGGCGCTCTTCGCGAGGGGCGACGGCGAGGAGGCCATCCCGTACCTCGAGCGCGCGGTCGCGGGCATGAGCGCGGACCCGGAGCGCTACGGCCGCTTCGGCCCGCTCGACAGCGCGCGCCTCGCGCTCGCCACCGCGCTCGCCGAGACGACCGACCTCGCGCGGGTGCCCTACGCGCAGGACCTCTTCACGCAGGCGCTCGAGTCGAAGGCGAAGGCGCCGCAGTACATGTTGCGTCGTGCGCTCGCCGCGCTCGAGCTGACCGACCCCGAGGTGGGCGTCGAGCTGGCGGGCGCGTTCCACCGCTCGCTCGGGGCGAAGGCGCTGCCGGTGCTGTCGGAGACGCGCCTGATCCGTCACGTCCCCGAGGCGCTCGACGAGCTGCTGAGCGGGGCGAAGCGGACCAGCCTCGCCAAGCGGCGGCGCTGGGAGGCGGCGCTGACGGTGCTGGAGGAGAGCCACGCGATGCGCGAAGCGGCGAGCGGGGACGACGCCGCGGTCAGCAAGGAGCGCGCGACCGAGGCGCTCGACGTCCTGGTGGAGCTGGCGGACGAGGAGCCGTTCATCGAGGAGATGATCGAGCTGCTGGGCGACGAGCGCGGACCTTGGCGCACGGCGACCGACCCGCTCGACGCGCGGATCGTGCACGCCACGCTCTACGAGGCGCGAGGGCAGTTCGCGAACGCGGCCACCGAGCTCAGCCGGGCCTTCCACGCGACGCTGGACGTGGACGACGAGTGGGCGCTCGGGAAGGCCGAGGCGTTGCTCGAGGACATCCGCGCGCTCGGCGGGGACGAGGCGGTCGAGTCGCTCGAGCCGCGCCTGCGGCAGTACAAGGAGGTCTTCGAGCGGCGGAGCCAGTCGGGGCTGGTGGTCCCGCCGACGGTGGACCCCGAGGACTTCTACGGGCTGGTTCTGGTGGTCGGCGGCAACGAGACGCAGCAGGCGCAGGACGACGCGATCGCCGCGGCGATCAAGGAGCAGTGGCCGAACGTGACGCTGATCTTCGAGCGCACGGGGTGGGCGTCGAGCTGGGGGGACCAGCTGAAGAACATGGAGGGCGAGCTGGCCCGCGCGCGCGTGGTGGTGCTGATGCGCTACGTCCGCACCATGCTCGGGAAGCACATCCGCAGACGCTGCAGCGAGCACGACATCCCGTGGGTCGCGTGCACGGGCAGCGGGCGCGCGTCGATGCTGCGAGCGATCGAGCAGGGGATCTTGCTCGCCTGGAGACAGTCGGGGGTGGCCGCGGCCGGACAGTGACGGCGCGGAGCAGGGGGGGGACATGAAGGATCGCGCTCGCGTCGTCGCGAAGTGGATCGGGCTGGTCATCGGGGGACTGGCGGTGGTCGGGGTGGGGCTGTTCGGAGTGGCGACCTGGACGCACGCCGCGCGGGTGGACGCCCGCTACGCGCCGCCTCGCCACGCGCTGACGATCCCGACGCTGGACGAGGCCGCACGAGGGGAGGCCGAGCGGCTCTACCGGGCGCGGGGGTGCGCGGACTGTCACGCCGAGGACGGGGGCGGCGCCGTCGTCATCGACGCCCCGCCTCTCTTCGTCGCGGGCCCGAACCTGACCGGCTCGAGCCTCACGGGCGCGGAGATGCACGCCGCCGTACGCCGGGGGGTGGACGCGGACGGTGCGCCGCTGTTCTTCATGCCGTCGCACGAGTACGCGCGCATGCCGGACGCGGAGCTCGGGCTGATCGTCGCGCACCTCCGCGCGCTGCCGCCGCAGCGGCGAGAGCTGCCCGAGAGCGAGCTGCGTCCGCTCGGGCGGGTGCTCGCCCTCTTCGGAGTGTTCGACACGCCAATCTATCCGGCCGAGATCATCGACCAGGCGGAGCCAGCGGTGTCCGAGGCCACGCCGGGCGAGCTCGGGGAGCGGCTCGCGGCCGGGTGCCGCGGCTGTCACGGGCAGGGGCTCACGGGGGGACCCATCCCCGGCGCGCCCGAGGAGCAGACGGGGGTGCCCCGCAACCTCACGCCGCACGAGACCGGGCTCCGGGGATGGACGCTGGCGCAGTTCGAGGCGGCGCTCCGGACGGGCAGCACGCCCACGGGGCGACTGAACCCGAGGTTCATGCCGATCAGCGCCACCCGGCACCTGACCGACCCGGAGATCGCCGCGCTCTTCGCCTACCTGCAGGGGCTGGAGCCCCGTCCGTTCGGCGGGCGCTGAGCTTCAGGTGCGGAGCCGGCAGACGTAGGCGATCGAGTCGCCCAGCTCCTCGGACCGCTCGACGATCTCGAAGCCGCTCGTCTCCAAGAGGAGCTGGGTCTCTTGCGGGAAGAGCTGTCGGAGGCGCAGCTCCAGGGTCTGACGTGCCCCCGACTCGCGCTCGACGAGGGTGGTGGTGACCGTGAGCACCTGCCGGATGGCGTCGTAGTCGTAGCGCTCCTCCACCCGGCAGACGGCGCCGGTCCGTGGGTGCTCGACGCGCGGGATCGAGGAGGCGCCGCCGGCGAGGAGGCGAGGGTCCGGGAGCATCACGTCGAACGCGAAGAGACCATCCGGCGCCAGGTGCGCGCGGACCGTCGCGAGGAGCTCGTGGAGCGCGGCGTGGTCGCGGAAGTGCGCGATCCCGTTGAAGGGCTGCACGACGCGCTCGAACGAGCGGCGGAGGCGGAGCGTGCGGGCGTCGGCGTGCATGGCGGTGACGCGAGCGGCGACGGTGCTGGAGCACTCGCGCTTCCGGGCCTGGAGCGCCTCGAGCATCGGCGCGGAGGCGTCCACTCCGAGCACGCGGCGATCCTTCTCGGCGAGGGCCAGCGCGACGCGCCCGTCGCCGACCCCGAGCTCCAGGATCGTCTGGCCGGGGCGCGTGACCCGCTCGTAGAACGCGCGGTCGTGGGTGCGCTCGCGGAAGAGCAGGCGGTAGTAGGCGGGCTCGGTGTAGAGGGTGTCCGCTTCCATGGCGAGGGCTCGCGCGCTACATACCAACGCCGTGGACGAGGTGCAGCTCGAACCGCCGCGCGCCCGCGGCACCAGCGTCGCGCGGGTGTCGAAGGCCTGGTACATCGCCTGCCCGGCGAGTGAGCTCGGGAGGAAGCCCCTGCGGCGCACGATCCTGGGAGTGCCCATCGTGCTCTTTCGCGGCGCGGGGGGATCGCCCGGCGCGCTGCTGGACCGGTGCCCTCACCGGAACGTCCCGCTGTCGATGGGCTCGGTGGAGCAGGGCCTTCTCCAGTGTGGCTATCACGGCTGGCGCTTCGACCAGGCCGGCACCTGTCGGCACGTCCCGGCGTTGTGCGCGACCGGGAGCGCGAGCGGGCGTGCGGCGACCGCGTTCGGGTGTCGCGAGCAGGACGGCTTCATCTGGGTCTGGCCGGACCTCGTCGCCCCGCCGGAGGGGGAGCCTCACCGCTTCGAGTACGCCGACGCGCCCGGCTACACCACGGTCCGGGAGCACGTCGTCGCGCAGGCTTCATTGCACGCCACCGCCGAGAACGCCCTCGACGTCCCCCACACCGCGTTCCTGCACGCGGGCCTGTTCCGCTCGGACGAGCGGGAGCGCAACCGCATCGAGGTGATCGTGCGTCGATGGCACGATCGGGTGGAGGCCGAGTACCGGGGCGAGCCTCGCCCCGAGGGCGTCGTGGGCCGCCTGCTCTCGCCCGGCGGCGGCGTCGTGCAGCACTGGGACCGTTTCCTGCTGCCTTCGATCGTCCAGGTCGAATACCGACTCGGCGAGACCCACCTCTTCGTCAGCGCCGCGCTCACGCCGGAGAGCGACTACGTCACGCATCTCTGGCCGGTCATCAGCTTCAAGCTCCCGGTCCCGGGCTGGCTGGTCGTCCCGTTCCTCAAGCCGATCGCGCTCCACATCTTCCGCCAGGACGCGCTCGTGCTGGAGCGACAGACGGAGAACATCCGGCGCTTCGGAGGCGAGCAGTACGTGTCGACCGAGGTCGACGTGCTCGGGCCACACATTCTTCGCCTGCTTCGTGCGGCGGAGCGGGACAAGCTTCGTGCGGGCTCCGAGCCGTTCGAGAAGCGGTTCGAGATGGCGGTTTGAGATCGCGATAGCGCTCCATCCCAGGTTGACCGTCTCGAACACCCAGGTTGCCCCGAAATCCGCGCCCCCGATAGCGCTCCATCCCAGGTTGACCGTCTCGAACACCCAGGTTGCCCCGAAATCAGCGCCCCCGGCCCGCCGATCTCGGCAGTTTCGGGACCTGCATCGAGGGCATCCTCGAGGAGGAGCTCCCCAGAGACCCTTCGACCGACGGTTCGCGCTACTCAGAGCGGATTCGTACACGCCGCCCCCCAAGACGGACGCAAGAACGCGCGGCCCGGGCCGAAACCGAGCCGCGCGTGGCCTTCGACGGCCTCTGAGCCGAGCTACGAGGGCGCTTTCGGCTTGCGGCGCCGCGTGCGGTGCGTGACCTGGCGCGGCGGGTGCTCGCGCTCGGCGCTGCGGGCCGGGGACTCGAGCTCCGTGCCCTCGGCTCCGCCGTCCGCGCGCTCCTCGTCGGGCCGCAGCACGTCGCCGGGCTGCGTGACCTCGCCGAGCGCGTCCTCTTTCAACGCCTCCATCACCCCGTCGACGTCGACCCCGACCGTCACCTTCCGTCGGCCCCCTTCGGGCACCATCGAGAGGTCTCCCGGCGCGCAGAGCCAGGCGTCTTCGCGCGGCTCGGCGACGCTCACCCGGTGCTCGACCGCCATCTCGTAGGTGCCGGCCGGGTAGATCACGTCGCGGTCCCCGTCGCGCCACTTCCGCCTGCACGCGGCGTGCTCGTCCACGAAGCGTGCGTGCTCCTCGGCGAGCCTCTCCCGCTTCGCCTCGAGGTCCTCGCGGCTCTCCATCGCCTCGCCGCCGACCTTCCACGCCGGCGGCCTCGGGCCCTGCTGACGCGGGGTGCGGGGCTCGGCGTAGGGGTGGATCCGCTTCACGACCTCCGCGCCCAGCGCCCGCTTCCCCGTCCGCTTCCGCTCCGCTCGGAACCGCGCCTCGAGCTCCCGCTCGCGCTTCTCCAGCACGTGCACCGACTTGCGGACGTCGCCCCCGAAGCCCCGCGTGAGCAGCGCGCTCGGCCAGAACTTCACCTCCAGCTCCGTCGGCATGTCCGGCGTGTGCCGGAGCGCCGGCCGCTTCAAGGCCATCGTCCCGCCCGCCCGCAACGCCAGCGAGGTGTTGATCCCCGGATAGTCCGCCGTCCGCTCCACCAGCCCATCCGCCACCGGCTGCGCGCGCATGTAGAGCGCCCAGTCGATGCAGGCGCCCGTGTCCATGAGGCGCATGTAGTGGGTCGGCTCCTTGTCCCACACACAGGGCGGCCGGTCGTAGCCGAGCTCCTCGAGCGCGTCCATCAAGAAGAGCGCGGTGTCCCGGTGCGCCCGCTGGGTGAACTGGGGCAAGTTCGCTTGTGTCGGCGTGACGTCGCCGTGGTAGTGGTTCGGCTCGAGCGCGACGCCGTGGATCCGCACCTTCAGCTGGTGCGCGGCCCAGGCCCAGAGATACAGAAAGCCCTCCTGGATCCACGGCTCGGACGGGGTCCAGAGGAGCTTGCGGTGGGTGCAGCGCCGGGTGATCGCCACCTGCGCGTTCGCCACCTGGACG
>Ga0310345_10004500_pt1 | contig 12619 bp, 13 predicted proteins | sample HC15DNA20500_MG_FD_204667 | JGI IMG/M metagenome (GOLD analysis project Ga0310345, IMG submission 204667) | Marine microbial communities from station ALOHA, North Pacific Subtropical Gyre - HC15-DNA-20-500_MG | ecosystem: Environmental > Aquatic > Marine > Oceanic | place: Pacific Ocean: North... | reverse complement strand
CTCATATTCACGTCATTCCGCGCTATACCGGTGACACACCCAACCCATTGGGTGGCGTTAGAAACGTAATACCTATAGTAAAAACAGAAGAGACAGCATGATCAATCTCCACGGTCATTTATTCCGTCTTATTTGGGGGTTGTGTCTCCTGATGGCGGCTCTGCCGCTAACTGCGTTGGATCTCGACACATCTGAGTTCGTAGACCTAAGCTACCCCCTCAATGAAGAAGCGATTTTTTGGCCAACCCAACCGTCTGGATTCGAAAAAAAAACCATCGCCTATGGAGAGACAAAGGGAGGCTTTTTCTATTCAGCGTTTTCAGTTTGCGCGCCAGAGCACGTCGGGACGCATCTCGATGCCCCTCGACATTTCTCTTCCAGCGGAAAGACAACTGAGCAGATATCGCTGCGAGATCTGATCGTGCCCGGTATCGTGATCGACGTATCAGAGCAGGCGGCTTCTGACCGAAACTATCGACTCAAAACCGAAGATGTACTTGCATTCGAAATGCGGCACGGCCCCGTCAAACCTGGAACGGCTGTGTTATTGAGAACTGGTTGGGGTCAATTCTGGCCCGATAGAGTGGCCTATCTCGGTGACAACACACCGGGCGATGCCAGTAAACTCCAATTTCCTGGTTACGGCTCCGAAGCGGCACGCTTGCTTGTTGAAAATAGGCGGGTAGCCATACTTGGAGTAGACACCGCTTCCATCGACTATGGGAAATCCGTGGATTACGAAGTACATCGCATTGCCGCCGCCGGTAACGTGACCGGTTTGGAAAATCTCACTGGGCTAAATGAGTTACCACCTACCGGCTTCACTATCATTGCATTGCCGATGAACATCGAAGGAGGATCCGGTGGCCCAGCGAGGGTTGTCGCGGTCATACCCAAGGATTTCGAGTGATAATAAGGGAGAACCCCCGATGACCCAAAATACCGACCTCTGCTACATGTCCGCGACCGAAGCAATCGTCGCTTTTAAGTCGAAAAAACTGTCCCCGGTCGATCTGATGCACGCAATGATAGATCGAATAGAAGCGGTTAACTCCGAAATCAACGCGTTCACCTATACCTATTTCGAACGCGCACTGAACCAAGCAAAAAAAGCCGAAGAACGTTATGCAAAAGCTAACGGTCGTCCCCGCCGGCTTGAAGGCATACCCTGCGTGATCAAGGATTTTCATCCGGTTAAGGGGGAAATTACGACTTCAGGTTCAAACGTAAATGCCGACTTTCGACCGAGCACGACCGCCCCCACGATCGAACGCTTACTGCGGGCTGGCGCAATAATGCATGGTCGCTCTACTACGCCTGAGTTCGCACACTCCGGGGCAACTAAAAGCCCTCTCTGGGGTATTACCCGTAATCCGTATAATCTCGACTACACCTCTGGCGGTTCGTCTGGTGGAGCAAGTGCGGCGCTCGCTGCGGGGATGACTACAATCGCAGACGGCACAGACGCGGGGGGATCAGTCCGTATCCCCGCGGCACCTTGTAACATTGTCGGGTATAAACCCCCATTCGGTCGCAATCCATTGGATCTAGACCATCCCTTGGAAACCCTCCTTCACTACGGACCGATGGCACACAGTGTCGCCGATGCTGCCTTGATGCAGAACGTCATGTCGGGCCCACATCCTCACGATATGATGTCATTGAAAACCCGGATCCGCCTGCCCGACAACTACGAATCTATCAAAGGCATGAGGCTAGCCTTTTCAATGGATCTCGGATTCTTCGAGATAGACCCGACTATCCAAGCCAACACGCGTGCCGCGTTAGATTCTTTTCGTGATCTGGGTTGTATCGTGGAGGAGGTCGAACTTGGGTGGAACGCTGGCATTCTCGACCCATACCTCCAGTACTGGGAAGCAATGGCCGCGGCGTTTCTAGGAGGGGATGTCTTAAGACGTTGGCACTATGACATGGATCCCTTCTTCGTCGGCATGATAGAACGCGGAATGACGCGTATGGCTACCGATCACTACAAAATAAATTTAGTTCGTGGAGACATGTTTCAGAAGTTAGCTCCAATTCTGGAATCCCATGACGCGCTGATCTGTCCCACTTTGGCGATACCCGCCGTCAAGGCTGAGCACGATAATGCGGATCCGAATTTCTCCATCAACGGAAAAAAAGTACCCGCATATCTCAACTGGTTCCTAACCTGGCCGTTCAACATGGTGAGTACTTGTCCGGTCATGGCCATCCCCGCAGGCATCTGTAAGGCAACCGGCCTTCCGACCGGGATCCAAATCGTTGGGCGTACCTACGACGACCCCACCGTCTTTCGTATCGCGAGCGCGTACGAACAGGAAGCTCCATGGCGGACCTATCGCCCATCACTTTGAGAAAAAATCATGATTGTCTTTGAGAACTGCCGCATCTTTGATGCGGACACCACGGAGCTACTCGAACATCAACACGTCACAGTTGAAGATAAACAGATCGTAGAAGTCAGCGACGTATCCCCGAAGCTACTTGATGCTCAACGCTTCGACCTCAATGGCCGGATCATGATTCCCGGCCTCATTGACGCCCATGCACATGTTTGCTTGCCGGACTACAATCTTACTGCCTTACGTGCCATGCAACCGTCTCGTATGTTTGCCGAAGCGGTAGTGAGTCTCGAAAAAATGCTTCTTCGAGGATTCACGACCATTCGCGATGCCGCGGGTGCCGACCGCGGCTTAGCCCAAGCCGTAGAAAATGGTGTCATAGTTGGGCCGCGTATCTACCCTTCGGGCCATGCCTTGAGCCCGACAGGGGGCCATGGTGACCACCGGTTTCAAGTAGAAGAATCGCCGCTCTGCGGGTGTGGATCAGCGTTAGAGTTCGCCTTTCGCACCTTCGATGGCGTTCCCGAAGTTTTACAAGGCGTTCGAGATGAAATCCGCAGAGGGTCCTCTCAAATTAAGGTCATGGCTTCGGGCGGCGTAACTTCGATCAACGATCCCATAGATAGTGTGCAGTTCTCTCCCGAAGAGCTTTCCGCAATTACCAGCGAGGCTGCTCGCTGGGGCAAATACGTGATGGCCCATGTCTACTCCCCGGAAGCCATAAAACACGCCGTAGACTGCGGCGTGCGTTCGCTGGAACACTGTAATCTGCTCGACGACCAAACCGCGGATCTCGTAGCGGCGAAAGGATGTTTTATCGTTCCCACCCTGATCACCTACGACACGATGAAGCTGCACAGCCAGCGTTTCGGCCTGACGCGCGATCAAGTAGAAAAGCTCATGCATGTGGCAGAAGCGGGTTCCGCTGCGGTAGAACTATGCGTCGAGAAGGGCATCCCGATGGGGTTGGGTACAGATTTACTTGGCGCGGAAGCGCAGCAGCGCCAAAGCGAGGAGTTGCGTTTAAGGGCGGATATTCAGTCCAACCATGAAGTCCTAAAGTCCGCGACGCTAACTAACGCCCAACTCCTCGAGGCAGACGGTGATGTTGGCAAAATCGCCGTCGGAAAAAGGGCTGATATCCTCGTCCTAGAGGCCAACCCTTTGACGGACATTACCGTCCTGACCCGTCCCGACAAATACTTGTCGGCAATTATGAAGGACGGCATCTTTTATAAGAATAGATTGGCTTGACAATGCCCCTCGCTCTCAAATTTCTTAGATCAAGTTTTTGGGCTTTCCTATTGGGACTTGGCATGTACCAGGTCAACGCCATCGACGTCGATCACGCACCGGGCGTCCAGAAAGATCCGGCAGACTGGGCTACATACGGAAACGGTTACGCCAACCGGCGATACAGCGTTTTGGACGAGATCCATGTAGATAACGTCGCTCGTTTAGTGCCGAAATGGATATACCAAACGGGCATATTAGGCACATTTCCGACTAATCCTATAGTGTCAAACGGCATCATGTATCTCAGCACGCCGTACAACCATGTCGTGGCGCTCGACGCTGCAACGGGAAAACTACGGTGGCGCTATACACACCAGATGTCTACTGAGAAATTATGTTGCGGAACGCACAATAGAGGGATCGCAATAGGGTATGGGCGCCTCTACATGATCACCGCGGATGGACGTCTGATCGCACTCGATGCTACCAACGGGGAAATCGTATGGGATATTCCGGTTATAGATCCCGCGACCGGTAATCGTTCAGATCTTGAGATGATTCGCGACGCCCAATCGCTGACACCCGAGGCCATAGCAGAATACACGCGTTTCGCCGGCAACATGGCACCCGTTGTGTTCGATCGAAAAGTTTTCGTTGGTGTGAGTGGAGCGGGTTACACCGCGGTGATGGACGAAGCCGACACTGGAAATCCTTCCCTGCTGGGGCGTCCCGGAATTCGGCGCGGACAACGCGCTTTCATGTCCGCCTACGACGCAGTTAGTGGACGCTTGATATGGAGATGGTATTCGACCGCCGCCCACGGATGGGAAGGCGAGTATGCCGAGCGCACGTTTTTCAACGACAACCTACATCGAGACATCGTCCAGGAACGAGCAAACACTGAAAAATATGCCGACGCATGGAAAACCGGCGGGGGATCTATATACTCCTCGCCTTCCATCGATCCGTCACTGGGACTTATCTACTTCGGTACCGGCAACGCGGCACCCGGATACGCCGAGCACAAACGCCCCGGCGATAATCTGTACACCGCATCACTGATCGCACTGGATCTCGCAACCGGAAAGCTCTCCTGGTATCACCAAATTACGCCACACGATATTTGGGGTTACGATGTCGCCGCTCCACCGGTCCTGTTCGACATAGCGTCGACAGAACCGACACCTATTCGCGCTGTGGGTCAGGCATCCAAATCCGGATGGCTCTATGTCTTCGACCGCGTGACCGGAAAACCGATAAGGCGTTCCAAGCCCTTCGTACCCATAGACGACGTCATGTTTCGACGTCCGACGCAGCAAGGTATTGTTCACGCGCCGGGGGCCGCGGGCGGTGCCAACTGGCCACCAGTTGCGCACAGTTCGCAGACTGGTTGGTTGTATATAGCCGCATCGCATCGCCCGACCCGATTGCACGTTGAGCCCGGCGAAGATGGTGAGCCGGTCAACATACTTAGCTTCGTTGACACGATTGAATCGTGGGGCACTTTCACAGCGATCGACCCCACTAATGGGGAAATCGCGTGGCAAACCAAAACGAACCAACCTCTGGTTAGTGGCTCCACAGCGACGGCGGGTGGGTTAGTTTTCTACGGTCAATCTAACGGGGATTTCGTCGCATGCGATGCGTTAAACGGCGAACAGTTATGGAGCTTCAACACCGGCGCCGGGGTCAACGCACCCCCCATTAGCTACCAGATCGGTGGTAAGCAGTTCATCGCCGTCGCGGCGGGGGGGCATCGATTATTTCAGTTCCCCTTGGGTAACGCCGTAATCGCGTTCGGCCTGGCAGATTGAGGCGTTGTTAGCTCTCCCCTTTAGGGATCGCCGCCTGACATATGACTTTCTAGGCCTCGGCAGAGAGTTTAGTCAGCAACATCCGGCCAGGCGTGTGTGTTATGCACAAATCAGGCTTAACTTCTAGTAAGGCAGCCTGCGGCGTAACACCACAAGCCCAGAAGACCGGCAACTCATCTGATCGGATCTCAACAGCCTCTCCCCAATCGGGTTGAGTCAAATCAGTGATACCGATCTGTGCGGGATCCCCAACGTGTATTGGAGCGCCGTGCGCGTGAGGGAAACGTGTGCAAATTTGCATAACTTCGTCAACCTGCGACCGTTTGATCGGTCGCATAGACACCACCATGCCCCCTCCAAATTGACCTGAAGACACCGTCCCAATAGATGTGCGAAAAACGGACACTGTTCGATCTTCCTCGATATGCCGCATTCCTATACCTCGTAAAACCAAGGCGTGTTCAAAAGTAAACGAGCAACCAAGAGCAAACGCGACGAGATTTGAATGCCATAGCACCCTAACGTCTGGCAGCTGTTCCTCGAGTTGGCCATTTCGGTAGACGTTATAGAGTGGCACGTCGATACGTATATCGACATCGCAACCGAGACCGCGCATCGCGGGATCGCCTGTATCGGAAATATCAATTAGTGGACATGGTCGGGGATTACGGTGACAGTACCGCGCAAAATCCAGCGCATGTACCTCAGGTAAGATCACGACGTTGCATTGTTGAAAGCCGGTTGCGAGTCCAGCGGTATGGCCTGTATATGTGTTAGCACGAATTATCGAACGGATTTCATCCAGCGGAAGCAATTCAAGGTCTCGTAGCGTCTTTGATTCGAGTGTCGAGCCCGTCGGCATTATTCAAACTCCTCTCCCCTTGGCCTAATTCTACAACTGTCACCGCAGCCATCCTAAGGCTGCGCTATCATAGCTTCCTCGCCCAGATACGTGGGCGAAAAACTAAAATAATCATGAAATCATGAGAAAATATAAAGCCGTCCTGTTCGATCTGTTCGCAACCGTTGCGCTCTGGCAACCCGACCGCTTACCTAAATTCACATGGGAAGGAAAATCCTCCCCGTCGACCTTCGGTGTCATCAAGGCTTTACTCGCAGAGCACTTACCCACCCTAGAATTTAAGGCCTTTCATGCTGCCCTTGCTGCTGCAAATGACGAGCTTGTGGGACGTCGGGCCCAGGATATGAAAGAGATCCCGTCGAAAGAACGATTCAAGTTGGCGCTCACCAAAGCCGGTCTCGCAAGCGATAACGCCACAGACGAATTAGCTCAAGCGATATCCACGAGCCACTTGGAATGCCTCGCCAGTGCGGTTCATATTCCTACAGAGCATACGACTTTTCTTAAACGCGTTCATGCAGACTACAGCGTTGCACTGGTATCAAACTTTGACCACGCTCCCACGGCACGCTATATCCTAGATAGGGACGGTGCAACACCCTATTTTGATCACATCGTGGTCTCGGAAGACCACGGTTGGCGGAAACCTCACAGCAGAATCTTTACGGACACCCTAACGACGCTCAATGTCGGGGCAAAAGAAGCGTTGTTCGTCGGGGACTCGGTCGAGGATGATATTATCGGTGCAAAAGGTGCCGGCATGGATGCCGCTTGGATCAACGCCCGAGCAAAGGATCTTCCCGCAGGAGTCCCCACACCCGATTACGTGGTCGGGGCCATTTCTGCCCTGGCATCTGTCTTATTTGCTTAAGGTACTGAGGTTAGGTGTGTAGCGTGTAGCGATCATGTCAAGCCGGATTAAAACGCAACATCCTGCGCTAATTGGATCAATACGGCCCGTTGGGACCTACGACCAATTACTGGAACGGGCCGACGCGCTGATTCCGATACTTCGGAAACGCGCCGAAGAAACCGAAGCATCCAGACAGCTTCCAGCGACAACGAAAATCGAGTTAGCCGACTCTGGAATCGCCCGTGTGTTACAGCCATCACGCTATGGCGGCTGTGAAGGCCACTTCTACGGAATGGTGGACATCCTAACGAGGGTGGGCCGGGGATGCGGTTCAACCGCATGGTGCCTCGCCCAGTACATCGGCCATAATTTCATGCTGTCGCAATGGCCAGTCGCAGCCCAGGATGAAATCTGGGGCGTCAAGCCCGAGAGCCTGATTTCAGGCATCCTGATCCCATTTAATGGAAAAGCGAAAAAGGTAGAGGGTGGCTATCGTTTGACTGGCCGCTGGCCGTTCGTCAGCGGGGTGAACACGTGCGACTGGTGCATTTTATCTGGCATGGTGGATGTCACAGATGGGCAGGACGAGGAACGCTACTTTCTCATGCAGAATGGAACATTCGAGATCATAGATACTTGGCACGCCATGGGGTTGAAAGGGTCGAGTAGCCACGATATCGCCGTGGATCAGGTGTTTGTTCCGGAGCACATGACGTTGCCGATTGACCACCTGAAAGGGGGGCCGTCACCCGGAAACCAGATCAACACCGCGCCTATGTACCAAATGCCAAGCTATGCCCAATTTGGGATCTTGATCTCGAGCGCTTCGCTCGGCATCGCTGAAGGCATGGTAGAACATTACCGGAACTTCATCACCGAACATAAGGCCTTAATGACCGGGAAAGTATCCCGCTTGGAAGTCCCTCAACAACTCAAGATCGCCGAAGCTAAGGTTTGTGTGGATGCCGCCCACGCAATTGCACGCGATATCTGCAATAAATTGGTCGCACACGCCGAGGCAGGCACCCTACCCAATGACGAGGAGCGAACCAAATACCGGGCGCACGGCACCTTCATCGGTTTACAAGCCTGGCGGGCGGGGAATGTAATATGGGACGCTGTGATGGGTCGAGGTGTGTATGAAAGCAATCCGATCGCTCGCAGCTACCGCGATCTGAGCGCCGCGAGCCGGCACTTCACTCACAGCTGGGAAATCAACGGCGGAAGCTACGGGCGAATCTTAATGGGCTTACCATTGGACAACCCGTCTCTTTAATATTACGAATCGACAATAGGAATTGATAGCCATGGGCAAATACGATATTAAATTCGGCGTCTGGTACGACTTCAGAAATCCACCGCAGTGGCGTCAGGATCCGACCGCACTCTACAAAGCATCGTTCGATCAGATTGTCCGCGTGGAAGACATGGGCTTTGAAAATGTGTGGTTGTCCGAGCATCACTTCATAGAGGACGGTTATTCACCGTCGATGCTGCCTATCGGATGTGCCATCGCCGCACGCACTGAGAAGATTCGTATCGGCACCAGCTTGTTACTTTTACCGTTACACCATCCCGTTCAGGTCGCGGAAGACGCTGCTACCCTAGACGTTATTTCTGGCGGTCGGCTCGAATTGGGGTTGGGCGTCGGTTATCGGGTAGAGGAGTTTGCGGGGATGAACGTCGATCCAAAAGAACGCGCTCAACGCATGGACGAGGGTGTAGAAATCATCCAGCGCCTGTTCGCCGGCGAACGATTCAGTTTTAACGGATTACACTATCAATACAAAGATATCGAAATCTTTCCGAAACCTGTTCAAAAGAAAGTCTACCTCCGTATGGGCGGTTTCAGCAGGTCCGCAGTCAGACGCGCGGCACGTATGGATTGCGGCTTCTTATTGCTCGGCCCCGCGGCAGAATGGGCGCAGCTCTACTGGTCGGAACTCGATCGCCTCGGTAAAAGTCGCGAGGACCATTCGGTCGCGGGCGGCTACATGTGGGTGCACGTATCACGCGATCCGAAAAAGCGCTGGAAAGAAGTTGCTCCGCACTGGGCTTACCAGCAGAACCTGTACACAAAATGGATCAGCGGTGCGGGAATGGCGAATACTTACGGAATCCAAGAGGTCGAGGCCTCGCAGGAGGCGCTCGAGGCTAATTCCTGCTTTATCCTCGAGCCCGATGAAGCGATCGCGAAGATCAAGGGCTACATCGACGCCACCGGCGCCGACCACTGGTACACCTGGGCCGTGCCACCCGGGATGCATCCTTCGTGGAGTGAGGAGCACTTGGAGCTGATGGCAACCGAGGTGATACCGGCGTTTCGCGCCATGAAAGATTGACCGTCGATCGGGGCGCTGGAGCGGCTGTTTTCTGCCCCTTCAGCGCCTCTCGTCAATCAGACGCCCAATTGCTCGCGGATACCCATCGCCGAAATGAAGTCATGATTGTCGCCAACATTATGCTTGCGACACTCGATGATTTTGCCTTCTTTAAAGCGGTACCAACCGAGAACCTTGAACTTCAGGGTTTTACCCAACGATTCCACACCGCAAAACTCGCCGTGCTGAACGCCGAGGAACGATAGCTGAACGAAAACCAGATCGTCCTCAGCAACCATCTCATCAATCGTGAACGAGAAAGACCCGTCGGGAAAGGCTTTATGAAACCCCTCGATGATACCGGTCATGTCATCGAAAACCGTCGGCCCTTGGAAGCTCGGTTCGTGGTAGAAACAATCGCGATGGATGATTTCGTCGATCACCTCGACCTTACCTCCATTCCAGAGTTCGTCAATATAACGGCGGTAGACGACCTTGTTTCCTTCTGGTGACAAATCCCCTGATATCGGAGCAATGCTGGCGCTAGATTGGGCCATGTTGGGCCTCCTCAGTCTCTATGAACAAAGCCATGGGTTTCATAGTCCAAATATAAAACAAAGTTATAGCCGAGGCGAGCTCAATGGGAAAAGCCCGATTTCCACTATACTGTTATCTTCTGCAACGCAGTTTAAGATACTGTCCTTGAAAACAAGTGGAGAAACGGATGATCACCAGAAAAAACCCTGATGTTGGCTACCTCGGCGAGGACGTATTTGCCGGATACGCGTTTACCCAAAACATCCGAACCCAGAGTCATCTCTACCTCTCGGGCATCGCGCCAGTGCGCGGATCGAACGACAACATCGAGTTAGTTGGAGATAGCGACATCCGAACTCAAGTCCGTTTTTGTCTGGACGTTTTGCAGGGTTGCCTTGCAGCAGAAAGCGTCGCTCTGGAAAACTGGGTCGCCCATACCGTATACGGGACCGATATGTCTGAATTACACAAAACAGCCGATATCTTTGTGGATGTGTTCGGAAAGCACCCGCCGACCAGCACTTGGGTTGAAATCAAGGGGCTATTTGTGCCTGGACAAATGGTCGAAATCACAGGCTTTGCGGTTCTGGACTAGTTACTTACAACCGCCTAAACAAAATTTCTGTTCGGAGAGGGAATTTATGAACCACGCAGAAATCGAAGGAGTACGCATCGCCTACAGCCGCAAGCGCCCCCCTAGGCGTGCTTCCGGTAAACGCGTTATCTACATCCACGGTACAGGCTGCGACGGGCGTGTGTTCGAACGCCACATGGAAATAGTGTCTTCCAAACATGAAGTCGTCGCGATCGACCTTCCGGGACACGGGGGGTCAGAAGGCACCGGATTCCGGGGAGTTGCTGACTATGCGTATTTCGTGGCGAGCTTGATAGAAGCTCTGGGGTGGGAGCGAAGTATTGTGGCCGGTCATTCGCTCGGAGGCGGCGTTGCGCTAGCCACCGCTTTGTACTGTTCGGCGCTAGTCGAAGGACTAATGCTGATCGATACCGGCGCGCGGTTAAGAGTCGATCCCTCAATCCTTCAACATGCACATCGCTTGGCCGCTGGTGAGCCGGTTTCGACGAAGAATCCCCGCCGGGGTTTTGCGAAAGGCACCCCGAATGCCGTTATCGAAACTATCGACCAGATCCGTGAAACGTGCAGCCCGAAAGTCATTTATAAGGATTGGGTAGCAGACGACAGCTGTGATTTCATGAGCCGTCTGCCGCATATAGGTGTCCCTGCACTCGCCATTTGCGGCGATGAAGACGAGTTCACCCCGGTTAAATATCACGAGTACTTTCGGGATCGCCTACCGAATTGTCAGCTGGAAATCATCAAGGGCGCGGGGCATTGGCCGTTCATTGAACAACCCGAGGAATTCGATCACGGTATTTTGAATTTCCTCGACAACCTTTAGCTGGCGAACTCGTCGGCGTTGATATCCTGGTTGTCGATTCGAGCACCAGGCTGTACTTTTGCGGTGTCCCTCAGGAATTACCCGATGCGAGCTCTGATATTAGGCATGGTGCTGGCGCTGGGCGCGGTCGCTGGATGTACCGAGAGCAGGGCTCCTGTCACGCTGTTTAATGACGGTCATTACGAAGAAGCTTTAGAAATATTCAAGCGAGACGCCACGTCGGGCGACCTCGATGCGACGAATTTCGTGGGAATACATTACTACCTGGGATTAGGCGTTAAACGCGATTTCGCCGCCGCGCGAGAATGGTTCGAAACGGCAGCTTTGGCGCAAAACAACGCTGCTCAACGCAACTTAGGTGTGATGTACCTACGTGGATACGGTGTTAAAAAAGACCACAGCCTTGCCTACGGGTGGCTCCATCGCGCCCACCGGGGTGGAAATGTCAACGCCGAGAGATATATGGGTTTCGTTGGTACTCTAATTTCGCCTAACGAAAGCATAACGGCCCGTAAACGTATCGCCGCCCGTATTAATGCAGATCATCGATCCAAATAATATAGAACGCCCCTTAACTCGCTGGCTCTAGGATGACAATGGGAATTTCGCGATCGCCCGCCTTTTTTTCGTAATCCGAAAAAGGAGGGTACATCTCTGACATCTGTTCCCAAATCGCTACTCGTTCGGCACCACTCGCTGTACGCGTGGTCGCCCTGAAGATTTCATCCGCGACCTGCACCGTCACTTCTCCTTGCGCCCTGATATTGTGGTACCAACCGGGATGCTTTGGCGCTCCCCCTTTGGATGCCACAATAGCGTAGCCGCCAGACACCTTGCCATAAAGCAACGGCATCACGCTCTCTCTGCCGGACTTACGACCCGTTGTCGTCAGCAATAAAGTCGGTAATGGCCCGGGCCCGCCAGCAAAGCTGGAGTCCCACATATGACCGGCCTCGCCATCTTGCTGATATTGCTGCCGATGCTCAGCAATCCAGCCGCTCGTGCTCGCTTCGATGATCGGGTCGCTCATGATCAAATCCTCTGATTTTTGGTTGGTCATTTATTGTCATTAAACCCTATTCTCTCATAAGGGTTAATGCTTATGCCTAAGTCTAATCCTTAAAACGGGCTCCGTAAGATGTCAAACTGTAGCACCACAAACCAAAAGTAAAACCAAACCGATGAGGAGATCATCTCATGATGCAGATGTTGTTCATGACAGACGTAGTGAAA
>Ga0310345_10004499_pt1 | contig 12619 bp, 10 predicted proteins | sample HC15DNA20500_MG_FD_204667 | JGI IMG/M metagenome (GOLD analysis project Ga0310345, IMG submission 204667) | Marine microbial communities from station ALOHA, North Pacific Subtropical Gyre - HC15-DNA-20-500_MG | ecosystem: Environmental > Aquatic > Marine > Oceanic | place: Pacific Ocean: North... | reverse complement strand
CCGGCGCACATCCGAGCCATAGGCAACGCCGACCGGGATCTCCAGACGACCCAGGCTGTTCTTGTGGGTCCAGTTTCCGACTGCGGCATTGATGAGTTCCGAATTAGGCAGGATCACCGTCTGACGCTGAAAGGTCTCGATTTCCGTTGCGCGCACGGAAATCTTCTTCACCGTGCCCGAAACCGCGCCGGCCACGATCCAGTCACCAGCCTTGAAGGGCCGTTCCACAAGAAGGATGAGGCCCGACACGAAGTTCGAAACGATATTCTGTAGTCCGAAGCCGATACCCAGTGAGAGAGCACCGGCCACAAGTGCGAGATTTGAGAGATCGATGCCGGCCGCAGAGATACCAATCAGCGCAGCAATAGCGACACCGACATACCCTATGGCGGTCCGGATGGAATTGCGCACGCCGGTATCCATCCGGCTTCGCGCCATCACCGATCCATCAAGCCACGCCTGAAACCACCGGGTGATGAAATAGCCAAGCACCAGCACCACAATGCCGGTGAGGATACCGATGATGGAAAAGGATATGGATCCGATCCGAATCTCGTTCGCGATGCCATAGGTCCATGTCGTCAGATCCGCCAGATGGAAACCCCATTGCAGCAGGATCATCGGAGCGCCGATCAAGACGACCAGAATGTTGATACCGAGCGCGGCAACCAGCCCAAGCTGATCCATCACGCCCTCGTCCAGTCCCAACCGCTCAGCCATCAAACGCCCGGTCCTCGACCGTGCAAAAGCCCCCTCACCGCCGATGGCGCCGGAGGTGAGGAAACCGATATACATGGTCGCAAGAATGGCACCCGTGACGACCACCTGCTGCGACAGGAACCGCGCGAAACCGATATAACCGAAGAGCGCGGCCAATATGGTTGCAATACCCACCAAGAAGATGAGCAGCCGGAATGAAACCGGCCACGGGCGCGGTTTTTCTCCCTCTTCCTTCGGCGGGAACGGCCGCACCATTCCGATGAGAATCAGCAGAACGCCCACGGCAACGGTTGCCCCAAGGCTCGTGGCCACCGTCAATGAGAGCTGGGAGCCGATGACCGAATAGACGCGGCCCATGAAATAGTCGAAAGCGGTTACGCCTGCCATCGCCGCAACAAGCCAGCAGAGGCGCGAAGATGCTCCACATTCAATGGGCAGAAGCCGCCAGCTCGGCATACGCGGTGCAAGTGCCGCACTCGTCAGGCGATAGACGAAGAAAACCGTGGCGATGACAATGAACAGTGCCCTGAGAAGCTGCGCGATTTCATCCGGCAGCACACCGAAGGCGTGGAAAAGAAAATAGGTCAGTGACAGAAATAGCGCGAGCGCCGCGGAAGGCAGCAGCGTTGAGGATAATGCCACCGTTAGCCTGGCCAGATAGGACGGCTCCTCCACGTCAATATCTGGTGTAATGAAATCACCGAAATAGCGCCGCCCACCAATGAGCAAGGCAAGCGCGCAGAGTAGAGATGCACCTGCGGCAAGCAATGCGGCCCGGAGCTTTACCTGGGTCACGTAATTGAGCCAGGAGGAAACCGTACCGTATAGGCGCTTGATGTCGCTGCTGAACTCCTCCGCCACTTCCGGACCGAAGGCTGCAGAAATATCGAAGCGGCGCGAGAGCGCATTCGTGAAAAGCTCGCGCCTCTTCTGGGCCACGTCGTCGACCAGCCGCCCGATGCGCACCGAGAGCGTTTCAGCCTCGCCGATCATGGCATTGATGGTCGCCTTCTCGTCAAGAAGGCGCTGGCGCTCCTGAACCACCACTTCCGGCTCGGGCGGCTCACCCTCACCGCGCGCCGGACCAAGCTGATCGAGACGGTCGTTGATTTCGCTCAGACGCGGCCGGAACTTGACCCCGCTCTCCAAAAGATCACGCGAAAGTTTCTCCAACTCCAGACGCGCATCAACCAGGGCCGCATCATCGACAGCTTCGCTCGCAACCACATCAGCGAGCGCGTCGATGGCCTCGTCCACTTTTTCAATAGCCTGTTGCTGCTGCCTGATAATATCGCCCTGCGCAAAGGCATGGAGCGGCACCAACAATATGAAAGCGGCGATAAAAAACTGCTGGAGAAGCGCCAGCACGCCTACAATTTTGCGATCCGCCTCTGTTTGCACGATGAACCTGATTCCCTGCTTGGCCAGACAGTGTCCAACTAACACTCTATTGCGGCAATTCCCAACACGGCATCGCCGCACGGCAGGCGACGAAAAAGGCCCGACTGCGAAAGCCGGGCCTGCTGCGTCAAGCGGGATTTGAAGTTTATTACTCGGCTGGCGCGTCCTGAGGCGCGGTGGGAGCCGAAGCGCGGTCATCATGCATCTTGCGCATGTGCTGGCGCATACCGTGGCGCTCATGCATGCCACCACGTTCCATATGGCGACCATGGCGCATGCCCTTCTTCATGCCATGCTTGCCCGACACCTTGCGCAACTCATCCTGATCAAGCACGCCATCATCATTGCGGTCGGCAAGGGCGAAGCGCTTGGCCTGGTGGCCCTCGATTTCCTCAATGGTCACCGTCCCGTCGCCATTGATGTCGAGACGCTTGGCCATACGCTCCGCGCGACGTTCAGCGGCGCGCTTCTGAACGAAATCCGTCAGTTCCTCCTTGGAAAGCTCACCATCGCCGTTGGCATCGGCGGCCTTGAGGCGGTCGATATGCGGTGCGCTGAGTTCAGCAGCAGAAATCTTGCCGTCTTTGTCAGCATCCAGCCGCTCAAACATGCGGCCCTGGCGCGACTTCGGTCCACTGTCGCGGCTGACCGAAGCTTCAGGTGCCGAAGAGCCTGCGTCCTGGGCATGGACAACGGCTGTGCCGGCAAACAGCGAAAGAGCGAGGGCGGAAAGAACAATTTTGCGAAACATATGCTAACTCCTTGCATGGGCCGTCAGGGGGAACGGCCTTTTGAACATGCTCAGAGTGGCAATACGCATCTTACCGCGGTGTTGCCGTCACATTAAGCTTTGGTAACGCGAGGGCACCACGCGCTACTTCACGAATGTGACGAACTCCTCAAGCGGCGCCCGTTCGCTGCGCAGGCTGTTCTCGGGCTTGGAGCTGTCCTCATAACCAAGCGCCATGCCGCACACGACGATCTCTTCTTCCGGTATCCCGAGGATCGGGCGGATCAGCTTGTGATAGGGTGCGAATGCGGCCTGCGGGCAGGTATGCAATCCGCGCGCACGCGCGGCCAGCATGATGGACTGCAGGAACATGCCATGGTCAACCCACGACCCCTTGTTCAAACGGCGGTCGATGGTGAAGATCAGCCCGACCGGCGCATCGAAGAAGGTGAAGTTGCGGTCATGCTGCGCACGCATCCGCTCCACCTCGCGCCGACCAATTCCCAGAAGGCTGTAGAGCGCAAAGCCGACAGCGCGACGACGCGACAGATAAGGCTCGAAAAACTTGTCGGGATAATAGCGGTATTCGTCCCACTCGATCTTTTCGGGCCTGACCCCGGAGGAGAGAATGGCATCTGCAACCTTCTGCTTCACCTCGCCAGTTGCGACGAAGACCTTCCATGGCTGCATATTGGTGCCTGACGGCGCACGCGAGGCAACCTGAAGAATATCCCGGATCGTCTGCTCATCGACAGGATCGGGCAGGAAAGCACGCACCGAGCGACGCGTCAGCAGCGCCTCGTCCACTGTCTGGGCGATGTCGGAATATTTCCCCTTCTTGTCCGGTGCCAACATTTTCCCTTCCCGCTCGGATGGTCGATCTCGGATAAAAAATAGCGGCCGGACGCTTCTCGCACCCGCCCGTGAAAATCAGCTTGATTTTTTCATAGCGACCGGCCTGAATAATTTCCAGAGGGAATTTGCCGCACCATCATGCTGACCGACCATACCGACACGAAGGAATTGAAGAAGCGGGCCATGCATCTGCTTGCCGAGGATATCCGGCGGCTGCGCAAGGCCAACGGTCTCACTTTGGCCGGGCTTTCGGAGCGACTTGGACGCTCCGTGGGATGGCTGAGCCAGGTTGAACGCGGAATATCGCTTCCGACTCTCGCCGATCTGCGCGCGCTCGCCGGACAGTTCAAGGTACCGGTCAGCTTCTTCTTTCAGCCCCAGTGCGAAAACGGTGAGGACCTGCCGGGCGTCGTCCGCCTGGGACATGGCCGCCGACTTGATACCTCCGCGCCCGGCGTGACGCGCGAACTGGTTTCCCCTCACCTTGGCGGAAGCTTCACCATGACACGCACCACATTCGAACCGGGGGCAAGCTGGACGCGTACTGGCGGTCGCCGGGGCGAAGACGCAGGCCAGATCCTTTCGGGAAGTGTTGAGCTCAATCATTCGGGCCAGCAGAACCTGCTGGAAACAGGCGACAGCTTCACCGTGAGCGAAGGGGAAGCGCATTGGCGCAATCCCGGTGCAGTGCCGGCAACCATCCTCTGGATTTCCGCCCCGGCTGGCTGTTGAGCATCCACCTCTAGCACAGCAAAGTGCGGCCGATCGCTTGACAGAATGCGCGCGCTGCTAGACCCCTCTCGTCAGAGACGAATTAGCGAAGGCGCACCACAATGCCTCAACCCTCAAAACGCGTTACCGGCATCACTGTCGAAGGCAAGGACGGCTGGGAAGTTCACTTCGCTGCGATGCAGCGCAAGCTGGCTGGCGAAGACATTCTGATGCTCTCCATCGGGGATCATGATTTCGACACCCCGGAAGGAACGGTAGAGGCGGCAGTGGATGCGGTACGCGCCGGCCACCATCACTATATCCAGCTTCCTGGCCTCCCCCGCCTGCGCTCCGCCCTGGCAGGGCTGTCGAGCGAATCCACCGGCGTCGAAACAGTCGAGCAGGAGATTATTGTCACCCAGGGCGGACAAGGCGCACTGTTTGCAGCATGTCAGGCAACGCTGGATGCTGGCGATCATGCCATCATCATTTCCCCCTACTATGCCACCTACCCCGGCACCATCCGCTCCGCCGGAGCAAGCTTCACCGAAATTGCAGCCGAAGCCGAGCGCGACTTTGAGCCGGACCCGGAAAAGATAGCCGCGGCGATCCGCCCCGAAACCCGGATGATTCTCCTCAACAGTCCAAACAACCCCACAGGCGCAGTTTATTCCCGCTCTACGCTGGAGGCGATTGCAAGGCTTTGCATTGAACATGACCTGTGGCTCGTCTCGGACGAGGTCTACTGGACCATCAACACGCCGGGCAGCCATTTCTCTCCACGCAGCCTGCCAGGGATGAAGGAGCGCACGCTCGTCATCAACTCCCTGTCGAAGAGCCACGGCATGACGGGCTGGCGTGTCGGCTGGTTGTGCGGACCATCGGAAATGATCCGCCTTCTGATCAGCCTGAATTTGGTCTCCAGCTATGGACTGGCCGATTTCGTCTCACGCGCAGCAGCGATTGCAGTCGAGGAGAGACACGGTGTTGACGAAATCGCCGAGCGCTATGCAAAGCGTCGCCGTATTTTCCTGGACGAGATTGCGGGCCTGAACGGCATCGTTCAACGCGGCGTGGATGGCGGCATGTATGTCATGCTCGATATCTCTGCGGTGGAACCGGACTGCGAAGCTTTCGCATGGGACCTGCTGAATAGCGAAAAGGTTGCCATTATGCCCGGCACCAGTTTCGGGGCCTCGGCTGAAGGCCATGTGCGCATATCCATGTGCCAGGAGGATGATGTGCTGCGCGAGGCTGCTCGCAGGCTGCGCCGGTTCATCCTTCAGCGCAGCACGGATACCGTTGCCGCCGAATAATCAGCGGCGGTGCAACCACCAGCGCCTGTCTTCGCGCCTGGTGTCGAGCACACATCGATAGCCAACGAAACATGCAGCCGCGTCGCGCGACGGCACGGTTGCCCGTTCGGCCATCTGGTGTGGACTGCAGAACCTTTCGTGCGCGACATAGCGGTCATAGGTATGCTGACCGGTGCTAAGCACAATTGCGCCGTGGCGCATGACAGCCGCACGAGCCTCATTGCAGGTCATCGAGCGGCTATCGGCGCGGTGGGACTGCGCAAGGGCTGTTGAAGTGGCACTCATGGCAATCGCAGTTGCCACCGCGGGAATGATCATTTTCAGCATCACGCAGGCCTCGATTTCATTTTATCCCGGTAATCCGCCGGGGCTTCCTTCACTTTTGGGAGACCATGTCCTAGCTTGTGAGAGCCCTCCCAAGGCTTCATGATTCCGCTCATTTCTCGCAACAATATGGCTGGCAGACCAGAACCACTCACAAAGCTCGATAAAAACGCCCTGCATCCCCATGAAGTCGCTATCTTTCTGGATTTCGACGGGACACTGGCTGATATCGCAGATGACCCCGCAGCGGTCGCTGTTCCAAGGCAGACGATCGATGCTCTCGCACGCCTTGAAAAAGTGACTGGCGGCGCTGTAGCCATTGTCACGGGACGTCCGATCTCTGAGATCGACCACTTCCTTTCTCCTTTGAACCTGCCGATTGCCGGCGTGCACGGGCTTGAACGGCGCGGAGCGGATGGATCAATGTCTTCCGTCCCCACCGACGAGAAGGCACTGGAAGGTGTTGCAGAAAGTCTGGAGCGCTACCGCGACCGGAATGAAGGCATCTTCATAGAGCGCAAGCAGGGCTCCATCGCACTGCACTACAGAAAGCGCCCGGAGCTTGAGGCCGCATCGAAGACGGCGGTGCATGAAGCCGTCAACGGCAACGCGGGCCTGCACATTCTCAACGGCAAGAAGGTGATCGAGATCAAGGCGGGCAAGGCGACAAAGGCCGATGCGTTGAAAGCCTTTCTGAAGGAACCCCCTTTCAACGGACGCATTCCGCTATTCGCCGGAGATGACGTTACCGACGAAGACGCGTTTCTTGCCATTGCCGATGACAGGGGCGTCTCCATCAAGATCGGCGAAGGCGAGACTGCTGCGGCCTACCGGGCTGACAGCACCGAAAGTTTCAGAAGCTGGCTGGATTCCCTGGCTGGCATGTTCGAACAGCAACAACTGACCTCATAGGTGCAATATATGTCGACACTCGACCTCGGCGCAGTGGGAAACTGCACCTTCTCCGCATTGATTGACCCAAAGGGCCGCATCGTGTGGTGCTGCCTGCCACGATTTGACGGCGACCCTGTCTTCAATTCGCTGATCAGCGGCGAGGAAGAACCCGGCGATGGCCTGTTCTCCATCCAGCTTGAGGATCTGGCCGAGACCGAACAGCATTACGATCCCAACACGGCCATCCTGATTACGCGCCTGCACGGTGCCTCCGGATCACTGGAGATCGTGGATTTTGCGCCGCGCTTCTTCTGGCGTGATCGCATGTTCCGCCCGCAGACGCTGGTGCGGCAGGTCCGCCCGCTATCGGGAACCCCACGCATCTCGGTGCGCCTGCGCCCAACCTTCGCGCACGGCACCGTGCGCCCCCAAATGACGCGTGGCTCGAACCATATCCGATATGTAGGGCCGGAAATGACCCTGCGTCTGACGACCGACGCGCCGATCGACTATGTCCTCGACGAAACCTGTTTCAACCTCTCAAGCCCCCTTTCCTTCGTGCTTGGTCCGGACGAGACCCTGGACGGCGACGTGAGCGAGACTGCACGCGAGTTCCGCGACCGCACTGCGAATTACTGGCACAGCTGGGTTACGGGGCTCTCGTTGCCCTTTGAATGGCAGGAAGCGGTTATCCGTGCGGCAATCACACTCAAGCTGTGCACCTACGAGCCGACCGGCGCGATCATTGCTGCGATGACAACATCAATCCCCGAGGCGCCTGACAGCGGCCGCAATTGGGACTACCGCTTCTGCTGGCTACGTGACGCATTCTTCGTGGTCCGGGCACTGAACAGCCTGGGCACCGTCCAGACCATGGAAAACTATTTCCGCTACCTCATGGATATCGTGGCGGATGCCGGTGGCGGCCATCTTCAGCCCGTATTCGGGGTTGGCCGTGAGGCTGACCTTGTGGAGAGCATTCAGGAAAATTTCGCCGGCTATCGCGGCATGGGACCGGTGCGTCTGGGCAACCAGGCACATGAGCACTACCAGCATGATGTCTATGGCAATGTGATCCTTGGCGCCGCGCAGATCTTTTTCGACCAACGCATCCGCATGCAACCAAGCCTGACTGATTTCCGCCTGCTGGAACAGGCCGGAGAACAGGCCTACAAGCTGCATAACGCACCCGATGCCGGCATGTGGGAACTGCGTTCACGCTCGCGCGTTCACACATCGTCCAGCCTTATGTGCTGGGCCGCATGTGATCGACTGGCGCATATCGCCCACCGAATTGGAGAAACCTCTCGTGTTCGTTACTGGCGAGACAGGGCAGACGAGATCAAGGCCCGGATTCTTGCAGAAGCGTGGTCAGAGAAGCGTCAGGCCTTTGTCGAGAGCTTCGGCGGCGAGACCCTCGACGCCAGTGTGCTCCTGATGACGGAGGTCGGCTTCATAGATCCCAAGGACCCGCGCTATGTCAGCACGGTCGACCAGCTTGAAAAGCATCTGTCGGACGGCCCCTATATGCTGCGCTATGAAGCCGCCGACGACTTCGGCAAGCCGGAAGTCTCCTTCAACATCTGCGCGTTCTGGCGCCTTGATGCACTGGCCCGCATCGGCCGCAAGGATGAGGCCCGCGAACTATTCGAGACGCTGCTCAAGACGCGCAATTCGCTTGGTATGCTCTCGGAGGACACGCACCCCGTAACCGGCGAGATGTGGGGCAACTACCCGCAAACCTACTCCATGGTGGGCATCATCAATGGCGCGCGTCGGCTTTCAGCTCCATGGGAGACCGTGGTTTGAGAAGACTTGTCGTTGTATCAAACCGCGTTGCGGATCTGACCAAATCATCCCAGTCGGGTGGACTGGCGGTTGGCCTGGCCGACTCGCTGCGCCAGCGCGGCGGCGTGTGGCTAGGATGGGACGGCAAGACTGCCGACACCAGCGAAAATCTGGAACCGGTTTCCAAGCAGATCGGTGATGTCACTCAGATTGTTCTGCCGCTGACGCGGCAGGACTATGAGGAATATTATCTAGGTTTTTCCAACAGTGTCCTGTGGCCGCTGTTTCACTATCGTCTTGATCTGGTCGACTACAAAACGGTCTATCTCGACGGTTATCGCCGCGTGAATGCGCGCTTCGCCGATGCGTTGATGTCATCGCTGCGCGAAGACGACCTGATCTGGATACATGATTATCACCTGCTGCCCCTCGCAGCAGAGCTGCGCCAGCGCGGCTGCAAGCAGCGAATTGGCTTCTTCCTGCACATCCCGCTGCCACCGCCGGAGATCCTTTCAGCTGTTCCGCGTCACCGGTGGCTGGTGGAAAGCCTGCTTCAGTTCGACGTGATCGGCCTGCAGTCTCAGACGGACCTGAACAATCTGCAGCACTATGTCGAACAGCATCTGTCCAGCACCATGACCGGCGACGGACGTTTCCAGTGGGGCGACCGCGAAGTCATAGCGGGCGTATTCCCGATCGGCATCGATGTCGATGCCTTCGTGGAAATGGCTGAACGCCCTAATGATGAAGTGCTGATCGAAACCCGTCGCCGAGAGATACTGGGTCGTCGGCAGGTTATCGGAGTGGATCGTCTCGACTACTCGAAAGGCCTCCCAGACCGCCTTCGCGCTTTTGCTCGCCTGCTGGAACTCTACCCGGAGATGCGCAAATCCGTAGCACTCATGCAGATCGCAACGCCCACGCGTGAAGAAGTTGAGGCATATGTGGAGATCCGCACCGAGCTTGAAGCGCTATCCGGCGCGATCAATGGCAGATTTGCGGATTTCAACTGGACGCCCGTGCACTACATTCACGGCACCGTTCCCCGTGACGCGCTCGCCGCATTGTTCAGATCAAGTCAGGTCGGTTTCGTCACCCCGCTGCGCGACGGAATGAACCTTGTCGCGAAGGAATATATCGCGGCGCAGTCCATGGATAATCCTGGCGTTCTGGTTCTCTCGAAATTCGCAGGCGCCGCAGAGGACTTGCGCGAGGCCCTGATCGTCAATCCCTATGATGTGGACGACATGGCACGCAACCTGTGCCGCGCCCTCACAATGCCGCTTGATGAACGACAGGACCGGCAGCGCGCGTTGATGGAGCGCATCCGCAAGCGCGACAATGCAAGCTGGCTGAACAACTTCCTCGCGACGTTGGAACACAGCAAGTCACCCCCGCCACTGGACTGAAAAGAAGCCCGCCTCACCAGCGGGCTTTATGATGCTGTGAAGGATCAGTCCTTCTTCTCCGGCAGATCCTTGCGATCGGTCTCGGCCAGCTCTTCAAGTTCCTTCTCGGTCATGGAATCTTCCATGTCCTTGGATGCGCCTTTCAACTTCGACTTGGGCATGTCGCCACGCTTTGCAGCAAGTGCCGCACCTGCCGCTTTTTGCTGTGCCTTGGACTGTGCTGGCATCTTAGCCTCCTTTGTTTCCTCTCCAGGACAATCGTGATTGCCCGGCCATTGTTCCCACTACTCGTGATGGAACTCGCCGACATGGCGCCGGGTTGGGTCAGCGATGTCTTTTCCCAACAACGAGGACCTGAAGATGAACCAGCACATGCCTGCACAGCATCAAGAACATCAGCCGGGCGACGAGCATGAAATGCATCGTCAGCCGGACTATGAGCCCCGCTTCAAAGGCTCGGACCGACTGAAGGGCAAGGTCGCCGTGATTTCAGGCGCGGATTCTGGGATTGGCCGCGCGACGGCCGTGCTCTTTGCACGCGAAGGTGCCGACATCGCATTCTTCTACAAGGACGAGCATGAGGACGCGAAGGAAACTGTCCGTCTCGTCGAGGCAGAAGGCCGCAAGGCACTCGCAAAGGCCGGCGATATCGCAGATCGCGCTGCCGTCTTTGCCTTCGTTGAGGAAGTTCTGCAGAAATTCGGCAAGATCGACATTCTGTTGAACAATGCTGCCGAACAGCATTACCAGGAGGCTTTCGAAGATATTTCCGAAGAACAGTTCACTCGCACCTATCAGACCAATGTCTTCGGCGCATTCCACCTCACCCAGGCCACACTTCCTCATTTGAAGGAAGGAGCGTCGATCATCGTCACCACCTCGATCACTGCTTATAAGGGGCAGGACGTGCTGATGGACTACGCCACGACCAAAGGCGCGCTTCTTGCCATGGTTCGTGCATTATCGGGCAGCCTTGCGTCCAAGGGCATCCGCGTCAACGGCGTGGCGCCGGGTCCTATCTGGACCCCGCTCATCCCGGCCTCATTCCCTGCCGAACAGGTCAAGGAATTCGGGACGAACACGCCGCTTGGCCGTCCCGGTCAACCCAATGAGGTAGCACCCTGCATGCTCTTCCTGGCATGCGAGGATTCCTCCTATATGACCGGACAGGTATTGCATCCGAATGGTGGCACGCCCATCGGCGGCTAATCCGAGGTTATCTACACAACGGCCCGGCGAGAGATCGCCGGGCCGTTGGTTTTGCCTCAGTCCTGTGCATCAGGCTTGAGCCTGCTCCAGCCTTCATCGGGCATGAACCTTTGCCCGTACTTTTCCTGAAGTGTGGCGAGCTTCGCGACGATCTCACCGATCCCCCTTGTGCGCGCATAAAGCATGGGACCACCTGTGAAGGGAGCAAAACCGGTGCCGAATATCATGGCGCCATCGATTGTCTCCTCGTCCTCGACCACACCTTCGCGCAGACATGCAACCAGCGTGTTGAGCATCGGCAGGATCATGCGATCAGCCAGCGCGGAAAGGTCTTCGCTGTCATCACTGCCGGACGCCTGTTTTTTCGGCTGACCCTTTTCGTCATAGCTGTAAAGTCCGCGTCCGGCCTTCCGACCCGTCTCGCCATTTGCCACATGCTTTTCAAGCCATTCAGGCACCGGTGGCAAGGGTCGATCGCTGTCGGCATTCTGCAACATGCGCGCGACCTCCATGCAGATGTCCAGCCCCACACGATCGGCAAGTTCCACCGGCCCCATCGGCATGCCGAACTTTTCTGCTGCCCGATCAATCGTCTCCTTCGCCACTCCCTCGTCGATCAGCACGAATGCTTCGGCGAGATAGGGGAAAAGGGCGCGATTGACGAGGAAACCCGGCGCACTTTTGACGAGCGCAGGCAGGCGCGAAATGTCTCCGCAGAACGCCTGCGCGCGCTTTAAGGTCTCCTCGGAAACCTGATCGTGCCTGACGACCTCCACCAGTTCCATCCGCGTTACAGGATTGAAAAAATGCACACCAACGAAGCGCTCTGCAGCAGGCGCACTTTCGCGCAGCTCTTCCAGCGGAATGCTTGAGGTGTTGGTCGCAAGAATGGCGCCGGGCTTCATCTTTCTGGCAAGCTCGGAGTAAAGCGCCTTCTTCACCTCCGACTTCTCGGCGACCGCCTCGATGACGATATCCGCGTTTGCGACACCCACGCCATTGAAATCGGGCATCAACAGGTCCAGCGCGTCGCGGCGTGCGATGCCGGAATGCAGCTTCTTGTCATAGAATTTCGACGCCCGCCCCACTGCGGCCGCGATGGCTTTCGGGTCCAGATCGCTCAACGAGACCTTCAAACCACGCGAGGCACACCAAGCTGCGATATCGCCACCCATGGTCCCTGCTCCGATGACATGAACATGAGCGATATCGCTCTGGCCCTTCGCCATCGCCTTCAATTTCTCCCGCAGGAAGAAGACCCG
>Ga0310345_10004498_pt1 | contig 12619 bp, 11 predicted proteins | sample HC15DNA20500_MG_FD_204667 | JGI IMG/M metagenome (GOLD analysis project Ga0310345, IMG submission 204667) | Marine microbial communities from station ALOHA, North Pacific Subtropical Gyre - HC15-DNA-20-500_MG | ecosystem: Environmental > Aquatic > Marine > Oceanic | place: Pacific Ocean: North... | reverse complement strand
CAAGGTGAGCATGCCGGGGTCCGGGCCGCCGATCAGCCACCCTTCCAGTGCGTTGCTGCGATCGCGCCGTTCTTGAGAGAAGGCCAGCAGGCTCCCCTTGGACGGCCCCGCCGTCAGAATGGCGAGCGCTTCGATGCCCGCATTGCCCATCAGGGTGTGGTCGGGAATATCGACCGCGCCGTCCGGCGGACCGAAGGCGTTCGCGTCGAACGGATAGCGTACGATCCGGTGATCGACCTCGAAGGCGACGTAAGCCTCCCCCTTCGCCACGCTGCCGTCCTTGAGCACGAGCGCCTCGGCATCGCGGCGGGAGAAGCTTGAAAGCGGCTTGCCATCCTTGCCCAGCAGAGGTCCGATGACGGCATTGCTCAGGCCTTTTAGGAACCGCCCGTCATAGTCGAGATCGGCCCGGAGCCAAGTCCCCGCATCGGAGACGGCGAGCATCTTGCTGCCGGACGGGTCGACGGCCACCGCCGAATAGCCGCCGAAATGGTTGGAGTCGGCATAGAGAGCGTAGCCGGCACGGAAGACGAGCTTGCCGAAATCTTTGCGGGAAGGATTGTCCCGGTCGAAATCGATGGGGATGGCGGTGATCTCAATGGGCGTCGGCGCGGCGAGCGGGGTCCAGGGCTTGCTGGCGACCGCAATGCCGACGGCAGCAAAGGCGACCAGGAAGCCCGCGGCGAGAGCCGATAGGAGCAGCCAGCGGCGGCGAATGCGGCCGCGTGGCTTTGCCGACCCCATTAGTGGAGGCGCCGCCGCTTCATGCGGGCATCGGCAGGAGCGCTGCGATGCAGCTCGCGCCAGGTCATGTCCTCGTCGAACAGCTCGGCGAGCTTGTCCGTCAGGGCGCCGGCCAGCTCTTCGGCGTCGGTGATGGTGACAGCGCGGCGATAGTACCGCGTGACGTCGTGGCCGATGCCGATGGCGAGAAGCTCGACGGGCGAGCGGGTCTCGATCTCCTGGATCACCTGGCGGAGATGGCGCTCCAGATAGGCGCCGGAGTTCACCGACAGGGTGGAGTCGTCGACCGGCGCACCGTCGGAGATCATCATCAGGATGCGGCGCTGCTCGGGCCGGCCGAGCAGGCGGTTATGGGCCCAGGCGAGGGCCTCGCCGTCGATATTCTCCTTGAGCAGCCCTTCGCGCATCATCAGGCCGAGATTGCGCCTTGCCCGCCGCCATGGGGCGTCCGCCGATTTGTAGACGATGTGGCGGAGGTCGTTCAGGCGGCCCGGCGTGCTCGGCTTGCCGGCGTTCAGCCACTGTTCGCGGGACTTGCCGCCCTTCCAGGCGCGGGTGGTGAAGCCCAGGATCTCGACCTTCACCCCGCAGCGCTCCAGGGTGCGCGCCAGGATGTCGGCGCAGCAGGCAGCGACCATGATCGGCCGGCCGCGCATGGAGCCGGAATTGTCGAGCACCAGAGAGACCACGGTGTCGCGGAAGTCCATGTCCCGCTCCTGCTTGTAGGAGAGGGGGTGCATAGGATCGGTGATCACGCGAGAAAGCCTCGCGGCGTCGATCATGCCTTCCTCGAGATCGAAGTCCCAGGCGCGGCTCTGCTGGGCCAAGAGGCGGCGCTGCAGCCGGTTGGCGAGACGCGCCACGGCGCCGTGCAGGGTGTCGAGTTGCTTGTCGAGGAAGGCACGGAGCCGAGTCAGCTCCTCGGCGTCGCAGAGATCCTCCGCGCCGACCACCTCGTCGAAAGCGCGGGTGAAGACCTTGTAGCCGAAGCCCTCCGGGTCATCGAGGATCGAGGTGTTGGGCTGCATCATCTCGGCAGGGACCGGCGCCTCCATCATCTCCTCGTCCATATCGACGCGGTCGCTGGCGGCTTCCTCGCTGACATCGCCCTCCATGCCCGAGCTGTCGTTCTCGCTCTGCTGATCGGGCTTCGCCTCGGCGCGATCCTCGCCTTGGGAATCCTCCCCTTGCGCCTCGGCCTGATTGGTCTCGCTCTCCTCGTTCTCCCCCTCCTGGGCCTCGCTCGACTGCTCGTCGAACTGTTCGGAGAGGTTGAGGGCGGCCAGCAGGTCGCGGGTCAGGCGGCCGAACGCTTCCTGGTCGAAGATCTCGTCGGCCATGCGATCGATCAGCCCTTCGGCGCGCTCCTGGATCCAGGGGCGCCAGGCGTTGGCGATGGCTTGGGCCTTCTCCGGCGGCGGCGCGTCGGTCAGGCGCTCGCGGACCAGCAGGCCCAGCGCATCGGAGAGGGGCGCTTCGGAGCTGTCGCCGCTCTCGCCGTAGCGGCTCTTCTCGTATTTCTGATTGATCTTGGCGGTCAGGTTCTTTGCCACGCCTTCCATGCGGCGCGCGCCGATGGCCTCCACGCGGGCCTGCTCGATGGCCTCGAAGATCGCCTTGCCCTCGCCGGAACTCGGCGCGAGCTGCTTGTGCACGGCGGGGTCGTGGCAGGCGATGGAGAGCGCCGCCGCATCGGCATAGCCGCGGATGGTGGCGAGCTCGGCTTCCGTGGGCACGCGGGAGGGCTCGGGCAGCTTTACCGCCTTGCCGACATGGGAGGGCGGCTCCGTCGAATAGGAGACCTCGATGTCCTTGTCCCGGGCGATGGCCCGCAAGGTTAGGGACACGGCCCGCTTGAAGGGATCGAGCGGGAGCTCTTTCCGCTTCGGAATGGCCATGGGGCTAGCTCAGCGCCACGTTGGCGGTCGACTGGGGCAGGTCCTCACCGAAGCAGCGCTGGTAGAACTCCGCGATCAGGCCGCGTTCCAGCTCGTCGCATTTGTTCAGGAAGCTCAGCGCGAAGGCGAAGCCGACATCGCCGAAAATCTCGGAGTTCTCCGCCCAGGTGATGACCGTGCGCGGGCTCATCACCGTGGAGAGGTCGCCGTTGATGAAGGCGTTGCGGGTGAGTTCGGCCACGCGGACCATGTTGCTGATAGTCTTGCGACCCTTCTCGGTGTCCCAGCTCTTCACCTTGGACAGGACGATGCGGACCTCGTCGTCATGGGGCAGGTAGTTGAGGGTCGCGACGATGGACCACCGGTCCATCTGGCCCTGGTTGATCTGCTGGGTGCCGTGATAGAGGCCGGACGTGTCGCCGAGACCGATCGTATTGGTGGTGGCGAACAAGCGGAAGGCCGGGTGGGGCCGGATCACCTTGGACTGGTCGAGCAGGGTCAGGCGTCCTGAGACCTCAAGCACCCGCTGAATGACGAACATCACGTCGGGGCGGCCGGCGTCGTACTCGTCGAAGACGAGCGCCGTGTTGGTCTGCAGCGCGTAAGGCAGGATGCCTTCCTTGAACTCGGTGACCTGCTTGCCGTCCTTCAGGACGATGGCGTCCTTGCCGACCAGATCGATGCGGCTGACATGGCTGTCGAGATTGATGCGGATGCAGGGCCAGTTCAGGCGGGCGGCGACCTGCTCGATATGGGTCGACTTGCCGGTGCCGTGATAGCCCTGGATCATCACGCGGCGGTTGTGCTTGAAGCCCGCCAGGATCGCGAGGGTCACGTCGTGGTTGAACTGGTAATCCGGGTCCAGCTCGGGGACGTGCTCGTCGCCCTTGGAATAAGCCGGAACTTCGAGATCGGTGTCGAGGCCGAAGACCTGCCGCACCGAAACCTCCATATCGGGGAGGGGGGCGGTCTCGCCTGATGTGTCAAAGGTCATGGGTAATCGGGGGCCTGTATTTCGCTTGGTTTCGAGGCTCCTCGGGGGGTGAGCCACCGGGATCGGGCAAGTCGACGCCGCCTAGGCGAGCCCTACCTCACGAAGATAATTATAGGCTTGGATGGCCTCACGCAACTTGTCCTCGGTGGAGCGGTCGCCGCCATTGTGGTCGGGGTGGTGGCGCATCACCAGTTCCTTGAAGCGGGTGCGGATTTCTTTCTTGCTCGCCCCCACCTCAAGGTTGAGCTGGCGGAGGCATTTGCGCTCCGCCTTCATGAGAGGGCGGCCGTTGTTGGTGTGCTGCCGGGCGGTCTGCTCCTGGCGGTCTTCCCGGAAGAGATCGAACGGGTCCTGCACGCCGAAGGCATAGGCATAGGCCTTCGCGGCATCGGCGTTGGAGCGGCTCGAGCCGCCGGAGGTGCGGTCGCGCATGCCCCAGGTGGGGCGGTGGCCGATCACGTCGTCCTTCAGGTGCTGGGCCATCGCCTCGTCGGAGAGGCCCTCGAAATAGTTGTAGGACTTGTTGTATTGGCGGACATGCTCAAGGCAGAACCGATGGTACTGCCCCTCGCGACCGCGACCCTTCGGGGCGGGGTAACGCCCGGCCTCGGTGCAGCCTTTCCACTCGCAAGCCGGCTCATGATTGTGCAGCCTGCGATCGTCCTCTGGCTTCACGCGGAGGCGGTCGAAGAATTTGGAATCAAGCTTCATGGCGGTCATTATGGGAAGCAGTTCGGTGCAGAACAAGAATGGCTCCGCCATCCCGGGCGCGGTATACTGACCGGTGTAGGCGAGACAGCCACCAACTCCACATCATCGGATTCAGTTCGCCGAGTATCGTGTTCGGGGCACGCATTTATGACCCTTGAGAATGCAATCAAAGAAAAGTTGACGAAGGCCTTCGCCCCCTCGGGGATGAAGGTCGTGAACGAGTCCCATCTGCATGCGGGTCACGCGGGCTCTCCGGGCACGGGCGAGAGTCATTTCGCCGTGGTGGTGGTCGCCGATGCATTCGCCGGCAAGTCGCGGCTGGAGCGTCACCGCATGGTCAACGAGGCGCTGGCGGACGAACTGGCGGGCGGAATCCACGCGCTGGCGATCCGGGCCATGACCCCACCGGAATACGAAGCGGCACGGGAAGCGGCCAACGGCTAGGCTTCGCCTGGCGCCGCACCATCCCCTGCGTTACGGCCGCCCGTAAGACATCCCGATTTTTTATTTTCGTAAGGGGAACTTGGGCCGGAACCGCCGTGACCAATCGGCGTTCATGTCGAGCTCGCCCATCGTGAGCGGGCTCATCGAAAGGCAAAGGCCATGAACAAGGATCGCGTGAAGGGTTCGGCCAACCAGGCCAAAGGGAAGCTCAAGGAAGCCGCCGGCAAGGTGACCGGCGACGCGAAGCTGAAAGGCGAAGGCAAGGCGGACCAGGCCAAGGGCAAGGTTCAGAATGCCGTCGGCGGCGCGAAGGATGCTGTGCGCGGCCGCTAATCTCTCTCCATTATCGGTAGCAGCAAGGCCGCTTCACCGCGGCCGAGGAACGGCGTCACGGAGTGGCGCCGTTTCCTTATTGGTGCCGACCTATTCCTCGATCTCGGGATCCGGGATCGGCGTCACCTTCAAGAGGCTCAAGCGGTTGCGCTGGCGGCGAAGCACCTCGAAGCGGAAGCCGTGGAAGGTGAAGGCCTGGCCGGCATTCGGGATGGTCTGAGCCTCGTGGATGACCACGCCGGCGATGGTGGTCGCCTCGTCGTCGGGGATGTCCCACTCCATGAGCCGGTTCACGTCGCGGATCGGAACGGAGCCCTCCACGACCACGGAGCCGTCAGGTTGCAGCCGCGCCGCGCTGCTGGCGAGATCAGTTTCGTCGGTGATGTCGCCGACGATCTCCTCGATGATGTCTTCCAGAGTGATCAGCCCCATCACCTCGCCGTACTCGTCAACGACGATGGCGAAGTGGGCCTTCCGCTTCAGGAAGGCGTTGAGCTGATCCTTCAGAGATGTGGAATCGGGGACGAACCAGGCCGGGTTTGCCAGGGCCACCACGTCGATCTTGGCCGCATCGCCCTTGGCTTCGCGAAGCGCCCGCAGCAGCGTCTTGGCATGCAGGATGCCGATGATCTCCTCCGGCTTGTCGCGCCAGAGAGGAATGCGGGTGTGCGGGCTGCGGAGGGCCGCGTCGACGATCTCATCGGTCGGAAGGTCCGCGTCGATGGTGTCCATGTTCGTGCGGTGGATCATGACATCCTCGACGGAGAGGTCGCGCAGGTCGAGCACGCCGCCCAGCATGTCGCGGTCGAGCTTCACCACGCCGCCTTCCTTGTGGTGGAGCTCGATGGTGCCGCGGATCTCCTCATGGGCGGAGAGCACGTCCTCGTCGGCGCCGATGGTGGTGCCGAACAGGCGAAGCACGGCGCGCACGAGGACCTGCATGGCGGCGGTCACGGGCGCGAACAGCACCACGAAGACATTCACCAAGGGCGAAAAGGTGAGGGCGAAGCGCTCCGGATTGGTGAAGGCGATGGTCTTCGGCATGACTTCGGCGAAGACCAGCACCAAGGCGGTCATGACAATGGTGGCGTAGACCACGCCGGTCTCGCCGAAGAGACCTATGAAGAGGCTGGTGGCAAGGGCGGAGCCGGCGATGTTCGCCAGGTTGTTGCCGAGCAGGATGGCGCCGATGAGCCGTTCGCGGGTCTGGGTCAGGCGCGCCACGAGGGCCGCCCTTGTGTCGCCGTCCTGCTCCATGGCGTGGATGCGGGACCGGGATACGGCTGTCAGAGATGTTTCCGAGGCGGAGAAAAATGCAGATGCCAGGAGCAGGATGAAGATTGCCCCAAGGGTAATTGAGAAGCCGAGGATCATTGGCTGCCGCACTCTCGTTTCAGGAAGTCGGTGAGATCGTCCATATCGACGTCGCGCTCCAGATAGGCGCTGCCGATGCCGCGGGCGAGGACCAGGGCGAGCTGTCCGGCCTGCACCTTCTTGTCCTGGGACATCAGGTGCAGCATCTCAGCCGCGCTGGGGCCACCCCCTTCGATATGGACGATGGAGGTCGGGAGGCCGACCAGGTCGAAATGGCGCTGGACGCGTTCGGCGTCCTCGGTAGAGCAGATCTGCTGCTCGGCGGAATAGCGGAAGGCCATGGCCATGCCGATGGCGATGGCCTCGCCGTGGAGCAGCCGGTCGCTATAGCCGGTGTAGGCTTCCAGGGCGTGGCCGAAGGTGTGGCCGAGATTGAGCAGGGCGCGCTTGCCGCTGACCTCCTTCTCGTCCTCTTGGACGATCGCCGCTTTGGCCTTGCAGCTCGTGGCGACGGCGTGGAGCCGCGCCTCCGGCTCGCCGCTCAGGATGCCGCGCCAGTTGTCCCCCAGCCATTCGAAGAATTCGGGGTCGTTGATCAGACCGTATTTCACGATCTCCGCGTAGCCGGCGAGGAGCTGGCGCTCGGGCAGAGTGCCGAGGACGTCCAGATCGGCCAGCACCAGGGAAGGCTGGTGGAAGGTGCCGATGAGGTTCTTGCCCTGGGGCGTATCGATGCCGGTCTTGCCGCCGACGGAGGAATCCACCTGGGCGAGCAGGCTGGTCGGCATCTGCACGAGGTTGACGCCCCGGCGCAGGATCGATGCGGCGAAGCCGGCGAGATCACCCACCACGCCGCCGCCGAGCGCGATCACGCAGTCGCCGCGCTCCACGCCCATCTCGAGCAGCTCCTCGCACACCTTCTCCAAGGTCGAGAAGCATTTGCTGCTCTCCCCCGGCTTGACGATCACCTCGCCAAGAAAGAGGCCCTGCTCCTGCAGACCGAGCTTCATGTCGGCGAGATGGAGCGGCGCGACGTTCTCATCGCTCACCACGGCATAGCGGGCGGCAGGCAAAAGATCGTCCAGACGCAGGCCCGCGCTGGCGAGCAGGTTCTCGCCAATGACGATCTCGTAGCTGCGGCGTTCGAGGGTGACGGGTACGGTCGTCTCGACCTTTCCGCCGGACGATACGGAGAGGGATTCAGCCATTACTTCCCTTCGGGGGTCTGCTCGCCTTCCGGCGAGGCGTCTTGGTGAGAAAGATACTGGTCGAGCATGGCGACGATCTCGTCGACCACCGTATCATGGGGTGCATCCCGGGTCTCAACCACGAGGTCGGCCTGGGCGTAGACCGGATAGCGCTGATCCATGAGCTTCTGCATGGTCTCCTTCGGATCGCCGGTGGCGAGGAGTGGACGATTGTTGCGGCGGCGCACCCGCTTCATGAGGACTGGCAGCTCGGCGCGCAGCCATATGGAGAGGCCGGACTCGGTAATTCTGTTCCGCGTCTCGGCGTCCATATAGGCGCCGCCGCCGGTGGCCAGAACCTGCGGGCCGGCTCCCAAAAGCCGGGCGATCACCTTGCGCTCGCCCTCCCGGAAATAGGCCTCGCCGTGCTCGGCGAAGATCTCCTGGATGGTCTCGCCGGCGGCCGCTTCGATCTCGTTGTCGGCATCGGTGAAGGGCAGGCCGAGGGTCGCCGCCAAGCGTTTGCCCACGGAACTCTTGCCAGCGCCCATCAGACCGATCAGAACGAGGCTTCTGGACTGGAGCGCGTGACGGATTCGCGCCGGGCGCGGATCGTCGTCTTCTGGTTTTGCGTGTTCCCGGGGGAGGCTCATCGGCCGCATGCGGCGGCTGAGCCGCCATCCTTCCTTCAGGGGCGGAAAGTTTCACAACTTGCCGCTGCTGACAACGGGGTTTGGAGAGGCCAGAATAGCGGCCTTGCGCGCCAGAGTCATAATCGCGCCGCGTTCGGCGCTCAGATACGACAACGACACGGGATCGGCCTCATCCGCCATGCCAACACTGTTTCGACTTCTCACGATCCTAGGCCTGATCGTCGGAACCGTGGCCGGGAGCCTTTATGTGCTGGCCGAGTACTTTCAGCCGACCCCGAAGGAAATCACCAAGCCGTTGCGCAATGTGGAAGTGCGGAGCGAACAAGACGCCAATGCGAGTAATTAGGCTTGGCTGCAAGGCCCTGCTGCTGACAGCGGGGCTGACATGCGGCTTTGCGGGCGGCGCGGACGCTCAGATCGAGCGGCGGTCGCTGGCGCCGCTGGAGGTGCCGCCGCAACAGGCGCCGCAGAGCCCCGCGCAAAGCTACGGTCAGCCGCAGGACTACGGGCAGCCGCAAGACTATGGCCAGCCTCAAGATTACGGCCAGCCGCAGGATTACAGTCAGCCTCAGGGCCAGACCTTCGACGGGTATGGCCAACAACCGGTTCAGCCGCCGTCGAATGGCGGCGCGCAGAATCCGGGCGGCGGACCGTTCTATGGCGGCGGCCAGAACTACGGCCAACCGCAGCCTCAGCCTCAGCCGCAGCCTGAGAGTTACGGGCAGGATCTGTATGGCGGCGAGCAGTACGGCGACCCGAATGCGCCGACGCCGCTGACCCCGCCAGGCACGGGCTATGGCGGGCGGCCAGCCTATGACGGCCAGGCGGAGCAGCCGAATTATTCCCAGCCGGGCTACGACTCCCAGCCAAGCTATGGCGGCGAGCAGGGGCCGGCCTATGGCGACCAGCAGCCGAGCCTCTACGGCGATACCTCACCTCAGGCGTCCTACGGCAATCCATCGAACGATCAGTCGCCCATGCCGGCCGGCGTCTGGTCGAACGTGGATGCCGGTCAGATGCAGCAATTGCTGGCGGCGGCCAAGCTGCCCTCGTCCTCGCCGACACTTTCCACGCTGATCGCCCGCGCGCTTGCCGCCGACCCGCCGCAAGGCGGTCAGGAGACGGCAATCCGCGTCGCGGCGCTGGAGCGGCTCGGCCGGGCGGAGGAGATCGTCCAGCTCCTGGCGCCTGCGGCCCAATCGGGCGATCCGGGCATCTCGGCCCGCTATGGGCTCGCTTTGCTGGCGGCCGGGCGGGACCAGGAGGCCTGCGGGCTCAATCTTGGCGAAGTGCCGCCATCTGCCCGTCCCGACAGCGACGTCACCCGGGCAGCCCTGCTGATTCCGGCCTATTGCGCGGCGCTCCAGGGGAATGCACAGGCCGCGTCCCAGGCGTTGCAGACGGCACAGCAGCGCGGCGTAACCTCGCAAGTCGCTTCCGCGGTCGTGGGGCAACTCGGTCAAGGGAGCGCGGGCCAGGCGCCGGTGCCCGGCACGCTCACGGTTTTGGACTACGTGTTTCTGCGCCTGAGCAAGACGGCGCTACCGGCCTCGCTGGCCGATTCCGCCAATCCGACGCTGCTTTCGCGGATCGCGCAGGATTCGGAGATCTCGCCGGAGCTGCGCCTTGCCGCGGCGGAGCGCGGGGCGGCGCTGCATATCCTCGGCGGCAAGGTGCTGGCGGAGGCTTATGCGCAATCCGCGCCGAAGCTCAGCAAGGAGGCGAGCGCGCCTTACGCCTTGCGGGCGAAGCTGTTCGTCAATCTCCAGAAGGCGCCGTCGGCCGCCTATCGGGCCGAATCCATCGACGCCCTGCTGGCGAGCGGCAAGGACGCCGGCATCCAGTTCGAACTGGCGGAGGCGCTGGCGCCTGAGAACGCCAAGCTGGCCCAGGATCCGGCGGCGGCGCAATTCGCCGAGACGGGCGTGCGGGTGGCGATCCTGGCGGGCGACGACCAGAGCGCGTGGGAATGGATCGAGCGCGGCGGTCAGGCGGCGCGGAGCTGGCCGCTGCTTGTCGCGGTCGGCGATCCCTTCAGTCCGCGTGCCGCCGCGGCACTGAATTCGGGCGCGGAGGTTGCGTCCCAGACGGGGCTGCCGGGGCCGGTGCTGCACCGGCTGATCACGGTGCTGGACGCTCTGCAATACGAAGTGCCGATCCCGCTCTGGGATATGGCGAGCAAGTCGGAGCAGCCCTCGGACGGCTATCTGCCGGAACGGGGCGTGCTGACGGATCTGCAGAAGGCGTCCGAGGATGGCCAGGTCGGCCGGACCGTGCTGCTCGTCGCGGCGGCGCTGGGGCCGGAGGGGCCTTCAGGGGCCAACCTGATCTCGCTCGCCGATTCGGTTCGCGCCCTGAAGCGGGTGGGGCTTGAAGCCGAGGCCCGCCGGGTCGGGTTCGAAGCGCTCTATCCCCGCTGGCCCTTCCAGGGCAAGGCGTAGGCGCCGTGGGCGCGGCCTCAGACCGGGACATCCGCTCTTCGGAGCTGCGGCTCTTCCTCGACATGCTGATGGCCGAGCGCGGCGCGGCGGCCCACACCATCACCGCCTATACGACGGACATCGCCGCGTTCCTCGGCTTCGCGAGGGGGCGGGGCGAGGATGCCGGCACGGTGACGCCCGATACGGTCCGGGCCTTCCTGGAGCGGCTTGCGAAGGACGGGCTGGCGGCGACCAGCCGGGCCCGGAAGCTGTCCGCGATCCGGCAATTTTTCCGCTTCCTGCTGGCCGAAGGCATGCGGGACGACGACCCCTGCTCGGCGATCGATAGCCCGAAGCTCGGCCGGCCATTGCCGAAGGTGCTCTCATTGGCCGACGTCGAGACGCTGCTGGATACGGCGCGCGGCGCAGTTGATGCCGCGCAGTCGGAACCGGAGCGGCGCCGGGCATCCCGGCTCTACGCGCTCCTAGAGACCCTCTACGCGACGGGTTTGCGGGTCTCGGAGCTGATCAGCCTGCCGCGCAACGTGCTGCGGGCGGACGACCGGGTGCTGACCATCACCGGCAAGGGCGGGCGGGAGAGGCTGGTGCCCCTGAACGAGACGGCACGCCGGGCCATCGCGGACCATATCTCGGAGCTCGATCGCGATCCGGCGCTGAAGGGCTCGCCCTGGCTGTTTCCGGCCCAGAAGGCGAGCCAGCATCTGACGCGGCAACGCTTCGGGCAGGAGCTGAAGAGCTTGGCTGCGGCCACCGGGATCTCGCCCTCGCGGGTCTCGCCCCACGTGCTGCGCCATGCCTTCGCCAGCCACCTCCTGGAGCGGGGGGCGGATCTCCGGGCCGTGCAGCAGCTCCTGGGGCATGCCGACATCTCGACGACCCAGATCTACACCCATGTGATCGAGGAGCGCTTGCGGCGGCTGGTGGAGGAGCATCATCCCCTGGCCAAGCGGGAGGCAGGCTGGCTCGGAAGCTAACCACATGGTCAGATTGTTGCGGCAGGCTGGCGGGCCTTCGGTTGACACAGTTTCGCCGTAAGGCCACTTAACAGAGGCGTTCGGCGGGTCTCTTCGCAGGGAAGGCCCGCCGCACAGTCTTCGATGGCGCTAATTCTGGGTAATATGCGTACCTATCTCGATTTCGAAAAACCGATTGCCGAGCTGGAAAGCAAGGTCGCCGAACTCAAGGCCCTTGAGAATGGCGACGACAGCGCAGTTTCCATCACCGACGAGCTGAAGACCCTGGAGTCGAAGTCCAGGGAGGCGCTGGAAGAGACCTACGCCAAGCTCACGCCGTGGCAGAAGACGCAAGTCGCCCGCCACCCGGAGCGGCCCCATTTCATGGATTACATCCACGGCATGGTGGACGATTTCACGCCGCTCGCCGGCGACCGGCTTTTCGCCGAGGATCACGCCATCATCGGCGGTATCGGCCGACTGCATGGGCGGTCGGTCATGCTGATCGGCCACGAGAAGGGCTCCGACACCGAAGGGCGGCTGAAGCATAATTTCGGCATGGCGCGGCCGGAAGGCTATCGTAAGGCCCAGCGGCTCATGGGGATCGCCGAGCGGTTCCAGCTCTCGGTGGTGACGCTGGTGGATACGGCGGGCGCCTATCCCGGCATCGGCGCGGAAGAGCGCGGCCAAGCCGAGGCCATCGCCCGCTCCACCGACACCTGCATGGGGCTCGGTGTGCCGATCGTCTCCGTCGTGATCGGCGAGGGCGGCTCGGGCGGCGCGGTCGCCATCGCCACGGCCAACCGCATCTACATGCTGGAGCACTCGGTCTACACGGTCGCCTCGCCGGAAGCGGCGGCCTCGATCCTGTGGCGTGATTCGGCGCGGGCCATCGACGCTGCCACGAATATGAAGATCACCGCCCAGGATCTTCTGGAGTTCGGCGT
>Ga0310345_10004497_pt1 | contig 12620 bp, 13 predicted proteins | sample HC15DNA20500_MG_FD_204667 | JGI IMG/M metagenome (GOLD analysis project Ga0310345, IMG submission 204667) | Marine microbial communities from station ALOHA, North Pacific Subtropical Gyre - HC15-DNA-20-500_MG | ecosystem: Environmental > Aquatic > Marine > Oceanic | place: Pacific Ocean: North... | reverse complement strand
AGCGCCGTGAAGAGCTCCCCGGTCGAGATGTCGAGGGCGGCGACGGCGAATTCAGCCTTGTCGGCGCTCGCGCCCCGGAAGATGGCGGCGAGGAAGTTGTTGCTGCGGGCATCGAGGAGGGTGTCTTCGGTCAGGGTGCCGGGCGTGACGAGACGGACGACGTCCCGCTTCACGACGGCCTTAGCGCCGCGCTTCTTGGCTTCGGCGGGATCCTCCAGCTGCTCGCAGACCGCAACGCGATGACCGCCGCGGATCAGGCGCTGGAGATAATCGTCGGCGGCGTGGATCGGCACGCCGCACATGGGGATGTCCTCGCCCAGATGCTTGCCGCGCTTGGTGAGAGCGATCCCGAGTGTGCGCGACGCGATCACCGCGTCTTCGAAGAACAGCTCGTAGAAATCGCCCATGCGGTAGAAGAGGAGGCAGTCGGCGTTGGCCGCCTTCAGCTCCAGATACTGGGCCATCATGGGGGTGGCGCCGGGCGGCGGCATTTGGGACGTGGGCGCGGCCGAAGGCTTCAGCACGGTTGCTGACGCCTCCTGCTCCTCGTCTTCCGTCTTTGCGGTTTCCGCCATGGCCATCGTCTTCTTATCGCGAAACTGCCGTGGTATCGCCTGGACCCGCCCCCGGCAAGGCAAGGCGCGCGCTTACCCACGTTCGCCCGCGACGCGGCCCGATTGGGCCTTTCCCCTGTCATAGCGCTCCTCTAGGGTGCGCGTCCTTTAGGATAATCCGGAGAGCCATTCATGCGCCCATCGAAACGCGCCGCCGAAGATCTGCGCCCCGTGAGCCTGGAGCGGGCCGTCTCGCGCCACGCAGAAGGCTCCTGCCTGGTCAAGTTCGGTGAGACCCATGTGCTGTGCCTGGCGAGCGTCGGCGAAGGCGTGCCGCCCTGGCTGAAGGGCTCCGGCCGCGGCTGGGTCACGGCGGAATACGGCATGCTGCCCCGCTCAACTTCCGAGCGCATGCGCCGCGAGGCGGCGGTCGGCAAGCAGGGCGGGCGGACCCAGGAGATCCAGCGGCTGATCGGCCGTTCGCTCCGGGCCGTGACCGATCTTCAAGCCTTGGGCGAGAAGCAGATCACGGTCGATTGCGACGTGATCCAGGCCGATGGCGGCACGCGGACCGCGGCGATCACCGGCGCCTGGGTGGCGCTGCATGACGCCCTGGCCTGGATGGCGGCGCGCAGCATGGTGCGCGACAACGTCCTGAAGGATCAGGTCGCCGCGGTGTCCTGCGGGCTCTACCGGGACGAGGCGGTGCTCGATCTCGACTACGCCGAGGATTCGGAAGCCGAGGCGGACGCGAATTTCGTCATGACCGGACGCGGCGGCATCGTCGAGGTGCAGGCGACGGCGGAAGGCGATCCGTTCAGCTCCGAACAGTTCGACACGCTGATGGCCATGGCCCGGAAGGGCATCGAGGAGCTCGTTTCCCTGCAGAAGATGACGGTGGCGTAAGGCGCATGGCGGCGGAAGAGACATCGCGCCCCAAGGCGCTCCATGCCGGGGACCGGCTTGTCGTGGCGAGCCACAATATCGGCAAGGTCTGGGAGATGGCCGAGCTGCTGGCGCCCTATGGCATCGAGACGCTGGCCGCGGCCGAATTGAACCTTCCGGAGCCGGAGGAGACGGGCAAGACCTTCATCGAGAACGCGGAACTCAAGGCGCGCTCGGCGGCGGAAGGCGCGGGTCTGCCGGCGCTGGCCGACGATTCGGGCCTTGAGGTTGCCGCGCTGGACGGCGCGCCCGGGCTTTTCTCGGCGCGCTGGGGCGGGCCGGAACGGGATTTCGGCCTCGCCATGGAGAAGGTGCATGCGGCACTGGAAGAGGTGGGCGCGGATGACCGAACTGCCAATTTCACCTGCGCGCTCTCCCTTGCCTGGCCGGACGGCACGGTGCGAAGCTTCGAGGGCAAGGTGTTCGGCCAGATCGTCTGGCCGCCCCGTGGCGAGAAGGGCTTCGGCTACGATCCCATTTTCGTCGCCGACGGCATGGAGCAGACCTTCGGCGAGATCGATCAGGACGAGAAGCACGCCATGTCACACCGGGCGGTGGCGTTCAAGCAGATGATGGATGCGCTCTATAACAGCGATGCGTGAGGCGGCGGCGCCCCAGATCCAACCGGCGAACGCGCCGTTTGGGCTCTATGTCCATTGGCCGTTCTGCCTCGCCAAGTGCCCCTATTGCGATTTCAATTCCCACGTCCGCCATGGCGGGGTCGACCAAGCGCGCTTCCTTCAGGCCTATCTGAAGGAGCTGCGCTGGTTCGCCGAGCATTCGGCGAAGCGCCCCATCTCAAGCGTGTTCTTCGGGGGCGGCACGCCCTCCCTCATGGAGCCTTCGACGGTCGAAGCGATCCTCGATGAGGCCGGACGGCTCTGGGGCTATGGCGAAGACGTCGAGATCACGCTTGAAGCCAACCCGACCTCGGTCGAGGCGGAGCGGTTCTCAGGCTATGCCCACGCCGGTGTGAACCGGCTCTCCATCGGCATCCAGGCTCTGAACGACGCCGACCTCCGGCGACTGGGACGGCAGCACACGGCGCAAGAGGCTCTTGCCGCGCTCGATATCGCGAAGGCGCATTTTCCGCGCATCAGCTTCGATCTGATCTATGGGCGCGAGGGACAGTCGGTTGCCGCCTGGGAGGCGGAGCTTTCGCAAGCCCTGACCTACGCCGCCGATCACATGTCGCTCTATCAGCTCACCATCGAGCCCGACACGCCGTTTGCCGCGCGCTATGCGGCAGGCAAGCTGATCCTGCCGCCGGGCGAAGAGGCGGAAGAACTCTATCGCATGACCCAGGCGCTTTGCGAAGAGGCGGGCTTGCCGGCCTACGAGGTCTCCAACCACGCCAGGCCCGGCTCCGAATCCAGGCACAATCTCGTCTATTGGCGCGCCCACGACTACGCAGGGATCGGTCCCGGCGCCCATAGCCGGCTGGCCATCGACGGCGCTCGCCAGGCGTTGTCGGCGCTCAAATCGCCGCAGGGCTGGCACGAGGCGGTCGATGCGAACGGCAACGGGCTGGAATCAGCCGAGCCTCTGACGGCGGAAGAGCAGGCCGAGGAGTATCTGATGATGGGCCTGCGCCTGTCGGAGGGGGTCGATCTGGAGCGACTCGCCGCGATGGATGGCCGCCAGCTTGACCGGGCGCGGCTTGCGCCATTGATCGCCGAGGGGCTGCTCGGCCTGGATGAGGCCCGCATCACAGCAACACCGAAGGGCCGCATGGTGCTGGACCGGCTGATCTTCGAGATCGCAGAGGCGCGCGGCTAGTTCTCCACGAACGAGCGGTTGCCGTAGACGCCGGCGCGGGACGAGAAGCTCTTCGGCGCCTGATCGATGACCCGCGGACCCGAAGGCTGGACCTCCAGGATGGCGAGGCCACGCTCGGTCGTTCCGTCCGGCAGAAGCCTGAACAAGCCGTCGACGCCGGCGAAGCCCGTCGGCCGGGTGAGCTGCTGGGAGGTATAGCGGTCGCCCGGCGCATTGTTCGACAGGGACACGGCGAGGCTCACGGCATCGTAGGCGAGGCTCGCAAGCCGCGGCGGCTGGCTGCCATAGGTTTTCTGATAGCGCTGGGCGAAGCCGTTCCAGCCGCTCGGGTCCGGCGCCGGATACCAGCCGCCGACCAAAGCGCTGTTGCTGCCGATGTCGGGCACATTCCATTGCCCTGTGCCCAGAAGCTGGGTCTTGCCGCCGACGAGGCCGTTGGAAGAAAGAAGCGGACCGAGCGCCTTGAGCTCGTCCGGCCCGGCGGGCAGGAAGAGCGCGTCGACCTGCTGACCGGATTTCACGGCGCCCGCGACGCGGCCGACGGGACCGCTCATGGCAGCGCTGTTCCCGGTGGGATAGGTGGCGCGGACGACGGTGCGCCCGCCGGCACCCGCCACCGTCTTGGCGAACTCGCGCTCGGCGATCGTGCCGTAGGCGCTTTCCGGAATGAGTGCTGCGAAGTTCTTCTTGCCACGGCTCATGGCGTAGGAGGTGATCCGCTCCACGTCGGCGCCGGCCAGGAAGCTCAGGAGATAGACGTTGTTTCCGGCGACGTTGCGGTCGCTCGAGAAGGCGAGCACGGGGATGCCGGCGCGGCTCGCGACCGGGGCCACGGCGCGGACTTCGTCGGCGAAGAGCGGACCGATGATCAGCTCCGCATTCTCCGAAACAGCGCTCGCGGCGGCAGCGGCCGCGCCCTGGGGCGTGCCCTTGGTGTCCTTCGGGACGAGGGTGACATTCGGATTGTTGAACTCGAACAGCGCGAGCTCGCCCGCCTGGCGAAGCGCCTTGGCGATCTCGGGCGTATCGCCGGAGCCGGTGATGGGCAGCAGCAGCGCCACCTTCACCCCGCCGGAGCCGGTGGGCGTGAGACTGTCTTCGTTCTCCGCATAGCCACCACCGCCGCCCGGCCCGCTGGCGCAGGCGGCCACGATCAGGCCGGCGAAGATCGCGCCCAGCACCACGCGCGCCGCACCGAGGCTCGCCCAAAATCGTTCGAAAGACCGTACCGGTCTCAAAGCTCGCCGCTCTCCTGTGTTTCGGCCAAGTTTCCCGTGCGAACGCGTTCTGTGTGGGAGAGGTTTGGCCGATTTGCGGCAAGTATAGCATTCGGGATCGGACCGGCGAGGCGAGGCTGCGCGTTCTCCCCTTGCGAACATGCCGCAGGCATCGCGTGCTAAGGTCGATCCATGACCAGTGAAGACATGACCAGTAAAGACATGGGCACCGAAGACGAGACAGGCCAGGACGGCAACGCGGCCGCGCTTCGCGCCAGCGTGACCCGCATGGTGGAGGATTTGGCGGCGAAGCCACTAGCGCCGGGCCTGCATCTTGTGGCGACGCCGATCGGCAATCTCGGCGACATCTCGTTGCGGGCGCTCGACTGCCTGGCGCGGGCCGATCTGGTGGCCTGCGAGGATACCCGCCACAGCGGCCGGCTGTTGGCCCATTTCGGGCTGAAGGCGCGGCTCCTGCCCTATCACGAGCACAACGCGACCAATGCAAGGCCGAAGCTCCTCGCCGCATTGCGGGATGGGGCGGCGGTGGCGCTGATCTCGGACGCGGGCACGCCGCTCATTTCCGACCCCGGCTATAAGCTGGTGCGGGAGGCGCTGGCCGAAGAGATAGCCGTCACGGCGATCCCCGGCGCATCGGCGAGCCTTGCGGGTTTAAGCGTTTCCGGCCTTCCCTCGGACAGCTTCTTCTTCGCAGGCTTCCTGCCACCGAAATCGGCGGCGCGGAAGACGCGGCTCAAAGAGCTGGCGGAGGTGCCGGGCACGCTGATCTTCTACGAGACCGGGGCGCGGCTCGCCGCCGCCCTGCCCGACATGGCGGATGTCCTGGGAGACCGCGAGGTGGCGGTCGCCAAGGAGCTGACCAAGCTGCACGAGCAGGTGGCGCGGGGGGGCCTTGCTACACTCTCGGAAGAGTTCGCCGGAGACGAGCCGCCCAAGGGCGAGTTCGTGGTGATGGTGGCGCCCCCGACCCAGGAGCAGAAAGAGGCGAGCGACGAGGAGATCACGGCGGCGCTGGAAGACGCGCTTGCCACGGAGTCCCTTCGCGATGCGGTGCAGGCGGTGACCGATGCGTTCGGGATCAAGCGCAAGCGGGTCTACCGGCTCGGTCTGGCGCTCCAGCAGGGCAGAGACCAGGGCGAGGGCGAGGCGCGTTGAGCGACGCCCGAGTCAAAGCCTATCGCCGGGGCGTCTTCGCCGAGACGCTGGTGGCGCTGTGGCTGCGGCTGAAGGGCTATCGGATCGTCGGGCAGCGCTATAAGACGCCGGTGGGCGAGATCGACCTGATCGCGCTCAAAGGCCGCCAGCTCGTCTTCATCGAGGTGAAGCGGCGGCGGACCATGGAGGATGCCGCCTGGACGATCCCCACACGCCAGCGGCGCCGGATCATCCGGGCAGCGCAATATTGGCTCGCCGGTAATCCGCGCCTGCACGGCTGCAATATCCGCTTCGACGTGGTGCTGACCGCGCCGCTCCGCTTGCCGACCCATTTGGAGAACGCATTCTCATAGCGCGGCGGATTCGCCCTTTGGCCGGGATGCGAGACGGCCTATATGGGGCGAACGCATGTCGTATTTCGAGGATTCTCCATGGCGCTCAAAGTTGCATTCCAGATGGACCCGATTCAGGGGATCGACATCAAGGGCGATTCCAGCTTCGCCCTGCTGCTGGAGGCCCAGGAGCGCGGCCACGAGATCTTCTATTACACGCCGGGAAATCTCTCCCTGAAGGACGGTCGGATCGTCGCCAAGGGCGAGACCCTGAAGGTCGACGACACGCCGGGCGCCCACTACCACCTCACCGACCCGCGGGTGGAGGATCTGGGCGATCTCGACGTGGTGCTGCTGCGCCAGGATCCGCCCTTCGACATGGCGTATCTGACGACGACGCACCTCCTGGAGCGCATCCAGGGCAAAACCCTTGTGGTGAACGATCCGGCCTGGATCCGGAATTCGCCGGAGAAGATCTTCGTCCTCGACTATCTCGACCTGATGCCGCCGACCCTGATCACCCGATCCATCGACGAGGTGAAGGCGTTCCGGGCCGAACACGAGGACATCATCGTGAAGCCGCTGTTCGGCAATGGCGGCGCGGCCGTGTTCCGCATCTCGCCGGGCGACACGAATCTCAACGCGCTGGTGGAGTTGTTCGGCATCGTCTTCAAGGAGCCGATGATGGTGCAGCGCTACGTGCCGGCGGTGCGCCAGGGCGACAAGCGCATCATCCTGGTCGATGGCGAGTTCGCCGGGGCGCTGAACCGCGTGCCGGCGGCGGACGAGACCCGCTCCAACATGCATGTGGGCGGGACGCCGCATCTTTCCGAGCTAACCGAGCGTGAGAAGGAGATCTGCGCGCGCCTCGGGCCGGAGCTGAAGCGGCGCGGGCTGATCTTTGTCGGGATCGACGTGATCGGTGACTACCTCACCGAGATCAACGTCACCTCGCCCACGGGCATCCGCGAGATCAAGCGCTTCGGCGGCGACGATATCGCCGTGATGATCTGGGACGCCATCGAGCGGAAGGTCGGCGGGCGCTAGCGCTTCTTCGAGGTCTTCTTGGCAGCCTTGTTCTTGGCAGTCTTGCCTGCCGCTTCGTCCATCCGGCTCCGCCGGTAGGCGACGATGCCGTGGGCCAGCACGCCGATACCCCAGCCGCCGAGCACCCATAAAAACCAGAGATTATCCGGGTTGCGGATGAGGTTGAGAATGGCCAGCCCGGTGACCACCACCAGAAAAATCACGAAGTGAATCAAAAATCCGCGCAGGCGGGGATTTTCCGGCATATAGACTCTCCCATGCGTTCCGGTTCAGCGCCCCCGGACAGTATCAGGAAATGGCGCGGGTCATCAGGGATCGACCTCAATAGAAGACGTCAGAGTCTACGAGGCCTCAGGCCTCCTGATCGCGGCGATCGGCGTGGTCGTCGCGAGCCTGCCCCGGCTCTTCACGCAATGGCGTACCGATCGGCCCGCAGCCTACCGAACCGCGGCGATCCTGGCGCTTTTCGTCGTCTATATGGGACTGGGCGGCTATCTCCTTCTGACCACCTTCCCCGGCCTTTCGGCCCGGCCCATCAAGCTGCTCGGCTTTGCCGGCACGGCGGTCGGCTGGATCGTGTACGGCGCGCTGATGGTGCTGGAGCAGATCGAGAGCGAGCGGAAGCTGCCGAGCTGGATCACGCAGTTCGGCTATATCGACCTCGCGGCGCTTTTGCTTCTCGGCGCGAGCGTCTTTGCGCTGGAGCATTTCTGAGCAGGTGGCATTGCCGCGTAATAACAGAGGTATCGCAGCAGCTTAAGCGAAGTTCGCTTTTTGTTCTTGCCTAGAGAGCAGGTTGTAGTAAGCTCTTCGGCACGTTCCGGGTTGGGGGTGCCGATGTTCGCACGGGTCACAACGGTTGCATTCGAAGGGATCGAGGCGCGTGCCGTCGATGTCCAGGTGCAGATCGGTTCCGGCCTTCCCGCCTTCACCATCGTGGGCCTGCCGGACAAGGCGGTGGCCGAAAGCCGGGAGCGCGTGCGCGGCGCCCTGAATGCCATCGGGCTGGCCCTGCCGCCGAAGCGGATCACGGTCAATCTCGCGCCGGCCGACCTCCCCAAGGAAGGTAGCCATTACGACCTCCCCATCGCGCTGGGGCTGATGGCGGCCGCAGGCGCCGTGGCGCCGGATGCCATCGAAGGCTATGTCGTGCTTGGCGAGCTGGCCCTGGACGGCTCGGTCGCGGCGGTGGCTGGCACTTTGCCGGCGGCGATCGGCGCGAATGCGCTGGACAAGGGGCTGATCTGTCCGAAGGCCTGCGGCGCGGAAGCCGCCTGGGCGGCGGACGATATGGCGATCCTGGCGCCCGGCAATTTGCTTTCCTTGATCAACCACTTCAAAGGCCTGCAATCCTTGAGCCGTCCCGAGCCTGCCGCGGAAGCGGAAGAAGAGGCCATGCCGGATTTGAAGGACATCAAGGGCCAGGAAAGCGCCAAGCGCGCCTTGGAGGTCGCGGCCGCTGGCGGGCACAATCTTCTCATGTTATGCCCAATTTAAGATACCTGTTCGCGCGTTTCCCCCTTGCAATTGCCACCGCGAGCCCTTATCCTAATGCATTGATTGGGTTAATTTTTTTGGTATGGTACGCCCTTTTTTTTGGGCTCTGGCTATAAATAGCTACGATTCTCAAATCCATACCGAAAGCCTTTTCAGTTGCCCTCAAAAGTTGCAGAATTCTCAAATTCACCCTTCCTAAGCGAGCATCGTTTCAAAAACGTCGATGAAGCTTGGCAGCGGGCTTGGAACCCGGAGCACTGGTTCTGCGGGATCACCATCAATCGCGGAAACGGGCATTCAGTGTCAGACGACGATGTTCGTGAGCATCTCAACTACTTGCGCTTAAGGCTCGTCCGCGCCATGGGCGAGGCCAGGCCTGGAAAGGCTAGAGTTACGTTCCTTTTCATTGTTTTCCCGCAGGGACACTTTCAGCTCGGGAATCGGCACTGTCACGCACTATTGGGAATGAGCGGCAAAAGCCGATGGTCGAAGCTGCGCATTATCCAAAAGCTGCAGGCTATCGAAGCTTTGCGGAAGAAGAAGCCAGGCGAGAAATCCGCCCACTTCGACTTCAACTGGAAGAATGGCAATCGCTTTCACGCCTACATTGCACGAGATTTCGGTCGCGACCCTGACGCGCCATACTTTGTCTAGATAGATTACCCCGCCGTCTCTCCGCTAAGCTGCGGAGAAAACTGCCGTAATCGCAAGAGTTATCGTAGACGCCGCGGCTAACCGCGAGCGTAACTTTAGTGCTGCAAGAACACTAATAAATACATATTATCTAAGGTTACTTTGTTACACGTTGATGTGAATAGATAAACTCGGCTCCTAAACATGGTTTAGATGTTGAACAAAAGTTTCTATAATGAACAGAACGTTTTTTAAGGAGATCACCAGGTATGCCACAAGCTAGCGTTCTTGACGCTTCCGACATAAGGCGGGTCTTCCGGGCCATCGAAGCAATGCGCTTCTCCGACCGCAACCGGCTGGTATTCGTCCTCTCGCTCTACGGTGGGCTACGAGTCAGTGAAATAGCTGCCCTGAAAGTCGGCGACGTCGTTACTGATACCCGTGCAGTCCGACGAGAGGTTAAGCTACTTGCGTCTCAAACGAAAGGTAACAGGGGACGAACGATCTTCCTGTCTAACAAGCTGCAGTTCGAGATCGCCTCTTATCTCCCTTTTTGCCAGTGTAATCCAAACGACCCCCTCATCGTTACACGTTCCGGTCGCGCGTTTTCCTCTGTTACCCTCTGCATGCTCTTCAAATCAATCTATGAAGCTGCTGGCATCCGAACTTCTTCCCACTCTGGACGCCGGACGTTTGCGACCCGCCTAAACGAACAGGGGGTGGGAATGAAGACAATCCAGCGCTTGCTTGGTCACAAGCACATCTCAACCACAGCCGTCTATTGTGAGGTGTCTGAATCCCAACTCCGAAACGCGGTTGAGCTTGTGTAGGGGTATATTCTCTCGTTGTTGCCGCCATCCGGTGGCACTCTGTCTGCTTCGTGGCTGGTGGGGGAACCGTCGACAGATGAATCGTCCCGTGTCTGCGTCTGTACTTTGCGGATTCTTACTTTTGATGCTCTCTTCAGCTGAGGCTGAGCAGCTATCCTTTGGCAAGTTCACTGTAGAGTATGTTTTCAGCGGACAAACCAGTCTTCCAGATTTTAGCGGGCGTGATCGCCGATTTTCGCTCTACCGGACTCGCCTGATAGATGGTCTTCGGCAGGGACCAAATTTCGCCGGTCATTTCAGCGTGATCCAGTTTGGGTGTGGGACTCAGTGCACCGTTGCCTTCATCGCGAATAATAAGACAGGACGAGTTCATGAGTTTCCCCGCGGCGGTGAGGATAACCTTGAACTCCAGTTGGCATTCCAGTTGGACAGCCGCTTGCTGATTGCGCAGTGGATCAGCCGCTCCGGTGAAACGTTCGCCGAAAGTCGATGCGTGGTAGAGTACTTCGCATGGGAGAATGGGCAGGCAGTGCTTCTGAACACGATATACGTAGGTCCACTCGAGGCCTGTCGATCCCGAAGTGCGTCTGACCCGGTCGTTAGTCGAGGCCCCCCTACACTGGAGGAGCCGCTGCCCGAGTCCGCCGATAAGATGGAGCATGGCCAATGCGTACTTGCGGTGGGTGGCTCTACTTACATTGACGGCGACTGCAATGTTACGATGAGTGCGGACGGTAGCTTCCAGATCTATTCTTCAGATTCCAGTCCCACTCATCATTTCGCTTTCGTCAACGTCGCTAGTTCTGGAAAAGCAGCTGGATATTGGAACGGTATCGAGCAGAGCAGTCATGCGCACGAGCCGCTCGGAATGCTAGAACGGGATGAAGGCTGCTGGAATAACGATCACGCGACTGTATGCGCGTGGAGGTCCGATACACGACCAGCCGCGGCTCACTCTTCCGCTTCACTCCTGCCGAGACCGCAACGCATAAGTTGCTTCACGCGAGCGTATACTCAGGCTCACTTGGCGAAGCACCCCGATCAATTGGTGACGTCGATGTCTCTTGGGCTTCGGTCGAATGTAGTCAATGGGCGCTACTACGACGTCGCTATCGCTGTGACTATTCGCGGGAAGGACGGCATTTTTGTCACCGGGGATAGTCAAGCGTGTCACGAAAGCGCGAAGGGTCGCATTTCCTGCGGTATTACCTGCGACCAAGGAGGCTTCGCAATCACTCCATCTTCAAGGAAGAGCTCCATTCGCCTGGAACTAGATCGGCTCTTTTTCGGATCAGCCTGCGACGCGGATGCCTGGAACGGTTTCGAACTTACACCAGGACTAGATGACAAGGTATTCCGCCTGGACGCGACCGACTCTGACAGATGCGAAGCAATGTTCGCTAACTTCTGACGGTCACCCGCACCAGGACCGGTGCTACGTTGGCTGTAAGCAATTGGCTACCTGACTCGTCTCGCAAAGCGGCTCATGTCGAGCTTGGGCTTATCCTGCAATAACGATGCTCTTCCATGGCTAAAACTCTGACCACCTCTACGAAGCTTGAAAACGCACTCGACCTACCGAACGGCGCGCGTTTCTATAAGTGCGCTTTTCAGGTGAACCCATTTTCCTATCAGCAAAGGCACGGTAAGCCCCTCCCCGAAGACACCGAAGATTCCTATAACCAACGCATCGTCGACGCATGCAACGTGCTTGGCATCGAAGTCGTGGGCGTTACGGATCATTACCGAGTCGAGGAGTCGCAATCGCTAGTTCAAGCTCTCCAAGATGCTGGCATCATCGCGTTCAAAGGATTTGAAGCGGTAACAAAGGACGGAGTCCATTTCCTTTGCCTCTTCAACCCAGATGTGGAGAATGCAGTTCTCGAGCGTATTATTGGTTTCTGCGGAATCCACGATCTCTCTGAACCTTCGCCTCTTGGGGACAAAGACACCCTGGAATTGCTGCCAGCTGTCCGAGAAATGGGTGGGATTTGCATCGCTGCTCACATAGCAGCAAAGGGTGGATTGCTCAAAAAGCTTGAGGGTCAAACGAGAATCCGAGCTTGGACGTGCCACGATCTTCTCGCTGGTGCTTTGGCAGGTCCGATTGACCAGGCGCCCACACCTTCCCTCGTCCAGATTCTTAAGAACAAGGACGCGGCGCATCGTCGAGAACGTCCTCTGGCGATTATCAATGCCCAAGACGTGAATGGACCCACAGATTTAGCAGCGCCAGGAGCGAGCTGCTTCATCAAGATGTCGGACGTCAGTATCGAGGGCCTACGTCAGGCATTTCTGGACCCCGAATCTCGCATTCGGCTGAACTCAGACCCGATGCCTGACACGCACACAGAATTCCTCGCGCTCGCGTGGGAGGGTGGATTTCTAGACGGTGCAAGAATTCATTTTAACGCGAACTTGAACGTCCTCATAGGAGGTCGCGGAACCGGCAAGTCGACAATAATCGAGAGCTTGCGGTATGTGCTTGGGATGGAGCCGAATGGCGACGAAGCTCGCAAAGCGCACGATGGCGTCATCAAGCATGTTCTCCGCAGTGGGACCAAAGTCTCTCTTCTCGTTCAGTCACCGCGTCCATCCCCCCGCACTTAT
>Ga0310345_10004494_pt1 | contig 12624 bp, 12 predicted proteins | sample HC15DNA20500_MG_FD_204667 | JGI IMG/M metagenome (GOLD analysis project Ga0310345, IMG submission 204667) | Marine microbial communities from station ALOHA, North Pacific Subtropical Gyre - HC15-DNA-20-500_MG | ecosystem: Environmental > Aquatic > Marine > Oceanic | place: Pacific Ocean: North... | reverse complement strand
ACTAAAACACCAGTATTTGCATGGAAAGGTGAAACATTGGAAGAATATTGGGAATGTACATTACAAGCACTTACATTTAACGGAAATTTAGGACCAAATCTAATTGTTGATGATGGTGGAGATGCAACTTTACTAATTCACAAAGGTTACGAGTTAGAAAATTATTTTAATAACCATAAAAAATTACCAAAAATTACAACTAAAGTTGAAGAAGAATTAGTTATTGAAAAACTTCTTAGAAAAGTACATAAACTTAATCCAAATCACTGGCATAATATTGTTCCAGATATTATTGGTGTTTCTGAAGAAACTACTACAGGAGTAGCAAGATTAGTTCAGATGGAAGAAAGAGGAGATCTTTTATTTTCTGCATTTAATGTAAATGATTCAGCAACAAAATCAAAATTTGACAATTTATACGGCTGTAGAGAATCTCTAGCCGATGGTATTAAGCGTGCCACAGAAATTATGTTAGCAGGCAAAACAGTTATAGTATGTGGATATGGAGATGTTGGAAAAGGTTGTGCACAATCTATGGATTCTTATGGATGCAAAGTGATAGTAACAGAGATAGACCCAATTTGTGCATTACAAGCTTCTATGGAAGGATTTGAAGTCAGACGTCTTGAAGATGTTCTACATAGAGGTAATATTTTTGTTACTACTACTGGGAATAAAGATATCATCACTCTTAAACATATGAAAAAAATGAAGGATCAGGCTATTGTTTGTAATATTGGACATTTTGATAATGAAATTCAAATGGATGCCTTAAATAAATCAAATGCAGTGAAGGAAGAAATTAAACCTCAATTTGATCGTTATACATTTCCAAATAAAAAACAAATATTTATATTAGCAGAAGGAAGATTAGTTAATCTTGGTTGCGCAACTGGACATGCTAGCTTTGTTATGTCAACTTCATTTTCTAATCAAGTATTAGCTCAAATCTTTTTAGCAAAAAATAAACCGAAAGTTTCACTCTATAATCTTCCTAAAAAACTTGATGAGGAAGTTGCTAGGATACATTTACAGCACTTAGATGCAGATTTAACTAAACTTACCAAAGATCAAGCTAATTATATTGGGGTTTCTGTAAAAGGTCCTTTTAAAAAAGATAGTTACAAATATTAAATTTGATTCTTAATACTAAATAAGCTTTTCTTGAGATTAATATTCTTTATTCCAAGCTTTGACAATAATTTTTTTGAAATTAAACCAGATTTTAATGGTCTTAGTGCTATCTGATTTAAGCTCTCTGTAGTAATAGGATGGATTTTTTCTTTTTTTAAATCAAAAATTTCTGCAATCATATGAGCAAATTCATATCTTGAACAAAATGTATCAGAACCAATATGAAACAATCCATTTATATTATTTGAAATAACTAGATCAATGATTGTTGCAAAATCATTTATCCATATTGGATTATTGATTTGATCATCTACAACGTTAATATCTTTATCAAACTTTAACGAATTAACTACCCAGTTTACAAAACTAGCTTTTGAATCAATCCCAAAAAGAACATTTGTTCGAAGAATAGCCCATTGTTTACTATTTTTTATTATAATTTCTTCACCAAGAAGTTTAGTTTTTCCATAAATACTAATTGGATTAACATTATCTTCTTCTTTATATGGACCTTCTTTACCATCAAAGACGTAATCAGTAGAAATATGTACAAAAAATCCTTGAAAAATTTCTAACATACTTTTAATTGATAAAGCATTTACTTTTTCAGCAATCTCCGGATTATTTTCACATCCATCCACATCTGTCATTGCTGCACAATTTAATATAATGTCAGGATTATATTTCTTTAGAAAATTTTTGACTTTGTTTTGATCTGTAATATCAAAATCAACTTCTGAAGGATTAAGAATTGTATATTTTTCTTTAAAAAACGAAGAAAAACATCTCCCTAACTGTCCCTCAGAACCTGTAACTAGTATTTTTTTCATCTAAAACTCTTAATTGCAGTTTTAATAAATAATTTTATATCTAAAACGCAATTTTTATTTTTTATATAATTAAAGTCATGTTCTAAATTATGGTGAATTTCACGTTCCCGAGCTTGACTTAATTGCCATAATCCTGATAAACCTGGCTTAACTTGTAATCGAATTTTTTCAACAAAATTGTAATCCTCTACAATAAATGGCATCTCTGGTCTTGGTCCGATAAAAGACATAGTACCATTCACTACATTAAGAAATTGGGGTAGCTCATCAATATTTGATTTACGTAAGAATAGGCCAACCTCTGTATAATAGTTCCTAGTTTTTTCTGAACTTTTCATATACTTTGGAGTCGAATTATTTAATGTTCGGAATTTATAGATAATGAATTTTTTCCCATTTAATCCTACACGATTTTGTGTAAAAAATATAGGAAATCCATCATTAATTACAATAAGGATAGATACTATTATTAAAAGAGGTAACAATAATATCAAGGCAATCAAAGCTACCAATCTCTCGAAAATACTATATAGAAAATTTTGTCTATTAATTTGATTAATTGAAATATGTGGAATACCAAAAATTAAACTGTCTTTAAACTTTATATTAATTGAATCAAGATTGAAAAAATAAGTAACATCTTTACCATTGAGATGAATTTGATTAAAGAATTCGTAAACAGTTTTATCTATCAATGGAAAAAGGTAAATAATATGTTCAAATTTATCAGACTTAATATCATTTATATTAATTTGAGAATCATTAATGATTAAAGTTTCAAATTGAGAATTTTTGATTTGATTTTTATAAACCTGAAAAAATTTTTCAATAAATTCTTGGGAACCGATTAGTAAAAAAATTTTCACTACTTAGCGTCTAAAATATTCTACAGTTTTCTGAATACCTTCTTCAATGCTTACATTAATAGAAAAATTCAATTTTTCTTGAGCTAAAGAAATATCAGGTTTTCTTTTCATTGGATCATTTTGAGGTAAAGGCTTAAAAACTAACTCAGATTTAGAATTTGTTATATCGATAATTATTTTTGCAAGATCAATCATATTAAATTCATTAGGATTACCAAGATTAATTGGTCCTAAAAATCTTTCATCCATATGCAAATATGAGACTATACCTGAAATAAGATCATCAATATAACAAAATGATCGAGTCTGGGTGCCGTCTCCATGAATAGTGATATCTTCATTTGATAATGCTTGATTTATAAAATTTGATACTACTCTTCCGTCATTGCTATCCATATTAGGACCATAAGTATTAAAGATTCTAATGATTTTGCAGTTCATGTTATAATTTTTTTCATATTCATATATTAGCATTTCTGCTACTCTTTTGCCTTCATCATAACATGATCTTGGACCTATTGTGTTTACATTTCCAAAATAAGATTCATTTTGAGGGTGTTCTAAAGGATCTCCATAGATTTCACTGGTTGAAGCATGTAAGAGTATCGAATTATTCTTTTTACAAAAATCTAAAACATTTTTAATTCCATATATTGAAGCAAATGCAGTTTGAAGTGGATAGTTAGTGTAATATTTTGGAGATGCTGGGCATGCAAAATTTAAAACATAGTCAAAATCATTATCTATAGATAGCTTGTTAGTAATATCAAAATTATAGAATTCAAAATTCTTATTTTTTGTATAATCTTTGATATTGTTTTCAAAACCTGATGATAGATTATCAATGCAAGTAACAAAAAAACCATTTTTAAGAAAATATTCACAAAGATGCGAACCAATAAAACCTGCACCACCAGTAATAAGAATTTTCTTCATTTCATTAAACTTTTAAATGTAGTAGAATATAAATTAATTATTCTTGCCCAGTTATATCTTTCTTTAATTCTATCAATTCCTTTTCCTTCTAAAAAGAGCAATGAATTAGGATTTTGTTCAATATCATCAATTAGATTTTTTATATTTTTAGATTTCTTATCAAAAAATAAACCATACTTATCATTATCTAATACCTCTCTGGTAAAAACAGTATCGAGTGCTAAAATCTTTGCATTATTCGATAAAGCTTCCACAAGGGTTGGGTTAGTCCCACCAAATTCATGCCCATGAAAATATGCAAAAGAATTTTTTACCAATTGATCTAATAATTCTCTATCTCTAACATAGCCAACAAATTGTACTCTAGAGTCTGAAATAGATTTTATTTTTTTTGCATAATTATCTTTATAAGGAACATCCCCAACAACAACTAAATTCTTCTTCGAATTTGAAGAAACAAATCCCTTTATAATAATATCAGCATTGTTATCAGGAATTAATCTTCCAACAATAATATAGTAGTCATCTTTTTTCAGATTAAACTTTGATATAATTTCAGAATTCGATGATTGATTTATATTTGCACCATATTCTATAACTGAACTATCACAATAAAATAATTTTTCATAAATGGATGCCATTGCATTCGCATCCGTTACAATTTTTGAATAAAAAATTGTGCTAAAGAAGGAAGAAAGATAAAAAAATGATTTTCCAAAAATGTTCCATTTAGGTCTTTTCCATTCTAACCCATCAACATTAATAACAGTGGGAATACCAACAAGTTTTGGCATTAAACCAAAAAATCCATTTGCAGAATTAACTGCAAAAATCAAATCATATCTTTTATAACAACAATGGATGATAGATTTAAATGAATGTATTAATTGAGAAAAATTTTTTCTTTTTGAAGTAGAAATATATTCTAAATTTATTCCGTTAATGGTCTTTGGTTTGTTTTCAAATAAATGTGCGTGACAGTAAACAGTAACATCAAATTCTTTGCTAAGACCCTCTGCTAATTCCTTAATTAGAGTCTCAAAACCGCTATAGACAACTGGATAACCTCTACTTCCAATAATCGCAATTTTTTTTTTAGTATCATTCATTATCAGAAATGGCTCTTCCAGAAAGGAGTTCCCAATCTTTTTCTGGTCTATCAAGTTCAATATTTCTCTTTAAACAAGCATCAACTATATAAGATGGAACACCCATTTGATTCATCTTATTTCTTAAAGCAGATACATCTTTTGGGAAACAACTACCACCATAACCAAATTTTCCATCATGTCCAGGAACAGCCCAATGAGATTTGCCTAATCTTTCATCTTGTTGAGCAATTTCAATCATCTTATCATATTCAACACCCAGTTCTTTACAGATGCTATACATTTCATTTGCAAAAGATACTTTCAGTGATAAAAAATTATTAATAGTGTATTTTACCATTTCAGCTGTAGTGGAATCAGTTAAGAAATATTTACAATTTGGAAAAGCTATTTTATACATTTCTTTTACTTTATTAGATACAGTATTTTCACCACCTATAATAATGAATGTTTGATTTCTAAAATCTTCAATAAAATTTTTTTCTGTTAAAAATTCAGGATTAAAAACAATTTTACATTTTTTAAGATTAGACTCAAAATTTCTAGTTGTTTCAGGAATTGAAGTTGATTTTAGAATAATAATTTTTTCTGAATCTGAACAATTTTCAATATTATTTATTACGTCATTAACAATTGATAAATCACATTGACCGCTCTTTGTCATTGGAGTCGGTACACACACAAAAATAAAATCAGAAGCACTAACTAGTTCATCAATAGAATTACAATTTGATTCTTTGTTTGTATCATATGTGAAAACATTATAAAAGTCTTTCAATACTTCGTTTGTAGCACCTCCTACATAGCCTAAACCAACAATACCAATATTCATTTATTTAGAACTCCACATTAAATATCTTTTAATTTTGTAGCAGGAGAACCAGCTAATAATATATTATTTGCACAAGATTTAGTGACAACACTACCTGCTGCTATAACACAATTGTCTCCTATATTTACACCATCTAGAATAGTAACATTTGTACCAATCCAACAATTATTCCCTATTGAAACTCCACTACGAGATTCACTTTGGTTTTTAATAATATTAGAATTATCTACAAAGTTATGATTCTCAGAAAAAATTCTTATATCAGGTCCCATAATTACGTCCGAACCAATTTTGATGCCCCCTTGACCGCTAATAAAATTACGTGCTCCTATCGCTGAATTTGAACCAACAGAAACTCCTGTCCCAAGATTACGAATTACTCCTGTACAAACTATAATTGTTTCTCTTCCTACAGTACAATTATTCCCAAAATTTACTCCATCCGAAGAAAGTGCATTAATATATACCCTGTCTTCAAGTATTAAATTTCTACCTGATGAAAAGGAAGATTTGAAATCAATTGTTACATTTCTACCAAGAAATAAAATTCCTTTAGATTTTAAAAAGAATAATTTTGCAATAAAGCCTCTTAATACTTGTAAGAAGCGAAAATATATAATAGCAATTAAATTTGAAACAGAAATATCTTTTTCAAATCTATAATCATTTCTTCCTTTAATTTTGTTTATAAATCTTTCAATTAGTTTTAACATATTCTTTGCAAAGTTTAATTATTTTTTTTGAAGATTGCGCCCAGGAAAAATTTTTTGATCTTTCCTTCGAAAGTCTACTATATCTAGAATAAAAATCTTTATCACTAAAAATTTTATTAATTGCTGAAGCTATTGACTTTGAATTATAAGGATTAATATTAATACCTGCACTACCAGCAATTTCTGGCATTACTGAAGTGTTGGAAACAATTACTGGAATACCAAAATTCATAGCTTCGATAATTGGCAGACCAAACCCTTCATCAAACGATACAAAACAAAGTGCTTTTGAAAAATTATAAACAGCACCAAGCTGTTCTGTAGTAAGATTGCTATAAAAAATAACTTTTGATTTTATCTCTTCTTTTTCTAACAATGAATCAATATCAGGATTCTTCCAATCACGTTCACCAACAATAACCAATTTAACATCTTTATCTTCTATCATTGGTATTGATTTGAGAAGATTTCCTATATTTTTTCTTTTATTTAATCTACCAACCATTAATATATATTTTTTTGGCAAATTTAATCTGTCAGCATCTTGATTTGAAAATTGAGACAATAGTTTATCAATTCCATGGTGAACATATTCTACATTTTTAGAATAATTATGTTTTATTATTCTTTCTTTTTCATGCTTGGATATCGTAATAACAAAATCTGCAAATCGAGAGCAATATTTCATTGGTTTAAAATATATTCTTTCTATAAGAGTATAATATCTAGGAGAATCTTCAAAGATAATATCATGGATATAATTTACTTTTTTAAATTTTCCAAAAATTGGATTAAAATTTTGAAATATTATTAAATCCATTTCATTTGCTTTTTTTATAAACGGGATCTCAAAAACATTCGATATTAATAGATTGTTTCTCTTGGTGTATATGCAATTGATATCACCAAACTTTTTTTTAACTCTTTTTTTGTCTCTTAATCTAAAAATTGGCCATATTGTAGCTGAGTCTGAATAAAGCAAATTCTCTAATAAATTTCTGACTACTAGCTTACCGCTTACAGGACCATCAAAATACCATCTTGCATCAAAACCAATATTCATATTTCTAACTTTTTAATTTGATCTATAACAATTTTTGGTTCTAAAATATTAACGAAATCTTTCACATTAGAATATTTTTCTCTATTAATTTTTTCATTGAGTACTATTTCAGAATTAACATATTGACCAAATTCAGAATCTAAATTTGGAGTTTTCCTAAAAGAAATTACTTTTAAAGTGTAACAATTAGCCAGATGTCTAACTCCAGTATCAATTGTTATGAGTAAATCAGATTTTTTTAATATATAGCTTAAATCATCGATAGTAGTTTCTCCAGATAAATTGAATACAGAATGATAGTTTTTATTAATTAAAAAAGAATCAATTTTCTCTCTATATTTTTCTAACCCTACAAAACAGACATAATATTGTTCAGAAATAAGGAACTCTATAATTTCTTTATAAAAATCTATTGGCCAAATATACTTATGTTCTGCAAAAATATTTATAAGGACAATCTTTTTATCAATATTAAAGATCTCATCAAACTTTGATTTATTAATATTATTTACATCTGGGTAAAAATAAGGTATGGTAGAAATATCTTTTTCTTTATCTTTAGTAAATAATTTAATTAAATCAATATTCTGATTAGCCCTATGAACTCTATTATCATAATGAAGAGTATCTGTTAAAGTGTTTTTTAAACCTTTGGAAGAAAATCCTATTCTCCTACTGACCAATGCATTAAACATAGCAATAGTTTCAATATGATAAGCAGTTGAACGACACGATATAGCGACTTCAGGATTAATAGAATTGATTATAGAATAAATATCTTTATAATTTTTTAACCAATTTTTATTACTATAGTTGTGATCCCAATTTTCACTCACAGTATAAACTGCATCGATATCTGGATTATTATCGAGTGCTTTTTTACCTAGAACTGTAGTAATACAAAATATCTTATATGACTTAGATAAATCATGATTACGTAAATACTTTATTGATGGAGTTAACATTAATGCATCACCAAAGTGACCTAAATCAATTAATAAGATAATTTTATTTCTTTCTTTTTTTATCCTAAAAAAATTTACTATACGACAAAAAATTACTAAAACACATAAAGGAACTAGTAAAAGAAAATTTATATTTTTATTAAAGGTCATATTATGGCTGTTCTTTGAATTTTGTATTTAATTCTACTATAGCAATGATAATCCATGTAAAGGTGAAAGGTAAACCATTGGTAAAAATATAAGAAATGAATAAAGATAGAACTCCAAAAAAAAGTCCTAATTTTCTAAAGGAATTTTTTGATAAAGGGAAAATATTTTTGAAAAAATATACTAAAAAGATAGAAAATAAAATAAATCCAATAATACCAGTGTCATTTAGTAAAGATGTTAATATTGATGGATCATATCCTGAGATTACCCAATCCGGCATCCATGACTCTACCGCACTACTATATGTATCACCAAGCGATCTATACGCATTTAAACCATTACCAAAAATTGGACTTTCAAGAAACTGTGAAAAACTAACACTCATTTGTAATATTCTAGGATTCATAAAACCTTCAACCCAAAAATCTAATCGGAATAAATATAGAAAACGTTGAATTGTACCATAAAAAATAGGAATCGAAAAAACAAATATATACAAACTTGTAATAAAATCGATTTTACTAATTTTTATATAATCTTTTAAGAGGTAGATGAAAATAAAAATACCAAAAATAAAACCAATTATTGCCCCTCTTACTGCAGCATAGAATAATAAAATTGTAGATAATAAAGATAGGAAGTAATAAATATTTTTTTTGGTTTTTAAATATTCTCCTAAAAAAACAAGAGAAAATAAAGCTGAAAATACACCATAGAAATCAGGTTCAACAAAAGTACCAAATGGCCTACCATACCTAACAAGATCTAGGTGCTGAAGATATTCTTTAAAGCTGAGACCAGTCTCAACAGTTAAAATTCCAAGAAAAACCTGTATTAAACCCAAACTAATTTGCAAAAATCCAGTTAAAAGAAAAATCTTATATAAAAAATCAAAATCTTGTTTTCTAACTAGAATCACAAAAACAAAATAAAGAAAAATACCGATGCTTATTTGTCCGAAATGTTCAATTGCATTATAGTGTGGATTTGTTAGCAGTATAATAGAAAAATATGCATAGTAGATAAGTAGTAATTTATGGTGAAACAAGAATTTGATATCTGACGAAAACTTTAACAATAATTGAGGAATCAGATAAAAAAGAGAGATAAAAAATATCATATAAACTGGTCTTATATTAAATGGCATAATTTGACTTTCAGGTATCCAAAAAACACTATTCTCTAAGAACATTACTAATATAATTATAGCAAAAAAAGATTTATAACTTACTCCAATAAGAAAAAAGAATACAAAAAGAAGTGCCAATAATAAAACGATTTCCATTTTTTAAATAAACTCTTTTTCTTGTAATGTTTTTCGTATAAATAATATTGAGAAAGGAAGGATGATAAAAAAATTAGTTATAAAAAATGATATTATTAAAAATTTATAATCATTCAATGTTAAAGAAGCAGATATTGCAACAATGTATACAAACAAAGCAATTAAATTTGGCATAATCATTTTCTCATCTTTGAAAGCTCTAATGGTCATAGAAAAATAGTTTGAAATTGAGAACATATAGTACCCAAAGATTAAAAGCATAATGAAATTGATAGGTAATATTCTATTTAAAAAATTATCTATACCAAAATTATCAATTACACTTAGCAAACCAAATATAGAAACAGAAAATAATGCACCAACAATAACTACTGACCTAAGAGTTGAATAAAAAAGTTTATTAAACTGTTTTATATTATTCTTTGCAATTATTTGTCCCATTTCTGGTACACGAGTATTAACCCATGCTAAACAAATAATACTAACTATTTCAGATATTTTAAAAGACATACCTAATTGACCAGCTATAACAGGACCAAAAATTTTAAATGAAAATGGTACTAGCAAGTTTAATCCCAGATAAGATACTAACCATGTAAAACCAGTTTTTATCTGCAAAGGAAGTACTTCTTGACGCCAACTAAATAAGTTATTTGATGATGAAAGAGATTTAATAATTAAACTAGGATATTTAATAAGTAAATATAAAAAAGATATAATATTTTGAACTAGAAATTGAACAACAAGTGCATTAAGACCTAAATCATATAATAGTGCAATCCAGAAAAATAAAATACTAAAAAAAACCTGGAGAAATATCACAAATTGTACTTCTTTAATTTTTTGAAATCCCTGAAGTATGGATAGCAATGGACTAATGATTAATCCTGGACTAAAAACAATAAGAAATAATACCCAAGATAAAAATATACTATTGTCTAAACTAAATTCTCCAAAGAAAAATATTCCAACACCAACCATTAAAATAAAAAACAAAATAGCTAAAGATATAAACCAGAAAATTGTTCTTTGAATAAGCGAATAAGATCTTCCAAGGGATAAAGAATTGCCAATAAGATTATTATTTTTATCCCATTTTAAATTAGAAAATTCGTGACTAGCAAAATTTGTAAGGATAATGCCAAGTCCTAATTCTAAAAACATTGATAATCCAAGAAGAGTTAAAAAAGTATAATAATATCCTTGCTGCTCTGGAGAAAGGAATTTTATTATCATGGTTAAAGTAATTGGGTATGATAGATATGAAAATGCTCTACTTGAAAGAAAAATCAATATCTTTTGATCGAATCCGAACATTTTTGATAAAAAATTAATCATTGTTTGAAAATAGAATTTATTTTTTTAAAAAATGAAAAAGAAATAGATGGTATAATATATATTATTAATAAAAGAATTTTGATTGTGAATATATCTTTATAATTCTCGTATGCACTTGAAAAAGCAAATTCAAAATTTTCATTGAGTATTTTTTTATTAATTAAATCTTTTATTATATAAAAATAAAAAGTCTTTTTCTTTGAAATGTTTACTGATTTTTTATCATAATGTAATTCTAAAAAATTTTTGTGAAAAAAATTGATACCAGTTGAAAAAACATTATAATAATTCTTTGAATTACTTAAAAAGGAATCATTATAACCCCTTTGTTTTATAATAGGAATATTTTCAAAAACAACTTTGCAATTTTCTTTTAAAAAAATAGAATATGCAGTGAGAAGACAAGTGAGACCGTAAGGTATATATTTATCATATAGTTTATCATCTACTAAGAGAAAGAAATCATTTTTCTTGAAAATAATCGAAGATACATAAGTAAGTTTTGTATCAAATTCAGATAATAGAAAATTTTTATTATCAGAAAAAATTTTATTAGATTTGATAACATTTTCAATAACTAATTCATTTAAATTTTGATCATATAAACTCCAGTTTACAATTAAACAATCAATATCTTTTTGTAAATTTTTAAAAATTTTTTCTAAACTATATTCAAATAAAATATCATCATCAGTGAGAATCCATACAAAATCGCTATTTGCGGTTTCAATACATTTTTTAAAATTTTCATGTCCACCAATATTATATGAATTTTTCATATATTTTAATTTTTCATATTTTTTTAGATATTTATTAACAATTTTTTTTGCTTTTTCATTTTCATTATTATCTAAAACAAAAATTTCTTTAACAAAGTTCTGATGTTTAGAAAATTTTGTAACATAAAAAAGAGTTTCATTCAAATCTCTAAAACGATTATAAGTTGGTATGCAAATTGATAATGATGGATTAATCATATTTTCTTAGACTAAGAGAAATTTTATCAACTAATTCTCTAGAACAACCTTTTCCTCCAGGATTAGATAGGTTAATATTACAAAAACATCAGTAATAATAGTTTTAATTAAGTTATACTTTTTAATCATTAATTTTTAAGATCAATATAGTAGTTTACAAAAAGAGCTGTAATTTTTCTTATTAAATTTATTCTAAGAATATAGAAAATTGGAGTTATTATAACATTGTAATAAATATCATTTTTAAAATGAAATTTTAATTCTTTATATACATCATAATTTTCATTTATTGTCATAAAAGGCAAATTTCTGATTGATGATCTTAATAAAACTTTCTTTATTAGTCTTTTTCTATATAAAAAATCATTGTCATTAGCAATACCCTTCTTATAAAGAGTATAATGGCCATTGAGATATTCAACGCAT
>Ga0310345_10004493_pt1 | contig 12626 bp, 9 predicted proteins | sample HC15DNA20500_MG_FD_204667 | JGI IMG/M metagenome (GOLD analysis project Ga0310345, IMG submission 204667) | Marine microbial communities from station ALOHA, North Pacific Subtropical Gyre - HC15-DNA-20-500_MG | ecosystem: Environmental > Aquatic > Marine > Oceanic | place: Pacific Ocean: North... | reverse complement strand
GTGTCACTCTCCGGCTTCCGATACGACGATGGTCCCCTTGGAAACGGGGAGTTGGTCTGGCTCGGAATCGAAACCCATCCCGACCTTTCGCCAGGCTCGCTCGCAGCAGGAATCGCTGCGCAGGCGGGACATGAATTCGAAACGCTTTTGACCTGGATGGTGGAGGACGCTTCTTGCAATCGCTAGACCGATCAGACCGGCAGAGCCGCGACGTGCTGGACCTTGCAGGTCACGGCTTCGTGCTGCCGCGCTTTGTGCGCAAGCCGGTACGGTTTGTCCGCCGTCTGGTCGATGGCGGCGTCTCCATGCGTCCACGTTCTGCAGTGGCAGTGGCGTTGGCCGCGTTGGTTGCGGGCGGCGGCTGGTGGCTAGCGGAAAGCGGGCGCGCTGTGCCGGTCCTGGCGCAGGCGACAGCATTTGCGGGTTTGCGTATCGCTTCGGTCGATGTCAGCGGCAACGAGGAAGTCTCCAAGATCGATGTTGTGGCCAATATCGACCTGGGGCCCTACCGCTCGTTATTCTCGCTCGATGTGCATCAGGTCCGCGAAAGCCTGAAGCGGCTGGCGTGGGTTCATGACGTCAAGGTGGTGAAATCCTATCCCGACCGGCTGCTGATCGAAATTTCGGAGCGCCAACCCGTCGCGCTTTGGCAGGAAGAGAAGAACCTCTGGCTTGTCGATCGCTCGGGCGCCGTGATCGTACCGTTTGACGACCGTTTCACCGGTCTGCCGCTGCTGGTTGGCAAGGGCGCCAACGAGAAGGGTGCGGAAATACTCGTCCTTGCACGGCGTTATCCCCGCCTCTTGGCAATGACAGCAGCATTCGTGCGGGTCGGAGACCGCCGGTGGAATTTGCGGATCAAGGATGGTCCGACCGTGCTTCTGCCTGAAGGGCGTGAGGCGGTTGCGCTGGAGCGCCTTGCATGGCTCGACCGTGAGAAGCAGCTGCTCGCCCGCGATATCACCCACGTCGATCTGCGCTCGCAGGAGCGTCTCGTGATCGGGCTCAACGAGCAGGCGGCAAAGACGCTTGATGAGGCTGTCGAAGCGCGCGCCGAGGCTGCTGCCAAGGCAAGGGCGGTAAGCCTGGAGCAGCAGATATGAGCGTGATGTCGCAAAACGGCATGCTCGCGCGGATGCGGCCGCCCTCGATGAAGCGGCCGACCGTCGTTTCCGTGCTCGATATGGGCAGTTCCAAGACGTGCTGCCTGGTGGCGCGGCTGACACCACGCGAGGAAAGCCGGGTTCTGCCGGGGCGCACGCACCGCATCGAGGTATTGGGCATCGGCCATCAGCGCTCACGCGGCGTGAAATCCGGCGTCGTCACCGATCTTGCCGGTTGCGAGCAGTCCATCCGTCTGGCTGTCGATGCTGCCGAGCGTATGGCGGGTGTTACCGTGGAATCGCTCATCGTGAGCCTGTCCGCAGGCCGGCTGATCAGCGAGGCGTTTACCGCCGATATCAGCCTGGGTGGTCACGCTGTGACCTCGGAAGACGTTTCGCGGGTGTTGAGGGCAGGAGCCGAACACGCGCTGGCGCCCGAGCGCAGCGTCGTGCATTCGCTGCCGATCAATTTCTCGCTCGACGGCGACGAAGGGGTTACCGATCCCAAGGGAATGATCGGCGAGAAACTCGGCGTCAACATGCATGTCGCTACCGCCGAGAACGCGCCAATCCGCAATCTGGAACTGTGCATCAACCGCGCGCACCTTTCCATCGAGGCCATGGTCGCCGCGCCCTATGCGGCGGGTCTGGCCGCGCTGGTCGATGACGAAACCCAGATGGGCTGCGCCTGCATTGACATGGGCGGCGGCACGACCACGCTTTCGATCTTCATGGATGGCCGCTTTGTGTTTTGCGACGCTATCGCAATTGGCGGACATCACGTAACGATGGACCTGGCGCGGGGACTATCCACGAGGCTGGAAGACGCCGAGAAACTCAAGATCCTGCACGGCTCCGTACTCGCGGGCGCGGGTGGCGAGGACGATGTGGTTTCGGTACCGCTGATCGGGGACGATCATGGCGATGCACCGCATCAAGTGCCACGCAGCCAGATCGCCCGCATCATTCGCCCGCGCATTGAGGAAACGCTCGAACTTATCCGTGACCGGCTGGCAAAATCGGGTTTTGCGGGTGTCGTGGGCAAGCGGATCATTCTGACCGGCGGCGCCAGCCAGCTCAACGGGTTGGGTGAGGTAGCGCGCCGGGTGTTCGCAAAACATGTGCGGCTGGGCCGTCCGATGGGAATTTCCGGCATGCCGGACGCTGCCAAGGGTCCGGCATTCGCGGCAGCCACCGGATTGCTGATCTATCCGCAAATGGCGCAACTGGAGCATTTCAACGCGCGAGGTCCGTTTGCGGGCCGGCGCATGGCAAATTCGATGACCGGTACCGGCGGACCTTTCGCCAAGTTCGGTAACTGGCTCATGGAGAGTTTTTGAGTAGCGGCGGAGAACCGGCCTGTTTCGCGCAAGGCTGGTCCTTCAAAATGTACCGGTCCGCGCAACCGGCCAGCAAAAACCCGGTCGCAAACCGGTGATTGGAGACGAGGACATGACCATCAATCTGCAGAAACCGGACATCCGGGAATTGAAGCCCAAGATCACCGTATTCGGTGTCGGCGGCGGTGGCGGCAATGCCGTCAACAACATGATCAATGGCGGCCTTCAGGGCGTCGAGTTCGTGGTGGCCAACACCGACGCACAGGCGCTGACCATGTCGCGCTGCGAACGCGTGGTGCAGCTTGGCATCGACGTGACCCAAGGCCTCGGCGCAGGATCGCAGCCTGATGTGGGCCGCGCTTCCGCCGAAGAATGCATGGACGAGATTGCCGATCACCTGCAGGGCACGCACATGGCCTTCGTCACCGCCGGCATGGGCGGCGGCACCGGCACGGGTGCAGCACCCGTCGTGGCGCGCGCGGCGCGCGAACTGGGTATACTCACCGTCGGCGTCGTCACCAAGCCGTTCCACTTCGAGGGTCAGCGGCGCATGACGACGGCGGAAGAAGGCATCGCCGAACTGCAGAAGAATGTCGACACGCTGATCGTCATTCCCAACCAGAACCTGTTCCGAATCGCCAATGACAAGACGACCTTTGCCGACGCCTTCGGCATGGCTGACCAGGTGCTCTACTCCGGCGTTGCCTGCATCACCGACCTGATGGTCAAGGAAGGCCTCATCAATCTCGACTTTGCCGATGTGCGTTCGGTCATGCGCGAAATGGGCAAGGCGATGATGGGCACGGGCGAGGCTTCCGGCGAGGGGCGTGCTATCCAGGCAGCCGAAGCGGCGATCTCCAATCCGCTGCTCGACGAAACCTCGATGCGCGGCGCCAAGGGACTGCTCATTTCGATCACCGGCGGGCGCGACCTTACCTTGTTCGAAGTGGACGAGGCGGCCACCCGCATCCGCGAGGAAATCGAGAGCGACGCCAACATCATCCTCGGCGCGACATTCGACGAAACGCTCGAGGGCATTATCCGGGTTTCGGTGGTTGCAACCGGCATTGACCGGACCGCGCAGGCGGGAATGGATGGTGCCGCACTGGAAACCTTCGGCGAGGCGGCATCGCGCTCCAAGCCGGCGATCCCGGCTCCATCGGCTACGGCGTCCATCCTTGGCAAGAAGGAACCGACAGCGGCCGCTCCGCAGCCCAAACCTGCCGCACAGCCGGCAACGGAAGCAAAACCGGCGATTGCGCGCGATGGCGTCAAGATCGAACCTTACAAGCCTGCCGCCAGCATTTCCGATGAGGAGCTTGAGAACGAGTTCAAGGTCGCGCTCGACAAAGAGCTTAACCCGGACAGCGATTTCACGATCCCCGAGCCGGAAACGCCTGAGAGCGTTGCCAAGGGCGCGCGCATTCCGCAGATCGAGGATTTCCCGCCAACCGTGCGCGCCGAGGTCGAGCGCAACTCTGAGACAGGTGCGGAAGATGGCGGGCCGGTCGGGCTACTGCGCAAGCTTGCGCATGGCTTCAGCCACAAGGAACATCAGCCTCAGGCGGCGAGAACTGAACCGCAGACATCTCCTGCAAGACCTGCCGCGCCGGCGGCTCACCCCAGGGCCGAAGACAACCCTTATGCGCCGAAGCGTGCCGCGCTCGACAGCAATGGGCGGGTCAATCCGGCAGGGCGGCCTGCGTCGGATGAAGATGAGCTGGAGATTCCCGCTTTCCTGCGCAGGCAGACGGGTTGAACAGCCTTTCCCGGCGTTGACGCAATGTAACACACCGATGGCTTGCGGGATTCGTCTATCCCGCAAGCCTTTGTTTTAGAACAAGAAAATAAGACCCGCCTGAGAGGGGAAGGGTAACATAAGGTAAAAAAGCGTGATTTGGCCCGATGGCCGCTGCCGGTTATGTTGGCGGCGGTTCAAATATGGAAAAAACGTGTCGCAAATCCGGCTAAAGCCGGGCTGTCGGCTGCCTCAGGGTATCGGTTCGAGAGCGCGGGCAGGCGCGGCACCAGATAAGAACGGGTCAGGCGTTATGGGGATCAATGTTCTGGGTTACCAGACAACGTTGCGTGAGCGTATCGATTTCGACGGAATTGGCGTTCACTCGGGCAAACGGGTGTCAATGTCGCTCAGCCCCGCAGAAGCCGATACCGGCATTATCTTCAACGTAACCTGCCCCAGAACCGGCGATTGCAGGGATATCCCCGCCACAATCGACTCCATCGGCGCCACTGATTTATGCACGGTTCTTGGTGCGATGGACGGCCCGCATATCGCCACCGTCGAGCATTTGATGGCGGCGCTAACAGCGCTGAACGTCGATAATGTGATCGTTGAAGTCGATGCCAATGAAGTGCCGGTGATGGATGGCAGTTCGGCAGCCTATGTGGATGCCATCCTGGAAGCCGGTCTGGTTTCGCTTCCCGCAATGCGCCGCTACCTTCTGGTCAAGAAGGCGATCCGCGTCGACATGGGCGCTTCCTGGGGTGAATTTGTTCCCTATCAGGGCAACCGCTACGAAGTTGAGATCGACTTCGATTGTCCGGCGATCGGCCGCCAGACCTTCTGTTCCGACATGTCGGCGGAAGTCTTCGGCAAGGAACTTGCCCGCGCCCGCACCTTCGGCTTCATGAAGGATGTGGAGCGGCTTTGGGCGGCGGGCTTCGCGCTTGGCTCCTCGCTTGAAAACAGCGTCGTGATTGGCGACGACAACAAGGTCATCAATGCCGAGGGATTGCGTTACACGGACGAGTTCGTCCGCCACAAGACACTCGACGCGATCGGCGATCTGGCGCTTTCGGGCATGCCTTTCATTGGCTGCTACCGCTCCTATCGCGGCGGGCACAAGCTTAATTCGCTGGTGCTTCAGGCGTTGCTGGAAGACAGCGAAGCCTATGAAATCGTTGAAACACCGAACGTGGTTCCCGCCCGCCGCCGTGCTGAAGCGCAGGTTGCGGTCTATGCGGGTCAGCCGCTGTAAGGGCGGAATGGTTGCCGGCTGAGCCGGCGTAAACCAAGACACGGCTTTGCCACAGTTTTGCGCGAATGGCCTATACTGCCAAGCTGGCGTTTTGATTCATTTTGAGCGATAAAGCCGGCTGATCGCACAATAGTCTCAGGTAGTTGGTTGGGATCATGTCCGAGAACCGGATTCGTTCCATTTTGATTGGTGATGCAGTTGCTCGTGCCGCAAGCCCGGCGGGCCACGGCTGGCGGATGGGCTTGTTCGCGCTTGCGGTTGCAGGAATTCTGCCGGCTTGCGCCAACAGCGAAACAAGCAGCAGCGATTTCGTCGACAATATCGAACCGGCCGACCGCCTCTACAACAAGGCGCTGGCCGATCTTGACGCCGGCGACACAAAGGACGCCCAGAGACGGTTGAAGGAAATCGACCAGCAGCATCCGTATTCGGAATATTCGCGCAAGGCGATGGTCATGCAGACCTTCCTCAACTACCGCGGCAAGAAATATGACGATGCAGTCAATCTCGGCCGCCGGTTCGTTTCGCTTTATCCGGGTGATTCCGAGGCAGCTTATGCGCAGTATCTGGTCGGCATGTCCTATTTCCGGCAGATTCCCGATGTGACGCGCGACCAGACAGTGACCGCGCGAGCATATAACGCGTTCAATACGGTCGTGGAGCGTTATCCCGAAAGTGAGTATGTCGAGGATTCCAAGACCAAGATGCGCATCTCGCTCGACCAGTTGGCGGGCAAGCAAATGCTCACGGGGCGCTACTATCAGGAGCGGCGCGAATTCCTGGCAGCGATCAACCGCTACCGCCGGGTCGTAGAGCGCTTTCAGACTACACGGCATGTCGAAGAAGCTCTTGCGCGTTTGACCGAATGCTACATGGCGATCGGGCTGGCCAATGAGGCGCGCAATGCGGCTGCCGTGCTCGGGCACAACTTCCCCGAAAGCCAGTGGTACAAGGACACGCTGACATTGCTTGCCAAGACCGGCGACGCGCCGCTGGCAAATCCGGATTCACCGATCAGCAGGGCCTTCGATCAGCCCGTGGCAATCGACCCCGAATCGCTGCCGACATCAGGCTAACCGGCGGGCGAGCGATTGCTTTCCCGGCTGTCCATCCGCGACATTGTTCTCATCGATAGGCTGGAGATCGATTTCCGGCAGGGACTTTCCGCGCTTACCGGCGAGACAGGTGCGGGCAAATCCATTCTGCTGGACGCGCTGTCGCTGGCTCTCGGCGCACGCGGGGATGGCGGGCTGGTTCGCGCTGAACAATCGCAGGGACAGGTGACAGCGGTGTTTGATCCCCCTGCCGTACACCCGGTTTTTGCCTGGCTTGAGGAGATGGGTCTGCCGATCGACGGTGGACTGATCCTGCGCCGGGTGCAGGGCGCCGATGGCCGGACCAAGGCCTTCATCAACGACCAGCCGGTTTCGGTCACCACATTGCGGGAAGCCGGGCAGATGCTCGTTGAAATTCACGGTCAGCACGATGACCGCGCGATGGTGGAGCCGGACACGCACAGGCAATTGCTCGACGCGTTCGGCGAACTGGACCGGGATTGCCGTCAACTCGGCATCGCATGGACGGACTGGCAGGCAGCGGCGGCAGATTTGCAGAAATTGCAGGCCCGAATCGAGGCCGGGCAGCGTGAAGCTGATTATCTGCGCGCGAGTGTCGAGGAGCTCACAGCACTGGCGCCGGAACCGGGCGAGGAAACCGAACTCGCCGAACGCAGGACTCGGATGATGAAGATCGAGAAGATTGCGACCGACATCAACGACGCGCATGAAGAGATTGCAGGAAATGCCTCTCCCGTTCCCGCACTGTCCAGTCTGGTGCGGCGGCTGGAACGCAAGGCAGGCGAGGCGCCGGGCCTGCTGGACGGCGCAATCGAGGCGCTCGATACCGGATTGAAGGGATTGCAGAACGCCCAGCAATTGCTTGAGGCAGCGATGCGCGAAACCGATTTCGATCCGGGCGAATTGGAGCGCACAGAGGAGCGGCTGTTCGCGTTAAGGGCCGCTTCACGCAAATACAACGTCGCCGTCGAAAGCCTGCCGGACATGGCGGTGAAGCTGGCCGACGATCTCTCGGCACTTGATGCCGGCGAGGAACGGCTGGCGGAACTCAAGGCGCGCGAGCAGAAGCTGGCTGGCGAGTACGGCACACTCGCCAAGGCGCTATCGGAGCGCCGCCACGAAGCCGGGAAGGGACTGTCTTCAGCCGTAGAGGCGGAACTGCCGTCGCTCAAGCTTGAGCGGGCGCAATTCATCGTGGCGCAGGAAAGCGGAGAACATTTGGCGGGACCGCAGGGAATCGACCAGATCGAGTTCCATGTGCGCACCAATCCGGGGACCAATTCCGGTCCTATGATGAAGATAGCGTCCGGCGGGGAACTGTCCCGCTTCCTGCTGGCGCTGAAGGTCGCACTGGCCGACAGGGGATCCGCCCCCTGTCTCGTGTTCGACGAAATCGATACCGGGGCGGGCGGTGCAGTGGCCGACGCGATCGGACGGCGGCTGGCACGGCTGGCGGACAATGTGCAGGTGCTGAGCGTCACCCACGCGCCGCAGGTGGCGGCCCGGGCACAGGATCATTTCCTGATCACCAAGCGTCCGGTCGCCAGCGCGTCAGATGAGGCCGCAGAAAGCGTCGTTACCGGCATGATCCGGGTTGAAGGCGCGGAGCGGCGCGAAGAGATTGCCCGCATGCTGGCAGGCGCCACGATTACCAACGAGGCACGCGCGGCTGCAGAACAATTGATCGCGCAAACAGCGGCCTGAGCGTCAGAGACAAGCCGCTTTTGTTAAAACCGGTTTGCAAATCGGGGCACCGTGCTATCGTTGAACGAAGCGGCGAGGCTTGCCGGACCGCGCAGACTGCAGGAGGGCACATGTCGATCACCGCTATGACACGGCTGTTGGCGCTGCTGTTCGTGCTTTTCCCCGCGTCTGCCCACGCCAAGGTGCTCGTCTCCGAGAGCACCAAATTTTACAACGTCAAGGGCACTAACGGCTTGGAATTGAGCCGCCAGATGCTGAGAGGCGGCAGGCAGAACATCAGCTTGCGCCACGCCATTGCGGCGACCGCCACCAATTACAGCATTGCAGATGCCGACGTGACGCTCAAGGGGGGCAAATGCGTCGTCAGCAACGTCAATGTCCGGCTGCAGATTACCTACTACTATCCCAAATGGGTGGCGAGCGGGGGCACGAGCGCGGCAGTGCGGCGCAACTGGCAGCGGTTCTACCGCGAACTGTTGAAGCATGAAGGAACGCATGGCGCCATTGCCAAACAGGGTGCCAAGCAGATTGAGCAGAAGATACTGGCGATCAAGGCAGCGCCCTTCATGGGATGCGCGGACTTCCGTCGCAAGGCGATGGCTGCTTTCAGGACAGAGACCAACCGGATCCGGCTGCGCCAGAATGCGTTTGACCGCAAGGAAGGCAGCCGCAATAGCCGGATCTCGCAGCTGCAGCTCGCGCTCATGCGATCCGAATAATCATATCGGTCCGGAACTGCGATGGCGGCTGAACGTGACCTGCCGGTCGAAAAGCTGGATGAGGCCCAGGCGGCGAACGAGCTTGCCCGCCTTGCCGACGAAATTGCGCGGCACGACCGGCTCTACCATGCCGAGGACAATCCCGAAATATCGGACGCTGCCTATGATGCGCTGAGGCGGCGCAACCGCGCGATCGAGCAGCGCTTTGGGCATCTGGTGCGCGCAGATTCACCATCGCTTTTGGTTGGCTACACCGCGCTGGAGAAGTTCGAAAAGGTTCGTCATGCCGTGCCGATGCTCTCGCTCGACAATGCGTTTGGCGATGACGATGTGCGCGACTTCGTGGCACGGATCAGGCGCTTTCTGAAGCTCGACGGCGATGTTCCGTTGGAATTCACCGCCGAACCGAAGATTGACGGGTTGTCGCTTTCGCTGCGCTACGAGAACGGGCGGCTGGTCACGGCCGCCACGCGGGGCGACGGAGCGGTAGGCGAAGATGTTACCGCCAATGCCCGCACGATCACTGACATCCCCAACGTGCTCGACGGAGACGATATTCCCGATGTGGTGGAAGTGCGGGGCGAAGTCTATCTGACGCAGGAGGCTTTTGCCGCGCTCAACGCACGGATGGAGGCCGAGGGCAAGCCGGTCTATGTCAATCCGCGCAATACGGCGGCGGGCTCTCTGCGCCAGCTCGATGCGGCGATTACGGCAAGCCGGCCGCTCAGGTTCTTTGCCTATGCCTGGGGTGAGTTGAGCGCCATGCCCTCTGGCACCCAGTCCGGCATGGTGCAATGGCTGGACAAATGCGGGTTCAAGACCAATCCGCTTATGCAGCTTTTCCAAAGTGCGGACGCCCTCATCGAGCATTACCACAGGATCGAGGAGGAGCGGGCAGGGCTCGGCTACGATATCGACGGCGTGGTCTACAAGGTGAACGATCTGGCGCTGCAGCAGCGGCTCGGTTTCGTCTCGCGTTCGCCGCGCTGGGCCATTGCACACAAATTCCCCGCAGAAAAGGCGATGACGGTGCTCAACGCCATCGATATCCAGGTGGGCCGGACCGGTGCGCTGACGCCGGTCGCGCGCCTCGAACCGGTTACTGTGGGTGGCGTGGTCGTCACCAATGCCACGCTGCATAATGCCGGTGAGATCGAGCGGCTCGGCGTGAAGATCGGAGACACGGTCATCGTGCAGCGCGCCGGTGACGTCATCCCCCAGATATTAGGCTATGTCCCCGAGAAACGGCCGGATGACGCGGTGGCGTTCGAGTTTCCTTCCCTTTGCCCATGCGAGTTGAAAACGCCGATTGTCCGGGAGGCGACCGCCAGCGGCGGAGAGGGTGCGGTGAGCCGCTGCACCGGGGAATTCGCCTGCCCCTATCAGCGCAAGGAGCATCTCAAGTTGTTTGTCTCACGCAAGGCATTCGACATCGATGGGCTGGGTGAGAAGCAGATTGAGTACTTCTACGACGATCCCGATCTTCCGATCCGCACGCCTGCCGCCATCTTCAAGCTGCATGCCCGCGACTCACAGAGCCCCGAGGGGCGAAAGCTGAAAGACCGCGAAGGTTATGGCGAGGTTTCCGCTACCAAACTGTTTTCGGCCATCGAGGAACGTCGCACCATTGCGCTCGAGCGCCTGATCTTTGCGCTTGGCATCCGCCATGTGGGCGAGTCGACTGCCAAGACATTGGCGCGGTCCTATGGAGATTGGAAGGCTTTCCATCATGCGGCGCTTGAGGTGGCTGGGGGGAGCCAAGATGCAATCGATGATATGACGGCACTCGACGATATCGGCCCGGCAGTCATCGATGCGGTGAAGAGTTATTTCGGCGAGACCCACAACCTGGAAATGGTCGAAGACCTCGTCGGTGAACTTGACGAGATCGTGCCCGCCGAACGGGCAAGCGCCGATAGCCCCGTGGCCGGAAAGACGGTGGTGTTCACGGGGTCACTCGAACGGATGTCGCGGGACGAAGCCAAGGCGATGGCCGAGCGTCTGGGGGCGAAAGTGGCGGGTTCTGTCTCCAAGAAAACCGATCTCGTGGTCGCAGGACCGGGCGCTGGTTCCAAGGCGAAGAAGGCGGCCGAGCTTGGTATCGAGACCATCGACGAGGATGGGTGGTTCACGCTGGTGGGTGGGGACTGATGCGCTTCCAATCGTCGAGGCTAGGCTACTGCGGCCTCGCTACGGAGCTGGTTCATGGGAATCTTGATCGTGATGTGCATGCCTTGCGGTTGACGATTACTAACAATCCTCCCCTTGAGCTGATTGGCAATGCATATCTCGATCAGCTGGCTACCGAAGCCTCGTTTCGTTTCCTGTTCCGCCAATTCTGTCGGCAATAGTTCCCGCCAGTCGAGAAGCAGATGGTCCGCCTCCACCTGCCAGGATATCACGAGTTCCCCGTGACGGGCCGAAAGAGCTCCGTATTTGCTAGCGTTTGTCGCCAGTTCGTGAAGGGCCAGAGAAAGATTGGTTGCCGATTTTGGCCCTAGGTCCACCGCCGGTCCGTCCATGACCAGCCGGGTGTTCTCAATTCCGGTGTGCGGTGCGAGTATGGTAGAAAGCAGTTCTTTCAGAGACGTGGCAGTTCCGACATCAGCGGATGCGGTCACGACCGGGACAATCAGTTCGTGCGCCTTGGCAAGCGCGTTAACTCTTGCCTCAATGGCAACAGCGAGCTCGTCGGGCGACCCGTGACCATGTTTGCTGAGACGAACGATGCTGGCGATCGTCGCATACTGGTTCTTAATGCGGTGATTAAGCTCGTTCAGCAGCAATTCCCGTTCGATTGCGGCTTGGCGTAGCGTGATCTCTGTTTCAAGTATTTTGGAGATATCGACCAGCGCCTGTTTGTCGGTCTCTGTCCACTGGTGCGCAACATTGTTGATCGCGCAAATGGATCCCAACGGTTCTCCATCCGGGCCGTGGACCGGCACTCCGAGATAGGCGATCACGTCCAGATCGGGTACGGCGAGGTTCTTGCCCAATAGGGGATGGTTACGTGCGTCTTCTACCGCCAGAGCCGCGTCGGTACTTACCACATATTGGCAGAAAGAATGGCTCAGGGGCGTTTCACGCCGCTCGGCCACTTCCTTTTCCAGTCCGATCTGTGCCTTGAAGAACTGGCGTTGATTGTCAACCAGCGAAAAAAGCGCGACCGGTGTTCCAGTAAGCCGGGTTGCCAACCGTACCGCCCGGTCGAAAGCTTCCTCGGGTAGGCTGTCCGCCAGGCCGGTAGCTCCAAGAGCTGCCAGACGCCCCGGATCGTTCAACGCCGCATAGTGGCCATGAGGTTGTGCGTCGGGAAAACTTGCCGCCTTCGTCAAATTATGTTCGGGTCCTTTTCTGGTGCCGACCTTCGTCGCCTAAAGCAGGGCGAGCTATCTTTCAAGTCAAGCATCCGGACTTTGGGTGTCCCATCGCCGTCCGCGGAACGCATTGAAAGTGCGTGGTATGGACGACGCAATCAATCTGCAATACCAAATATGACATAGCTGCGGTTAGTCTGTTCAACCGCCTGCCATCAATGAAAAATTGGTTCTGCTGAGGCCTGCCTTCGGTGGGCGACGGAGTTTTGATGACCGAGGAACAAGAAAGGGGGACGCATGCAATACCAGTGGATGCGCGCAATCCCCGGCAGACGCATTTTCGTGCCGGCGTAATGGATGCTGTGCCG
>Ga0310345_10004491_pt1 | contig 12628 bp, 10 predicted proteins | sample HC15DNA20500_MG_FD_204667 | JGI IMG/M metagenome (GOLD analysis project Ga0310345, IMG submission 204667) | Marine microbial communities from station ALOHA, North Pacific Subtropical Gyre - HC15-DNA-20-500_MG | ecosystem: Environmental > Aquatic > Marine > Oceanic | place: Pacific Ocean: North... | reverse complement strand
GCCCAACCCATCGGCAGGGGTCCGAAGGCCGAACCTGCCACCATAAAGGTAGTAGCGGCACCGGTAATAGCCCCCAACGCCCTTCTTCCGAACAGTTGAGACCAGACGACACTGGAGACGGTTCGAAACAATCCACCGGTGGCCCCTAGAATAAGTGCGTAAGCAAGCACGGGGACTACCTCGTGCAGCCGTGCCGCGGCCAACAGCGAACAGGAGAGACAGAGCAAGCTAAATCCCATCAACTTGATCACAGATATTCGTTCGACCCACCAGCCGGACAGGAAGGTTACGATCGATGCAGTCGCGGCGATGGGAAAATAGGTAGCTGCCGCGGTGGCGGCGGACAACCCCTTATCTGTGAACAGACCGACCGCGTGAAAATGGAGGCCTGTGACCATCATAGCCTGCATCCCCACAGCCATGGTAGCGACCCAAAATATGGGAGTCTTCTGAGCCTCCGTTTTGGTGAGCCCTTCCACTTCCACCACCTCGCCCTCCCGTTGAGGTACGGGTACATCACCGTCGGTGGCCAGTCCGTGATCCTCCGGCCGGTGTCTGGCTGCGAGCAGTGCGATAGGTGTCATAACAACCAGCATGAAAGCCGCCTCCCACAGAAATGACCCGCGCCAACCGAACCGTTCGATGAGATAGTGGATCACCGGCGGGAAACAGCCCACCCCCAAGACCGCCGACAGGAGCCCTACCAACCCCATCACTCTTCCTCGTTTGAAACGCCACCACTGATTGACCATAGTCGTTGAGACCAGGGTCATAGACCCTTGGCCGAAGAGGCGGAGGAGCAACAGAACGATGGCCAGGTGCCATAGTGCGGTCATCCGACTGGCCAAAAGCAACGATACTCCCAGGGCGATGGAGATGAGGGTCATGGCACGGCGGCATCCCAGGTTGTCCACAGCGACCCCGACCTTGGGGAGAATAAAGCTCGATGTGAGTGTAGCCACCAGATAAAAGGTGGCAAAGGTGGTACGGGTGAGACTGAACTCTTTGAGGAGGGGATCCAGAAAAATGGAGATCGCATAGGTCTGCCCGGGGCTTGAGGCCACCATCCCTAGCACCCCCACCAGGGTGATGACCCAGCCGTAGTAAACAGGAAAGGTTGTTACCGACAGTCTGGTCATACCGGGCAGTACACGATCGGGGCGTGAACTCCCCCGGAATCGAGTTATTGGTAGGGCTCGCCCAGGTTCATCCCATCGATCGCCAGAAAACCTCGAGTGGGAACGGAGAGAGACTCGAGTGAGTGTTGATAAAGAAGGCACCTTACCTTCGCACACCACTGTAAAGATCGGCTTGGGTGGTGGTTGTCACTGGTGTACTGAGGCGGTTTTTTTGGTTGTTGAGGGGGTGACTGCGGTGGAGCAGGGGTTCATCGCCTCGGTCGCTCCATATCACGCTTTTTCCGAAGCAGTTCTAATCCACTACGATCCGGAGCGGGTCACTCTCGCCGACCTCCTCAGAATTCATCTCGCCACGCACAGCAGTCGCTCCGAACATACCTTTCGGGAGAAGTATCGTAGCGCCGTCTACTATTTTTGCGAGGAGCAGAAAGAGATGGTGAAGGAAGAGCTGAAGAGCCTGGAGCCAAACGTGACCAAGGCTTTGCCGTTTAAGGATTTTCGCCCCTCTTCCGAGCGTTATCATCGCTACTTCAGAAAAAATCACGACAAGCCGTTCACCCGCTGTCACATAGAGCCCAAGCTTCAACACTTGAGTGAAGAGTACGGTCAGCTTTTGAAGAGAGAATCTCTTTTCTACCTGAGGTTGAGGAAGATTCCCGAAGGCTATTCCGAGCGAACTTATCGTGGCCGGAGGTACGGAGTGACCAAAACTGTCTTTGGTGGAGAACGTACATACAAACTGTTCGCCGAGGAACTTGGTGGGTCCGATTTTATTAGCTGCAATCTGTACGTGACCCGCCGAGGGGAACGATTGAAACCGTGTGAGATGCCGTTGGAGAAAGTATTGAATTTTCTGTTGGAAGGTGCTCGCTGAAGATAGTCAAACCTCAAACGATCAGGTGGGACAGTATCAGCTACAAAAAAGGGGAGGCCATGCTGAGTACGAGCGTTACCTCCAGGCCATGGACGCGTCCATGCAGCAAAAGGTGGCCCTCACCGCGGCCCATTTGCTGAGCCGGGGCACCCTGGCTGATATGGGCATGGGCTCGGGCACCGGGAGTGAGGCTCTAGCAGCACTTTACCCCTCTATTCAGGTGGTGGGAGTTGATGTGAACCCGGAAATGGTGGAGCGCGCCGGCAAACGCTACGACCGGGCGAATCTAGATTTTAAGGTAGGGGATATCTCGCTACCGGTTTTCCCCTCGGAGAGTCTGGACACAATTTTTAACTCTTCCGTGCTGCACCACGTTACCTCGTTCAACGGATACCGGATCCCCCTGATATACACCACCATCGCCAATCAGGTGGAACAGTTGAAGACAGACGGCAATCTGATCATTCGAGATTTTCTCCGCCCTCATTCTCAGCAGGTGGTGTTGGAGCTTCCCAATTCCACCGCCCCCCTCTTCTGCAAATTCGCTCGCCAGTTTCGTTTCTTGCGTCCGGAGAGAGAGCGAGGATTCCCATACCGGGAATTGGATTCCCAGCGAGAGGGTTGGTCCAGGTTCGAACTTGATCTGGTTCACGCCACGGAGTTTATTCTGCGAAAAGATTACACGTCCGATTGGGATACGGAGATACAAGAAGAGTACACCTACTTTACTCAGGATGAATTTGAGCAGTGTTTCCGAGACAACGGATTACGTATTCTGGCGTCCACACCGCTCCTCAACCCTTGGATCGTGCGAAACCGTTTCGAGGGGAAGTTTCGTCTCACCGATCTTGATGGTGAGGTGCTGGCCTATCCTCCTACGAACTATCTCATCGTTGGTGAGAAAGTGTGCGAGGACGACGGGGTTTGTTTTCGGGCTGCGGCACCCCAGGAGCCTATCGGATATCTGGAGATCGCCCACTACGAGCATCGAGATTCCGGTGCTCTGCGAGACCTGGTTCGTCGACCGAACGCGACCTTGGACGTGGTTCCTTATTTCTTGGAGGGCGACGAGCTTTACATAGTGGCGCGCAAAAGCTATCCACGCCCTCTTTTGAGTCTTTGTGAAGACAGGTTGGACGGCAGTCTGTCGCCGGCCTACGTTACTGAACCGGTGGTGATCGTGCAGGGTGATAAACCGGTGGCACAGACCGCCGAGGAAGCTCTTTCCCTAAGGGTGGGAATTGTGCCGGAGAGGTTGTTGCGTTTCGATTTCGGTTCCCTAACCTACCCCTCACCCGGTGGTCTTCAGGAACAGGTTCAGGCTGTGTATGTGGAGACGGAGCCGATTTTGGTGAGCGAAGTGACGGAGAAAGCACGCTCCGTTTCTGCTCGACAACTGCTCCGTTCCGCTCAAGTGGGAGGTCTACCGGACGCCCGATTGGAGATCCACTGTTTCGAACTATTGCAGCGCCTGGGATTGCCACCGGGCAGTTGGATTGGGGAAACTATCCATCTACGCAGTCAGGCTATCTACCCGGCACAGCAGTTGAGTTCGGTGATGACGGGGTCGCCGCGCCGGGCGTTTCGTCGCTCATCTCGCTCTGCGGAGTTTCTGGCTCTTCGACACAGGAAATTTCTGGAGATGAACAGTCGAGAGAAAGAGGTAGGGGTGCTGGCCCTGGACTATGTGGAACCCGCTCATCTATCCTTGAGTACGGTAGCGGTAGCCCCCTTGTGGAAGACTCAAGACGAAGTGTTCGTGGGAGTGGCCGACGACGACTTCCCCGCAGCGCAGTGTTTCTCCGGCCATAGTAACCTGCTGGTGGCACCTGCTTGGCGCGCCCCTCGAGAGGTGGAGAGCCTCTCGCAACTCAAAGAATTTGTGAAGCGGAGGCTCCTGCTCCAGCACGCTCTGAACACCGAAGAACTTTTCACCCTGGGCGGGCCCTACTTCCCAAGTCCCGGTGTCACCCCGGAGGTAGTGTATCCCCTGGCCTGCGACGTGACCCTGGGTCAAGACCCACCCGAACCCCTGGTCTGGGTGCCGCTTAGCCTGCTCACCGAACAGTTCCACGCACTACGCGACGGCCACCTGAAGGTTGTGGTCTCGCGGGTGGCGCGCGCAGTGGGGCGCACGGGGGGCGGCGAGGAGTAGCGAACACATAGGTTGGGGCTGGGAAACGGATCTGCGTGCCTCTCACGGGATTCATGCAGGGTGGCACGGACCTATGTATCCTCGGGCTGGGCGCGTCTAAGTAGCGCACAACCCGTCCGAAGTGGCGCACCTCTCCCTGTATCGTCGCGCCACGCCAAACAAGCACACCAAAACAAGCCGCGCCGGCTATTGAGGCTCGACGCGAAGTGCGCTGTCGTTTCGTTCCACTTCGTATCGGTTGTCTTGCAAGGCCAGCACGGCGCCGAGCAAACGGTTGGCAGCGGTGTTGTTGCTGGAGATCGTTACTGCGCCCTCTATACTCTCGGAGATTTGCGGTTGAATTCCCATTTCTTCGGCCAGGACTTTAAGCACGTACCAGAGTTGGGCGTTTACGAAATTGAAGCTGACCAGCGGTTCCTCAGCTGGTTCGGACAGAGCTTGCTTCACTGGTGGGATTTTGCTTCTTTTCGCCACAATGAGGTTGCCGTCTGTTACAGAGTAGCCTGCATCGGTGATTGTGATCTGATTGGTGAGATTGTTCAACAGTTCTTCTTGAGAGAAGCTACCTTCTAAACTTATATAGCCCACAATCTGAGTTCCGCAGTAGAAGTTCAGCCTTGAAGCAGCGGCGATCGATTGAAAAGCGTATACGCAGTCGGCTTGCTCCAGCCGAATGTAGAAGTCTGCTGCACCTCTCCCGGGCTTTGTGAGACGACCGGACTCCCACCGTACGAGATATTCTTTGCCTTGGTGGGTAAATATGACACCCTCTTCCGACACTCGCGAGACCAGAAAGTCACCGAGCTTTTGACCTACCTTTACGGCACGAGTACCGTGCTCGGTGTTAATAATAACAAACCGTTCGTCGCTGTGTTGAACATCGCCGACGAGAGTAATTGCCAGGGAGTTTTCTTGTTCAGCTTGCACGGGGGACAGTATGCACAAAAAAATGAGTACAATGATCTGTTTCATTTTGCATAGTTGATCATCTGAGACGGAGGATCCTGTTCTCTAAAAAGGACGACTATTCAATTCTAAGGAAACGCTCCGCCTATGGTTCAAACACCGAAAATCGTTAGCGGTCCGGGAACGTTGAGCACCTTGAGAGACGAACTCACAGGACCTGTGGTCTTGATAAGCGACCGGGGTTTGGTACAAACCGGTCTGGTCGATCTGACCAAAGAGGCTCTCCAAGCCGACCAGTGTCTGCACTTCCTCACCGGAGAACCTACCTCTGCCGATGTGGATAGGGCCGCCGACCAGTTACGAGGTTCTCAAGCTACCGTGATCGGGCTGGGGGGAGGCTCGGCTCTCGACCTGGCCAAGCTCGCCGCCGCGGTATGCACGGACGACCATCCTACCGATAGCTACGGAGAGTGTGCGCGACCCATTACGGGCAGTCTGCCTACAGTTCTGATCCCCACCACTGCGGGTACCGGGTCGGAAATGTCTCGGACTGCCGTCTTCTCCAACAGCAAGGGGCGTAAGACCTGGGCCTGGGGAGAGGCTTTGCAGGCACGAACAGCGGTGCTCGACCCCGAACTCACTCTCGGCTTACCTCTAGAGGTCACTATCTACACAGCAGTAGATGCCCTTTCTCACGCCTTGGAGGCGGCCACCGCCGTGAGCAAGACCAAGCTGAGTGGGACCTTCGCTCGTCAGGCAATCGCTATGATCCCTCCCGCCCTCGAACGGGTTATGAAGAGTTTGAAAGACCTGGATGCTCGAGAAGAACTCCTGAACGCTTCGGGGTTGGCCGGCATCGCTCTGAACAGCTGCGGAACGGGTCTAGCCCACGCTCTAGCTCACGGATTAGGGACACTGGTGAAAGTTCCCCACGGTCTGGCCATCGCCTGGGCGTTGAGGGTGACTCTGGAATGGAACCCGCCGGGGGACTACGGGCACTTTGAGTGGCTCGCCGACAACCCTTCGGTGAACTTGAATCGTTGGTTGGACCAGCTACCGCTGGCCAAATTGCCGTCCTTCAACACTGAGGAGTTGGTGGAAGCTGTGCGCTCTCCTGAAAATCGGGTCATTCTCGACAACAATGCGAGAGCGGTGAGCGATTCCGACATCCCGAAACTGTGCGAGCAGTTGGCTGCTTACTGCGGTTGATTCCGGGTTCGGTCCAGCAGCAACGGCCCTTCCACGGTTGGAGCCTAATCTAGTTGCTCCTCAAGATTCTCCCAGTGCTATGAACAGATTCCAGGCTCGTGTCTTGAACGCTGGGATCTGAACAATGACGGCAACGTATCCTCGGCGGAGGTCGCTCCGTTCGTAGCCGACTCCAATGGGGGGAGTTCATGAATGTCCCCTCAAGGTGGACCTTCGGCAAGGTCGAATACCCTGCCCTTGGAGTCAAAAGTTACTCCACCGAAAGGGCTCATCAATGAAAAATCAAGGTCTGTTCCTTGTGTGTCTTCTTGTCTGTTTGAACGGTTGCAACGGTTCAGCGCCGGAGGCCGTTCAGTCCGTAGAGGCTTCTCCTCAGCCTCAAGCAACAGCGGAGGTTGCTAAAGTCCCTCCGAAGCCGGCGGTTTCCCCCCGGGACCCTTCAACACTCTCTTCACCGGCCGAGGCTGAAGCCGCATTTTCGGCCGGCAACTATCGCGAGGCCGCTCAGATCGCCCGAAACCATCTCGACCAGTTGAAGTCGGACGAAGCTCCCAGAGCTGAAATTGTCAAAGCGATGGAGTATCTGGCCAACTGTCAGGCGAAAGCTGGGATGTACGACAAGGCTTGTTTTAACTACGCAGAGCTTGTGAAAGCTCAACCCGAAGAGGCCGAATATCAGAAAGCACTTAAGATCTCTCGGGGTTCGTACTGGGATAAAGAGTTGGCGCCCAAACTCAAAGAAGCAGAACGACTCAGGGATAAGAAACGCTTCTCGTCAGCAGTGAGTCTTGCCGATGAGGTGAGAACGGCCGCTTTGAAAGCAGGTCTGAGTCCCGACCCGGCCGACAGGGTCTTGAACTCAATTGAGAAAGCACGGCCCACGACAGCGCAGGCTCCCGCTTCGGCAGAACCTCCCGCCCCACCTCAACCGGTGGCTAAGGCTCCGGTCAAGGTGACTCAAGTGAAGGCGTCCCTCGGCACAGAGGGCGATTATCCGAGGAAGGGTGGGAGACGGTGAAACCTTTTGCAGGAGGGCGATTCACTCTGATGCAACCCCTCCCTAATGAAGACGAAAACCAAAGAGTTCCTCACTGAGCTTGGCCGTGCTTTAGCGGAACGAAAACTGGACGAAGCTTGCGGGTATCTGGCCGGTTGGCTACCGAAGTCCGCTCGAAAGAGATTGAAAGATGAGCTTCTGGCCAAGGAGCTTGAAGTGAGGTCCGAGTTCTCCGATATGGAGATCGGCGAGCCGGACGGATTCAACCTGGATGACAACCCCAGCTCTGCGCAAGAACTTCGCGACGACGGATTGGATCTTCCGAAGGAGATCACCGAGTCCAACTTCGTGCGCTGGTGCTGCCTCACCGTGACCGCCGACGACGAGGAGTGGTCGCTGTTCGACTTGTGGTGTGCAGTGGTAGACGAAGACGGAGTTTACAAAGTTGGGTATTTTGAGGTGCTGGATCCCGACTAGAGACATTGCGGTGACGTGTAGGTCACGCCGTTTCGCCTGCCGACCCTAAAGATACGCTGGATCGCGCCGGCCCTCCGCCTTCCCTCACGCCTGCACCGCCCCGGGACGGTGCGTCCGCTCTAAACGCCCAGACACCGCCCCCGGGACGATGTATGCACCCGCCCCGGGACGGTGCGACCGCGAAGAGCGCTCATGCACCGCCCCCGGGACGATGTATGCACCCACCCCGGGACGGTGCGTCCGCTCTAAACGCCCAGACACCGCCCCCGGGACGATGTATGCACCCACCCCGGGACGGTGCGTCCCCTCTAAACGCCCAGACACCGCCCCCGGGACGGTGTATTCACCCACCCCGGGACGGTGCGCCCCCGAAGAGCGCTCATGCACCGCCCCCGGGACGATGTATGCACCCGCCCCGGGACGGTGCGCCCCCGAAGAGCGCTCATGCACCGCCCCCGGCACGATGTATGCACCCACCCCCAACAGGCTAGTAGTTCGCCTCCTCAATCTCCGTGATCGTCTTCCGGTTGTCGGACGGTATGGGAGATTGGCACATGTCCAGGTGTAGTCTGCCTCCGCTGGTATACGGATGGGAGGCAAGCACATCCTCATTTAACTCTACCCCAAGGCCCGGGCCCTCGGGCGGCAACATGTACCCGGCTTCCCAGGCCAAGGGCTTGCGCAGAACGGCGTCGTGAAAATCGGTTTGAATGGTCTCTAAAATTAGAAAGTTCGGGATACTAAAGGCAAGATGGGTGGCCGCCGCGTGAGCCACCGGACCGCAATAGATGTGGGGGGCGATCTGGGCGTTGTAAAGCTCGGCCACAGCGGCGATTTTCTTGGTTTCCCACAGCCCTCCGCTTCTGCCCACGTTCGGTTGTAGAATGGCCGCACCCGCCTTCAGGGCCTCGTGAAATTCAACCTTGGTAGTGAGTCTTTCACCGGTTGCCACGGGAATGGAAGTGGCTCCCGTCACTCGGCCGAGGGTGCCCAACTGGTCCGGAGGGCAGGGTTCCTCAAGCCAAAGAGGGTCGTACTTCTCCAAACGTTTCGCCAACCGAATAGCCGAGGAAGTTGTCATCTGGCCGTGAGTGCCGAACAGAATATCCGCCCTATCTCCCACAGCTTCTCTGATGCACCGCACATTCTCTTCACAACGAGCCAGTTCGTGAAGGGACAACTCCCGGCCACCCTGCACGCCGTACGGCCCGGCCGGATCCTGTTTCACCGCCGTGAAACCCATCTCCACATACTTCAAGGCCGCGGCTGCGGCGGTGGGACCGTGATGATACACATCGCCCTGGCGTTCCGATTCGGGGAGCACCTGAGGATAGAGATAGGTGTAGGTACGCACCCGGTCGTGAACCCGGCCACCCAGCAGTTTGTACACCGGCCGGCCCAGAGCTTTCCCTAGAATGTCCCAGACGGCGATCTCCAAACCGCTGAACACCCCCATCAGGGAGAGGTCCGGTCTTTGGGTAAACCCGGCTGAGTACACCCGACGAAACATCATCTCTACGTTGAAGGGGTCTTCGCCTGCCAGATATCGATGAAAGGTGTCCTCCACCATACGACAAGCGATGTCTCCGGAGTAGGGGATCCCGTAGCACTCGCCCACCCCTTCCACACTATCGTCGGTGGTGATCTTCACGAATACCCAGAAGGCTCCGCCGATACCGGTGGGAGGCACCGTGACAAATGTTTGGACACTTTGAAGTTTCATGAAGATAGCTTTACGTGGGCGGGCTGAGATAACCCTCGGGCCAACCTGCGGAGTAGGAGAGCTTCCATCCACCTCCCTTTCAGCGTTTTTTAACAAGCTCACTCTACACTGTGGAGACCACAGCTACATTAGAGGATTTGAAGACTATGAACATCGACTTCAGAAACTCGTCTCATCAGTTGCCAAGACAAAGAGCCGCTTCATCACAAAATAAAAATGCGGCCAGTGAATGGCTAAAACCAGACTCCGTCGTTATCGTGGGAGGTTCCGAATCTCCCGACTCCGTGGGTGATTCCATCATGCGAAATCTGGGAGAATACGACGGCGACGTTTATGTGATCAATCACAAAGCGAAGACCCCGATCCACGGAAAGCCCACCTACCCATCGGTAGACGAAATGAGGGCCGATCTTGCGCAACGTGGTGAAGAGCTACCTGATCTAGCTGTGGTCGCCATCCCGGGTAGGTACGTGCCCGACGTCATCACCGACCTCGGTGAGAACAACGGGGTGAATAAGGCTGTGGTGATCAGCGCAGGTTTCAAAGAAGTTGAAAACACCTACGCCGTGCCCGGAGACAACACCAGCAAGCCCCTTTCCGGGCCCGCTCTAGAGAAAGATTTAGTGCAGAAAGCCGAAGAGAACGGTGTTGATATTATCGGCCCGAACTGCCTCGGTATTATCGGTGTTCACACCGGTCTGAACCTCGCCTTCGCGGGGATGCCTCCCGCCGGTGCGGTGGCCCTTTCCAGCCAGTCCGGCTCCATGTACACCATGGTGATGGACAAAATTCCGGAGATGGGGATGGGTCTCTCTCAGGTTTTCACAATGGGTAATAAAGCGGGAGTAGGAGAGGATACCTTTCTGAAAAGTTTCGCCGCCGACCCTAAGACCAAAGCCGCCCTCCTCTATATGGAGAGTGTCAAAGACGGTCGCGCCTTTCTCGACGGGGTGCAAGAAATGAACGAGGCGGGCAAGCCGGTGATAGTGCTGAAGGCTGGCAAGACGGCCACAGGCGCCGCCGCCACAGCCTCCCACACCGGTTCTTTGGCCGGTGACTTCAAAGTTTTCGAGCAAGCTTCCAAACAAGCCGGATTTCTGATCGCACCCAACACGGAAGCGTGGTTGAACGCCGGTTTGGCGTTTGATAACGAGCCGTTGCCCAAGGGGCCGAACACGGTGATCATCACCAACGCGGGTGGTGCCGGTTCGCTGGGGAACGACACCCTGGAAACAGCAGGCTTGAAGCCCGGCGTTTTCCCCAAGGAGACAGTGGCCGCTTTGCGCGAAAAACTGCTGCCTTCCTCGGGTATTCCGAAAGACGGAGAGCCTTGTCCTCTCGACATTCTCGGCACCGCGCGGGCGGAGCACTACCGCACCGGTCTAGAGGCCGCTTTCGCAGATGAAAATATTCATAACGTGGTTGTCATGCTGAGCCCTCAAGATATGACGGAGCCGATAAAAACCGCCCAGGTGATCAAAGAGGTGGCCGAGGTCAATCGCCTTGCCGGAAATGAGAAACCGGTGATGGTGAGCTATCTTGGGAACAACAAGCTGAAGGCTGGAAAAGAAAAGCTGAAAGAGCTTGGACTGACTCACATCGACTCACCGGAGCAAGCGGTGGAAGCCCTCGGTATGATGTACCAGTTTACCCAGATCCAGAACGCTCAGAAAGCTGAGCCCACGCCGGAGAGACTTCCCCAGCCGAATAAGGCGGCGGCTCAGGCCATTATCGATGGCGCTCTGGCCGATGGACGGGACAAACTGACCGTTCAAGAGTCCATGGATATGTTCAAAGCTTACGGCTTGCCGGTAGCAGGTTCGGAATTAACTCAAGGATTGGAAAACACGCTGGCTGCCGCCGAGCGGATCGCCGGACCGGCGGACCCGGAAACTGGCAAGTTTACCGGCGGCAAAAAACTGGCATTGAAGATCTCTTCCCAAGCCATGACCCACAAAAAGGACTATGGTGGGGTAAGGTTGTTTATCGACTCACCGAAGCAGGTTCGCCAGGTACACGGGGAGGTGATGGAGGCTTTTGAAGATTACAAAGAGTCTCACGACCTACCGAAAGATCTTCAGATGGAGGGGATTCTGGTTCAAGAGATGGCCCCTTCCGGTTTGGAAGCCCTGATCGGATTAAAGAAAGATTCTCAGTTCGGTTCCGTTGTGGTGGCCGGGCGCGGTGGAACACAGGTGGAGCTCTATCCCGACTTCGGAATGAGGATCGGACAGATAGACTCCAAGGAAGCCACGGAACTTCTGGATGAGTTGGCTTTCTCCAAACTTCTCGACGGATATCGAGGGGACCCGGCCCGAGACAAAGGTGCCCTGGCTGAAGCGGTGGCTCGCATCTCTCGAATGGGTGAGGAGCTTCCTCAGATCAAAGAGATGGATATCAACCCTGCCTTTGTTTACGAGGGCGACGGCGGGATCAAGATCGTGGACGGGCGGTTTAAGCTGGAGGCTTCGTGAAGCGCTGGGCAAGATGCTTTCGAGCGGCGTGGAGCCTGGATCTCACCGTTCCCACTTTTAGACGCAGCGCTCCGGCGATCTCGTCGTAGCTAAGCTCCATCATCTCCCTCAAAATGAGCACGTTCCGGTCTTTCTGCTCCAGACGCGAAATAGCGTTTCTCAAGGCTACCTGCGTCACCACCGACTCCGTTTGGTCCTCACCACCTTGCCTGTCGTCCAGTTCGCTCGTCTTCTCTTGCTTTTTAGCCATATTGTAGCTGCAGTGGAGCACTAGCCGCCCAAACCAACTTGTGAAGGCCTTCGGTTCTCTCAGTAAGATCAGTTTTCGGTAGACCAGGAGGTAGCTTTCTTGCAGTACGTCCTCAACCAGATACTCGGGCACTACTGAAAGAGCGATGCGACGGGCCAGTTTCTCGGTCTCTTGGACCAACTGTTCAAAAGCCAGGTTGTCACCATCCTGGGCCCGTTTTACGAGGGGAGTCAGTCGTTGGGTACGGTCGGTGGGTTTGGCCTGTAGGCGTTCCGCGGAAGCTTTCATTTCAAGACCCTCGCAACTCAACAGTGAGAAGGTCCGGTGCCGTAAGCACACCTGCTTGTGGTTCCCACTTCAGGTTGCTTGATGAAACGGGGAGCGCTCCGGGGTAGTGGCCCTCCTGTATTTTTTTCAGCCGTAG
>Ga0310345_10004490_pt1 | contig 12631 bp, 9 predicted proteins | sample HC15DNA20500_MG_FD_204667 | JGI IMG/M metagenome (GOLD analysis project Ga0310345, IMG submission 204667) | Marine microbial communities from station ALOHA, North Pacific Subtropical Gyre - HC15-DNA-20-500_MG | ecosystem: Environmental > Aquatic > Marine > Oceanic | place: Pacific Ocean: North... | reverse complement strand
TAGTAAATTTATTTATAATACTAGGATCAGCACCATCAAAATCTTTTTGATCTAAGGAAATATTAATCATATTAGAATTACCAAATAAATTTAAAACGTTTATATAACTTTTTGTATTGCCTTTAATCTCTAATGATGTAAGTCTAAGTAAATCACTTATTTTATTAGATATTTCTTTTGTACTTGTGTTTTTTTTTCGTAATCTATCAATTTTGGCTATAACTTCATCAAATATTTTAAATGTAATTTCCATAGGAAGTGGCACATTATCATCAAATTCAAGATCCTTCCAATTACCAAACTCTTTCCATACCTTTATAACTATTTTCATTATACTTAAATAATTTTTCAATTGACCTACAGAAATTGTATCAATAACATTCTCCTTTCTATTTTTTGTTTTATATTCCATCATACGATTCAAAAAATGTTCATCTTTTATCCAATTATCATGAGTTTTTACAATATATTTGTGTAAACTGTTAGATGCATTTACGAATTCATTATAATGTGATTGTTGTGCTATAACCTGCTTTTTCCGAGTTCCACCTTTTTGAACTTTATTATTAGATTTATCTGTTTGAATAATCTTCTTTTCTTTATTAATTATTGTAAATAAATCATTAATAATATTATTTACTCTATTATTCCGAGTAATATTTTCATCTGGAATCAATTTATATATCTTGGAACCTGTAAATAGAACATTTTCATATAATTCTCTAGCAGCATTATTTTCTGATAACATACCAATTTTATATGATTTTTTTCCACCTATTTGCGTTCTATTGATGAAGTCCCCTGTCCTCCACCTCCCCTCCCGAACAGCCCTGGCAGTTGCTGTATTATGTCGGTTTGGATTCTTTAATGATGATGATAATGATATTGTGCGTTCGCGTGCTTTTTTATGTGTCTGATAACGTGCTTGTTTTTCACGTTTTTCTGAATTTTTTTTTAAATTTTTTCTTTTTTCTTTTCTTTTTTCCTTCTCATTATTATCCGTTATCTTTTTCTCTCCATCAGTATTTGCTAATAGTTCAGTCAAAGCACCGAAAAATTGAGCATTCGTACGTTCAATTGTATTACTTCTTAATATATTGAATTGTATCGGTATATCATCAGTCAACAATTTCTCTATATCAGTATTAATCTTTTTCTCAATGTTGGCCAATGCACTATCATCATTTATATTCTTATAATCAGTAGTATTGAGTTGTAATGGTGATGATTGTAAGTTGTATTCCCGTGTTATTTGTTCTATTTCATCTTCGGCTTGGTTGCTTGGTTGAATATTGAAGGTATCCGTTATATTTGATTTTTCATTTGATTTTATAGAAGATGGTTTTGGGCCTGGTGATTTTGGGTCTGGTGATTTTGGGCCTGGTTCAACTAGGTTTATATTTCGAAGTTCTGTTGTCAATCGATTATTACTTTCCCGAAGTTTTATATTATCCTCTTTACATTTGGCGAGTTCATCAGTACATGTTTTCAAAAGTTTATTCAATTCATCTTTAGTATTGTTTAAATCTCTAATTTTAACCTCATTTCTTATTTGTATTTCCTTCAGAGAAACTATTGTTTTTTTTAAACGATTTACTTCATATTCAGATTTACTTAAACTTTTTTGAAGTTCTTGTAATTCTTTTAATCGTCGTAGTAATTCTTCAAAATATGATTTTTTATCATGGTCGTTTAACTCTAATATAGTTATAATAGATTCAGGAATTATTTCCTTCCAATCATCTTCATTTTCGTTGTTTTTATGTATTTTTGTTCGGTCGATTTTTCCGATCAACTTAATAAGATCTTCAAACGAAAAATTATTAATATTCTCAGGTATCGGTTCATCCACGTTATTGAGTAAGGTATTTATAAATTGAATTAATGATTCGCGTTGTTTAATTAATTGTTTTTTACATTCGTCTAGTTGTACCTGTAGGGTTCTGGGTTCAGGATGGCGATTCGCCAATTGAGTTAAAAATCTTAGAACCCAATTTATAAATTCGTTTGTATTATTAGGAGGTTCCCTATAAATTATATCATGAGAATTCACTGCTTGAACTAACATTTCTATAAATTTTTGAATACTGGCTCGTTGTTCTTCATTCAAATCTATGTTTGGAACTGGTCCTTGTGGATTTTCATGAACGCCCTGGGGATTAAATAAATTTAATAAGATGTTAATTAATTCATCTATATTATTTGGTGGAAATTCTGGAATATTACCTTGTATTCTTAAGTCACTCCTTAATGCATTAAATATTTGGTTTATTTGGTCTAATTGCGTTTGAGTTAATTGATTTACAACAGCACCATGTTCTTGAACATTTAAACGTTGTATTAAGTTTTCCATTGAACTGATTAATGGTTGAAGTGCTACTTGTAAATCTCCTAAAACATTATTATTTATTACTACTGGGGGATTTGGAGGATTTTGAACATTACCTTGATTATTAACTACTGCTCCTTGTATTACTCTTAGAATTTCCTCTAATAGTGGAATTTTTTTAATATTAATATTCATTTCTCTTCTCATACTTTGCATTTCTTGTCGAAATTGTCCTATTATATTATTATATCTATCGTCTAACGGACCTTGATTACCAATACCCGGAATATGTTCCATAGAATTTTCTGGAATTACTGATAAGTCATTATGTAATTCGGGATTAACTCGTATGTCAATATTTGGCACTGGATTCTGTGTTTCAATACGTAGATTCTGGTCTATATTATTTAAATTATCTGATAATTGTGGCAACTGCCCAAGAAGATCTCGTAATATATTAATTTCGTTTTCTCTTAATTCTAGATCTCTTAATACTTGTTCTCTTGTTGTGTTTGCATTCTGTATTTGATTTTGAAGTTCTATTTTTTTTATTTTATTATTTTGTTCACGTTCGCGTAATGTTGCATTTTGCTGTTGAACACGAGATAAATTTTCTCTATTAGTGTTTAATTTCTCTTGTAATGCTGTAGATGTAGCTTGTTCCCTGATTAACATATCTCTTATATTCTGAAGTTCCCGATCAGCATTTTGACTTCCGGAATTTACTGGTCCTGGTCCTTGTACTATTATTGGTGGATTTGCTGGATTTGCTGGATTTGCTGGATTTGGTGGATTTGGTGGATTTGCTGGATTTGGTGGATTTGTGGCGCCTTGGTTTTGAAGTAGTCTAATAGCCTCTATCATATTATTGTTATTTTGTTGCATTTTATCTATTATTGCTTCTTGTTGCCTCCTCAATTCTTGAATTAAATTATCTTGATCGTTAGGAAATTGATTTCGTTCTTCCCTATGGGGTATATTATCTAGTCGTCGGCTTATATCACGAATTGTATTTTCAATACGGCCAAAATTAACAGTATTTACTGTATTAACTTCTCCAAAGGCTTGTTGAATTCTACTTCCAATTTCTCTTATTTGTTGTCTAATCTCTCTTCTATCTTCTCTACCATCTCCTGGTCCTGGTCCTGGTCCTGGTCCTGGTCCTTGTACTATTATTGGTGGTGGTTGTTGGATTGCTGGATTGACTGGATTTGTTATTGGTTGTTGCATTGCTGATCTAATATTCAATTGTTGTAATGCTTCAAGTTGTGCTTTAATTTGATTTAATTCATTTATGTTCGATTTAAGTTCTTCATTTTTTTCGTTCGCATATCCTTTATATCTATCTATTTCTAGTTTTAAGTTATTTATCTCACTATTATATTTTGCTTCACTTTCGGCTTTATTAAGTCCAAGGGCTTTGGATTGTGTATCGATAAATCTATCTAAAAATAATCTATTACGATTGATTGTTTTCTGTATTGAAGCATCTTCTAGTGTTTTATATACTTGTCTTTCTGTATCAATCTTATCCAAAAGCATACTGGATAAATTAGATCTGACTGATTTTTTTTCTGTAATTTTTGAAGCCATTATCTTTATATATAATTATACATACATAAATATAAAAATTTTTAAATTTAAAACAATTTTTATAAATATCTATTAAAATAGTATATACTTTATGACTAAAGTTTGTTTTGAATTGAATGATATCTATTTTTTAGTAGTTATTTTAATTAGTTTATTTATATTTTGTTCTTATATAATTAGAAATCCTCTAGAGTGTCCTCAAAGGGTATGTCCTAAATGTAATATAATTAAAGTAGAACATCCAGTTATTACTGAAGAAAATAAGATAAGAAGAAACATAAATGATCAGTTAGTTCCACCACAAAGGCTATATTCTCTTACTAGAAGAAGTATGCCACCACCAGCAGGGGAAGGAGTTCCAATAAATACACCAACTAGAGGAGAAACACCAATATTTCAAAAAATAGGTGTTTTAACTCAAATTGATTCAAGTATTGATCCAGATAATACTCGTTTACCTTTATATGGTAGACCAAAATATCCAGGTTCAAATGATTATGAATATTATATCATGGATGGTTCTAGAAATGCTAACAAAGTTGCTTTAGATGTAAAGAAAAGACAACTTGATAATAATGATCAGTTATTAGTTCCAGGATTTAATGGAACATATAAAGTAACCCTTTATACATATGATGCTCCAAGATATATCCCGTTTTAAGTTAATTAAAAGAAAAATAAATAATACTAATATATAATAAAAGTTATGTCATCTATGGAAGAAGCGATGAAAAAGGCCAATAAAAAACAGATGAGAAAAAAGGCCAAACAACAAAATAAATTAAAAGAAATGGAAGAAGAATTTCAAAAAAGTAAAACAGTAGGTATCTATAACTATATTAATGATATTGATCGAGATTCATTATTAATATATGTTTCTGTTCTAATTTCTATTATTTTTTTATTATCATTTGTTGAAATGAAATCTAATTTTATAGTTGCATTCGTGATTGGTATTATAGTAGTATATTTTTTAAATGAAAAAAGAAGAGCGACAGAAAGTGGTGAAATGGGAGAATTGGAATTAAAATTAACTCGAATATTTCCTCCACCAGATTATTTTTATATGGATGCTGGAATTGTTGAATTAACATATGATATTCAAGAATATAAGGGTTATAATGAAAAATCATATACAGCGATGATAAAACATATTGATAATGTATTACATCTTAGACTTGATATAGAAAGAGGTGTTAAACATTGTGAAGCAACAGTTGATATTGCTAAGCAAGAAAGAGACGATGCAGTAAATCATCTCCATTCAATTATTTATAAAACTCCATCAAATTCAGAATTTGAAAAGAAATTAAAAAAGTCTTTACAATCATTACAATATATATTACAATTACATATAGATTATATGATTAAAAGTTGTAATAATAGATACAAAAAATCAGGTCCAAATATTTATAATAAAGAAATTTATCAAAATCAACCAAAACCGATTGATACTAAAAAATTTGAAGATCATCCATTTTATATTTATTATTAAATTATCCAAAAAATAAATGAATAAATACTGCTAAAATAGTAATAAAAATTCCTAAATATAATATTCTATTGTTTTTAAGGATTATTTTTTTGTAAGCATTAATATCTGATAATTTTTTTAACATAGTTAAGTCCTGTAATGTTAATAATATAGAACTAGCAATATTTTGTAATATTTTATTCAAAGGCATATCAAAAAAACCCTTATTTTGTTTTTTATCTTCTAAAGCTTGTCCTCCTTTCATTGCGTTATAATAGAATTGTAGAAAATTAATTTACTTACAAAATTTATCTTCTAAATATTTTAATCTATCTTTTAAAACCATTTGTGTTTTAATACTTGGAAAACTATTTATATTTGTACTTATTTCATCATCTTGTTGGATAATTGGTATATTTGTTACTATTTTTATATCTAAACCTTGATTTAATAAGAAGTTTTCTTTTTGTTTTTCAATACGTTGGGGATAAAGAATATTTCTTAAATTAATTGTAATTGAATATGCTTCTGATTCAAATTCTGAACAACAGATTGATTTTGTATTATATGATTCTGAAAAACATCTTTGACAAATTGTTTTATCATTTAAAGCAAACCAAACATGATTTGCTGTATGACATCTTTTAACATTTTCACAAAATTTAGAATCAGTTTGAATAATATAATATTCTTTATTTTTTTTACCACATTGAAAAATATTAACAATTTTTTGTTCTTTAAAATGTTTATGTTCTGAATATAATTGTTTCATAAACTGACAAACTTTTTTAAATATTTCACTAGTCTGTTCAACTATTTGTTTATATTTTAAACTTTTTCTTTTCTTTAAAATATCTTCTACTGTTCCTGATAATTTTTTTTTTCGTTTTCTTTTAATATTTGGTTTCTCTAAATGAGATAGTAATAGTTCTTTATCAAACCAATTTGGATATTCACTTTCATTTGGCAAACTAAAATTTCTTCTTTTTCCATAAGTTCTTAAACAGGTTTGTTGTAACATATAATAATTATCATTCTTCATTTTTTCTAAATAATCTATTAATTCTCCACCTTCACCATCTAATACTTGTTTTGGTAAATAAACTCTTCCCTTTCCTGGTATAATTCTTCCCTGACCCCAACATTTTTCACAAGATTCTCTTTCTCCTTTCTTTCCTTTACACTCTGGACATTTCATAATTTTTGCTGAACCTTTCATTCTTAATCCAGAACTTGAAACAACTGCATAATCAAAAACTTTATCCCATCTACAATAATCTGGTTTCTTAGGTAAATTATTTTTAAAATATTGAATTATAACACTTCTTAAAAATTTTCCGTAATATTCATCGACAAAAACATTGGGCCATATGATATGTATTCCTGTTTTTTTTAATTCAATACCTTCATCAGTGGTTGTTTTACTTTCTCTTGTTGTACAAATGATAATTCTTCTTTTTTTCTTATCTAAATCATTCTTTAAGAATGGTTCTAATGCTATTTGAATATTTTTCCCCATAGTTTCAATATCTTCTGCAGAAAGTAAATATTCATCTAAATAATCAATATCAACTAAAAAACGAAATATTGGGGTTCGATTTTCAGAAATAAAATTAAATTTTTTTTCTTGACTTAAATATGTAATATCTTCTGCAAAGATTTGTAGAAATTCTTCATGTCTTTCTTGGGAAATATGTATTTTACCACCATCCATTAATAAATGTGTTAATTCTCTACTATCTGATTTACCTTTAACAAAACTTTTATTTTTCTGAAGCCATTGTCTTAATTTCGTTGGTCGGTTCATAATTATATTACGAATTATATATAAAACAATATAATTATTTACACTTTTATTTTTTAAATATTAAATTATTGAATTTTATAATATGAATTTTTATCTTAAATAATCAAATTTCTAGCATTTAATCAATAATTTAATAAATTTAATTATAAATATTTTAAACTTATTTTTATAATTAAGTCCCTGAAATTATTATCAATTTTCTAAATTTAATTTTAAATGTATTTCTTAATCGAATATTCTGGATTTAAAGGCATTTTATTCCTTTTACACCATTCAATTGCTTTAATATTTTGAATTTCTTCATATTCTTTAAAAATACGAGAATTAATAGACTTTAATTCATTATAATCATTATAACTCATATATTCAATTAAATCAATAATCTGTTCTATATCACTTATTTGATCGGGAATATAATCAGAATTATTAGAAATAATTCTTTGTAGAATTCCTTCATTTACATATTCACCATCAAATATTGAAGTAATAAATCTTCCTGTCTTAGTTTGTCTGTAATTTCCATTATTTAATACTGCTTTACAACGAATACCATTGTTACAAATATCTTCTGATATCGCTAGCAACTTTTTAATTGCTCTTTTATCAATTCCTTTAAATCCTAAACAAACAATATATCTTTCAGAATTAGCAGGTCTGCTTGTTAAAGGTTTTGTAATATAAACATCTTTATAATACATTTGTAATAGTGTAAATAATTGACAAATAGGTAAAGTAAACATATCATATACCTTTAAAACAAAACATCCTCCTTTCTTTTGAATTGCTAAAGCAGTAATTGCTTCGTTAAAAAATAAAGAAAAATGAATTTGTTCTTTAATATTTTCATCAGCAACATCAATAAAATAACCACCATCAGCAGTTACTAAATCTACTTTTCTATCAGAATTAATTAATTCAATAAAATATGTCATAATATCATAATTTAATAGATCGCCATCGTGATTACGACTTTCATCTCCATTTGTCAAAATAATATTTTCATTATTTAAAATATTTTTATTCCATTTTGTAGTTTGTTGAGTTCCTTCTTTTAAAGTAATACCATAAATACGGGTAGGCTTTTCACAACGATATTCTAAAATACTTTGAATAAAACCACCTGGACCTTCAGCCAAACAAGCACAATTAATCTCTTCATCGTTCTTCATAGGCATTTTCTTATCGTGATAATTAAAAATTTCCCATAATTTAAAAAATGAACGACTACAAATATTTTCATACATTGGTATTCTGAAAGAATTCATTAAATAAAAACATTTCTTATCAAGATGAAAAGGAATATGAATACTTCTATTATTCATATATGGATGTTTATGACAAATATATTCATAATCATTTAAAAGATTTCGACAAAAATTCCATTCTCTTGGATTTACTAGATCTATCTTCGTTTTAATCTGATTCAATTTATGATTTAAATCATTATTTATAAGAGGATATAGTGGTTCATCCGCATATGAAATATTACAAGAAATTTTCACTTTTTTTTGAATCTTCATGTTATTATTCTAATTATAATAATATAGTTTTTGTTAATGTCTTAAATAATCAATTTTAATTAAATTTTTTTATTGCTACTTTATATAACATAACATGATCGCACAACTTCTTAAATTTCTTAAAGTTGATAATTCCAGAACACTCATATTAAACCTCTGTACCGCAATTGGCGCATTCTCCACATTCCCAGAAGCACCAAAAGCAGTTAAAGATATTGTCGAAAACTACTGGGTCCAATGGGCTCTCTTAGCTGTCCTCATCTACCAAGGTGGTGGTGAACAAGACATTCAACTCGCAGTTGAACTTACTGTCATTATTTTCGCTATCTTCAAAATCGTTGAAGTAACTACTAAAGGACAATTTACTGAAAAATTTGAAGAAGAATATTAAACAACTAGATAATCTAGTATAATTTTAAAAAAATATATAGTTTAGTAAGTATATTAATTTTATAATTATTAAGTAATTTAAAGATATAGGCTTTGAATTAGTTAATAAACAAAATATTATCTTTATATAATATATTCATTATTTTGTTATGAGTAGATATACATGTGATAATCAGGAAATATCAGAGAATAACCAATATATTAAATTTAATGATGATATAATTGGAAAAGGGGGACAAAAGAAAGTATATAAAGCATATGATACAATTAAAGGAGTTGAAGTAGCATGGAATGAAATTGATATTTCGACAATTGATCCTAAAACGGTTGAAATGATATATCAAGAGATCGAGGTTTTAAATAAATGTGCAAATCAATGTGTTTATATTATGAAATTATATGATAGTTGGATTAATAAAGATCACAAAAAAATTGTATTTATTACAGAAATAGCAACATCTGGATCACTTAGAGATTTTATAAATAAAGTAAAAAAAGTTAAGTTAAGAATTATTAAAAAGTGGATTAAACAATTATTATATGGAATTAAATTTTTACACAATAATAATATAATACATAGAGATATTAAATGTGATAACATTTTTATTAATGGAACTACTGGAAATATTTTAATTGGTGATTTTGGATTGGCTAAAAAAATGGAAGATAGCATTACTACAACAATATTAGGAACACCGCAATTTATGGCTCCTGAAATTTATAGAGAAAAATATGATGAACGAATTGATATTTATTCCTTTGGTATGACACTTATTGAAATTATAACACAATCAACTCCTTATGCCGAATGCGAAACAATACCTCAAATTTGGCAGAAAGTTCTTAAAGGCAAAAAACCAGATATCATTAAAAAAATTAAACACAAACAGTTGAAATATATTATTGAAAAATGTATATCTAAATCATCAACAAGAATAACAATTGAAGAACTAATTAATAATGAATTCTTAAATAGTGACGAGGATGATGATATTGATGATTTTCTTTATGATAATATAAATATTAATACCATTGATAATAATTTATATAAAACAAAAGCTAAAATTTTATTAAATGCTGAAAAAGAAGCAAAGAAAATTATTAAAAAAGCAAAACAAAAAGCAAATAAAATTATTAAACAAGCTAAAAAAAAAACTATTAATTCATCGAATAATACTGCTAAAACTACTAGTTCAGAAGAAGAAAAACAAAAAAATATTGATGAACTTATTCAAAAATCAATAAAAGAATTAATACCAACCGATAAAACTGTTATTATCTAATATTTTGGTTCAGGACCATATACTATCATTTTTTCGTGTCCTACTATTACATTTGGATCTATCCAAATTTTATATCCTTTTTTTAATGCTGTTTGACACCAACCTACATCTTCTGATGCAAATTCTCTAATAGGATCACCATTCTTGGTTGTTCCAAAGTCTTCCCAAATTGGACGAAACCATGGATATTCCATACTTTCAAAAACGCCCTTTTTGACTAATATCCATCCAAAACCTGTATATTCAACGGACATTAATTTATTTGGATTATTTTTTTCCCATTTAGCAACTACTTCTGGTGTTAAAAACTCAAAATAACCATTCTTCTTATAAAATTCTTTATCCCATTTTTGAACTGTGGCAAATCTCTGTCCTCCATGCATTAAATATAAACCACTGATAATATTCTTTTTTGCTGCTAAAAGTTTAATAAAATCATTAACTGTATAAACTTGATCGCTATCAATCCACATAATAAAATCATAATCAATCTTACCACCAAATGGTTTTTGTTTTATTCCCTCTTGGACACTACCACCTAAGACACTATTTCTAACAAAATATACATTACTGTTTAATTTGTTTGAAACAATTGGTTGAATATCATTACGATAACAATAACCTAAAATACCTGTCCATGATAATAAAAATTTATTACTGAATGGTGTTCCTGGCAAACAAAAAACAATTTTTAATGGTCGTCCAAGTGGATTTGTTGAACGATTTTTTGTAAAAGTATTTTTCCTTCTTGATGTTCGACGACCACCAATTGAAAGTGGCTTATCTAATTTTACTAATTTAGAATTTGTATTAAACATTTTGTATATTTTTATAAATATGTAAATATTTAATATCTTTTTAATTCACCAATCGTTTTTACAGCACAAAATAACGTAACATATAGATATTCGTATAAACCATTATTATAATTTCTAAAATCATCAATAAATGCTAAATTTGAATATATACGAGTTGGTGAATATTCCACTAAGATATATATGAGAGCGGATATTAAATCATCGGAACATAAATCATTTTCTTCAGGAATTGTACGAATTAATGATTCAATTGCCATTAATTTTTTTTTAGGAGTATGTAATTTCTCAAAATCTTTTAAAAATTTATAGCATTTCTTTTTATTTAATTTTTCACCAATTTCTAATACATCTGTTTCTAAATGATTTCTTAATTCTAAACATCGTCTATAAAATTTCTCATCTTCTTCTCTATATTTTTCTTTGTAAGCAGAAATAATATTATTATAAACGTGTGAAAAAATATAAAGTTCTATTTCATTAAAACAATTATTCTTATCTTCTGTGTCCATATAGTCAAAAATATATTCAAATGTTTTACATAAATATTTTGAATAATTCAAAATATCACTGATAATTACAGGACAAGTATTATTACGTTCTCTTTTTTGTTTATATAAAGTAAAAAAATCTCTATTTATATCTGTGAAAAAAGTACTTCTATCTGATTCTAATATTTTCTTTATATATTTTCTTACATCTCTTTTATAACAGACTGGGGTCATAAATTTTGGACAGGCTTCATCATTAACATATTGATGGTGGATATTATACCATTGAGTTTCATCTAATTCTTTTTGATATTTTAAATTAATAAATCTTTCTGTTACACGTCTAGATATATCACCCATCATAGCACCTACTGTACTAGCACTACAAACTATGACTCCACTACCTACCTTTGCTACTATCGCAGCCGGTAATGCTAATGGACCCGCAGTCAAACCTCCGATAATTCCACCAATGATTGGAACTCCAAATTTTATGATATTTGAAGTTATAATATAATCAGTGTCATTATTATCTTCTTTATCATTCATTAATTTATATTCGGTTGACATTGTTTGTTACACTTTAATAATATTTTTTTTATTCAATTTTTGTGCTCCAATATATTATATTAATTTAATATATATAAGTTAGTTATGAATATTACTTTAGATGAAGATGTTAAAAACTTAGATAATAAAGTTCAAAACGATGGACAAGAAGATTTTTTTTTTAGAAGAGGTGGTAGAGGTCCTCTCAGAATCGGACAAATTACTTACAGAGTTTCTAGTTCTTGGGATAATGGAAGAAATCGCCATTTTACTCCTCAAATTAATTCTCCACAAGGATGGTCGGCAGGAACAAATAGAGTTAATCAATGGATTAATATGAGATTTCGAAAACAATTTGTTAAAAATGTATTAACTCAAGG
>Ga0310345_10004487_pt1 | contig 12639 bp, 9 predicted proteins | sample HC15DNA20500_MG_FD_204667 | JGI IMG/M metagenome (GOLD analysis project Ga0310345, IMG submission 204667) | Marine microbial communities from station ALOHA, North Pacific Subtropical Gyre - HC15-DNA-20-500_MG | ecosystem: Environmental > Aquatic > Marine > Oceanic | place: Pacific Ocean: North... | reverse complement strand
GCAAAGCGTCTCGACCAGCGTGAGGTTGTCTACCTCGGCGTGCCCGCCGACGTTGTACGTCTGGCCCAGGCCGCCGCGCTCGATCACGGTCCAGATCGCGTCACAGTGGTCCTCAACGTAGAGCCAATCGCGAACGTTGCGCCCGTCCCCGTACACCGGAATCGGCTCGCCCGCGGCGGCGCGTAGCACGACGACCGGGATCAGCTTCTCGGGGTACTGCCGTGGCCCGTAGTTGTTGGAGCAGTTGGTGATCGTGACCGGGAGACCGTACGTCCGAGCGTAGGCGCGGACGAGGTGGTCCGACCCCGCCTTCGAGGCCGAGTACGGCGACGACGGCGCGTAGGGCGTCTGTTCGGAGAACGCGGGGTCGCCGGGGCCGAGATCGCCGTACACCTCGTCGGTCGAGACGTGGTGGAACCGGACGCCCCCGGCTTCACGGCAGGCGTCCAAGAGGACCTGGGTGCCCAGCACGTTCGTCTCGACAAAGGCCGCGGGCCCGGCAATGGACCGGTCCACGTGCGACTCGGCCGCGAGGTGGACCACGAGACCGATCCCATGCCCGTCCAGCACCTGGCGGACGAGCGCTCCGTCCCGGATGTCGCCCTCGACGAACGTGTGGCGGTCGGGCAGCCCACGGAGGTTCGCCAAGGACCCGGCGTACGTCAGTGCGTCGAGCGTAACGACCGAGGCATCGGGCCGGCGCTCCAGCGCCGACCGGACAAAGGCCGAGCCGATGAACCCGGCGCCGCCTGTGACCAGGACTCCAGTCCGATCGGACATGCTTAGTCGCCGGAGATGACGAACCGGTAGAGTTGTACCGCCGCGATCACGCCGGACGTGACGACGCCGGCCGCGGTCAGGTAGTCCCGCGTACTCCAGCCCGGGTCCAGCCGGGTCTCGATCTCCAAGACATCGCCGTCCATAAGAGCGGGCGCGGGGCCAGTCAGGAACGACTGGAGCGTCCCGCGGTAGTCGGGCTCCCCCTCCCCGCCGGTGCGGTAGATCAGGACGGTCGTCGTCCGCTCGACGCCCGCCTCAAGCGGGTCGAGGCGAGGGCCGCCGGCCAGCGCGAGGGCGTCGTGGGACGTGAACGTCGGCCCGACCTCGTATGTCCCAGGCCGGAGCACGGCCCCGATCACGGCCACGCGGGCGACGCCCTCCGCCTCCACCGCGATGACGTCGCCGTATCGGATGTCGGGCGCCGATGGGTCGGCCACGAACTGCTCGACGGGCGCCTCGTACACCGGGTCGGTCTGGCCGGGGCGGAACAACCGGAGCATCAGTTGCGGTTCCCCCTCAAGTGGGGTCCGCTCACTCGACACGCCGGCCATGCTGAGGACGCCCCCCAGGTCGAAGTCCGGTCCGACGTCGTAAACGCCGGGCCGGAGCACGCGGCCCCACACGTAGACACGGGTCACGGGCTGCCCGGGGAGCGCGTTGTAGAAGTAGCCACCCGGCGTGGCCTCACGGCCCTCGAGAAGCCCCAAAATGCCCCGTTCGTCGGTCGGCTGGGCCGAGGCGACGGCCGAGGCCGCCAGGAAGGCGAGGAGGGCGAGACGGCGCATGACGCGGGCGCGGCGGCCGCGTGGGCGACCGGGGATGGGGGGACGAAGATGGGGGCCGGCGCTATGCCTCGGTGGCCTGGCTGCTACCATAGCCGTAGCTGCTGCCGTACCGGTAGGCGTACTTGTACCGGTACCCGTAGGCCTGGCGGACGTCGAACGCGTTCAGCACGAGGCCGCTCGGCTTCGTGCCGACGTCAGCGAGGGCGGTCATGGCCGACTGGAGCTCGAAGTCTTTGGTCTCCCCAGCCCGCGCGATCACGAGCGTCGCGTCGCATTGTGTGGAGAGGAGCACGGCGTCGGTGGCCGCCAGGATGGGGGGCGCGTCGAAGATGATAATGTCGAACTTGGCCCGCATGTCCTCGATCAGCTCCCGCATCCGCCGTGAGCCCACGAGCTCCGACGGGTTCGGGGCGAGCGAGCCCGCCGGTAGCACGTAGAGGTCGTCGGCGACCTGCTCGAGCGCGTCGGGCGCGAGCCCTACGTCTGTGAACAGCTCTTGGACCAGGCCAGGCTCCCGCGGAAGGCCCAGTTTCTTGTGGACCGTCGGGCGGCGGAGGTCGGCGTCGACGAGGAGCACCCGGCGACCAGCCTGGGCGAACACGACGGCAAGGTTCGAGGACGTGACCGACTTGCCCTCGCCCGGGTTCGAGCTCGTCACGAGGATCGTCTGGACGACGACGTCGGGCCGGCTGAACTGGATGTTGGTCCGGAGCGCGCGGTAGGCCTCGCTGGCCGTCGCCATCGGGTTGAGCAGCGAGACGACGTGGGTGTCGACCATCCGGTCGTTGACCTCGGCCGCCTCGGCACCCCCGTACTCTTCCTTGACGAGGGCCTCCGTGCTCGGGACCGTCCCCATCACCGGGTGGCCCAACTTGGCGAGGTCGTCGGGCGTGTGGATCCGATGGTCAAGCTTGACCCGGCCGATGGCGAGGAGCGCGCCGAAGACGAGGCCACAGAGGAGCGCGAGAACCGTGTTGCGAACCCGGAGCGGCGAGAACGCCCGCTCCGGCGGGAACGCCGGGCGGATCACGCGGGCGTAGCCCAACTGCGACTGCTCGGCGACGCGGGCCTGCTGGAGGTTCTGCTCGAGGGCGCCGTAGAGCGTCTCCGCGGCGCGGCGGTCGCGCTCGAGCTGGGCCAACTCGATCGACTGCTCCGGCACGCTCGAGAGCTCGCCCTCGTACTGCCCCAGGCGGGCGCCGACTTGCCGGACCTCGGCCTCAAGACCGCGCACGGCGACGCGGGCGGCCGAGATCTGCGAGCGGAGCTCCGCCGCGCGGGCGAAGCCGGACGACTGGTCGTTCGGCCCGGTGCTCGATGCGAGCGACTGCTGCGAGAGCTCACGGGCGATCCGGTCCTGCTCGGTCTCCGCGCGCTCGAGCTCGCTGCGGAGCCGCGCGATGTTGGCCGGCGGGTTGGGGTTGGTGCGGAGTGCCGGATTCTGGCTGTAGAACGTCTCGAGCTCACCGCGGAGCTGCTGGATCTGCTCGCGGACCGTGACGAGTTGTCCGTCGAGGTTGGACGAGAGCCGGTCGCCGAGCTGGCCTTCGAGGCGTGAGAGCTCGCCCTGGAGCGCCGCCAGCTCGGCCCGCTTCGTCTGGAGGTTGACGGCCGCCTGGTCGCGGCGGGCGTCGAGCGTGGCGATCTGGTCGACGAGGCGGGCCGTCTCCTCCTGAAGCGCGACCGCGCCCTCTTGGAGCATGTACGCCTCGACGGCGGCGTCGGCCTCGCGGAGCCGCTCGTTCTGCGTTTCGACCTGGTTCTCGAGGAACTCGCGGGACGCGGACGCGCTCGACCGGCTCTGGTCCTGGGTCAGGTCGGCAAAGGCCTCCGCGAAGGCGTTGGCGATGAACGCGGCCTCGGCGCGGTCGGTGCTCACGGCGTTGACGCGGATGGCGTCGGCGCCACCGCTTTCCATCGAGGAGGTGACGTAATTCCTCTGGAGCCGGAAGGCGACCTCGTCGACCGTGAGCGGCGTCGAGGGGTCCTCGTTCTCGAGGATCGTCAGCGGTCGGTCGGTGTCCGGGGCCGTCCCGGCGTCGATGAGCCGCCGCGCAACCGCCTGCGCGAGCTCCGTCGACTGGTCGAGGACCAGGAGCTCGTTGCTCAGATTCCGCTCCTGCCGCCAAAACGCCGTCGGCATCTGTTCCGGGAGCACGTCGGCCAGGTCCGTGTCCGTGCGGTCGACGAGCAGGATCGAATAGGCGCGGTACTTCGACGGGCTCGCGATCGAGTACAGCACGACCGGAACTGCCAGCGCGAGCATGGTCGCGAGGATGATCCACTTCCCGCGGAGCAGGATGTCGAGGAGGGCCCGGAGATCCAGTCCATCCTGATCGCCGTAGTAGAACGGCTCCTCTCCCCGGTAAGGCGCGCCGGGGGTGCTGCGGTCCGACACCTGCGGATACGGGAGTTCAGGCATGGGAGGAGAGGCCGAGATATGGGAGGAGGCTCTGCGAATATAGGTCGTTGGACGCAACGGGGATGCACCCGGGGCGTGGGCTGGCTGAACGACCGGTACCTTTGCCCGCCCGCGTCCCCCCACCGTGCGCCTCGCCGTCTTTTCCGACATCCACGCGAACCTGCCGGCCCTCCAGAAGGCCCTTCAGGTCGCCGAGGCGCACGGCGCCGACGCCCTGGTCAACCTCGGGGACGTCGTCGGGTACGGCCCGTCGCCAGTCGAGTGCCTCGACGTGGTCCGGAAGGAGTTCGCGATCAACGTTCTGGGCAACCACGACGCAGCCGTCGCCGGCGAGCCCGACAAGGCCATCCCACCGGATGGGCAGAAGGCGGTCGAGCTCCACCGGACGCTGCTCGACGCGGACCGGCTCGACTGGCTCGCGTCGCTGCCCTACACCGTCGAGGCGCATGGGGCCACGTTCGTCCACGCCGCGCCGGACGAGCCGGACAAGTGGCCCCGGCTCGAGACGCTCCGGGACACGCAGCGCCAGTTCGCCGCGTTCGAGACCGACGTCTGCTTTATCGGCCACTCCCACCGGCAGGCGATCGTGTCGGAAAGCCTCGGCGTGTTCCGCGTGCGGCCCGGCCATCGGTTCTTGGTCAACGTGGGCAGCGTCGGGCAACCCCGCGACCGAGACCCCCGGCTCGGGTTCGCGCTGTTCGACACAGACGCGTTCGCCGTCCACCTCGTGCGTGAGCACTACGACCACGCGCAGACCGAGGCGGCCATCCTGAAGGCGGGCCTCCCGAAACGGCTCGCGACCCGGCTCCGCGCCGGCACCTAGCCCGCGCCGGGCCCGGCTCACGCCACCTCGGGCTGGACGTGGGCGAGCGCGAGGTCCGACTGGACCATCTCGGCGGCGAGCGCCTCGACCGTCACGGCCGGCTCCCAGCCCAGCTCGGCCTTGGCCTTCGACGGATCGCCGAGGAGTTGGTCGACCTCGGTCGGCCGGTAGTAGCGCGGGTCGACGCGGACGATCACGGCGCCGGTGTCCTCGCGGATGCCGACCTCGTCCTCGTTCTCGCCCTCCCAGCGGACGGCGATCCCGGCGGCCTTGAACGCCATCTCGCAAAAGTGGCGGACCGTCGTCATGGAGCCCGTCGCGAGCACCCAGTCGTCGGGCGTGTCGTGTTGGAGGATCCGCCACATGCCCTCGACGTAGTCGCGGGCGTGGCCCCAGTCGCGCTGGGCGTCGAGGTTGCCGAGGTAGACGGTGTCCTGGAGCCCGAGCGAGATCCGGGCGGCGGCCCGCGTGATCTTCCGCGTCACGAACGTCTCGCCGCGGCGCGGGCTCTCGTGGTTGAACAGGATCCCGTTCGAGGCGAACATGCCGTAGGCCTCCCGGTAGTTCACGGTGATCCAGTAGCCGTAGAGCTTGGCCACGCCGTACGGCGAGCGCGGGTAGAACGGCGTCGTCTCGGACTGCGGGACCTCCTGGACCTTCCCATACAGCTCGCTCGTCGAGGCCTGGTAGAACCGGCACGTCTCCTCCATCCCGAGGATCCGGATGGCCTCGAGCAGGCGGAGCGTCCCGAGCGCGTCCGAGTTGGCCGTGTACTCCGGCGTCTCGAAACTGACGGCCACGTGGCTCTGCGCGGCGAGGTTGTAGACCTCGTCGGGCTGGATCTCTTGGACGAGCCGGATGAGGTTGGTCGAGTCGGTAAGGTCGCCGTAGTGGAGCCGGAACCGGACGTCCTCCTCGTGGGGGTCCTGGTAGAGGTGGTTCACCCGCTCCGTGTTGAACGACGAGGCGCGGCGCTTGACGCCGTGGACCTCGTAGCCCTTGGCGAGCAGGAGCTCCGAGAGGTACGACCCGTCCTGGCCGGTGACTCCGGTGATGAGGGCGCGGGGACGGCGGGAGGTGTCGGACATCAGGCGGCGGCCTCCGCGGAGGCGTGGGTGTCGAGGTACCAGGCGTAGGTCGAGGCGATGCCCTCCCGGAGGCCCACCGAGGCGGACCACCCCAGGTCGCGGAGCCGGCTCACGTCGAGCAGCTTGCGGGGCGTCCCGTCGGGCTTGTCGGTGTCCCACGTGATGGCGCTCTCCGACCCGACGACATCGCGGATCAGCTCCGCCAACTCGCGGATGGCGAGGTCCTCCCCCACCCCGACGTTGAGGAGCCCGTCCGGCGCGACCTCGCGGATCTCCGCCTCGGGAAGCCGGAGGACGAAGGCGATGGCGTCGGCGAGGTCGTCGGCGTGGAGGAACTCGCGCTTCGGCGAGCCGGTGCCCCAGAGCGTGACGGGCGCGTCGGCGCCGTCGGGCGCGGCGCCCTTGGCCTCGTGGAACCGGCGGATAAGGGCCGGTAGGACGTGGCTCGTCGCGAGGTCGAAGTTGTCGCCCGGGCCGTACATGTTGGTCGGCATCAGGCTGACCGTGTCGTCGCCGTGCTGGCGGTGGAGGCCCTCGGCGATCTCGATCCCAGCGATCTTGGCGATCGCGTAGGGCCGGTTCGTCGGCTCGAGGGGCCCGGTCAGGAGGTGTTCCTCCTTCATCGGCTGCGGCGCGTGCTTCGGGTAGATGCACGACGAGCCGAGAAAGACGACGCGGCCCGTCTCGCCGAGGCCGGCCTCGTGTGCGGCCGTCATCACCTGGTAGGCGATCGCGAGGTTGTCGTTGATGAAGTCGGCCGGGTAGTCGCGGTTGGCGAGGATCCCGCCGACCTTCGCCGCGGCGAGCACGACGTGCGTGGGCCGCTCGGCCTCGAAGAACCGGCGGACGGCCGCGCCGTCGCGGAGGTCGAGTTCGGCGCTCGTCCGCGTGACCATCTCGACGTTCTCGGCGGCGAGGCGGCGGACGACGGCGGAGCCGACGAGGCCACGGTGCCCAGCGACGAAGACGCGGGAGTCGGGGGTCAGGGCAGGCATGTCCGGGGAGGGGCGGGCGGCTCCCGAAGGTAGGAACGGGCGGCGTGCGAGTCGTGCGTATCGCCCGTGCTCCACGGGACCTTGAATCGGACGCGCCCGCCTCGACGCCAGGCGGCCTACCTCACGACGACGAGCCGCCGGGTCTCGGCGAGACGGTCCGGACCCCGTAGGTCCCCGACGCCCAGCCCTCGGACAGACCCACGAGTCGCGCGGCCCCCGTCGAGAGGTCGGCGTCGAACGGATCGCCACGCCGCGACCAAACGTGCGGCACCGTCCTCCCCGTCGGTTCTCAGCGACGACGAGGCCTCTCTCGGGCGACTACGATCGTGGCCGAGGCGTGAGGAGCCAGCGCGCCACCCCCGACAGCACGAGCGCCCCGACAGCGATCACCCCGAAGCCCGCCTGGTACCCCTCGACGGTCGTCGCCGCGGAGGTCGCCAGCGACGCCAGCGACGCCGCGCCGACCAGTTGGCCGACGCTCAGGAAGATCGTGGACAGCCCCTGCGCGACCGCGCGTTCGTCGGCGCCGGCCTCGGCGAGGAGGATGTAGGCCAGCGACGACCCGAGGATGCCCGACAGCCCGACCCCGAGCACGACCGTCCCCACGAGGTGGATGGCCAGCGACGGCGCCAGCGTCACCATCCCCATCCCGGCGGCCACGAGGAGCGTCGCGACCGTCACCACGGGGCGAGCGCCGACGCGGTCGAGCAGCCGCCCGGCCACTGGGGCCCCGACCGTCACGCCCGCGACGAGGAGCAGGAGCAGGTACGACGCGGTCGACTCGGCGACGCCGAACGCGCTGACCACATAGGACGAGAGGAGCACGAACGTCGCCTCGACGACGCCTGCGCCGACGGCGAGGGCGCACGCCGCCTGGACCGGGCGTCGCGCGACGAGGCCAGGACGGAGGATCGGTGCCGCCGCGCGGCGCTCGATCCGGACCAACACCGGCACCAGGGCCGCGGCGAGGAGGAGCGGTCCCCAAACGACGGGCTCGGCGAGCGCCGCCGTGAACGACGAGGCGTCGAGCCCGCTCAGCCCGATCACGAGCGCGGCGAGCAGGAGCGTGAGCGTCACGAGGCCGGCGGCGTCGAACGGCCGTGGCGCGGGCGACCGCGACTCCGGGAGGGTCCGCGCGCTGAGGACCCAGACGACGAGGGCGAGCGGGAGCGACAGCGCGAACAGCCACCGCCAGCTGGCAACGGCCAGCAGGATCCCCCCGACGGCCGGCCCGATCAGGAACGCGACCCCGAACACGGCGCCGAGCATCCCCACGGCTCGACCCCGGCGCTCTGGCGGGTACGCGTCGCCGACGACGGCCGTCGCGACAGGGAAGATGCCCGACGCCCCCAGCCCCTGCACCACTCGTCCCGCCAGGAGCACCCCGAACGAGGGCGCCAGCACGACGACGACGGTCCCCGCGGCGAAGATCGCGACGTCGGTGAGGTACACGCGCCGACGGCCGACGCGGTCGGCGAGCGCGGCCATGATGGGGAGCCCCACCAGGTTGGCGAGCACGAACGCGGTAAACGTCCAGGCGACCGCGCGCTCGGTCAATCCGAAGGCCTCGCGGAGCGCGGGCAGCGCGGGCCCGACGACGGCGATGTCAAGCGCGGCCAGGAGCGTGCCCAGGAAGAGGACGCCGAGAAGCCGGCGCGGCGGGTCGGGGTGCGGAGTCGCTGTCATGAGGGGGCCCGCCTCGGCACCCGGGTCGAGTGCGCCGAGGCGGTCGGGGCTAGAGCGCGGCGAAGGCGGAGCGGAACGCGTCGGCGGCCTCGGCGACGACCTCGGGGGTGTGGGCGCTCGAGGTAAAACAGGCCTCGAACGGGGACGGCGGGAGGTACACGCCGCGGTCGAGGAGCAGACGGTGGAGCCGCGCGAACGCCGCGCGGTCGGTCTGCTGGACGTCGTCGTAGGTGAACACTGACCGGTCGTGGAGGAAGAACCCGAACATGGCCCCGACCGACTCGCTCACCACCGGCACACCGGCAGCGTCGGCGGCCTCCTGGACGGCGTGGGCCGTGTCGCGTGCGGCATCGGCGGCGCGCTGCCAGGCGTCCGTGGCCTCGACCTCTCGGAGGAGCGCCAGGCCGGCGGCCATCGCGAGCGGGTTGCCCGAGAGCGTCCCGGCCTGGTAGACCGGACCGTCAGGGGCCATCATCCGCATGACGTCGGCGCGCCCGCCGTAGGCCCCCACCGGAAGCCCGCCGCCGATGACCTTGCCGAGGATCGTCACGTCGGGCGTCACGCCGGTCAGCGCCTGGGCGCCACCGGGGTGGACGCGGAAGCCGACCATGACCTCGTCGAACACGAGGAGCGCGCCGTGGGCGGTCGTCAGCTCACGGAGAAGCTCGAGGAAGCCGTCGCGCGGGCGGACGAGGCCCATGTTTCCCGCGATCGGCTCCACCAGCACGGCGGCGATCTCCTCCCCTTCCCGCTCGAACAGCTCGCGAATCGCGGCCTCGTCGTTGAACGGGACCACGAGCGTGTCGGCCGTGACGGCGGCCGGGACGCCGGGCGAGTCGGGCAGGCCGAGCGTGGCGACGCCGCTGCCCGCCTTCGCCAGCAGGAGATCGGCGTGGCCGTGGTAGTGGCCCTCGAACTTGACCACCTTGTTCCGCCCCGTGAACCCGCGCGCAGCACGGACGGCGCTCATCGCGCCCTCGGTCCCGGAGTTCACGAACCGGAGCCGCTCCATCGACGGGTAGATCCGCTGAATCGTCTCGGCGAGGTCGACCTCGAGCGGGCTCGGCGCGCCGAAGCTGCTCCCGCGCGCCGCCTGCTCCGCGATGGCCGCCGTGACGGCCTCGGGCGCGTGGCCGAGCAGGAGCGGCCCAAACGACAGGACGTAGTCGACGTACCGATTCCCATCGACGTCGACGAGGTAGGGCCCCTCTCCCCTCTCAATAAACCGGGGGATGCCGCCGACGGACTTGAACGCCCTCACGGGCGACGAGACGCCGCCGGGCATGAGGGCCTGGGCGTCGGCGAAAAGCTGTTCGGAGCGAGCGGTCGAGCGGGAGTCAGTCATCGGGCGAAGTGGGATAGGATCGAGTCGGCGGCAGCCTCGGCGCCCGCGATCACGTCGGGCAGGCCGATGCCACGGAGGGCCGCGCCGGCGAGGGCGAGCCCGGGGTGGCGTGCGATCGCGGCGTCGATGGCAGCGACGCGGTCGAGGTGGCCGAGGGTGTAGCGGGGCGACGCCGCGCGCCAGCGGTGGGCGAGCGTAAAGACGGGCTCGCCCCGCAGCCCGACCCACTGGCGGAGGTGCCCGACGGCGGCGGCGACCAACTCGTCGTCGGAGGCATCGGTCAGCGCGGGGCGAAGAAAGACGCGGGCGAGATCGGACCCGACGGGCGCCGTCCCGCGGTGCTTGCGAGAGAGCATCGTCACGGCCTGGACCGGTCCGCCCTCTGCGCGTGGCACGAGCCAGCCAGACGCCTCGGGAACGTCAGCGGCCTCGGTCCGGAATCCGACGAACGCCGCCGCGGCGGCGCCCATCGGGATCGCACTGAGCGGGTCGGCGAGATCGGCGTCGAGCGGGCGGAGCACGCGAGCGGTGGCCGGCGCCGGCAGGGCGACGAGGAGCGCGCCGGCGACCCGGTCCGTGCCGTCGCCGAGGCGGGCGCGGTAGCCGGCTCCGTCCGCCTCGACGGCCTCGACCGGGGACTCCATCTCGACCTGGACGCCTCGCTGTCGGAGCGCGTCGGCGAGGGCGTCGACCAGCCGCTCCATCCCGCCCACGGGCCGGGCGAACGCGGGACCGGTCGCGGCCTTCGGGCCGGACGGGCGCCAGCGGAGGAGGCCGCCGTCTCGCTCGCGGTCGTGGAGATGCGGCAGCGTCGCGCGGACCGAGATGGGATGCTCGGTCCCGTAGAGCCCCCCGAGCAGCGGCTCGATCAGCCCCTCCCAGGCGCCCCGCCCGAAGCGCCGGATCGCGAACGCCTCGAGGCTTTCGTCGGCGTCGGTACGGCGGGCCGGGACGAGCGACTCGGCGACGGCGCGGAGGCGGGCCGCGAGCGGGATCGCGGACGTCGCGAGCAGCGGCCGGGCTTGACCGGGGACGAGCCCGCTGAACCCGGCCGGGAGCGGGTGGAGCCGCCCGTCCCGCAGGATCATCGCCCCGCCGTGCGGGGGCCGCGTCTCGACACCCAGGCGCTCGGCGAGGCGGACGGCGCCGGGCTTCCGCGTGAGGAAGTTGTCGGGGCCGACCTCCGCTTCGAACCCATCGTGACGGACCGTCCGCACGATCCCGCCGAGCCGGTCGGTCGCTTCGAGGAGACGGACGCTCCGGCCGGCCTCCGCGAGCCGGAGCGCCGCCGCCAGCCCGGCCACGCCGCCGCCCAGGACGAGCACGTCGGTCGGATCGGGGGGCGTCGGCATGGCCGGCCTCGGGGCCGAGGCGGAGGGAGTCAGCTAGGCGGGCGAGGTCGTGCCCGCGGGCATCGGCATCGACGGCTCGCCGGCAGAGGCGGCGCGGACGTCGGAGTCGATCCAGCCCTCCGCCGCCGCGCGGCCCTCGACCAGCTCCGCGAGAAGCCGCGTGAACCGCGGGTCGTCGTTGAGCGACGGCGGGCGGACGAGCGTGACGCCCCGCTCCCGGGCCGCCTTCTGGGCCTCGATGTCGATGTCGTAGAGGATCTCGACGTGGTCGCTCACGAACCCGATGGCGAGGCTCACGACCTTGTCGACGCCGCGCTCCTCGTGGAGCGCCGGGATATGGTCCTCGAGTTGCGGCCCGAGCCACGGCTCCGGGCTCCGGCCCTCCGACTGGTAGCTCCAGCTCCACTGGTCTTCGCGGAGCCCGGCACGCTCGGCGATGAGGCGAGCCGTCGTCCAGAGCTGGTCCTGGTAGGGGTCGCCCTCCCGGAGGATGCGGACCGGCAGGCTGTGCGCCGAGAGCACGACGTGGACGTCGTCTTGGTCGTCTTCCGGGAACTGCTCGATCGCTTCGCGTACGCGAGCGGCGAACGCCTCGATCAAGAGGTCCGCGTCGAAATAGGCGTCGACGGTCGCGAATTGGATGTCGCCGCGGTACATCTCCAGGCCGGCCTGGATCTTGGCCTGGTACTTCGCGATCGACATCGACGAAAAGTGCGGGGCGAGGACGATCGCGACGGCCCGCTCGATTCCGTCGTCGATCATTTGGCCCACGGTCTCCTCGATCCAGGGCGACCAGTGGCGCATGCCGAGGTAGGCCTTGAACCGCTCCGGCTCGCCGGGCGGGTTGAGCTCGGCCATCGCGCCCTCGATCTGCGACTGGGTCAGGCCCATGATGGGCGACTGGCCCCCGATCTGGCGGTAGTTGTTGGTGATCTCATCGAGGACGGCGGTGGTCGTCGGCCGGCCGTGGCGGATGTCGGAGAGGTAGCCGGGGATCTCGTCGAGCGCCTCCGGCCCGCCGTAGGCCATGAAGAGGACGCCGATGGGCTGCTGAGTGTCGGTCATGGTCGGGCTGGCTGGGTCCGCCTCGGCACCGAGGCGGAGAGGGGCGGGGCGCTAGCGGCTCGTCTGCTCGTGGACGTAGTCGGCGAGGCGGGCGACGGCGTCGGGCGGCGTGCTCGGGACGAGCCCGTGGCCCGTGTTGAACACGTGGCCGGTGGCGGGCGCCTCCGCGAGGACGCGGTCGGCCTGCGCCTTCAACTCGCGCCAGGGCGCCTGGAGGAGGTACGGGTCGAGGTTGCCCTGGATGGGCTTGCCGCCGATACGCTCACGGGCCTCGACGAGCGAGGGCCCGGAGTCGACG
>Ga0310345_10004485_pt1 | contig 12640 bp, 6 predicted proteins | sample HC15DNA20500_MG_FD_204667 | JGI IMG/M metagenome (GOLD analysis project Ga0310345, IMG submission 204667) | Marine microbial communities from station ALOHA, North Pacific Subtropical Gyre - HC15-DNA-20-500_MG | ecosystem: Environmental > Aquatic > Marine > Oceanic | place: Pacific Ocean: North... | reverse complement strand
CCCCTACTTCCCCCGCCTCTTCCAGGACCCCGAGTTCGAGCAGCAATACATCGACCGCTGGGCGATGCTGCGCCGCGGCCCCTTCCAGACCCAGGCGCTTCTCTCGCAGATCGACGAGGTCGCGGTTTATCTCGATGACGCACAGAGACGGAACTTCCAGCGCTGGAATATCCTGGGCACCTACGTCTGGCCCAATTACTTCGTCGCCGACACCTATCCTGAAGAGCTGGACTTCATGAAGGGATGGCTGGAGGCCCGCCTGAATTGGTACGACTCCAACTACGTGGCGACTCCTGTCTTCAACCAGGAGGGCGGCGGATTCGATGCCCCCTTCGACCTGCGAATCGGCTCGATGGCCGGCACGGTCTACTATACGACCGATGGCAGCGATCCGAGGCTCACCGGGGGATCCATCAACCCTCGGGCGGGAATCAACGGCGCAGGAACCGCCTCGGCCCTCGTCTCACCCGATGAAAACAGCGGTGTGAGGGCGCTGGTACCGACAAATGGAGGCCTTGGACGAAGCTGGACCGAGTCCGGCTTCGACGATTCCGCCTGGCTCTTCGGCCGAAACGGGGTCGGCGTCGGCTACGAGCGCGGCGAAGGCTACCAGGGGTTCATCGATGTCGACGTCGAGAGCCAGATGTACAACCGAAACTCCAGCGTCTATATTCGGGTTCCCTTCGAGGTCAACGATCCCTCGGACATCACGCAGCTCACCCTGCGCATGATGTACGACGATGGTTTCATCGCCTATTTGAACGGCCAGAGAGTCGCCGCCTCCAATTCCCGCAGCCTGGTCTCCTGGAATTCCGCCGCCACCGCCCAGCATGATGACGCGGCTTCGGTTCAGTTCGAGACCTTCAGCATCCCCGACGCCGGGATCGAAGCGCTCAGGCAGGGAACGAACATCCTCGCCATCCAGGGCTTCAACTTCACCATCGATTCCAGTGACCTCCTCATCGTGCCCGTCCTCAGTGGAAGCTCTACCACCGAGGGAGAGCCCATCGTCCTGACCGAGCCCGTACAGATCAAGGCGAGGGCGAAGGTCGGCAACGAGTGGAGCGGCCTGGCGGAGGCGACCTTCGTCTACAATTCGGACCTGCCGCTTCGAATCACCGAGCTCATGTACCATCCGGCCCGTCCGCAGAATGCCGGGGCTTTCACCGCGGATGATTTCGAGTTCGTCGAGATCCAGAACATCGGCGCAGAACCGGCCGCCCTGGCCGGGGTCTACTTTGACAACGGGATCGACTTCGACTTCACAACCTCGCCCATCCAGGCTCTCGCTCCCGGAGAATTCCTGGTCGTGGTTGAAAACCTCGCGGCCTTCTCCACCGTCTACGAAACCGATGGACTCAACATCGCCGGTCAATACGGCGGCAACCTCGACAATGGCGGCGAGAGAATCTCTCTCACCGATGGAAGAGGCGAGAAGATCCTCGAGTTCCGTTACGAAGATGACTGGCTGGCAGAGAGCGACGGCGGTGGCCATTCCCTGAACATCATCGATCCCTCGGCCGGCACCGAGTCCTGGAACGATGGGGCGAGCTGGGTGCTGAGCGCCGAAGCCGGCGGCACCCCCGGCGCCCCCGAAGGAGGCGAATTCATACCCAGCGGCTGGCAGCTTCCCGGCGATGCGAACCAGGATGGCGTCCTCGACATCTCGGATCCTGTTCGGCTTCTCCGGCAGCTTTACCTCGGAGCCCCTGCGGAGGTCCCCTGCGACAGCGAGAACCTCTTCACCGGCGGCAGCCTGGTCCTGCTCGACGTAAATGGTGACTCCAGGGCCGACCTCTCCGATGCGGTCTATACCCTCAACTTCCTGTTCACCAGGGGACCGGAACCTATCGGCGGAACTGAATGTATCCGGGTTGAATCCTGCCCAAGCGTCTGCCGCTGATCTTTCCGAAGCCATGGCTGCACACCGACCAGGGGCTCTACTCGCCCCCCAGGGAGTTCATCAGCTGATCATCCCATGTATTGACTGAAAAACTCTATTTCAAGCACAAGAGATATAATTTCAGTCATAATAGAGCTCCAAAACGCTAGAAAACTTGCTATCTATCTGAAAAGATGCTTATTTTGTCTAAAAATCTGCTTTTCCAAGCAAGCTAGTCTTGAAGAAGTCCAAAATAGACGATAAATTCGTATCTTTCGCATATTATCCTGCAAAAGCACTACAAGGAGCTTCAGAACCGCCCTCGCGGGGCTGGAAGCGAGATTTCCTGAGAACCTCCTCCTGGAGGTAGAACCAACATGGCAACAGGCGCTGACATCATTATCGAATCCTTCCGCCGCGAGGGTGTGGAGTACGTCTTCGGACTGCCCGGCGGCGCGGTGATGCCGATCTTTGATTCCATCCTGGACTCGAAGATCGAGCTGATCCTGACGCGTCACGAACAGGGCGCCACCCACATGGCCGATGGATACGCCCGCGCCACCGGCAAGACCGGCGTCGTCATGGTCACCAGCGGCCCCGGCGCGACCAATACCGTCACCGGCCTCCTGACCGCCCACATGGACTCCGCCCCCATCGTCGTGGTTTCCGGCCAGCAGATCACCCCGATGCTCGGGAAGGATGCCTTCCAGGAAGCTGACATCTTCGGCATCACGATTCCCGTGGTGAAGCACTCCTACCTGGTGAAAGACGTCAACGATATACCCAGGGTTATGAAGGAGGCCTTCTTCATAGCATCGAGCGGCCGGCCGGGGCCCGTCCTGGTCGACGTTCCCAAGGACATCGCCTCGGCTGAATGCAACGCGACCTTCCCCGAAGATCTCGAAGAGCATCTGCCCGGCTACAATTTTCCCCAGATGTGCGACATGGAAAGCATTTACGCCTGCGCAGACCTTATCCACGCATCGAAGCGCCCCCTGCTCTACGTCGGCCAGGGCGCCAGGATCTCGGGAGCGGCTGAGGTGGTACGGGAATTTGCCGAGAAGCTCCAGGCGCCCGTCACCACGACCCTGCTTGGCAAGGGTGCCTTCCCCGAGACCAACGACCTCTCGGTCGGGATGCTCGGGATGCACGGAACGGCCTACGCCAATAAGACGGTTGTCGACTGCGATCTCATCATGGCCATCGGCGCGAGATGGGACGACCGGATCACCGGCAAGCTGAGCGAGTTCTGTACCGATGCGAAAAAGATCCACCTGGACATCGATCCCGCCGAGCACGGTAAGATCATCCAGCCGGACGTGTCCCTGGTGGGAGACGCGAGGTTGATCCTCGAAGAGTTGATCGAGCACGTCAACAGGCTCGACACCGGGCCCTGGCTCAAGAGAATCGCCGGGTGGAAGAAGAAGTTCCCCCTCAAGTACCCCAAGCGCGGAGGCCTGAGGGCCCAGCACGTCCTCGATTCTCTCAGCGACCTGACCGGTGGAGAGGCGATCGTCACTACGGATGTCGGCCAGCACCAGATGTGGTGCGCCCAGTTCTACAAGACGGGCCTCGACTACCAGTGGATCACCAGCGGTGGAGCCGGGACCATGGGCTTCGGAATGCCGGCCGCCATCGGCGCCCAATTCGGCCGGCCTGACCACCAGGTCTGGGCCGTGGTCGGAGACGGCGGTTTCCAGATGACCATGCCCGAGCTCGCCACGGCGGCCACCTGCAAGTTGCCGATCAAGGTTCTGATCATCAACAACGCCTACCTCGGCATGGTTCGGCAGTGGCAGGAGATGTTCTTCGAGAACCGCTATTCAGGCGTGGATCTCGAGGGCAACCCCGACTTCGTGAAGCTCGCCGAATCATTCGGCTGCAAGGGCTTCCGCATCCGCAGAAGCGGAGATGTTCGCCGCATCCTGCAGCAGGCTATCGACTACAACGATGGCCCCTGCATCGTGGATGCCTGCGTCGAGAAGGAAGGCAACGTCTTCCCGATGATCCCGGCGGGAGCGGCAGTGAGTGAAATGATTACGGAGAAACCGAAGACAGCCCTCCCCAAGCCCGAGGGCAGCACCTGAGCCCCGAGAGCTCCAGAGCCACCATGAGCAAAGACGGCAAGCACACCATCAGCATGCGGGTCCACGACCGGCCCGGCGTCCTCTCCAGGATCGCCCAGGTCTTCGCCCGCCGGGGATTCAACATCGACTCCCTGGTGGTGAGCGCGGGACACCAGCCGGGTTTTTCCCGGATGACCATCTCCTGCGAGGGCGACATCGACCAGCTCGAACAAATCGTCAAGCAGTTGGAGAAGCTCGTCGACACCGTTCATGCCGCTGAGCATATGAGCGAAAACACGGTCGAGCGTGAGATGGCCCTTGTGAAGGTCACCGCGACTCCTGAAAACCGCAGCGAGATACTCCAGATCGCCGAGTGTTTCCGCGGCAAGGCTGTCGACATCACCGAGGAGTCCATGGTGGTCGAGGTGACCGGCAACTCGGAGAAAATCGACGCCTTCGAGCAACTCCTCGAGACCTTCGGCATCATCGAGCGCGTACGCTCGGGCAAGGTCGTCATCGCCAGGGGCACCGGGATCACCTGATCCCTCCGTCCCCCCTGCCTGAAGCCTGCTTGCAACAGCGGCTCCGAGGTTCTACCTTATCCAGTCGGTAGAACACGCGTCTGAACAGGCAATTGCAACCACGCTTCCAGGAAGGTCTTTCGATGAACCCGAAGTCTATTCTCATCCTGTCGCTTTTCACTATTTCATCCATCTTCACCACGCCCCACGCGCAGATGACCATGGCCGCCGATGAGGAAGAAGGCTTCAGGCCCATCTTCAACGGCAAGGACCTCGACGGCTGGGATGGAAACCCCGGGTTCTGGAGCGTGCAGGATGGCGCCCTCACCGGACAGACCACGAAGGAGAAGCCCACGCGCGGAAACACCTTCATCATCTGGCGCCAGGGCGAGCTCGATGACTTCGAGTTGCGACTTGACTACAAGATCGTCGGAGGCAATAGCGGGATCCAGTACAGAAGCTTCGAGAACCCGAAGTGGGGAAAGTGGGTCGTCGGCGGCTACCAGGCCGACTTCGAGGCGGGCAATACCTACTCGGGGATCCTCTACGGCGAACGCTTCAGGGGAATCCTCGCCCAGCGCGGCCAATCGACGGAGATCGGCGACAACCACAGGCCGAAGGTGCTCGAGAAGGTCGGCAACTCCGCCGAGCTGCAGGCCAACATCAAGAAGGAGGACTGGAACTCCTACCGGATCATCGCCAGGGGGCACCAGTTCACCCACGAGATCAACGGAAAGGTCACCTGCAAGGTGCTCGACAACGACATGAAGATGCGCCGGCGCTCGGGGATCCTCGCCCTGCAGTTGCACGCGGGCCCGCCGATGACGGTCCAGTTCCGTAACATCCGCCTCAAGAGACTGAAGCTCGGCGACAAGAAGAAGATCGTCATGATCTCCGGCAACCGCAGCCACGGCTACGGCTCGCACGAATTCAACGCCGGCCATCTGCTGATGAAAAAACTGCTCGACGGCAGCTCCGCCGCGGTCCATTCGACCGTCTACCTCAACCATGGCCATCTCAAGCCCGCCGTACCCGTGATGAGCGGCGGCTGGCCGAAGGACCCGACCGCCTTCGACAACGCCGATTCCGTCGTGCTCTTCATGAACGGAGGCGGTGGACACCCCGTCAACAGGCACCTCGCCGAGATCGACGCCCTGATGAAGAAGGGAGTCGGGCTCGCCTGCCTGCACTACGGCGTCGAGGTTCCCAAGGGCAAATCAGGAAACAGCTTCCTCGACTGGATCGGCGGCTACTTCGAGGCCCACTGGTCGGTCAACCCGCACTGGACGATCGAAAACGTCACGCTGGCCAAGGAGCACCCCATCACCGACGGCGTCAAGCCCTTCACCTCCAATGACGAGTGGTACTTCCACATGCGGTTCCGCGACAAGATGGAGGGCGTCACTCCCATCCTCAGCGCCGTGGCTCCCAAGGCCACCATGAACCGCAGGGATGGAGCCCACAGCGGCAACCCCGCGGTCCGCGCCTCGGTGGCCAAGGGCGACCTGCAGCATGTCGCCTGGGCCCGCCAGCGCCCCGATGGGGGCCGCGGCTTCGGCTTCACGGGCCTGCATTACCACAAGAACTTCGCCGATGATGATTTCCGCAAGCTGGTCCTGAACGCGATGGTCTGGGTAGCGGGCGCCGAGGTTCCCAAGGGTGGAGTCGACACTCCGAAGCCAGGCGAGGAAGACCTCAAGCTCAACCAGGACTACGCCCCAAGGAAGAAATAATCACCGGGACGAACCCGGCAGTTCTCAGTCCGCACCGAGCTTGTGGATGGTATGGAAGATGTCGCCGCGGACATCCCGGCCGTCGACGGAGCGGAGCCGGTAGCGAATCTGCATCTGCATAACGGGCGCAAGACCAGCAATCTCGAGGAATACGCTCCGGCCATCGGCACTGAGCTTCGCCGAGCTGACCTGCATTCGATCGCGCCCCATCTTGTCGGGATTGCTGAACAGCCAGTCCTTTGAACCGTAGTTCTTTGTCCATCGGTAATTCCAGCGTTCCACGCTATAGCGAGATGGACTCGAGGCCGACTCCGGCTCCAGCGGCTCACTGAAGGTCAGCTTGAGTCCACTCTTTTTCACCCCGAGAGCCACGGGCAGGTAGACTTTTTCGCCCGTATAGCGCACCCGCTCAAAGGCTCCATCTCGAGGCGAAGTCGTCTGCCATCCCTTCAAGCCCGAGATATAGAGCTGCCTGTCTGACGGATTGACCCGGCCACGCATGGAGCCCGCATTGAATTTCCAGGGCATTGGCACTACCCCGCCCTGCGCCTGGCCATCGACCTCCTCGGAGAGAACCAGCAGCGCCCGGCACTGGCCGTAGGATAGATGGAAGAGATGGCCGCTGAGAGGCCCCCACCCCTCGGGCGAAGCCCAGGCCTGCCCACCGGCAGAATTATCCACACTCTTCGGTATCCAGCAAAGCGGCGGATCGTAGATCTTCGGAGCGATGGAGCGATGGTGCGATGGCATATAGCCGCAGAAAGCGCCCTTGCGGACGAAGTCGAGCCTCGTGGCGGGAACCCAGGTTCCCTCCTGGTCACCGACGGTGACTGTTCCATCAGGACCGACACCGAGACCGTTGGGATTCCTGAAGCCCGTCGCGAAGAGCTCGAACTTTTTCCCGTCCTTTGAAACCCTGATGGCCGAGCCATCATGCTCCGAGCGCGAATCGTTGGAGCATTTCATGTAGTAGAAGTTCCCGGCCGGGTCGGTATGAAGGTTGGTCGTATACTCGTGGCTGTGCGGGGTCACCTGGCAGTCGTTGTTGAAGTTTTCGTAGTAATCGGCCTCTCCATCGCCGTTGAGATCATGGAGGCGCGTGATCTGGTCGCGCCCGAGCACGTAGATCCTGTCCTCGACGATCCGCAGCCCCAGCGGCTGGAACAGCCCCGTGGCGAAACGCCGCCAGGTGATGCGCTCGAGCTTGTCGTCGATCCCGCCGACGATCCAGACATCTCCGTAGACCGAGCAGATGGCGGCGTCTCCGTTGGAGAAGAAATCATGGCCGCCGAAAAAGAGCATCGCCTTCCAGGGGTTGTCGAAGGGCGGAGTGAGCGTATCGACGACATAAGCTCCCCCGCTGCCGAGAACACCCTTCGTGATCAGCGGCTCGCCCCACCGCTTCGGGCCGCCCTTGAGGAGCGGCGCAAGCTCAGCGGCCGCAGGACTCCGACTCCTACCCACCAGGGCCAGGACCGCCGGAAGCTGTTCCTTCTTTCCATGCCAGGCGGAAACCTTGACCCGCCGCGGATGCTCGCCGGCCGGCACCTCGAGAGCGATCACCCGGACGTTTTTTCTTTTCTCGAGGGTACGCACCGAGAGCTTCCCCGCGCGCGCCGCCACAAGTGTCGTCTCTCCATTTTTCTCAAAGGCGAGCAACTCTAGGCTGTCTGCCGGAGCGAGATCGACCCGTTTCCCCACAGCCGGGCAGACCATCATGAACAAGCTATGGGCCGCCTTCTCCACCTCGATAGCGCGGGTAAAAACCCCGGCGTTCTCACCCCTCTCAATACCCGGCAATTCAAGGATCCCGACTCCAGCCACCTCGTAGGAGAGGACGGTTCCCTTCGCGCTGCGGTAGAGACCTTTGTATTTTCCCAGCGCGTCAGGCATGGGTCCGAAAGGCAGCTTGCGCGGATCCCGGAACTCGCCATCTTTCACCCAACCGCAGACCGGGTAGTTCGAAAAGAGGCTTTCGGCCCCTATTCGCGGCAGACCCCCGAGGCCTTCCCTGTTCTTGTGGAAGTCGACGAAGAGACCCTCCCAGCCTGCGCTCATTCTCAGCAGCTCGGTATCGAAACAGACGGCCGCGCCCGGCTCTCTCGACAGCCGGATCGCGATCCCCTTGTGGGTGTGCCCCGCCACGCCCGAGCGCTGCGGCTGGAAGGTGGCACTGAAGAAGGGGCCGACATCCATCTGGTGCCAGCGAGTCTGGGAAAACACCGATGACTGCAAAACCGCCAGGACCACGAGGACCAGCAATCCCCGGATACCCAGCCGGGAAAAACTCAACATGAACGCCCCCCCTCATCTGCGGGGGCCGTAACCTTGTATGTGGGGAGCTTTCGGCTTCCTTCTCTTTTCGAACTAATAAAGTCTCTTGTAAACAACGAATTACCAGTCAGCTAATTCTTCAAGATCTTAATCGCCTTGCCCTTGACGGTTGCCGTATGTATTCCGAACAAGATGAATTCATTTGCCATACCCTTGCTACGAGGAAGGATGATAGCATCCGCTTCCGGCACTGAATCGATGGCCTTATACATGGCCGCTTTGTAAGCCAGTCCCGAATTCCCGAAAGGGCTCCCGAAAGCGTTCCCGAGCCAGCCATACTCCTGGATGTCCCCAAACGGGAACCCCAGGATATGCCACACCGTCGCCTCACCTTCGGCATCTCCCAGAATTTTATACTCGCTGGAATTGAGAGGTTCGAAGCCTATTTGTCCAACTCCCAAGGTCGGAACATTCAGGGTTTTACAACCTGAGAGAAACACAACCGAAGCAAAACCCCAGACAATGAAAAAAGTCCTTATCTTCATCACAGCATTCTCCAAAAACTGGCTATTTAAACTAACGATCACAAGAACCCGGCCTGACAGACAGAGCGAATAGCAGACCAAAGCATCCTGAACGACCAACGTTAAGAAGCATCGGAGCGAATTCCAATACTTCCTGTTCCCTGCGAATACCCACCAAAATAATAAACTTAGTCTGGTGCGATTGCCAGATGGATGCCAGGCCGCAAAGAATTCAGCATGAACGCCCTCCATCATCTCCGGGAGCGACGACCTTGGCGCTAATCGGAGGCAGGACCTCCTCCAGCACGCCACGGGCCCGCGGCCAGAGGATGATCGCCTCAAAGACCATCCAGGCCTCGAGAGCGAGGGTTGCCACGGCGACCGACACCAGGAGCCAGTTGGTTTCCACTGCGTCCCCTGAACCGAAAAATCCCTTCAACTGAACAAGAAGCGCCCAGGCGGGAACGATCAGCATGAACACCATCGGCAGGGCCACGAAGGCTACGGGCAGCTTTCTTCTCCAGAGCCAGAAAGAGATAACCAGGAAGGCGAGCCCTGCCAGCAACTGGTTCGTCGCCCCGAAAAGGGGCCAGAGGATGAGGCCGCCCTTGCCAGCGGTAGCCCAGGTCCACTCCGAGCCGTCGGCCGGCAGCGCAGCCATTGCTCCAGCCAGCACCACCGCGAAGATCGTCGCTCCATGCTTGTTGGATAAGATGCCCGCTGGTCCGCCAAGCAGCCCAGGGTCTTCTCCACCCCGCCGGAAGGTACCCGCAAGCTCCTGCACCACGTAGCGCTGCAGCCTGCAGGCGGTATCCAGGGTCGTTCCCGCGAAGGATGCCACCAGCACTCCCATGAGGGCCGTTGCCACTCCTTCCGAGATCCCCAGGGCCTTCAGAAAATTCGCCGAACCATCGACAAAGGCTCCGACCTTGGCCCCGAGGCCCTTGGCCGCGCCCCAGTTGGCATAGCGACTGGCCCAGGCCTCATCGCCAAGCAGCGTGGCTCCTTCCTTCTCGATTCCCAGGCCCAGGCCCGCGCAGCAGGCGAGGATCACCAGCGTCGCCAGGAAACCCTCGGTCAGCATCGAGCCGTAGCCGACGAACTGGGCGTCGGTTTCGCATTTGAGCTGCTTGCTAGAGGTGCCGCTGGAGACCAGGCAGTGAAAACCGCTGATGGCGCCGCAGGCTATGGTCACGAAGAGAAAGGGGAAAATCATCGGCGCACCCTCGGGCGCCCAATTCACCGCCGGGGCGACAATCTCGAGCGCCGGCCGTGCGGCCCCATCCACAGGAGGTGCCCCACCGAAAACCGCCGCCGCGAAGAGACCTACGACAACCAGTCCAAGGGCGGTAAGAAGCTGCAGGCTGTTGATGTAATCGCGCGGCTGCAGCAGGGTCCAGACCGGCAGCACCGAGGCCACGTAGGAATAGAGCAGCAGGATCACCACCCAGGTCATCACCGGGAGGCTGCTGAGCCAGGCGTTCAGTTCACCCAGCAGCCCGGCTCCGCCGTAAATTACCGCGAGGTACATACAGCCAAGCGCCAGCAGCGATGGAACGAGCAGGTCCACTCCCTTTCGGTGCAGGACAACGCCGATCACCACGGCGGTCGGGATCTGGACCAGGCAGGGAAAGATCGTTTCAGGGTACTGCTTGAATACCGCGGCGATAACGAGGCCGAAAATGGCCAGAACGATGGTCAGGGCGAGGAATAGGATCAACAGGAAGAGCAGCCGTACGCGGGGGTTCAGCACCCGCCCGGCGATCTCCCCCACCGTCTGTCCCCGGTTTCTAAGGCTCACCACCAGGGCGCCGAAATCGTGCACCGCGCCGATGAGAACCGATCCCACCAGCACCCAGATCAGCGCCGGCAGCCAGCCCCACATGACCGCGATCGCCGGCCCGACGATCGGCCCGGTCCCCGCGATCGAGGTGAAGTGGTGGCCGAAGACTATGGTCTTCTTCGTCGGTACGTAGTCCACATCATCATTGAGCTCGATGCTCGGCACGGTCGCCTCCGGGTCGAGCTTGAAGATCCTGCGCGCGAGCCAGCGACCGTAGGTATGGTAGGCGACGAGGTAGAGAACCAGGGCGCCGAGCGCGATCAGCAGGGTGGACATCTCAGACACTCCGTGGAATCAGGCCTTCTTAGAGCGGCAGATGATAACAGAACCCGTCGGGGGCTTGAACGGTAGATTCAATCCGCCTCTTTGCGCCAGGCGTCCTTGCCAAGCAGCAGGATGCTCGCCACCAGTCCGACGATGAGACCCAGCCAGGCGGAGTGGGTGGCGATCACCGCACCCGTCAGTACCGTCAGGCCGATCTCGACCCGGTTCCTGGGAATGGCGAGCGCCACATAGGAGCAGGCGAAACCGGTCAGGAGCAGGGTCAGGGACAGGGCCACGGCGAGAACGGGCTGGTAAAGGAGCACCACCGGCTTGATGAAAAGCAGGAGAGGAATACCGAAGAGGTAGTAGCTGGAGATTCCATCGAATATGGAGCGCATCGCCTCACGCCCGCGCCGGTAGCGTTCCGTCACGACCACCATGGCGCCCGTCCACAGGGGCCCCTGGAGCGGGAAGAAGGGCCCGCAAATGGCCGCCTGGGCAAGGTTGCGGATTCCAAGCGAGAGATGGGTGCGGTGCTCATCGAACTCGATCTCCTCATCCGGACGCTCGGCCCGGGCGGATTTCAGGATGGCGGTACCCGTTACGATATCGCCGAAGCCGATCACGTAGGCGGCCAGCGCCAGGGGCAAAGCCGCGAGGAAGACCCCCGTATCCAGGTTCTGGAGGATTCCGGATTCAGACGAAAACGGACTGTAACCGCTCACCAGCCCGGCGACATCCGGGATGAAAAACAGATTCTTGAAAGTGAAAACAAACTCGCCGCTGGTCGGATCAAAAAACAGCGCATTGAACTCTTTGTATTCCACCTCCGAAACAAATGGACCGACAACCATCGCGAGGATGAACCCGGGCGCCATCCCGAGTCCCCCAAGGACGGCAAGCCAGCCAAAGCGGGCTTTCAGTTTTTCCAGCGGCTGCGAAAAAAGCAGCAGGAGCGTCAGGCCAGTAGCGAGTGTGATGCAGACGGGGTATTGGAGGACTCTTGGCAGAGTTTCCCCCTTCGAGCTGAATTCGCCCACGATAGCGCTCAACCCGGCGCCGAAAATAATCCCTGACTTGAGCGGCAGGGGTATCCAGCGAATGAACAGGGCGCCGAGCCGGGTAATGCCGAGAAACAGGAAGATCGAGCCCGTGGTGATCACCACTGCTGTGACGAAGGCGATGCGGTCTGGACCTGCCGCGACCCCCAGGGCTGCGCTCAGGACCAGCGGCAGGGCGGGTGTTATCCAGCCGGGACAGAACGGGTCACCAAAGAGAAAAAAAGCCGAGCACAGGATCACCGCCTGGACTATGCAGAGCGTCACGGCAATATCGAAGCTCATGCCGAAATACTCCGTGAAGATCGGCACCACGGCGAGACCGGTGGCGCCCGCCACCACGAGATTCTGCACCAGTTCGGGCCACGCGGCCCGGGTATGCACAAAGGGGATCCGGGCGGTAAAGGGGCCCCATCTGATACCCGGAGCGGCGGAAGGAAGCTCGTGCGGGCTGTAGGAATCTTCGGACATGGAA
>Ga0310345_10004483_pt1 | contig 12642 bp, 11 predicted proteins | sample HC15DNA20500_MG_FD_204667 | JGI IMG/M metagenome (GOLD analysis project Ga0310345, IMG submission 204667) | Marine microbial communities from station ALOHA, North Pacific Subtropical Gyre - HC15-DNA-20-500_MG | ecosystem: Environmental > Aquatic > Marine > Oceanic | place: Pacific Ocean: North... | reverse complement strand
GCCGGGCATGGTGCCGGTGCGCTTGCGCGCCACCTCACCCCTGGCCAGCACCAGCCGCCGGCCAGCATCGGCCTCACGACGCTGCCTGGACTTGGCGTCGGTGATCGCCTTGCCCAGCGTGCCCTGGCCCTGGTCTTTGCGGTCGTCGCGCTCACGGGCACGGTCTGCCTTGTTCTCGTCCCTGACGGCTTCGGCACGGCCCTTGGCGCGGTCGCCATCGTTCCGTTTCTTGTCCTTCGCCGCCCGATCCTGGCGGTCATCCTTGCCGCGCGGCCGCTGTTCCTGCCTGGCGCGATCAGCCTGCGCGGGGCGCTTGGCGTCCTCGGCCTTGCGCGCGGCGGCCTTTTCCTTCGGGCGGGTGCCATCCTTGGCGCGATCGGCCTTGGCGGGTCGCTTGTCTTCCTTGGCCTTGGCCTTGGCCGACCCGGACGCGGCATCTTTCTTCTTGCCGTTTTCCGCCTTGGTCTTGTCAGGCTTCTTTTCGTCGCGCGACTTTTTCTGCGCCTCGGCCTGCTTTTCCTTCTGCGCCCTTTCCCGGGCCTGTTTCTGCTTTTCCGCCTCGATCAGCTTCTTCAGCGTGCCTTCATCCTGCGGCGACGCATCGTTTCCTTGCCCTTGCGCCTGCGCCACCCTGTAGGATGGGTTCGGCTGGACGGCTGTTTCGGCGATTGCCGCGCCTGAGGCGAAGATAGACAGGCAGGCGGCTATCGCCGTCGTGTTATGTATGATTCGGCGCATGGCGCAACATCCTCCGTCGGTGTTTCCCGGTTACCGCAATAACAGAGGTTTTTCCGACCGGTTCCAACATGCGCGTGAACCCTTTCGTGATGTGGCGCCATTGCCAGCCTTTCATCCCGCAGGCTAGAGATCGGTCAGGCAGATGCAGGAGAAGACGCGATGGCAGCCAAGGATAGCCCGGTTCCGGTCCGGTTCGACTGGGAAGATCCGTTCCGGCTGGAGGATCAACTGAGCGAAGAGGAACGGATGCTGCGCGACGCGGCCCGGGCCTATGCCCAGGACAAGCTGCAAGGCCGCGTCATCGCCGCCTATCGTGACGAGACGACCGACCCCGACATCTTTCGCGAAATGGGAGAGATGGGGTTGCTGGGCGTCACCATCCCCGAGGAATTCGGCGGCATCGGCGCATCCTACGTGGCCTACGGGCTGATCGCGCGCGAGGTCGAGCGGGTCGATTCGGGCTATCGCAGCATGATGTCGGTGCAATCCTCGCTGGTGATGTATCCGATCCACGCCTATGGCAGCGACGCACAGCGTCGCAGATACCTGCCGAAACTGGCCTCGGGCGAATGGATCGGCTGTTTCGGCCTGACCGAACCCGATGCGGGCTCGGATCCGGGGGGCATGAAGACGGTCGCGAAGAAGACCGATGGCGGCTATGTGCTGTCGGGATCGAAGATGTGGATCTCGAATTCGCCCATCGCCGATGTTTTCGTCGTCTGGGCGAAATCGGACGCCCATGGCGGCAAGATCAGGGGATTCGTGCTGGACAGGGGCATGAAGGGGCTGTCGGCGCCCAGGATCGGCGGCAAGCTGTCCCTGCGCGCCTCGATCACCGGCGAAATCGTGATGGATGGCGTCGAGGTGGGCGAGGACGCGCTGCTGCCCGGCGTCGAGGGTCTGAAGGGGCCGTTCGGCTGCCTGAACCGAGCGCGCTATGGCATATCCTGGGGGGTGATGGGCGCGGCCGAGTTCTGCCTTCACGCGGCGCGCCAATACGGGCTGGACCGTCGGCAATTCGGCAAGCCGCTGGCGCAGACGCAACTGCACCAGTTGAAACTGGCCAACATGATGACCGAGATTTCCCTGGGCCTGCAAGCCAGCCTGCGCGTCGGCCGGCTGCTGGATCAGGCGCAGGCCGCCCCCGAGATGATCTCGATCGTCAAGCGCAACAATTGCGGCAAGGCGCTGGAGATTGCGCGGTGGTCGCGCGACATGCATGGCGGCAACGGGATTTCCGAGGAATATCAGGTCATGCGACACATGGCGAACCTGGAAACGGTGAACACCTACGAGGGCACGCACGACATCCACGCGCTGATCCTTGGCCGCGCGATCACCGGGTTGCAGGCGTTCTTCTGATCCGCGTCCCGCGACGGCCGGGGGACATTCTGTCCCCCGGCCCCCCTTGAGGGTATTTGAGCAACAGAGACGCCGCGGAGGCTGCCCCTCAGACACCGTCGCCGACAAAGGCCTTTTCGACCACGAATTCCTTCGGTTCGGAATTGGCGCCCTCGTGCAGGCCGAAGCCTTCCAGCACCGCCTTCACATCGACGTTGAAGGCCAGGCTGCCACAGATCATCGCGCGATCCGTTCCGGGCGAGATCGGCGGCAGGTTCAGATCCTCGAAGACCTTCCCCGAGGTGATGTTGTCGGTGATCCGGCCCATCCGCGGCGATTCCGCGCGGGTGGTCGTGGGGTAGTAAAGCAGTCGATCGGCGAAATCCTCGCCGTAGATTTCGCCCAGAAGCGGATCATTCCTCAGGTCCCCGACCAGCTCGCGGCCATAGGTCAGTTCCTCCGCCGTGCGGCAGGTATGCATCATCACGACCTGCTCGTAGCGCTCGTAGGTTTCGGGATCGCGCATCAGCGAGGCAAAGGGCGCGACGCCGGTGCCGGTGGCCAGAAACCACAGCCGTCTGCCCGGCAGCAATGCGTCGAGGACCAGCGTCCCCACGGGTTTCGGCCGCAGGATGATCTGATCGCCGGGCCGGATATGTTGCAGCCGCGAAGTCAGCGGGCCGTCGGGCACCTTGATGGAATAGAATTCCAGTTCGTCATCCCAGTTGGGCGAGGCGATGGAATAGGCCCGCAGGATCGGCTTGCCGTTATCGCCCGGAAGCCCGATCATCACGAATTCGCCCGAGCGGAAGCGCAGGCTGGCGGGCCGCGTCACGCGGAACGAGAAAAGGCTGTCCGTCCAGTGTTTCACGGCGGTCACGGTCTGCGCGTCGGCAAGCGTCTTGGCAGGTTTCGGGGCAACATCGGCCACGGTCAGGTCCAGCGTCATGTCTTCTTTCCTGAATGTCTTAAGGGATTTGGCGTCGCGCCGAAAGGCCGGATCAGCCTGCAAGGCGCGCGCGGTGGTCCCAGTCCTTCCAATCGGCGCGGGCCAGCCATTGTTGGGCCGGCTGGCGGGCTGCGATGTCCGGGGCGATCTGCACCTCGTCAAAGCCCACGCGACGGGCCATGGCGTATTGATCCGCGATCAGGCGGCCGGTCGCACGCAGACGCCCGGTGAACCCTATCTCGCGCAGACGGCGACCCAGCGAGAAGCCGCGCCCATCCGAGAATGTCGGAAAATCGACGGCGATCACGGCCCGATGCAGATGATCGACCAGTTCCTCGGGCGTGGTGTCGGGTGCCAGCGTCACCTCGGCGGCGATGTCCAGCGGGTGAAAGCCGTCATCGCGGACGAGGATTTGTTCGCTGTTCAACTGCTCGGTCATGCCGAAACCTTTCCGCGGACCATGCGCCCGCCAATGAAGTGAATGCCGCATTCGGATTTGTCACGGCCGCGCCAACGGCCGGCGCGGGGATCCTCGCCCGGCCCGACGGGCGAGGTGCAGGGCGCGCAACCGATGGACGGATAACCCTTCGAGACAAGCGGATGACGCGGCAGGTTGTTCTCGATCATGTAGTCCTGCACGTCTTCGGGGCGCCAATGGGCCAGCGGGTTGACGCGCAACCGCGACGGGGCCTCGGGTTCGAAAAAGTCCAGGGCGGAACGCTGACCATTCTGGAACCGCTTTCGGCCGGTGATCCATGCGTCGAAACCGGACAGCGCAGCCTCCAGCGGCAGGGACTTGCGGAAATTGCAGCAGGCATCGGGATCGACCTGGTGCAGGGTGCCGTCGGGATCGTGGCGCGCGACCTCGGCGTCGCTGGCGCCGATCACCCGCACATCGGTCAGACCCAGCCGGGCCGAAACCGCGCGCTGATAGTCCAGCGTTTCCGAAAACAGCATCTGCGTATCGATGAACAGGACGGGCAGGCCGGGCGATACGACGCTGATCATGTGCAGCAGGACCACCGATTCCGCCCCGAAGGACGAAACCAGTGCGACCCGCCCCAGATCGGGGTCGGTGACGGCACGGCGCAGAACCTCGGTCGCGGCATGGTGCCGATACCGGTCGTTCAGCCGCCCCGCACGTGTGTCGAGGCCGTGGTCAAGCATCCGCCGTCTCGGGATAGAGCGCGGCCTTGAACGGCACGGGCCCAAGGCGGCGATAGGCGTCGATGAAACGCTCGGTCTCGTCCTCGCGAAGCTCCAGATAGGCGCGCAGCAGGCGGTCGATGGCAGGCACGACCTCTTCGGCAGGAAAACCCGCGCCGGCACGCTGGCCGATGGCCGGAATGTCATAGGCATCGCCGCCCAGCGTGATCTGGTAATTCTCGACGCCCGCGCGGTCCAGTCCCAGGATGCCGATATGGCCCAGGTGGTGGTGGCCGCAGGCATTGATGCAGCCCGAGATGCGGATGTTCAGGTTGCCGATTTCGTTTTCCAGCCCGGCGGCGCGGAAATGATCCGCGATTTCCTCGGCGATGGGGATCGACCGCGCGGTGGCCAGGGTGCAGTAATCCATTCCGGGGCAGGCGATGATATCGCTGGTCAACCCGGCATTGGCCGTGGCCAGCCCGGCCTGGCGCAGGGCCAGATACAGGTCGGGCAGATCGGATTTGTGGACATGGGGCAGCGCGACGTTCTGGTCGTGCATGACCCGCAGATCGGCATGGCCAAAGCGCTCGGCCAGATCGGCCAGCAGGCGCATCTGTCCGGCCGAGGCGTCGCCCGGCGTCTGGCCCGGCGCCTTGAAGGTGACGATCGCGCTGGCATAGCCGTCGACCTTGTGAGCCTTGACGTTGGTGTCGGTCCAGCTGCGGAAGGCCGGATTTGCCTGACGCTGCGCCTCGTAGCCCGCGACCGGCGCGGTGCGGAAGGCCGGCGCGGCGAAGCGGTCGCGAAAGATCGCCAGCGCCTCGCGATCGGCGCCCAGGAAGGCCTGGCGCCGGCGCGCGAATTCCTCCTCGGTCTCGGCCCTGAACACGTCCAGCCCGCGCTCGGCCACGGTGATCTTGACCCGCGCCTTGTATTTGTTGTCGCGCCGGCCGGACAGGTTATAGGTCGCGATGATCGCCTCGATATAGGGCAACAGTTCTTCTTCCGGCAGGAAGTCGCGGATCACCTGGCCCAGAAGCGGCGTCCGGCCCAGTCCGCCGCCCACCCAGACCTCGAAACCGGTCTGGCCGTCGCGCCGGATCAACCGCAATCCGATGTCGTGAGAGGCCACGATGGCGCGATCCTTGGCGCCGCCGGAAATGGCGATCTTGAACTTGCGCGGCAGGAACTGGAATTCGGCATGGTCGGTGGACCAGCTGCGCAGCAATTCAGCATAGGGACGCGGATCGGTCACCTCGTCCGCGGCGGCGCCGGCGAAGGCGTCGGTCGTGACGTTGCGGATCGTGTTGCCCGAAGTCTGGATGGCGTGCATCCCGACCTCGGCAAGCCGGTCCAGCATGTCCGGAATCTCGACCAGCTTGGGCCAATTGAACTGGATGTTCTGGCGCGTGGTCCAGTGGCCATAGCCCTTGTCATAATCCTGCGCCAGATCGGCCAGGACCCGCATCTGGTCGGGACGGATCGTGCCGTAGGGAATCGCCACGCGCAGCATGTAGGCGTGCAATTGCAGATAGACGCCGTTCATCAGCCGCAGCGGCCTGAATTCGTCTTCGGTCAGGCTGCCATCCAGGCGGCGCGCGACCTGGTCGCGGAACTGCGCCGCGCGGTGGCGAACGTAATCGGTTTCGACGGGGCGGATGTCAAACATGATTGGCTTCCGACTTTCTGGCTTGAATTCCGTGAACATAGTTGGATGGACCGGTCTGGCGGAACGCCTCGCGGAAATGCACGGGCTCGGGGCCGTTGGGGCCGCGTCTGGCCTCGACCAGATAGGGGCCGACGACCCGATCGGACTGGCCGATCGCCTTCAGCAGGGCCAGTTCGGCGATCGCCTCGTCCTCGTACAGGGTCGCCTGCGCCGGATCGGGGGACCAGCCGGCATCGCTCATCCACACGTTGTGACCTTCGCGCAGGTCGTTTGCGGTGATGACGCCTGGCCTCGCGGCGCTTGGGGTAAAGGCTTTGCTCATGGATTCGGCCCTTTCGTTTTCCTCTCACAATATAGAATTTTGTTCTGGATCTTTGCGATAGGCCGGGGAAAATAAGGACATGCTGCCAGAAGGAAGCCCAATGCCAGAAAAAACGCTTGATAAAGGCGCTTCTACCCGAACGTCCGTCCGCCTGGATGATGTGGATCGGAAAATCCTGTCCCTGCTGCAAGAGGATGCCAGCCTGCCGCTGGATCAGATTGCCGAGCGGGTGGGCGCGTCCAAGACCCCTGTCTGGAACCGGATCCGGAAGCTGCGCGAAGCGGGCGTCATCCGCGGGCAGGTGACGCTGCTGGATCCCGAGGCCCTGGGTCTGGAAGCCTGTTTCTTCGTGCTGATCCGCACCAGCGAACATGACAGGGACTGGGCCGCGCGGTTCCTGCGCGCCCTGCGCGAGCGTCCCGAAGTGATCGAGGCGCACCGGCTGGCGGGCGATATCGACTATATCCTCAAGGTGCAGGTGCGCAACGCGCGGGCCTATGACCGGTTCTATCAGTCGCTGATCGGCGAGGTGAAGATTCACAACGTGACCGCGCTGCTGTCGATGGAAGAGATCAAGACGACCACGGCCCTTCCCATCCCCTGACCGCCGGGATAGGTCTTCGCAAACGGCAAGGAAATCCATGTCCGGCATCGACACGATCTGGCACAATCCGCGATGCTCGACCTCGCATTTCATGTTGCGGGCCCTGCGTGGCGCGGGCATCTCGGTCGTGATGCGGGACGATTGCAAGCAACCCTTGTCCAAGGCCGAACTCGCGGCGGCGCTGACTGTTCTGGCTCTGGCTGCGCGCGATCCGGGATCGGGCGATCCGGCGCCGGCCATGGCCGCCAACCCGGCGGGGACCGGGCGTGCGGCTGACTTCGCGCCCGGCCGGGCCCGCCTGCACCGGCCGCAGCAAGCCGTCCTCGATCCTCTGGCTCGAGCCGCCTGATGACCGGGGCCGCGCGTGACCCGGTTCCCGCCCCTGCTTGTGCGGCGACGCCAAATCTGCTGATCGTCGCGCAGGCCGGACGGCTGGAATACGAGGCGATGATCCTGGCCGCCAGCCTGCGCCATTCGGCACCCGGCTGGACCGGCCGCCTGCTGATCGCCGAGCCGCAGCCCGAGGGCGCGTGGGAAGGCCATGAAACCCTGATCGCGCCCGAAACGCGCGAGGTGCTGGACTGGCTGGGCGCCGAAATCCTGCCCTTCACCGCCCGGCACTTCGGCGCCTCCTATCCTCATGGCAACAAGATCGAGGCGCTGAAAGTGCTGCCCGCCGGCGAGCCGTTCCTGTTTCTGGATACCGATACGCTGATCACCGGCCCGCTGGACCGCGTCGCGTTCGATTTCTCGCGCCCCTCGGCCTCGATGCGGCGCGAGGGCACATGGCCGATACCGCCGATCTACGGCCCCGGCTATCACGGTATCTGGAAATCGCTGTATGACCGGTTCGGCCTGGACCTGATGCCAAGCCTCGATCTGTCGCAGCCGGACGAACATTGGGAACGCTATCTCTATTTCAACGCGGGCTGGTTCCATGGCGCGGATCCGGTCGAATTCGGCGCGCGGTTCCGCGACTGGGCGCTGGCGGTGCGCGATGAACCGGGAGACGCGCTGGCCTGCCAGAGCCTCGATCCCTGGCTGGACCAGATCGTGCTGCCGCTGGTCATCCACAGTTTCGGCGGCGGCCGTCCGGGCCCGGACCTCGCCGGGCTCGATGGCGCTGTGACCTGCCATTACCGCAACCTGCCGCTGCTTTACGCCAAGCAATCCGACACCGCTGTCGAGGTGCTGGAAGCCGCGGTCGCGCATCGCCGGATCAAGAAGCGTCTGCGCGAATGGACGCCCGCGAAACGGCTGATCTATCAGGGCAAGGGACGCGAAAAGGTGCGGACCATGTTCGACCGGCGGGCCTTGCCCACGAAGGAGCAGCCGATTCGCAACCAGTTGAGGAAGAAGGGCTGGTGGCTGGTCTGAGCCCTATTCCTCGCCCGCCCCTTCCGAGGACCGCGCCCAGATGTTCACGTCGCCGCCCGCCGACAAGTCGTCGATTCGCGCCAACTCGGCCTCGGTGAAGTCGGTGTTCTGCAACGCGCCCACGCAATCCTCGACTTGGGACGGCCGCGATGCGCCGATCAACGCGCTGGTGACGCGCCCGCCGCGCAGAACCCAGGCAACGGCCATCTGCGCCAGCGACTGCCCGCGTTCGGCCGCCAGATCATTCAGGCCGCGCAGGCGGCGGATCATGTCGTCCGACAGCCAGTCCTGCGACAGCGACTTGCCCTGCGCTGCGCGGCTGTCCTGCGGGATGCCGTTCAGATATTTCTTCGTCAGCATTCCCTGCGCCAGCGGCGTGAAGACGATGCTGCCAATGCCCAGATCGTCCAGCGTTTCCAGCAGACCGTCATTCTCGATCCAGCGGTTCAGCATGTTGTAGCTGGGCTGGTGGATCACGCAGGGGGTGCCCAGATCCTTCAGGATCGCCGCCGCCTCGGCCGTGCGCTGGCTGTTATAGCTGGAAATCCCGGCATAGAGCGCCCGGCCCGACCGCACGATATGGTCCAGCGCGCCCATGGTTTCCTCCAGCGGCGTGTCGGGATCGAAGCGGTGCGAATAGAAGATGTCGACGTAATCCAGGCCCATTCGCCTCAGCGACTGGTCGCAGGAAGCGATCAGCGACTTGCGGCTGCCCCAATCGCCATACGGGCCGTCCCACATCGGATAACCGGCCTTGGAACTGACGATCATCTGATCGCGAAGACCCGCGAAATCCTGACGCCGGATCTCGCCGAACGCCTCTTCCGCGCTTCCCGGCGGCGGCCCGTAATTGTTCGCCAGATCGAAATGGGTGATGCCCAGATCGAAAGCCTTGCGACAGATGTCGCGCTTTGTCTGATGCGGTGTGTCATGGCCGAAATTGTGCCAGAGCCCCAGGCTGATCGCGGGCAGTTTCAGACCCGAGCGCCCGCAGCGGCGATAGGTCATCCGGTCGTAGCGGTGGGAATCGGGTTGATACATCTGGTCTCTCTCCTTTGTCTTGCGGCCCGGCCGCTGCATTCCGCCCGGATCGGACCCGCGGCATCCGGACGAACGATCGCGCGGCGGGATCCGCCCGCGACCGCCAATCCGCGCCAGGGCGCGGCTCGCCTTTCGCTCATGCCCCGTCCAGCACCGCGTCGCAGCGCGCGCATACACCCGCATGGTCATGCGTCCCGACATCGGGCAGAATTTTCCAGCAACGCTGGCATTTCTCGCCCTCGGCGCGTTCGAAGACGACGCCCAGGCCGGGCGCCTCGGCCATGCGGAATGCCTCGTTCGGGGCGGGATCGGCGGTCAGGACCATATCCGAGGTGATGCAGATATCGGCGAAATGCACGGATTTCAGCGCCGCCAGCATCTCGGGATCCTCGACATGGACGACCGGGGCGGCCTCCAGACTGGCGCCGATGGTCTTGTCGGCCCGCCTGATCTCCAGCGCGGCGGTCACGACACGGCGGGCGCGGCGCAGGTGATCCCATTTCGCGGCCAGGGGCTCGTTCAGCCAATCGGCCGGCGTCACGGGGAAGTCGTGCAGATGCACGCTGTCGGCCTCGGACGGGAAGCGCGACAACCAGACATCCTCGGTCGTGAAGGGCAGGATCGGCGCCAGCCATGTCACCAGGCGATGATACAGGATGTCCAGCACCGTCCGGGCCGCACGCCGGCGAATGCTGTCCGGCGCGTCGCAATACAGCGCGTCCTTGCGGATGTCGAAATAGAAGGCCGACAGATCGACGGTGCAGAACTGGAACAGGGTCTGGAACACGCCCTGGAAATCATAGGCGTCATAGCCCCGGCGCACGGCGTGATCCAGCTGCGCCAGCCGGTGCAGCACCCATTGCTCAAGCTCGGGCATCTGGGACGGATCGACCTTTTCCGCCTCGTCGAAACCGTCCAGCGCACCCAGCAGGAATCGCAGCGTGTTGCGCAGCCGGCGATAGCTGTCGGCGGTGCCTTTCAGGATCTCGGGGCCGATGCGGCTGTCGGCGGTGTAATCGACCTGTGCCACCCAGAGCCGCAGGATATCGGCGCCATATTGATCGACCACCTCGGCAGGCACGATCGTGTTTCCCAGCGACTTGGACATCTTCATGCCCTTCTCGTCCAGGGTGAAGCCATGCGTCAACACGCCCTTGTAGGGCGCGCGTCCCCTGGTGGCGCTGGCCTGCAACAGCGAGGACTGAAACCAGCCGCGATGCTGGTCGGTGCCTTCCAGATACAGATCGGCGATGCCATCGGGGCTGCCATCGGCGCGGTCGCGTATGACGAAAGCATGGGTCGAGCCGCTGTCGAACCAGACATCCAGCACGTCCATGACCTGATCGTAATCGTCGGGGTCGGCCACGCCGTCCAGCATCCGGGCCTTGAAGCCTTGGCGATACCAGACATCCGCGCCCTCGGCCTCGAACGCGGCCACGATGCGGTCGTTGACGCGGCTGTCGCGCAGCAGGAAATCGGGCGCATCGGGTTTGGCGCCCGTCTTCACGAAACAGGTCAGCGGCACGCCCCAGGCGCGCTGGCGCGACAGCACCCAGTCCGGCCGGTTCTCGACCATGGAATGGATCCGGTTGCGTCCGGTCTGTGGCGTCCAGGTCACCAGCTTGTCGATGCTGGTCAGCGCGCGGGCACGGATCGAGGCGCCGTATTCGCCCATGCCGTCATCCAGCGGCTTGTCGATGGCGGCAAACCATTGCGGCGTGTTGCGATAGATCAACGGGGCCTTGGACCGCCAGCTATGGGGATAGGAATGCTTGATCTTGCCCTTGGCCAGCAGCGCCCCCGCCCAGGCGAGGTTCTTGATGACGCTGACATTGGCGGGGCCGTCCCTGCCATCGGGCTGAACGATCGCCTCGCCGCCGAAGATCGGAAGATCGGCGCGATAAGTGCCATCCGGCTCCACGTTGTAGGTCATCGGCAGCTTGTATTTCTGCCCAAGCTGATAATCGTCATCACCGTGGCTGGGCGCGGTATGCACGAAGCCGGTGCCGGCCTCGTCGGTGACATGATCGCCGGGCAGCATGGGCACGTCGTAATCCCATTCGCCCTGCGCGCCCTCGACCCCGCGCAAAGGGTGGGCCAACCGGGTTCCCGACAACTGATCTGCATCCACGGTGCGGACACGCTCAAACTCGGCAACTTTGGCTGCTCCCATAACGTGCGCAGCCAAATTATCCGCTAAGATCAGAAGCTCGCCGACAACTGCCGTAGAATTTTCAGCACAAGACACAACCCGATACAGGCCATAGGCAATATCAGAGTTGTAGGCGACTGCTCGATTCTGCGGGATTGTCCAAGGTGTTGTGGTCCAAATTACCACCGACGCATTCATAAAGTCTGCTAGCGGTGTTTCACCTCGCGCTCCACCAACGAAAACCCCGAACCGCACCCAGATGGTGTGGCTGGTGTGGTCGTGATATTCGACCTCGGCCTCGGCCAGCGCGGTCTTCTCGACCGGCGACCACATCACCGGCTTGCTGCCCTGATAGAGACTGCCATTCATCAGCAGTTTCATGAACTCGGCCGCGATCACCGCCTCGGCGTGGAAATTCATCGTCAGGTAGGGATCGTCCCACTTGCCGGTGATGCCCAGACGCTTGAACTCGTCCCGCTGCACGTCGATCCAGTGATCGGCAAAGCGGCGGCATTCCTGCCGGAACTCGACGATATCGACCTTGTCCTTGTCCTGTCCCTTCTGGCGATATTGTTCCTCGATCTTCCATTCGATCGGCAGGCCGTGGCAATCCCAGCCGGGAACATAGCGTGCATCGCGGCCCATCATCTGCTGGCTGCGGACGATGAAATCCTTCAGCACCTTGTTCAGCGCATGGCCGATATGCAGGTTGCCGTTCGCATAGGGCGGGCCGTCATGCAGGATGAAGGGCGCGCGGCCATCGGACGCCTTTCGCAAGGCGTCGTAGATGCCGATCCGCGCCCAGCGGGCCAGCCATTCGGGTTCGCGGGCGGGCAGGCCCGCCCGCATCGGGAAATCGGTCTGCGGCAGGAAGACGGTATCGCGGTAGTCGGGCGCGTCGGGGGCTTTGGTATCGGCGCTCATCGGCGGGCGTTCCTTTGTCGGGCATTCAGGATTCGGATCAGGGCAATCCCGACGGCGCGATATCTTACGCCGCCGGGCCGCTAATTCGAAAGGAGAAGGCCGCAAAATCCATGCCTGCCTCTATAGGAAGGCGGCAGGCGGGCTGCAAGCGGCTGCCGGTGCGCGCGATTGTCATGGTCGCGTCGGCCGGCGCCGGCTAGAATCGGCCCATGATCCAGTCCGCCGAACGCCTCGCCGCTGTCAGGCGCTTTGTCCGCGCCCGATACGGGCTGCGGGGCACGCTTGCGCTGCATCGCCAGGCGCTTGGCTGGGATCTGCTGCGCGCGCCCGTCAATGTGGCGCTGTCGCCGGTCTTCCTGATCCTGCGGCTGGCTGC
>Ga0310345_10004481_pt1 | contig 12643 bp, 17 predicted proteins | sample HC15DNA20500_MG_FD_204667 | JGI IMG/M metagenome (GOLD analysis project Ga0310345, IMG submission 204667) | Marine microbial communities from station ALOHA, North Pacific Subtropical Gyre - HC15-DNA-20-500_MG | ecosystem: Environmental > Aquatic > Marine > Oceanic | place: Pacific Ocean: North... | reverse complement strand
GCAACTGTTGCTGACGATACTGAAGCGTTACAAATGTGCCGCACTGCTGCCGAAGTGAAGCGGATGATAGCTAGTAATACTGGGCATCTTGAGCTTCAAGCGACAAAAGATTGGTACATTGCATCAAGTAACAATAAAACGCCTTATACCAACGCAGTCACCGCGGGTAAAGCCTACGTCGCCGCATAATGAATTATTGTCACTTTAATGGCGCAAGAAGACAATCAACTAACATTCCGAGAAAATTCTCAGCTCACAATTGACATAAAATCGCTCGTTGGAATATTGGCGATGATGTTGTCTGTGGCTGGAGTTTATTTCACGCTGACAGGGCAGATCAATCAACTTCAGCTAGATGTAACAAGGCTACAAGATAGCGTAGCTTTGAACCAAGAATTTCGGATCAAGTGGCCGCGCGGTGAATTGGGCGCTTTGCCGGACGATGCCGTTCAGGACTTAAACATTAAATACCTACAACAAGCGGTGGAAAAAATTCAAGAAGAATACGACGAGCATGTTGACGAGCATAAAATGTCGATCAAATGACATCCAATAAGACCTCGTCTTCCAGTCGCTTAATCCAAGTGTAGGTAGCTATTCAAGTCACGATACCCGCCAACATCTTGCAAACACTTTCCCATATCCATCTTCATCATCCTGCACTTTGCGAACTTTAAAATTCCCCTGGCCGCGTTTGATTGCGTAGCGCGCAGCATATCGAACTCGCTGATAATATAAGTCGTCGGGAATGTCGAAACTGTCTCCTACCTCCATCCGAAAAAACGGATACATACTGCGGCGTGTCGGCTTTCGGGTTGGTATTGGGACGCCCTTTTTCAATTCAAACATTACGTTGTCTCCCGTCGTTCCATTCTTGCTTTCAACAACTCTTGCACCGTCGCTTTAGACTCCACTCGCACGATCATTTCTTCATCCAAAGTACCCGTCACGATCGGCCGGTGAATCGTCACCCGCTGCGTCTGCCCGGTGCGGTGCAGCCGTTTGTTCAACTGCTCGTACAAATCGCAGCTCCACGTCAATGAAAACCAGAACAGCGTATGTCCTGGCCCTTCTTGAAGATTCAACCCATGCCCCGCCTGCGCTGGATGAACCAGCATTAGAGGCACCTCGCCCGCATTCCATTTTGCTTCCATATCATCTGAATCGGCGATGTTCTCCGCACCCGGATAGCGTGCCGCCAAACGATCTCGATCGGAGTTAAACCAATACGCCACCATCACTGGCGACCCTGCCGCTTCTTCAATAACGCTGTCCAGCACGTCTAACTTCAGATCGTGAACCGGTAGCACATCCCGTTCGCCACTTTCCTCGTCGACGAGATACACCGCGCCGTTAGCGAATTGGTGGCACTTGTTTGTCGCCGCGGCGGCGTTGAACACTTCAACCGCGCGATCGCCCAGGTGCATGAACATTTCGTCTTCAAAATCTTTATACAACACCATGTCTGTGGGCTTCAGTTCGACGGCGATGTCATTGATCAACAGCTCGGGCAGTTTGACGTAATCGTCCGCGCTCATTGAAATAAATAGATCAGAAATTAGGTTGTCAATTTCCTTTTTAGATCCCGGCATCAACTCCCATCGATAGCCGTGATAGTCAGTCGGCTTAAACCACCGGCTTTTGTACGCACCGAACGATTTGCCTAAACGCAAACCTTGATCAAGTAAGAACACTTGTGACCAGAGATCAAGATAGCCATTAGGCGCCGGTGTTCCGGTGAGCTGTATGACACGTTCGGTATGCTTACGGGCCTTGCGCATTGCGCGAAAGCGTTTACCGCTTGGCGCTTTGAGCTTCGAGGCTTCGTCCAACACGACAAGCTCGAACGGCCACAGGTCGCGATACAGGTCTTGCAGCCACACCAGGTTCTCGTAATTGATGATGTATATATCGGCTTCGAGGTTAAGCCGCGCAGTGCGCTGCTTCGGCGTGCCGATGAGAACTTGATAAGTCAGCTCGTGAAATTGCGCCCACTTCTCGATCTCCCCAGGCCACACGCTCAGTGCGACCCGGCGTGGCGCAACGACAAGTACCTTTTGCACGTCGCCAGCCCACAACAACGCCTTGACGGTTGTCAGCGTTGCCGCAGTCTTGCCCAACCCCATCTCCAGCCACAATCCGCAATACGCTGTCTCAAGCGCGAAGCGTTGCGCGCGGTCTTGATACGGCGCTAAGGTTACGTTCATTTTTTCAACTTCGGAATAGCGTCAATTTGTTCACCCGAATCGACAACATAGACGCGGAAACCCATTGACTCCAGGCGGGCAATTTCCCGCCACTGTGCAGCGGTCGGCTCTTCACCAGGGGCCTTGCATTCAACGAAAAACAATTTGCCGCGCGGAAAAACACAAAGCCGATCGGGTACGCTTCGACGACCCGGCGCCGTGAACTTGTAAGGCACACCGCGATTTTGCTTAACCCGCTTGCACAGATAGCGCTCGATCGTCGTCTCCCGCATAGCACCCTTACGCCCATCAACAAAACACCCGTCATCATTATTGCTTTTTGATCGAGCTTTGCAAATTTAATTCGATTTCAATCAATTTTTCGACGTAGTGTTGCAGTTTACGAAGATCGCTGATGTTGCCCTTTTTTCGCCACCGGGTGATGTATTTCACCACGTTCCCCTCGAAAAAATTTAAGTTGTGCTGGGCAATGTAATCCCACGGCTGGGTCGCTTCTTCAACTCGATAGTATTCTCCGCCGTAGTCGTTCGCGCTCACAACCCCATTCCCTGTTTTATTTCTTCCAAACAAATCGGTCGCCTCCGTTTCTCAAAGTTCACGTTGAAGTAGCTAGGGTCGGTGATCTTTTGGGTATCCCCGTCTCTGCGAACGTGACCGTGAATGTTCCCCAAACAATCGCGCATTTCGAACGGGTGTATCGGCATGTGCGTTAACCAAAAATTTTTATATTTGACAATACCGCGAATGTTTTCGAAAGCACTCAAATAGTGAAGCGCATCGAAGTGATCGTGATTGCCCGCGACCAGTATTTTCCGGCATCGAAGTTTGCTGAAACGCTGTAAATTTAAATGGTCGTGGATTGCGTCGCCCAGGACGTACAGCACATCGCTTTTTGTCAGCGGCGTAAGCGTCGCGAAAATGGCGTCGTCGTGAGCTTCCAACGATGGGTATTTGCGTAACCCCGCCATATAATTGTAGCCGAGGTGCAAATCAGACGTGAAATAGACTTCACTCATAGTGTTTACTCCTTCGTATAAAAAGTGGATTCATAGCCTGCCGCAGCGAGCGGCAAGTCTTCACACCAGCGGGGATTGATCGACAGTATTCGGCTCAGTTGTGTTTCGGACAGTTTCGAGCAGCCACAGGGGATCTCGGTGACGATTTCATCGTGGACCGTTAACACCGGGTAATACCCCGCGGTTTCCGCGTTCAATATCCCTTCAGCCAGCACGTCGCGCGCGCAGGCTTGTGTAATGTTTTCGACCAACTTCCCGCCCCAAGTCGGAGTCCGGACCCACTGACGCGCGATATTGAGGCTGTAGTAGATGACTTGTTCACTCGGACCCCACGGATGCTCAACCGGCCCGATGAACGGCTCGAAATATGAGAGCTTTCGGCCGGACGGCAACTTGCAGAGCAACCAGTGATGGCCGTTGTGTTTGGTCGACAGCCACTTAGTTTTAGCGCAGACGAAAACCGTGCCCGATTTTTGTAACGCGAGCTTCGCCGCGACTTCGCTGTTGCGCCAGTAATTTTTGACCTGTGGATGCGCGGCTCGCCAGCCGTCTATGATCTTTTTCACGTCCTTTTCCGGCAACGATAATCCGTACGCGGCGCCCATCGTGTTGAACGCTCCGATCGAACCGCCGAAGCCCAGCGCTAGTTCTTCGACCTTGCCTATTTGCCTTTGAGCTTTCGTCACCGTCTCGACCGGTATCTTGAAGCTGTTCGCGTACGCTAACTTGTACAGGTCCGGCCCGGTGCCCTCGTCGTACGCCCGAAACGCGTCGAGCTTCCACTGTTCACCGGCGAGCCACGCCAACATCCGACCTTCGATGTTCGCCAGATCCGAGACCACCAGTTTGTTACCGGCAGGAGCCGCAATCACTGTGCGAACACACTGGCTTGTCGCCTCGATCACATCGGCATAGCAAATGTCGACGACGCCCCGTTTAATGCTGGTGCGGGTCGTAGCTAAATCTTTGAACGTTGGGCGGTACATGTTCTGCGGCTGGAGCTGTCGGCCAGCCCACCGCCCGGTACGCATCGCGCCGTAAAACTGAAGGCTTCCATAGAGCCGCCCGTTAAGCTCGGCATTGAGCGCGGCTTGGTACTTCCTGCCGGAAGACTTTCCGGATTGCTGCCGGATCTCAAGCACTCGCCGAACGTCGCTCGCAAGGTTGTCGTGTTTGAGCAACTTCGCGACCGACTCTTTGTTGACCGAATAGCAGTCAACACCGCGGTCGTTGATCCACGTCGCCATTTTGCTCGTCTCGGACACCGCGCACACTACGCCGTCCGTTAAGTCGGCTAATTCTGCCTTCACGGCCGACATTGCTTTTTCGATCGCAACCAGCGCGGCGCCCGCTAACTCCGTGTCGATCGGCATTCCACAGTCGTTAATGCGTTGATCGAGTAGCCAATTTTCGCGTTCGTGTTTGTATGTCCAATCCGGTAGCGTCTGCCACAGGTGGCGCACAAGCTCTGCGTCGCGCTCGCAATAGGCGATGAACAACGCCCATTCTTCGGGCTTGTTCTCGCGCGTGTACCGGTCAGCTTTGTGATTTTTCGCGGCGGGCTTGCAAAACCAGATAATGAGCTGCCTGCCGTCTTTTATTTTAGCAACGTCCTCGCCCATTCCAAGCGCGACACAGAGCGTGTCGAGCTTCGCGGGTAGTCCACAGGTCAGCGCTAAAATCATCGTGTCGTGCCAGCGCTCTGCGGGGATCTCAATGTCTAAGGCGTACCGCAGAACGTTGCGTTCGAAATTAGTGTTGTGGGACACAAAAAGGTTTTTCGGATCTGAAAACAATTCGCGCAGTGCCGCGGGCATTTCGCTGTCGGCTGTCGCGTCCCATGTGCAGATCGGGCCGTCATCGACGCACCAGGACAACAACAAAACTTCGCAATAACAGGCGTATTTATACGTGCCCACGTCCAACAGGTTGAGCGTTGAGTAGGTCTCTAGATCGAGATAAACGTGAGGCATCAGGTGGCGGCGAACTTATCAATTTCGGCGCCCCAGGAATCCCAGCCGACTGATCGCTGTCTGGCGAACAACTCGATGCGCCGCACGTTTTCGCCAAGCAGTGTTACCAGAGCGTCGCGCGCCTCTTCCGGTTTTCGAGAGTGATCACGAACGTGCGCGTGGATGAGCTGCCGCACGCCAGCGTTGGTTCGTTTAGGTTTGCCGCGCGCTGCGAATAAACAATCTTCCGTGTTCGCGCGAGTCCAATGCCCCATGCCGAAATGATCTTTCCCGGTTTTCGTAATTTTGTGCCATGTGAACCCCTTCATTGTTTTTAGCTTGAACCCCCAGGCGTCTATTACGTCAAGCGCCTCTCTTGGCATGGGCGGAACCCACCACAGTGCAAGCAAGCAGTCGTCGGACGCGATGTCTCCAACGGGCAGGGCGCAAATGTCTTCGAGAGACATAACGGAATATTTGTGTGAAGCACCGCGCTTACCGGCGTTCGCTTTGTCGCGGTACGACCACGGCGGATCGGCGTAGATTAGGTCGTAGTTTTTAGTGGGTAAGACGACAGGCATGTTTTATCGAAAAGAAGACCCCGGCGGCGCACTTTGTGAACAGCGCCGGGGCCAATTTCCCCCTCTCTCTAGCTCATAAAATCGGCGGTGTCCTCGTCTTCCGCCGTGACTTCCGACAAGTCTTCGAAGGCGTTTGCCCCTGCCGGTCGGCCACCACCGAACGCGTCGCCGTCGGCGCGGAACTGAATACCACTCAGCGAGGCGTTGATGCGCTTGCCGTACTTATTGTCCTGCGCCCAGAACTCAACGATCGAGTCGACATAACAACCCGCGTACGGCCGTCCGTCTGACTCTGTGAGCGGTGTGCGGTCCCTGTCGACCACCGTAGGGCGCGTCGTGTTTGTCGCATTGAAAAACACAACGTCAGGCCCGAAACCATCCTTGTCGGCTTTCTCGTCGCCGTCTCGAACGCAGATTTTTAAGGATGACGGTTTTTTGTCGCCCCATTTTTCGCCGATGACGTTCATGATCGCCGCATTGATTTCGTTCTTCTGTGGATGATCTTTCGGCACGATCAACATCGCCGAATATTTCGGCGTGGCATCTTCGTTGAATTGTCCGGCGCGGAACAAATTCGGGAACGATAAACGAACATTTTGAATCAACATTTTTTGTGTCTCCTACATTATGACTTTGAATTTGTCCGTTGCCGTAATTGACGGCTTTTTGTCAGACGCGGGTGCGAGAGTTGGTTTGCCTTGCGGTTTCACAACTTGCTCGCCTAACTTTTCGTGAAACAATTTTTTACCCATCACCTTTTCGAGCTTGCCCAGCGACAACACACTGCGTGGGGCGTAGGTGTCAGCGCTCATCCGTGATTTTTTAAGGATGTCGAGAACGGCCACGTCGTCGCGAAATTTTCGATTGCTGCGGCCCTCGACGATTTTCCAATCTGGCAAGTCCGCGGTCCCGTCTTGCAGTTCGCGCATCGCGCGTTCTTCGAGCGCGCTTGCCCACTGGCGCATCGGCCCGATGCGGTTCAGCAGTTCGTTGACTTGGTCTTGACTGAGTTTGTTCGGATCGTTGATGTCGAAAGTTGCAAGGTCGTCGAATTGATCAGTGACCGTCGCGACGGAGTACGCGGCCAGCGCCGCGCAGTCGTCCCGGGCGCGGCAGAACCGGCAGTGATCACCGGCGGTGTACTTGGGGAACTCTGCTCGCGTGCGCTCGACGGCCTCGATGACGTTATTTTTAAAAAGCAACAGTTCTAAACGCGAAAGCTCCCAGACGTCGACGTGGTCAAGCCTCGGTTGATGAATCCAAAGCTCGAACGTATCGATGTCGCCGAAGGTTTCGAATGATTGCAGCGCGCCCAAACCGTACAACATTTCCTGCACGTTGTTTTCGGCCATGACGCGAACACCTTGGCCGTATTTCAGATCATTTATTCGGCACACATTGTTGTCCCAATCGATCCGCAGCGCATCCCCGGTGCCGTTGTTTGGCAAAATTCCCGCCAAGTCTAACGAGTGTTCAACGAACAATTGCCCAGGTTGATCATTCACCGCGTCGACATAGCGCTGCACAGCGCTCGCCATTTCGGTCGTAACGGCATAGGTTGCAAGCGTACCGTCTGACAGCGGGACGTTGATTTCCGTCGCCAGAAAAGCGATCGCATCTTCGCCGCTTGTTAACACCATTTCGCCGAGTGCGTGAGCTGCGGTGCCCTCCGCCGCGTAAGAACTCGGTTTTTCCTCGATTTGCGCTTCGCGTCCGGGCGACGCGGCGCACTGCATCCATCGGTGGGCGCCGGACGGTCGCAGCATTCTGTCGTGATCGGCACTGCTCATTTGGATAAAAACGCCATAACGTCGGCCTGTAGATCGGCTAAATTTGCGTCGTCAATTTTAGACACATTGTCGCCATATTTAGTGACGAGTTTTTTAGCCGTCTCGCGCGGTACATCGACAAGTAACGCGCGAATCGTTTCACGCGTCACGGGGGGCACAGCCTCGATCTTCGGCGCCGCTTTTTTCTTCGACTTTTTCGCTTTCGTTTTCTTGACCTCGACAACCGTTTCGCCCTCGGAATAAATTTGATCTGGAGTATCGGTTTCAGGTTCGGAATTACCCGTCGGCACAGCGTGCAGTTCGACTGGTTTTTTTACGGGCTGCGATACCGCCGGACCCGGGTAATCCATCTCTTGATCCAGCGCGTGAGCTAGACGGTCAACGCTGTCGGCCAGTTTCAAATTTGAATAGACTAAATCGGCTATACTTTTTGTGATCAGTTCGATGTCCAAAGTTTTCTCCCCCGTTAATGTTTGTTAATTTTTTGCACAGCAAACCCGGCACACACGTTCGCGCCGGGTTAGTCTGCTGCTTGATCGAGAGTTTAAAGAGTTGTCCAATACACGATCGCCATTGTGATCGCCCAGGCGGCGACACCGGCAAGGGCGACATAGCGTTCACTTGGGTCATCATCTTTACAGCCGCGTTTGATCCACGCGCGCCGTTCTTTCGTGTGTGCGTCAATGATCATTTTTTCTGTCTCCTGTTATGTGTTGTTACCGGTTGCGACCGGTTGCGACCGGTTGCGACCGGTTGTTACCGGTTGTTACCGCGCTCAGTATAGATCGATTTTCCGGCGTGTCCAGAAAAACTAGATTATTCTGTTTTGTGTTGTTTTTGTTTTCTGAAAGTTCTAGACTCGGACGATGAAAGACCACCCGCATAAACGAGTGCTTATTGAAGCGCTCGGCACCCGACGCCCAGCCGATTTTTGTAGAAGTGTGAACATTTCACTTGCCACCTGGTACTTGTGGTGTCAGGCCGGTGTGCCTGAGAAAAAACGCGCGCTGGTGTCTCGAAACTCCCGCGGGCGCGTACTGCCTTCAGATTTCCGGCCATTGTGGGAATAGAACGGGTGGGCCACGTAACTCCCGCCTGGGGGTTGGCAATCAAACCCGAGAACATTCCCCGGGCGCTGCAACAACAGCGACGCTGGCTCGTCTGGGCCGCAGTCGCCCGGGCCACGGGCAAGGTCGATAAACAACCGCGGCGTCCCGACAATCCTCAGATCAAAGTACGTTGGAAAGACGAGGCGAACTGGCTGTCGTTCGACGTAGCAGTAGCCGCCGTAGCGAACTCGGAAATGCTGAGCGGCGTCGGCTTCGTTTTAAACGACATCAACTCCGACGTGTTTTCAGAGCCGGTCGTTGCGATCGATTTGGATAAATGTCTCGACGATCAAGGCGCGTGTAACACCACCGCGGAAAACATTCAAACAGACATTCCGACCTACTGGGAACGGTCGCCGTCCGGAAACGGGCTGCGCGCGTTTTGCTTCGGCCAAATTGCGACAGACATTAGCAATCTTCAGGAAGGGGTCGAGGTCTACGGCGGTCATGCGAGCCGGTTTGTGACGGTCACCGGGCACCGAGTTGGATCGCAAACCCGCGTTCTTGCTGCGGACACTAAAGCGCTCGAAAAAGTCGTCGCAAACTACGGCAAGAGCAAAAACGCCAAAACAGCGCTGGATACCGGCAAGGCGGCGCCGGATATTTTAACGGGCGAAGACACGCGCGCCCTGGTCGCCCGAGTCGACACGTTGCTTAAACCGGAGCTGGTTCAATTCGTTACAACCGGACAACCCGCAGAACGGCACCAGGAGTCCACCGGCGGCAGTTCCGCAGCCGTCGCCGCACTGCTGTCGACACTCTACTCGAACGGGCTGACAGACAGCGAAGTGCTATCTTATGCGCTCCAAAATACGCACGTCTATCAGTATGCGCTGCGCAAACGTCAAGACGACCACTCCCGCGCTTTCGAATTCTTATGGTCAGAGTGCCAGCGGATGGGGGCATTTATTGCGCCGGATGTTTCGAGCGTGTTCGATTTCCTTGGGCCGACAGGCAAGGACAAACTCGTCGCCGAGTCGGTCGGGCGCAAACGTCGGTTCGATTTTTTCACGATTGAAGAGTTGATCAATTTGCCGACACCGAACTGGCGCGTCGCTGGAGTCTGGCCGGAACGAGGTCTCGGCGTGGTCTGGGGCGCCCCCGGCAGTGGGAAAACGTTTGCGGTCCTGGATCTTGCACTGGCCGTTGCCCGCGGTATCCCATTCTATGGCCGCGAAACGCGCCAGGGCACTGTAGTCTACATCGCTGCCGAAGGTGATCTGAAGCTACGCGCCAAAGCGTACCTGACGCACAACAACTTGTCGCCGGTCGAACTGCAAAATAAATTTCGAATCGTGCAAAGCTCGATGAATCTGCTCGGTCCTGACAGCGACATTGCCGCTCTCGTTCTCGATCTACACTCACTAGTCGAGGAATTGGGCGGTATCGACGTCATCATCATCGACACGCTAAACCGAACCATGCCGGGCGGAAACGAAAACAGTCCGGAGGACATGGGCAGTATGGTGTATTCGGCGGCGCAGCTCGGCGAAGTGTTCGACTGCTTAGCGGTTTTTGTACACCACTCGGGCAAAGACGCTTCGAAAGGTTCGCGGGGTCATTCCAGTTTACACGGCGCCACCGATTGTGAACTTTCTGTGAAACGCCTCGATCTGACGAATCGAGTGCTTAAAATTGAAAAACTGCGGGACGGCGAAGACGGCCTCGAATTGTTGAATTTTGAACTGCAAACAGTACCGCTCGACGGCGAACAAAACGACCTTTCAAGCTGCGTTTTGAAAGAGACCGCGGGGCCGGTGCAATCACTGCATTTGACACCGGGGGAGCTGCAAGTCGTTGGTTTTCTAAGGGAAATTGTCTGGGACATTGAAAACGACGAAAAAATGTCCCAGCATGTCCCAGCGGCTAAAAAAGCACGCAAGTTATTGATTCATAACGACCACGCTGGGACAAACGATCTAAAATGGGGTGTTCCGCGCGACGTTTTTTTAGCGCACGTCAAGGCGGAATGTGACGCCGCCGGGACATCCTGGGACACGACTAGAAAGCGCGCTAATCGAGGTTTGAAAAAGCTGCACGACCTTGATTTTATTAAACTTTTCGATGATTGGATTTTTTGCTGGGACACCTGGGACATGCTGGGACATTAACAAAATGTCCCGGGCGCACCCTTGTTCGGGAGCTGGGACACCCCGGGACATGTGTCTTTAGACCATGTCCGGGGGTCCAACAGCGACCGGGTTTGATTTAGGATTTTTATTTCGGTGTTTTGATGCGAGGAAATTGCGAATGAGCAGACGGCCGATTGAACATGAATTGTTGCGCGATGCGATGTTCGCGCACTGGGTTCCGGTAGTGCTGGACCGCGCGGAGCGAAACAGCTATCCGACGCATACGATCGAGCATGTTTTAAAACTTTACGGCGGTCAGCCGCCGGATCGCGGTTACCCGCCGGAATGGCCGAAACAAGCAGTTGTGATTGAAGCCGAAGTCAATCGTCTGCCGAGTGATTTACGCGCGGTTGTTTTAGTCGAGTTCGGGTTAGTCCGCGACGAGAACGATCGGCGGTTGATTGTGCGCGATCGATGTAAAGCTCTGCACTTGAGCCGAACGCGGTATCACGATCGCGTTTATGCCGCGCAGGCGGCGCTGTGGCAGTGCCAAGCGATCCGCGATCTGGTCATTGTGACCGTTTGACATAAACCCCCGGGGGTTTGTGAGCCTGGGTTCCGCGGCGCGCGAAAGTGTCCGGATCTTTTTTTTGTCCGGATCTTTTGACCAAATTATGCTAGGTTCTGGCGTACGGGTCAGAGTTGCGTCGAAAAAACGTCCAGGTTTGATCTGATACCTTCGGATCTTCGCATCCGGTTTTTTTTTAGTACCACGGGATCTGCGCGATGTCGATCGATGTCCTGGTCGAGTATCTGGACGGCCCTGTCGGAATTCTGTTAGTCCTGGGCATTGTCGCGATCTGGCGCCGGTACGTCGCGGTGCAGAAAGAGAAAGATCGGTTGAATGCGTTGATCCTTGATGCTTTCATCCGCAACACAACAGCGCTGACGGAATTGAAAAACGCGATCGAAAGCCGCTAATGAAAATTCCATTCTTTAAACCTTCGGTGCCGACGACAGACCCCGGGCCGTTGGAACGGCTGGTTGAAATGCAGGGCGAAGCGCACAAAGAACTATCTGATGCGATCGCAAAAGGTAAGAGCGTGGCGCGTACGCGACGCAAGCGCGGGCGACGACGTGCAACGGCTGGAGCGCGGCGCGTGTTCGATGCGTGACCGCGAAAAAACAGAATATTTTGCAGTCCACTGTAGCGCGACGCCACCGGATCGCGATATTGGGCGCGCGGCGATCGATCGTATGCACCGCCGACGTGGCTGGTCGATGATCGGGTATCATTTGATCATCCGCCGGAACGGACGCGTTGAGCCTGGACGGCCGCTGTACGCGCAGGGAGCGCACGTTCGCGGATTCAACGACGTAGCGATCGGGGTGTGTTTGATCGGTGGCGTGAATACGGCTGGAGACCCCGAGGACAATTTTACGGCGCAGCAATTTGATTCGCTGCGCGGTGTGCTGGATTTTTTGTGGTTGATCTGGCCGGAAGCGGAAGCCCGGGGACACCGGGATTTCAGTCCGGACCTGGACGGCGATGGTAAAATCGAGGCGCACGAATGGCTGAAAATGTGCCCGTGCTTCGATGTCGCCGAATTTTTAGGCACGGCGCTGTCCGCTGCTTGAAATGGACGCGGCGACGGGTAGATAGCGTTCTGACTTTTTCAGCCGCGGCACTGATGGTTGCGGGTATATTTTTGATAGCTGCAAGCAGTTGGCTGGCGCGGCAAAATATTGGGGATCGAACAAATGAGTGAATTTAACAAGGCCATTATGGCTGTTGTCGGCGGTGTCGCGACGGTTGTCGCGCACTACACAGGGTTCGAAATGAGTCCCGCGATGATCACCGCGATCGGAACCGTGATCACCACGGTGTTAGTGTACGCAGTACCGAACCGCGCCGA
>Ga0310345_10004480_pt1 | contig 12645 bp, 14 predicted proteins | sample HC15DNA20500_MG_FD_204667 | JGI IMG/M metagenome (GOLD analysis project Ga0310345, IMG submission 204667) | Marine microbial communities from station ALOHA, North Pacific Subtropical Gyre - HC15-DNA-20-500_MG | ecosystem: Environmental > Aquatic > Marine > Oceanic | place: Pacific Ocean: North... | reverse complement strand
CCGGCCATGCGGGCGGGCGACTTGACCGACAACAACCATCCCGGCCCAACGTAACTCCACCGACTCGTCGGTCACTCACTTACGCTCGTCCACAAAATCGACTGTCGCCCGCCGTCCTTCAATCTCAGCCGTAACTGTTGCCAAGGTTCGAATGGCAGCCGCCGTTCTTCCCTGGCGCCCAATCATCTTCCCTAAGTCTCCTTGCGCCGTTCGAACCTCCACGTATGGTCCGTCCTGACCATCGCTTTCCGTCACCTCAACCATATCTGGTTGATCGACCAGAACCCTGGCAACAACGTGCACCACTTCCCTGGTTCGACTCACGAATCGCTCGCCTCCTTAGCCGACTCCGATTCACTTACTTCAGAAGAAGACTCAGTCGCCTCCTCTACAACCGGTTCGGATATCTCTGGACTTGCAGAAGACGCAATAGTCTCGACTGTCTGGCGCTTGAGTAAAGTTCGCACAGTACTGCTCGGCTGTGCTCCCCGGGTTGTCCAGTAGTCCAAACGTTCACGATCAAGTTCGAAGATCTCTGGTTCTGTGGTCGGATTGTAGTGCCCCAAAACTTCAAGGGCCCGTCCGTCACGCGCCGCATGAGAATCGATCACAACTATCCGAAAAAATGGGCGCTTCTTCGCACCCAGCCGTCGCATTCGAATTGCTAACATACTTCGTCCTACCTTATTTCGACTAAAGCTTCATCCTACATGAAGCTCATCCCAATTAGTTCGCCTTCACCGCAATGTCTGCCGCCCAATAGATCCAGGAAGCCCCATGCGTCCAACACGCCTTCCGCCAGTCCGTCTGCGCTTACCATTGACGCCCGTCACCATTTTGAGCATCTTCCGCATCTGGTTAAACTGTTTTAGTAACCGATTAACATCTTGCACCTCTGTCCCACTTCCACACGCTATTCGTTTCCGACGACTTCCATTAATGACAGACGGGTTTCGTCGCTCAGCAATGGTCATTGAATCAATAACCGCTGCCGTTCGTGTCAATTGCCTTTGATTCGCATCTTCATTGCCTGTCGTATTACTCATGCCTCGAAACCCGGGAATCATGCCAAGCATCTGGTCTATCGGCCCCATCTTTCTAACAGTGTTCAGTTGATTGCGCAGATCCTCTAACGAAAATTCCTGGTGACGAATCTTCTCTGCGAGGTGCTTTGCATCCTTCTTTTCGATCGCGTTTTCCGCTCGTTCAACAAGGCTTAAAATGTCACCCATGCCCAAAATGCGAGAAACAAGTCGTTCCGGTTGAAACAGCTCTAAATCCTCTACCCGCTCACCGACACCACTAAATCTTATGGGTACGCCCACTACTGACACCACAGAAAACGCTGCTCCAGCTTTCGCATCGCCGTCCATCTTACTTAGCACAAGACCAGTAATACCGACCCGACGATGAAATTCACCTGCACTCTTGATGGCATCTTGACCCGTCATTGCATCAGCAACATACAACAGCTCTGATGGTTTAGCGGCATTCTTTATAACTTCCAGTTCGCCCATTAATTCGTCATCGAGATGAATTCGACCCGCTGTGTCGATAATCACGGTATCAAATCCCAGGCGTCTAGCCTCATCAATCGCCGCCGTTGCCCGTTGAACCGGATCGAGCTGGCCCTCCGGGTCATGTACACGCAGCCCAGCAGACTCGCAGATCAAATTCAGCTGGGTAATAGCCGCTGCGCGCCTGACATCAGTTGACACCAGTAGTGGATGCCTACCACCACGTTGACACCAATCACCAAGCTTCGCACTCGTAGTTGTCTTTCCAGAACCCTGAAGCCCAATCATAAGAACAACTTGGAGATCATTGCCCGCTTTGAACAGTCCTTTAGAACTTGGCCCAAATAAAGCCAACATTTCATCGCGAACGATTCCAACAACCTGTTGAGTTGGACTTAGACTATCTAAAATACTCCGATCAATTGCCCGATCACGGACACGGTTAACAAAAGCCTTGACGACTTTGAAGTTAACATCCGCCTCCAGTAGGGCTACCCGAATCTCCTTCAGGGCTACTTCTACGGCTTCTGGCGTTAAACGAACTTCACCACGTAGCGTGTCAAAAACATTTTGGAAACGGTCGGTAAGGGAATTGAACATCACAAAACGCGAGAAACGGAGAACTGAATATTGCGATAAGCTCTTTTATAACAATCGCTTATCGTATCTGACCGGAGCGTATGCTGTCAACGAGCCGGCTCCTAGACCGATGAAAGCTTGTGTCCAAGTTTTTCCTTCTTAGCTTTTAGATAGGCCTTGGAAAATTCGGAAGCAGGAACCTCAAGTGGAAGAGACTCCACAACAGCCAGTCCGTAGCCTTCTAGCCCAATAAACTTTCGAGGATTGTTGGTCAAAAGACGCATGGTCTGAACGCCGAGGTCACCCAAAATCTGAGCCCCTATTCCATAGTCTCGTTGATCGGCCTTGAACCCCAGTCGTTCATTCGCCTCAACCGTATCTAACCCTTCGTCCTGTAATTGATAGGCCCGAATCTTATTAGCTAAACCGATTCCTCTGCCTTCCTGATTGAGATACAGCAGAATTCCTCGACCCTCAGAAGAAATTCGTTGCATAGCCACGGCCAATTGATCGCCGCAGTCACAGCGTTCAGAATGAAAAACATCTCCAGTTAAGCATCGTGAGTGAACCCTCACAAGCAGGTCTTTCCCATCACCAACTTCTCCGAAGACGAGTGCTACATGCGTCTCACCATCGATCACGCTCTCGTAGGCATGAACGTGAAACAATCCCTGTTCCGTTGGCAACGCAGCATCGGCTACACGTTTGACAAGTTTGTCATTACGCATTCGATACTTAATCAGATCCGCGATTGTAACCATCACCAGATCGTGTTTCTCAGCGACCTTTCTGAGCTCCTTGACCCGTGCCATCGTGCCATCGTCATTCATGATTTCGCAGATCACCCCTGCCGGAGACAATCCCGCCAACCGAGCAAGGTCTACGGCAGCCTCGGTTTGCCCTGCCCGAACCAGAACGCCACCTCCTCGAGCACGAAGCGGAAACATATGACCAGGTCTCGCCAAATCACTAGGTTTTGTTGCCGGATCAATAGCAGCCCGGACAGTGGCAGCCCGATCGGAGGCTGAAATTCCCGTACTCGTATCTTGTTTAGCCTCGATAGCAACGGCAAAAGCTGTTTCGAATCTGGAGGTGTTATTGGTGACCATCATGGGAATATCGAGCTCATCAAGGCGTTCCCCTGTCATAGGCAGACAGATCAACCCCCGTCCGTACCGTGCCATGAAGTTGATCGCCTCAGGTGTCACCTTATCTGCGGCAATCGTCAAATCACCTTCATTTTCTCGGTCTTCATCATCGACGACGATGATCATTTGTCCATCACGAATTGCTCGAATAGCTTCATCTATTGACGAAAACCCGTTGGACGAATTCGTTCCCTTAGAGCCTAGATCACCCTTGCCTGAAGTCTTTCTGCTGAGCGGCATATTAATTCTCAATCCCTCTCACGAAACGCCCGAACAACATATTTCCCGATGATATCGCATTCCAGATTAACGGATGTTTCCGGACCTCCGGTTGCAAGATTCGTATGTTCCCATGTGAAGGGAACAATCTGGACATCGAATTCCTCCTCACGAAGCGCCGCCACAGTCAAGCTTACTCCATCAAGGGCTATCGACCCTTTAGGCACAATGTATGCACTCAGTATTGAATCATAGCTGACCGTGACCAGTTTAAATTCGGCCTGCTGAAGAACCCGTCGAATGCGCCCTACTCCATCAACATGCCCAAGAACGAAATGCCCTCCGAGTCCATCATTAACTCTAAGGGGGCGCTCTAAGTTCACAATGGAACCCTTTCTCAGGCGGCCAAGCGTGGTTACACGGAACGTTTCTGGAGACACCTCTGCCTCAAAGTGCTTATCCCTTAAGTTCACCACAGTTAAGCAGACGCCATTAATCGCGATACTCTCGCCTTGAGCCAGTTTTCCAGTCAACTCTGAGCAAACATCCAGACGAGGCGCCGAAGCCTCCCTGTCAAATGCAGTCACTTCTCCGGTCGATTCAATTAACCCGGTAAACATAGCCCTCCGTAAGGACATCTGGACCTAATTGTCTGACTGATAAATCTGACAAGGCAGAATTTGGAACATCCAACCAAGGCACACCGCCTTGTCCTAAATCAACCGGCGCAACGAACCGCTGCAACCGATCCACAAGCCTTCCGTTCCAAGCAGCTCGATGAATCGTCGTACCTCCCTCAAGAAGTAAAGACGTAATATTCAATGAACCCAATAATTTAAGTGCTACATCTAAGCCTGACTCCAAATTTTGCACGGTCTCTATTTGGACTCCCGACTCACTCAACTGATCTGCCGCTACCGGTTGAGTAGTTAGTCCACTCGGCGTGGTAATCACAATAATCGGACCTTCGTCTAGCGTGCCAATCAAACGATCCGTCACTCTCATCCGTAAACGTCGATCAAAAACCACGCGAGTAAACGGGCGAGCCCTCCGTGCACCTCGGACCGTTAGTCTAGGATTATCCACCAAAAGAGTCGTTGAGCCGATTCCTATAGCGTCTACTTCAGCTCGCATCTTCTGAACCTCACGCTGCGCATGCTCAGATGTCAACCGCGTCCGTTCTCCAGGCCGTGCTGCAACCATTCCGTCTTGACTAATCGCCACCTTCATCGTTACGAATGGGCGGCCACGTGTGATCCACACTCGAAATGCTTCCGTCAACCTCTCGACCTCAGCTCGGCGGAGACCCACTTGAACCTCTAGACCGTGCTCGCGCAAGTATGCAATACCATTTCCACTGACTAGAGGATTCGGATCAACCATGCCAAGAACAACGCGCCGAATCCCCGCATTTGCCACCCTCATTGCACACGGTCCGGTTCGTCCCTGGTGGCTGCATGGTTCGAGAGTGCAATACAGTGTGCTATCGCGTGCTCGCTTACCTGCCTCGTTAAGTGCGACCACTTCAGCATGAGACTCCCCTGCACGAGAATGATATCCAGTGCCAACAACTTGCTCATGATCGGCGACCACTACAGCACCGACCATAGGATTCGGACTCGTTTGCCCACGTCCTAGCTCGGCCAGGCTAAGTGCTTGGTCCATGTACACCTGATCTTGTTGGCTCCACATAATCGTTATCGCGTTACCTCAGCTCCGAACTCTAAAGAGCAAAGAGTCCGTCGACATAGTCGCGGGGTGAAAATGGTAAAAGGTCGCCCGCCCCCTCTCCGACTCCCACATATCGAATCGGCACTCCAAGCTCAGCAGCAATGGCCACTGCGATTCCACCTCTGGCAGTCCCGTCCAATTTTGTGAGGACGATCCCGTTCACCTCCACTGCTTTAAGAAACTCTCGCGCCTGCGACAGACCATTCTGGCCTACTGTCGCGTCGAGCACTAACAGAACATCATGAGGGGCGCCTTCAATTTCTCGTGACACAATTCGTCGAATCTTTCTGAGTTCCTCCATAAGGTTAACCTGCGTGTGTAATCGGCCAGCAGTGTCGATCAACACAGCGTCGCGCTTTCTCGCGAGACCGGCTTGGATCGCATCGTAAACCACAGCTGCCGGGTCAGATCCTTGCATTCCTTTTACGATGTCCACCTTTGCTCTACCTGCCCAAACGCTCAATTGTTCCGCCGCTGCGGCACGAAACGTGTCGGCGGCGCATAATAGCGGCTGCTCGCCATTCTCACACATCAGATGGGCCAGCTTTCCAGCAGTCGTTGTCTTGCCCGTGCCATTTACACCTACCAATAGCGATATTCTCGGGCGATTAATCTCCTTAGTGGCATCGCCTTGGCAATTGAGCAGCTTGAGCACCTCATTCTTTAACTCGTCTCTCAGGTTGACTGTCCTACCGTCCTGAGAATCACTGCTTCGAAGGCGATCAAGAATCTGCCCTGTAGCCACAACTCCCACATCCGCCTCTAACAATAATTCCTCCAGTACCTCCATACCTGAATTGCTTTTCCCATTGACGTTATCCTGTAGAGTGATTAACCGGAGGGCTTCCTCAACTCGCGCCCCGAGCTTCTCGGTAGTTCGGCGAAGGCCAACCCGCAATCGATCAAAAAAAGTCATACCCCACCCCTAGCGGCCAGACTTAGGCTCTGTCATCCACCACCACATCAGAAGACTGTCTCAGCACTCCGACCTTTGACGCCGTAGCATAAGTTCCCCGACAGCCGCCCGGGGCGATCTAAGACCACCTAAGACATCCTCCATCTGGGCTGTAATAGGAAGTTCAACACCGTATCGTTTGCCCAGTTCAAGTGCAGCACCAGTCGTTCTGACGCCTTCCGCAACAGTCTTCATTCCATCCAAAACTTCATTGAGCTGATGCCCGCGGCCCAACTCTAGTCCAAGGCTTCGGTTGCGACTCAAGGCTCCCGTACAAGTTAAAACCAGATCGCCTAACCCGCTGAGCCCGGAGAGTGTTTCCCTTCTGCCTCCGGCCGCCTCGGCTAAACGAGAGATCTCCGCAAGTCCACGCGTAATCAATGCTGAAAGGGCATTCTGGCCCAGTTCAAGCGACTCCACTACGCCGGCAGCAATCGCAATCACATTCTTCATTGCACCTCCGATTTCAACACCGACAACATCATCAGTTCCATACAAACGGAAACTGTGCGATCTAAATTCCTCCTGGACAGCCTGCACCGTCAATTTTGAGCGGCCAGCCACACAGACAGCAGTTGGCAATTCGGCCACTAACTCTTTTGAAAAACTGGGACCAGACAGAACTGTGACCTCGTGGCTGGTTCCGATCTCCTCTTCAATTACTTGTGTCATTCGCAAGAGGGTTCCAACTTCAAGACCCTTTGTCGCGCTAACGATAACCGCGTCGTCATCGATGACGGGCGCAGTACGCCTAAGCACATCCCTCGTCCCGTGGGATGGCACAGCACACACTACGCATCTCGCGCCATCAAGCGCCTCCTCAAGTAAATGTGTCGGTCGAACCAGCTCTGGAAGCTCAACGCCAGATAAATACAATCGATTTTCCTGGTCAGCCACCATCTTTGTGACCAGGGATTGATTTCTGGCCCAAAGCCGCACGGGTTTGCCTAAACGCCCAAGATGAACGGCAAGGGCAGTGCCCCATCCTCCGCTACCAAGTACAGCTACCGGTTGCAGTGGTTCTAGCGATGTAGTCATGCACTCCGATCTCCTAATCGTCTCTCATCCCCAGTAAGCAAACGCTGAATATTCGACCTATGCCGAAGTATCACCACAAGAGCGACACCGCTTGCCGAGAGCACCACAGAAACAGATTCCTAAGTCAAGTATGTCAGTGGCGGCAACAGCGAAGGCTGCCAAAATTGAGCCCAAGGACACATATCGGGTGAAACCCACTATAAGAAACAAGCCGACCGCAGCGAATAATGTTGCAAGTGGTGCCAAAAGAAAAAAGCACCGAAAGCTCTTACGACACCGTTTCCGCCACAAAACTTCAACCAGACAGGGAAAAACTGTCCTACTACAACAGCTCCCGCGATGGCCGCATCCATGCCAAAGACACGGGCTAGAGTTACCATAAAACTGCCCTTCCCAACATCAAAAACTAAAACCGAAAACGAAGCCAGTGTCCCGGCTGTTCGCAATACATTCACCGCGCCAATGTTCCCGCTTCCGACATAACGGACATCCGTACCATTCAGTTGCCGTGCGAGTAAAAAGGCAAACGGCACCGCCCCCTGCAACATATACAAGACCTATGACCATTGTCAGTCCAAACAAGATGTTTATTAGGCCAATATCTCCAAATCGGCCTAGAGCTGCATATCGACACCAATAAAACTGGAATGCCCGTTCACGCACATCAAAACACACTCCCCACCTGTACAAGCAACGCAACATTTATTAATCGTCAAATTTAATAATTTCTCGGCTGTAACTATTGCGAAGTTCGCTGACGCAACCTCTTACCGAAGTTCTAATTCTCGTCGAAGCATGTCTAGAGCAGTTTGAGTTGCCTGAAATTTAATGCGGCTGCGATCACCTACAAATTGAAACTTTCGACAACGTGCAATACCGTCCCTCCCTGCCAGCGCGAACCAGACTGTCCCGACCGGCTTTTGAACGGAACCGCCACCAGGTCCTGCAACTCCCGTAATTCCCAGACCGTAATCTGCAGTAGCACGCTGACGCGCAGCAACGGCCATGGCCGTTGCAACCTCTTCACTCACAGCTCCCTTATCTGAAATCACCTCGGCGTTGACTCCAAGCGCAACCTTGGCCTCATTGCTATAAGTAACCCATGCCGCCAAAAGATAAGCTGAACTGCCAGGCACATCAGTCAAGCGCGATGCCACCAAACCACCTGTACAAGATTCCGCTACCGCAATACGGCATCCGCACTTTCTTAAAAGTCCACCTACAACAATCTCTAACGATTCGCCACTAGCACTGACTAAGGCCTTCCCAAGAACAGAGGCTAGCTCATTGACAGCATCTTCAAGAATTCGATCAGCCTCACGAGCATCGTCTGAGCGAGTCGATAGATGGATCTCCAATTGGCCCAAAGACGCGAGGATGGTTGTAGCTATAGCCGGTTCACTTGATTGCCACCTTGAATACACAGGATACGTGAGCTCCTCTACGTGTGACTCGGACCGTCCTACGACCATTAAAACTCGTCGAAACAATCGTTGTCCGTGAGTTCGAGGTCCAATTCGCTCTTCAAGTACTTGATCAAACATCGGACGAAGTTCACGTGGTGGCCCTGGGAGTAATAAATAGGTGGCGTGCTCTCTTTCCATCCAAATACCCGGTGCCGTGCCTCGGGTATTTTCTAGCACTTCTCCACCCTCTGGTACTAAAGCCTGACGCCTATTCACTTCAGGCATATTCAGTCCCCTGGACTTAAACCTGGACAAAATCGAAGCCATCACCGATTCGTCCTCCTTCAAAAGAACACCGAACGCCATAGCTACAGCGGCTCTAGTCACATCGTCATCTGTGGGGCCGAGTCCACCAGTTACAATAACTAAATCCGCCCTCTGTGTTGCATCGCTGATAGCCGTCGCCAGATCGGATTCATGATCGCCAATAACAGCTTTATAGCGAATCGAAATACCGAACTCATTGAGTCGTTCAGTTAAAAACAAAGAATTCGTATCGAGCTTATGGGCACTCAGTAATTCCGACCCCACAGCGAGCACTACTGCTTCCTTCATAGGCTGCACCGTTTTATTCATACAGCCACCAGAACAGACGACGCCCAGAGAAACAAGCGCACCGAAGCAGCCGCGTAGACCGCAGCAACGAGATCGTCAGCCATGATGCCTAATCCTCCATGGAGACTCTCGACGCTACGCGCAGGAAAGGGTTTGGTAATGTCAAAAAAACGAAATGCCACGAATCCCACCACCACAGCTGGCCAATTCAAAGGAACCCAGAGCATAGTCGCCAACATGCCGGCCACCTCGTCAATCACGACACATCCTGGGTCTTCTCGACCGGTATGAACCTCGGCCAACGATGAACACCTAACACCAGCTATTACCACGCCGATGAGCACCAGTAATTCAGCCATTGGCTCCGCCCACTGCCGCACCCCGACAAGGAGTAGCAGTCCCACTAGCGACCCCGCTGTGCCAGGAGCCACCGGGACGTAACCAACGCCTCCCGCAGTTGCAAGGAATAGGCTTAAACGCTTCATCAATAAGGCCCTCCGTCACTAGTGCATTCGATATTTAATCCTAGTGTGCCAGGTGGTTTTTCAAGCGCAGATTGGCTAATTTTGGCCTGACCAGCGACACCATCACTACGCCGGCTACAGTCCAGACTAACGTAGAATCCTTTCCAACGATGCAAACTATCGAGGCGGTGCCAAATGTCAGTGAAGGCCGCCAACCTCTTATCCTCCACAAATTGGCCACTGTGGTGAACCGGGTCAAACACGTTGCACTTCTTGATCTATCCTCAGATGTCTCACACAACCGCTCTGTTCTGACACTACTGGGCTGTCCAGAGTCAGTACTACAAGCCTTGACGAATCTCTATGAAATCACTACTTCCCAGATCGATCTTCGGACACACCGTGGTGTCCACCCAAGAATCGGAGCAATTGACGTAGTCCCGTTCATACCGATTCACAATGCCTCAATGGACGACTGCAAGCAGCTGTCCAGACAACTTGCGGCCGACGTCGCATCACGTTTCGGTATTCCTGCCTTCCTGTATGGAGAAGCAGCAGAACAACCTGAGCGACGAGCACTTGAGAACATCAGGCGAGGACAATTCGAGGGGCTAACACAAAAGATGAAAGATGACCATTGGGCACCAGATTTTGGCCCTGCCCACCCTCACCCCAGCGCAGGTGCATCGGCAATCGGCGCTCGTGAACCGTTAATTGCCTTCAACGTTAATTTGAAAACAGACAATCTAACTGTAGCTCGTCAGATAGCAACAACCATTAGAGCACGGAACGGAGGACTCGCACATGTAAAGGCCCTCGGATTTGAACTCCCGCACCGAGGTCTAGTGCAAGTTTCAATCAATTTGACTAACTACAGAATTACGTCGTTGCACCATGTTTTCACCAAAGTAGAAATGGAAGCAAAAAAACTGCAAGTCGAAATCGCAGACAGCGAAATCGTGGGTCTCGTGCCCCAGGAGGCTATTTCGGACAGCACCATAGCAAGACTGCGCCTAAAAGACTTCTCATCGAACAAGATACTTGAAATCAAGCAACTAGAAAATAGCCGATGACACAACCTCTGCTGCTTGAGCCATACTAAGATTCTTTTCCGTCTAACAGACCTCTTAGTTCAGTCATGAACTCACCAACATCTCGAAAGTGACGGTACACGGAAGCAAACCGAACATACGCAACCTTATCTAGGCTTCTTAATTCTTCCATCAGAAAAGAGCCAACCTCGTCCGCTCCAATCTCTTTCTCTGGACGGTCCTGTAGTGTCACCTCAATACGATCCGCCACGGCCTCAAGGGCTGCTACGCTTACCGGCCTCTTTTCACATGCTTTAAGCATCCCCGCAATAACCTTCTGACGTTCAAAACGTTCACGAGAACCGTCCTTCTTTACGACCATATAAGGAATATCATCCATTCTCTCGTAACTGGTGAACCGTCGACCGCAGTCAAGACATTGTCGACGACGTCGAATGACCTCACCTTCCTTACTTTCTCGAGAATCGACAACCTTGTCCTTAAGGCATCCACAAAAGGGACACTTCACGAGATCCCTCCATTCTTATCCTGATTCTTAGACGACTGCGTCAGTTCTTCTCCAACTGCTATTCCCGATAGGCTACCCAAACGCAACCCCTCCTTAGCCAAACAAAGAAGACCAAGCAAAGTCACCGGGGCGAATGCAATCGCATGAATCACAAGAGCTGCCGCAACAGCAACGTCCAGATCAACACCGTACAAAGAGGTCGCACCGATCTGATAAGCCGCATGATACCCCCCTACACCAGCTGGTGTAGGAAGAGAAACCCCAATCGCGACCATTCCCATAAGAATGATCGATTCATCGAACGAAATATTTATCCCGAATGCCCAAGAACCAAAAATTATGCTGAGAGCAATAGATACCCACAGTAAAGCAGACATTAGAAGAGCCACAGCAAGAGGACCAACTTGACCAGTGACTGTCAAACCATCAGTAAATCGACGTGCCAATCGATCTACAACTGGAACCCACCGCATTGGACTAACAGACTTGCTCCATGTAATCACCCGTTCAGTTCGACCCGGGCTTCTCGTTAGCCAAAACATTCCCGCCAACACGGCCAACCCGACCGAACCACCGGCCATCGCACCAAGCTTCAGCGTTCCCAGCAACTCTGGGTTGTCGGTTGGTCTGGCAAAGAACACGATGCACCCAGCAAACATCACCATGATTGCCACCAGGTCCATTATTCTCTCAACAACTACAGTTGCTAAGGCCGCCGACCCGCTAACCTCGTTATGCCTCGCGATTACGAACGGCCGCAGAACTTCGCCTACACGACCAGGCAAGAGAGCATTGGCAGCAAAGCCGATCACTGTAGCGTTCGCGGCCGCCAGAAACGAAACAAAGCCAACCGGTCGAAGTAATCCTCTCCATCGCTCAATACGGATCACATACGAAAACATCGTCGCCACCGCACAAGCCAAAAGCATGTCTACCTTGGCTAACCGCACAGCATTCCAGACACGATCAAGTTGTGCATTACGAAGAAAGAAAGTCGTTAATCCAAGAGTTAGAAAAACGATAAGCAGAATCTTGAAATATCTTCTCAACATAGAACGCGCCAAAGAACTAAGACAATTATGGAATGTACTATAACGCTCATCGAATTTCCTTCTTGCCGTGATCGTGACTTCTCGTTAAGCTATGCTTCTTTTCACCCACCGTGAGGCTCGTTTCGTGACTACGCACCGACCAATCTTCGAAACCTTTCTTGAAGGAACAACACATCATCGACGTGGAAAGGTTCGAGACATATACGAAGTTGGCACCGACCTTTTATTAATTATCACGACCGATCGCATTTCGGCTTACGATCATGTTCTGGGCACTGCGATTCCGGATAAAGGGAAAGTACTGACTCAACTTTCTGCTTTTTGGTTTGAACGAACGCAGGCGATCGTCAAAAATCATCTT
>Ga0310345_10004479_pt1 | contig 12646 bp, 12 predicted proteins | sample HC15DNA20500_MG_FD_204667 | JGI IMG/M metagenome (GOLD analysis project Ga0310345, IMG submission 204667) | Marine microbial communities from station ALOHA, North Pacific Subtropical Gyre - HC15-DNA-20-500_MG | ecosystem: Environmental > Aquatic > Marine > Oceanic | place: Pacific Ocean: North... | reverse complement strand
TTGACGTTGCCAACTACTCTGAACTGCCAGTTTACCAGAATATTCTCAACCGTAATTAATTCCCCGTTTCGGAGAATATCCAATGTTACCAGGCCTTGTTGAGTCGCTTTTCTAAAAGCGAGATCGGAACGGACCGGCTGCTTATCAACAGCCATAATCTGGTCATCTTTCCGCAGGCCGTCAATTCGCTCACCGTCGATAATCGATAGTGTTTGATAGGGTAGAATCCCAAGTTGACTGACAGTTCTAGAATTGATTCTCCGCGCAGAAGTTGTGGAAGTAATCGTCCGCGGTTGTCCGTTTCGAATTAGATCTAGGCTAATGACCTTTCCTGGTGGCGTTAGCATAATGGTCTCAGTTAGATTTGCCCAGTTATTGACCTGTCGACCATCAACAGAAATTATTTCGTCTCCGACCTGCAAATCTGCCGCCGCCGCTGCGCTTTCAGGTTGAATATGACCAATTTTTGTTGACTGCATCGACTCAGTTGTTACTTCGCCCCAAATCATAAACATAAAAGCGAACGCGATAACACCAAAGACCAGATTAACGACCGGTCCTGCAATCGCGACCAGAAGGCGATGCCTGACGGGAGCGGTATAAAATTCGCCTGTTGGGTTGCCATCAGCAGATGACCCCGGTGTATCATCTTCCTTTCGCTCGGTAGGGTCTTCCCCCGCCATTTTGACGTACCCACCAAAGGGAATTACTGAAATGCAATAATCGGTTTCATCTTTTATAAATCCAATTAAACGAGGACCAAAGCCAATCGAAAATTTTTCCACCCGGATTCCACATTGGATTGCGGCGATAAAGTGACCTAACTCATGAATAAAGATTAGAAAGCCGAATGCAAAAATTGCAACTAGAAAACTCATAACTCACCTAAGAAAATAGATTGGTTCGCATTTGAAATCTGCTCTCGTGTCCTGATTTGTGCCCATCGGCTTGATTCAAGAATGTCTTCCAGCTTTGGTTCGGCGACGACCTGATGTGCATCCATCACCTGTCCTAAAATACGTGGGATATTCATAAACCCAATACGTTGTTCCAAAAAGGCTTCCACCGCTACCTCATCAGCTTGGCTCAAAACGGTTGGGAGTGTACCTCCGACCTCAGCCGCAGTGTAGGCGTGTTGGAGGCAGGGAAACCGTTGCAAGTCAGGCTTTTCAAAGTGTAGTTTTGGGATCTGAGAAAAGTCAAGTCTTGGCGACGGATTTGGTAGCCGATCTGGATAAGTAAGTGCATACTGAATCGGCACCCGCATATCGGCAATACCCAGTTGCGCCAACAGTGAACCATCGATAAATTCAACCATCGAATGAATAATACTCTCTGCGTGAACTAAAACCTCGATCTGTGACAAGTCGACCCCAAAAAACCACTTGGCTTCAATTACCTCTAGTCCTTTGTTCATCATGGTGGCTGAATCTATGGTAATCTTACTTCCCATTTTCCAGTTAGGATGTTTCAGAGCTTGCGTTGGTGAGACTCGCTGTAGATCTGCAATTGGCGTTTGCCGAAACGGTCCTCCGGATGCCGTAAGTATAAGACGATGAATCTGCTGTTGTTGTTGACTTTGATGTTGTAGTTTTGCTGATTGTAAGCACTGGAAAATGGCGCTGATTTCACTATCGACGGGTAAAAGTTGGACCTTGTTTTTACGGGCGGCATCTAAGACTATTTGACCGCCCATCACCAGAACCTCTTTGTTGACAAACGCGAGATCTTTACCCGCCTCAATGGCCTCCAAAGTCGGAATTAGTCCGGCACTACCTCCCATGCCTTCCAAAATGAGATCTGCTTCTGCCATTTTTGCCAGGGTGATAATTCCATCGTTGCCTGTTAGCACGTCGGTAGAACTGACTCCTCGCAACCGTTTTTGTAACTCCTGGGCAGAAGAAGGGGTGGTCATAGCGACCAATTTGGGCCGAAATTGGCGCACTTGCGCTTCCAGTTGATCAACTGATCGATTGGCTGACAGTCCTACTATCTCGAATAGATCGGGGTGCATTTCTACAACTGACAAGGCGTTTCGCCCGATTGAACCCGTCGATCCCAGAATAACTAACCGCTTCACGATAACTGAGTAAACTCCAGATAATAAAAGAAGGCTGGGGCCGCAAATATTATGCTATCAAGGCGATCTAAGAAACCACCATGACCAGGGATCAAATATCCAGAGTCTTTAACACCCGCATTTCGTTTAATAATCGACTCGCTTAAATCACCTAGTTGACTTGTAATGCAAATCAACAGGGAGGTACATACGACGTGTATGGCCGTGGAAAAGGCTTCCATACCGATTAAATGCAGCTTAAACAGAAAACGCCAAACCACCAAGGCACCGATGATACCACCGATTAGACCTGCCAAGGTGCCTTCAACAGTTTTTCCTGGGCTGATATTGGGACGCAATTTATACTGACCGAACGGCTTCCCAAATAGGTAGGCACAAGTATCATTACACCAGATCGTGGTCAGCAAAAAAATGATCAAGTAAAAACCGATTCGTGAAGAGGTGCCATTCAATTGCCGAAGTTTGAGGACGTGAAATCCAAACCCCCAGCCAACATAAATAGCGCTTACAAAATTGGTCGCTACCGACAGAAATTTGGTACGGTCGTGAAAAATTTGATGAGTGAAATTGAGTAAAAAGGTCGCAAATAGAACCGGACCAAAAGAAAGGTGTCTTAAATGCGGATGATCCGGAAGATCTTCTGTTAGTGCAACCAAGCAAAGAAGCAACCCTGACAAAATGGTTAGAATTCGGCTCCGGTCAGAACTGATATCCTCTGTTAGCTGGCACAACTCGAACTGCATCGCTACAACCAGGGCTACGACCACCAGCAAATACAAAACGCCCCCCTGCCAAATAACTAAGATGGCAAGCGGGATCAGAACCAAAGCGCTAAGAAACCGTAACAGCATAGTCCGTTTTGTTTGCCAAAACGGGCTAGATCTCTAACAGTTCTTGCTCTTTGGCCTGAAGATGTTTGTTAATTTTCTCAATGGATTGATCGGTTAGATCCTGAATATCACCCATATAGCCGTGCAAATCGTCTTCCGAAATCTCTTTCGTTTTTTCCATTCTCTTCAGCGAATCGTTGGCATCTCGGCGAATGTTACGGACAGAAACACGGCCTTCTTCAGCGATTTTAGCAACCACCCTGGTCAACTGTTGACGCCGTTCAGTGGTCAGTTCTGGTATAGCGATTCGAATCAAAGTACCATCGTTATTTGGGTTCAGCCCTAAATCTGAGGTGGCAATTGCCTTCTCAATGTCTTTGCTGACGGACTTGTCCCACGGCTGGATCACAATCAGGCGGGCTTCTGGAGTTGTTATGGTAGCGATTTTGTTGATCTGATTTTTGCTGCCATAGTAATCAACAGTGACATTGTCCAGTAAGGAGGCTGATGCTCGACCCGTTTGCACTTTACTGAACTCACTGACAGTTGCAGCAACTGCTTTCTCCATGTGTTCCTCAGCTTCTAAAACAATTATATCTGGCATTTGATCACTCTCCTAGCTGACTAACTGTAATTGCTGTCTGAGCGACGGTTATCCGCTCTACATCTACTGAGCTATGATTGACCCAAGATGTAAAGTGCGAAACGGTTAATGACGATATTCTCGCCAAGTTGGGCAATCGATTCTTTGACGATTTGGTCGATCGTTTTATCATTATCCCTAATGAAGGTTTGTTCTAACAGGCAGACTTCGGTGTAAAACTTATCCAGACGGCCTTCAACAATTCTTCCAATAATATGATCAGGTTTCCCTTGAATATCGTCTTGTTGTTTTAGGATCGCTTTTTCGGAATCTATTACTTCCTGTGGCACCTCTTCCCGTTCGAGATACCTGGGTTTGGAAGCGGCAATTTGCATGGCAATATTTTTTGCCAGATCTTGAAATACATCTGTGCGAGCCACAAAGTCTGTTTCGCAGTTGATCTCGACCATCGCACCAATCCGATTTCCCGGATGAATATAGGATACGATTATGCCCTCCGAAGCCTCGCGAGAGCTTTTTAATTCCGACGCCTTTAGCCCCTTTTCCCGTAATAACTGGATTGCTTGGTCAACATCTCCGTCAACCTCTGTTAACGCTTTTTTACAATCCATCATACCAGCTCCCGTACGAGCTCTTAATTCAGCGACGATCTTGGCTGAAATCTTCATTGGAATTTTTTAACCCCCCCGTTAGTCATTTGAGATCCATCTCATTCGCTATTCGCCTGAGCTTCGACAACGGGCTGATCGTTATCGACTTCAATACTCCCCTCTTCTATTCCATCTTCATCTTGCCCTTCTAGTGCTGTCCCTCGCCCTTCGATAACTGCATCGGCTAAAGCCCGGCAGATAAGATTATTGGATCGAATGGCATCGTCATTACCTGGAATTGGGTAGTCAATCAGATCCGGGTCACAGTTAGTATCAACAATGGCGACAATTGGAATGCCCAGTTTTTTGGCTTCTAGAACTGTAATTTCTTCTTTGTTGGCATCGGTGATGATAACTGCATCAGGTAACCCATCCATGTTTTTAATACCGGATAAGTTGTTATCCAACTTTTGCCTTTGGCGACGCAGTTTCATTGCTTCTTTCTTGACAAAGTTATCTAAAGCACCGCTGGCGTCGTCTTCTTCCAGTTTTTTCAACCGATCGATACTTTTGGAGATGGTATCGTAGTTGGTTAGCATTCCACCTAGCCAACGTTGATTAACAAAGAACATTTGGCAGCGTTCGGCTTCTGTCTCTACGGCCTGTTGTGACTGCTTCTTAGTACCGACAAATAAGACTTTACCACCGTCAGCGACGGTTTGACGGACAAACTCGTAAGCGACCTCTAACAGTCGCAATGTTTTTTGGAGATCTACAATATAGATCCCATTGCGTTCAGCGAAAATGTACTTCGCCATTTTCGGATTCCACCGCCGCATTTGGTGGCCGAAATGAACACCTGCTTCCAGCAGTTCTTTCATGGATACGTTCAAAAGAGACTCCTTAACTCACAACCGGGTTATTCTTCAACTTAGCGAAGACAACCGCTTCCGTCAAGCTCAATTCTGACTCTTACCTCTGCTTCTAATTCAGTTTGCAAGAGACCCCAGAACAGATCAGGAAACGTGATTCTTGAATGGATAAACGAGTCGCAACTATAACATATCGTTCTTTTTACTGTCAAATCTGTTGCAACCGAATCTGAGCCGGAATTCGTGAGGAAAAACAGAGCAGTAAAATAATTAAAGAAGGCTAAGGTTGATGTGGTAAAGGGTACTTTTTCCGATCAGGCTCAATCGGGATCTATTAGGTGAGGGAAAGCCTTTAATCCTGTAGGTATGAGTTATCGGAGTCACAGATTATTCAATCTCAACGAGAACAACAGTTATGTTATCCATCCCACCATTTTCGAGGGCTTTCTGTACCAAGTTGGAGGCACCAGCATCCAAAGTCTCCGCCGTTTGAATTAAAGCTGCAATCTCCAAATCTGAAGTAATCATATCGTGTAACCCGTCAGTGCAAGCGAGAAGGATATCCCCCGGTTCCAGTTGGCATTCCCCACAATCAACATCAATCACTGATTCTAGACCAATCGCTTGACTGATGATATTCCGCTGCATATGCGTTCGTGCTTCGTCAAGTGAGATCTTCCCCATATCAACCATCTCTTGCACCAGAGAGTGATCCCTCGTCAACTGCCGGATCTTATCTTGACGAATTAAGTAGATTCGGCTATCACCAACATGGACGTAAAGTAGTTGAGAACTGGATACAAACCCAGCGGTTAATGTGGTTCCCATCTGCGTCTGAAAATCGTATAGATTAGCGGAAGTGTAGACCTGGTCGTTAGCTTCTATGGCTAAGTTGTGCAACAATGCGAGTCGACCGGCTTTATTACAGCTTGTTAGCGCGTCAGGCTGACTCAACCCGTGCTGAAAGATTGCGACAGTTGCTCGACTGGCAATATCACCAGCATCTAGCCCCCCCATGCCATCGGCAACCACGAAGAACCCGGCATCTGAATCATAGTCGAAAGCATCTTCATTGCGGTCCCGGTGTTTGCCGACATCGGTTTGTGCCACAAATTTCATCTCGTCAAATCCTAACCTTAGGTTTTTTCTCAAGCAAAGACCTACATTTCGCCTATGCCGGTTGAGTACTGGTGTTATTTTGATGGACTGAACGTTAATATAGAATCAACGGTTTCAGAATCTCTGCCAGTCCAAGTTCGACTCACTCTGTGGTTTGACAATCTGACTAATACAAGTGTACGCGCGGATACAGTTCGTTCTTTGCCACCAACAGTTCAAACTGTCTAGATTCGAATTTTCAACAGTCTTGCGTGCTGATTGAAGCGTGATGTAGAATATAGCGTTTTTTCTAAGTTTTAAGTCACTAATCTGTACATATTAAGGGTTGTAGGACAAATAAAGTTGAGGATTTTAACCAAATATACACTTAAGGAACTGATTCCGCCCTTTCTACTGTCACTGCTTTGTTTCACCTCGATGCTTTTGCTAGAAGAGATCTTCCGACTGACCAAATTATTCGTAAAGAAGGGGATTAGCCCCCTCTACCTGCTTGAACTCTTAATCTATGTTCTACCCGCTACACTCGTCTTGACGATCCCAATGTCAACCTTAGTCGGGATTTTAGTCGGATTGGGACGATTTGCCACTGACAACGAAATCACTGCCATGAAAGCGCACGGCGTTGGGTTCCATCAACTGTTATGGCCGGTACTAGTGGTCTCCATCTGCATTTCCGCTTTTGACTTTTTTTTTATGGATTTTGCGTTGCCACGTGGAAATCAGGCCTACTGGGCGTTGAAACGTGATATCAGTCGACGCAATCCGGCGGTTGTCTTGGAAGCTGGCACGGTTATGAGAGAATTAGAACGCGACGGTAAGATCTGGATGTTTGATTTTACCCATCCAGAAACAGGTGATCTACAGAATGTCCGAGTGTGGGATGCCATTTGGTCGGGTCGCCCTCGTTTTATTACCGCTACACATGCGCGTGTTGACTACGAAGAGGAGCGTGCGTGGTTGAAATTGTTTAATGGGAAAAGTTACGAATCCATCCCCGATGTTACCAATGCCAATGCTTTTCGTGTTACTTCGTTCAATCAAAATCGGATTTCACTCGATCTGACCGAAGATATTGAACGCTCTAAAGCTAATACTAAACGGCCTAGAAGCATGACTATTAAAGATTTGCGTGCTTATATCAACCAGGAACTTAAGCTGCAATCTAACAACACCGATAGCCAGTTTCTGACAGACAAATTGCTTTATGCTGAAGTCGAGTACTACAAAAAGTTTTCGATCCCTTTCGCTTGCATCGTCTTTAGTCTGATTGGTGTTCCACTCGGGTTAATTGTCCGAAAGAGTGGAAAGATGGTCGGCTTTGGCATTGGGAATGGTCTAATTTTGGTCTACTATTTGCTGTTGCAATTTGGTCAGAATACCGGACGGAATGGCATCCTCAGCCCAGCCTTATCTATGTGGTTGCCCAATATCATCATTGGATTGGGTGGGGTAGGCTTTCTCTTCTACTGGCTCTACCAAGCCAATTTAATTCCCATTGGTTCGCCGCCCCCCACCGACAAACCGTGAATACGCTCGACCGTTACATTCTTTGGGAATATCTGCGAGCCTTCTTTCTGGCTGTTATCTTCCTCTCTTTTTTGGTCATCGTCGTTCGGCTTTTTGACAAGGACATTAAACAATTCGGTGACGAAACCACCTCTTGGGTTGCTTTTCAGATTATCCTGTTCCAAGCTCCCCGACGAATCCTTGAGATTGTTCCTGTCGCCAGTTTTCTGACCGCTTTCTTTTTATTAGGCCGCATGGTACAGAATAACGAATTGATAGCCATGAAGTCAGCAGGGGTGAGCATCTACCGCATTGCAATGCCGATCTTTGTTTCCACTTTCTTCATTTGTCTTGGCTTTGCTATTTTCTATAATCGAATCGCTTCGCCCGCGTACCACATTGCCAGCAAACTTCAGCAAAAAATGCCGCTGAGAAGAAATCGAAACGTGGTCTTTGAGGGTATGAATGGCCGCCTCTTCTTCATTCTAAACTTGGATCTGGAAAGCGAAAGCATTGATCGTATGACCATCTATGATTTTGATGAGCAAGACCGGTTGATTCAAGAGATTTACGCTCAAACGACCCAATGGGGCATAGGAACATGGGAACTAAAGAACGGGTTTATCCGCCGATTTAATGAAGGGGCTGAAGTTGCCTTTGATACCTTCGAAGCACAAACTATCAACCGGATAGAAGATCCTGTGCATTTAGCACAGTATTCTAAAGATCTTCGGAGTATGACCATCAAAGAGCTCCAGCAGCGAATCCGCTACAAGAAGAAAGCCAAGCAATCGACCCGTCGAGAGTCGGTTAGAATGCATCACAAGATGGCCTACCCCTTTGCAGCCTTTGTGGTCGTCTTGATTGGCACACCGATCTCGATTCGGTTTGGAAGAGCTGGGTTCTTTGCTGGATTGGTAATCGCCTTTTTCTTAAACTTCATTTACTGGGGATTTTCTTTTGCAGTCTTCGAAGGTTTGAGCGAGAACGGCAAGCTAGATCCTTTCCTTGCTTGTTGGAGCGCTAATGTTCTTTATGCTGCCATTGGCGGGATCTTGCTGATTACAACACCTAAGTAAATGCTCATTGCTAATAAGCATGTCCGATGTACTGAATCGTCTCGGTAACCTGTTTTTTTCGCTCAGAAGTTATACCCCAATTCCACTGATTCTGATAGCCGTCATCTATCACCAATTTCGTCTGCCACTGGTCATTATTGGTGTCCTGATCTTGATTATTGGTGAGATGATCCGAGGGTGGGCAGTCGGATATGCTGGAGGGCGAACCCGAACACGGACAATCAATGCGGCTAGAAATCTAATTACAACTGGCCCTTATGCCTACACTCGTAATCCACTCTATCTGGGGAACTTACTGATCAGTTCTGGCATCTGCTTTGTTGCGGGGGTACTTTGGCTGTTACCTGTTTTATGGATCTTATTCCTTCTCCAATATATTCCGATTATCATCACCGAAGAACAGTTTTTAGCGCAGACCTATGATCAGTTGTATCAATCCTATTTAATGGCTGTCCCAAGATTTGGGCTTCGGTTTTCCCCTTACCCCAAACGCTCTTCTCACGATTTTTCTCTCCGACGCGCGCTTAAGAGCGAAAAACGAACCTTGATGGCCATCGGCTTGTTAATGGCGCTGTTACTCGGATTTGAATCGCTGAATTGCATCTTCAGCTAATCTGTGTTAAACTAGCCAAAATTCAGGGGGTGTGGGTTCCTGTGTGTCGAAAGCTATTATCCCACCTACGGTTTATTGGCTTAGCCTTAAGCGTGGTTGTTCTTTGCGGCTGTGGTGCGAAGCCCAAGATTGAGTTTTATTTAGAGCCCACTTCCGGAGTTCAAATCAACGCAGAAATCGATTCCGAAACTGGCACCATTACGGTGATCCAAAAAGGGGTTCAAATCTCGCTAGAGCCATTAGATGAAGTTGAGCTTTTCGACCTAACCAAAGGGAACGAGGTTAATCCTTACTTGCACATTGGCCGCTGGGGCAAAGTAGATCCGTTATATACCATCTTTGAGATTCTGGTCTATAATGCGGAACATCCACGAGTTATGGTTGACGAGTCAGTGGTTTTAATTGATGACAGAGGTAATCAGTATGCTTCACTGACCTATGACTATTTTAGAGATTTATACGCAAATAGTCGTGCTACTACGACCTATCAACGAAGTTACTATCACCCTTATAGCTACTATGATCCTTATTCGCGTTATTATCCAACTTACTCTCGCCGCCAGCGCAGTTCACCTGTGGCTAAAAATGCACGTTTAATTGTTCGGGATACGATCTTCGATGGGGGACAGATTTTTCCCGGCGGTAAACGGGTTGGCTTTCTGGTCTTCGATCGTCTACCCGATGACACGAAAGACCTGAGGGTTATCGTCCCACGAGTGGTGGTCGTTGACGGATCAGACCAAACCAGCGAAATCGACTTCCGGTTCGACTTTCAACAAAAAGGTACAGTCGAGAATTAAGATCCTGCCTATCATAAGGTCTGTTATTACGTCACCGTATAGAAAAGGTTTCCTATTACCTTTCATCTTTCCGTTATTATTAAAGTCTATTTTCAAAACAATATCATTTTAACTTTAGACTTTAGGTTGGCCCAATTAAGCGGTTCTGATTGAGAGTCAGTCCCATATACAAGAAATTTTTTGACGATCTGGAGTATGTTTATGAAACAACGAATACTAATTGAAACAGACCCCCATCAAGTTCTATACCGATTGGGGACTGGACATATCTGCTCGGCCTTGAGATCAAGCTTGGTCTTGCTACTCATTTTCTCAGCAGCATTTTTGCCAACAGCCCAAGAGGCTGAGGCAGCTAAAACCATCAAAGTAGCCGTAGCTGGGCCGTTCACTGGTAGCGTGGCGGCTTTTGGAGAAATGATTAAGAAGGGCGCTCAACTACGAGCTAAAGAAATCAACGGTAATGGTGGGATCAACGGCAAGGAACTCGAACTGATTTTTGAAGATGATACTGGCAAGGATAAAGAGGCTAGTCTAGTCGCAACGCGAATTGCCTCCAACAAGAAGATTTTAGCGGTCGTCGGTCACTTCAATAGTTCCTGTTCCTTAGCCGGCAAACCGATCTACAAGCGAAGCCGAATTGTGGAACTATCCCCTGGTTCCACCAACGTCAACGTTTGCAAAGGCAGTGACTACACCTTCCGTAACTTGTATCGAGACGATTTTCAAGGATCTTTTTCCGCCAAGTATATCAAAGGCGTTTTAACCGACGTTAAAACCGTAGCTGTCTTTTTCGACAATGATGACTATGGCCGCGGCCTGAGAGACAGTTTTAAGCAATCGGCCGAAAAAATTGGCTTGGCAATTGTGGCAGACGAAGCCTACGACCGTGATGCTACTGACTATAAAGCTCAATTGACCAAAATCAAGTTTGCTAATCCAGACCTGATTTTTATCGCCGGACTCTATAGCCAAGCGGGGCTCATTCTTTCGCAAGCCCGTGAGTCTGGTATCACGGCACAATTCTTCGGGGCAGACGGGGTTGATTCTCCCAAGTTACTGGAAATCGCGGGCGAGGCTGCTAATGGGATCTACATTACAACCCCCTTTATTTTCGGTTTGGAAGGCAACGAAGAGGCTCAACGAGTAGCCACAGCCTTTGAACAAGAGTTTGGTAAAGCACCCGATACTTGGGCCGCCTTAACCTACGATGCGGTTGGCATGATTGTAGAAGCTATCGAGAAAAAAGGTGAAAGTCGGAAAGCTATCCGAGATCACTTGGGATCTTTGACCTCACCAGAAAAAGGGTACCAAGGTATCACTGGCTTAACATACTTTGACGAGAATGGTGATTGCTTGAAGCCGGCCTACGTTAAGCAAGTTGTCAAAGGCAAATTTGTTGCTGCCGAAGTGCAGTTCCTAGACTAATTTCAATCCCCGAAAAGGTATTTATATACCTTTTCCCCCACGCAAAACACTCGCTCTTTGTTCTCCCTCAAGTGACACTATTCTTGGAACAAATCATCAATGGTCTCGTATTAGGTGGGATCTATGCCTTGATTGCTGTGGGGTATACCATGGTCTATGGCGTGATCCAACTGATCAACTTCGCCCATGGTGAGATCTTTATGTTCGGCGCTTACTTCGCCTTTCTCTGCTTGGTCGTGTTGAAGTTTCCACTCTGGCTGGCAGTATTAGCTAGCATTCTGCTCTGTGCCTTGATGGGAGTGGTTATAGACCTGATTGCGTATCGACCGTTGAGAAACGCGCCCCGGCTCTCGGCTCTGATAACCGCCATAGGGATTTCTCTGATCCTGCAGAATATGGCCCGTATGATTTGGGGAGCTGAGCCTCGCCGGGACCTGGCCAACGCTAAATCGGACTTTTTGTCTCAAACCGTCATCATTCCCGGTGGTGCGCAACTCTCTTATCTCGACCTGTCGATCATCATTCTAGCCATCTTGCTGATGGTTGGGCTCAACCGCTTGATTTCTCTGACTCGGATTGGTAAGGCTATGCGAGCTTGTGCACAAGACAAAATGGCGGCGAGTCTGATGGGAATAGATACTAATCGTATAATTGGGGCCACATTTGCTATCGGATCTGCACTCGGCGCGGTGGCTGGCATAATGGTTGGAATGCGTGAGACAATCGAACCTACGATGGGATACTACAAAGGGGTGGCGGCTTTTGCAGCAGCCGTATTAGGGGGAATTGGCAACATCACTGGAGCAATGCTGGGTGGAGTGGTTCTCGGTATCGCTGAAGTACTGGGAGCCGGTTATATTTCCTCAGGTTATCGGGTTGCTATTTCCTATATTCTGATGATTTTGGTTATCGTCTTTCGCCCCGCCGGTTTGCTTGGACGTGCCAGTGCCAAACGGTCTTAACCGGCCTGGCCCCGTAGATGTCGATTCGCTAATCGTGTGCCCAACCCCGTTGGGGTAGATACTCCACTGACAAGCTATGATCTCAATAAGTTCGATTTTATCCACCCGTTTAGGTTTGATTCTGTTGTTGTTATGTCTTGTCCCATTGGCGACCGTTTATTTAGAC